>OGXM01001064.1_pt1 | contig 15899 bp, 19 predicted proteins | sample 1576271 | NCBI WGS metagenome assembly OGXM01 (sample SAMEA3541579, study PRJEB24748) | human gut metagenome | biome: human gut; feature: human-associated habitat; material: faeces | place: China | collected 2012 | reverse complement strand
CAAGGAGTGTCCCTCTGTCATATAAAACCAATCCAGGGGACACTCCTTGTGACAAAAGAAGCGTCCCCACTACAGCACCTGCTCGCCTGTGTCTGCCTCAAATTCCTTTACCTGTTCAAGCCAATATTGCCTATCTTTTTCTGTTATCTGTCTTATGACTTTACATGGATTTCCGGCAGCTATCACACCATCCGGAATATCCTTTGTGACAACCGCCCCTGAGCCTATGACAACATTTGAACCTATGGTAACGCCCGGATTGATGACCGTATTACCGCCGATCCATACATTATCGCCTATTGTGACCGGCTTGCCAAGCTCAACACCGGCATTTCTGATCATCGCATCTATCGGATGACATGCACAGTATATATTGACCCTTGGTCCCAGAAATGCATGATCTCCAATGATGACATCACACTGATCTAGAACTATCAGCCCTGTATTTGCATAGAAATAATCTCCCACATGTATATTTGTTCCATAGTCGCAATAAAAAGGCGGCTCTATGTAACACTCCTTTCCCATGTGTGCGAATAATTTTCCAAGATACTCACCGGTTCTTGTCATAGTTTCAGACCTCGGAGCACTGTTGAACTTATCTACCAGATCCTTCGCCTTACCCTCCGGATCCCAATCCACACATTTATATAACTTACCAGCTTTCATTCTGCCAAGCATTTTCTCTACTCTATCCATAGAATTTTCTCCTCGTATTTATAATATTTACTCATCATGTTTATATCTGACTAAAAGATACCATTGTTTAAAGTTTCAATCAACCGCAAATAGAGTTATTCTCCAGACATTATACTAAGCCGCGTGCCTGTATTCTGAATCGACAGCGTAATCGACTGAACTTCAGCGCTTATTGCCGGAGCGGTGCGCAGGGTCGCCCTTATCGTGCGCAGAGCGCAGTGCAAATATAAGCAAGCTGAAACGAAGGAAGATTAGCGTGATTCATAACCAGCCATTTTCAGGCGATATAAAAAGGCCATGATATATGTGTGCAATCGATAATGCAGACTGCCTCTCTTTACTGCTTCCTGCCGAGGTTGCGACCGCAGCGCCCTTATTGCGGTCAGAGCCGAGTGCATATGGAAGCAAAGTAAAGTGAGGCTAGGCAAATGTGATTGCACGCATATATCATGGCCTTATACGCTTGAAAATGGCGTCCGTCCTCAATACACATAAAGGTACATCCCAAACCAATGCAGCGCAGCCCCCAGCATCACAAAGATATGCCAGATAAAGTGCGATCCCTTGGTGTCCTTCACAAATGGAATCATACCCAGCGTATAGACAATGCCACCGCCCACGATCCATCCCAAAAGCGGCTTGTCATTTCTGAACCAGCCCGGAATGAACATGATGGCACTCCATCCGATGACGAAGTACAGCGTATAGTGTATCGGTCTGAACCTTCCCGGTCCGAACACACATATGATGGTGATCCCCGCTATGATAAGTGCCCACTGCACACAGAACAACACTATTCCAAGCACATTTCCCCAGTACACAAGGTACAGCGGCGCAAATGTTCCGCCTATCAGCAGATATATCGAGGAATAGTCAAATCTTCTCCAGAGCCGCTTGACTGCCAGACCGGATTTGTATGAGTGATACAGGCAGCTCATGAGAAACATCAATATCAGTGATATTCCATAAAAACACGATGCCATCACTTTGAGCCCTGTGTCTGACTTCAGGAGAAGAAGGACAAAGCCGGCTATGGCAAGTCCTGCTCCTATTCCGTGGGTAACAGCATTTCCCACCTCCTCGAGAACGGTGAGCTTTGGCGGCTCATTTAATTCCTTGTAGTGCTGCCTTTTTGCTCTTTTTGCCTCTTTCTTCTCTTCTTTTCTTTTCTCTTTGTCCAGTTCAGCTTTCTGCTGACTTCTCATATCTAATTCCGAATTCTTTATTTCTGCCATATTTAATCCTGAAACTTCTTTCTATCTATCTATATTTCTATCTATAATTTATTCTGCCATCTATAATCTACGCTGTATTACAACCACAGTCTCCAGCTCCCGTGCAGAGCACAGCCCTGAATTCATCATCGCAGACAACTAGAGTGCCTCAAACACCTGCACCCCGCGTCTCTTCAGCCATATCCTGAACAACGCGGCAATGACAGCTGTCAACACTGCGCTTATTATAAGATATAATGTCGATCCAGTCAGGCCTCCGAGGGCTACGTATCCTGCTACAAGTACTATAATATACACAAAATTAGATAAAAGAGCAACAAGTACTCCCATGCTCTGTTTCACCACCGCTGCCTCCGATGTCCAGTCAAGCTTTGGCATCTTGAGATTCACCGCGAGCCCGATATAGGCAGTCAAACATACATAAAGGCATGGTATCAAAAGCATCATCACTCCATTTGTCAGTGAAGGCTTCACCACAGCCATCAAAGCCACATCGAGCACCATCGCCGGAACCATCGTGAGTATAACATGCATTCTTATTTTGGCTCTGAGTATCTGCCATGATGTGACCGGAAGCGATCTTACTATCCACAGCGTTTTTCCTTCCAGGGATACGGACGGTGCGGTCAGATCATTCATGGAGGCTGCCGCGCACACCGCTATACATGCCCCAAATACAAGTATACCATCAGGAAGTCCTGGAATTTTCGAGATCATATCCGTTACAGAGTGTCCCTTCACAAGACATATCACCGCCAGAATGAGCATGAGCAACGTTCCAAGCGAACAGTTCAGCATATATATCGCCGATGATGCCAATCTTCTAAACTCTCTGATAAGCAAAGCCATCTCCTGATTCTTTGCCCTGCTTCGCTTCGCCACAAGTTTCTTTGCCGCATGACCTGGCTTTGTCGTAACTATACCGATAAAACTTCGTTCCAGAACTATCCACACAGCCAGTGATACCACCAGCGTTCCGACTGCGGCAAACGCAAGCTGCATTATGTTACCCGTGGCTGCGCATCCTATGGAATAGAGAGGATACACTGCCCCCTTTATCTTTGCGCTGTACATTTCACTATTTGCCAGAATATTTGTAAGCATCTTATTTGCATTCATGTATACTGCGTAATAACCCGCTATAAATGCCAGTGAGAGTATAACCGTGACATAGCTCTTATTCTTCGTCTTATTGCCTATCTTCCCCACTACCCAGCCAAGTATGCACGAAAGTACCAGAACGACAAATGTCAGGAGGATCATAACTATGACCGCTGAAATCACAGCACCTATCCCCGGATGCACCACTATCCCATACACTATTATTCCCGGAACCATGGCTGTTGCCGCAAATATCGCACCCATGACATACACACCTGCCAGTCTGGAAAACAGTATAGCTCTGACCGGTATTGGAAGTGACAGCATCAGATCATTGTCTTTTGCCTGATAAATGCTTGCATATGTATTGAACACGCTTCCAAATATACCTATGGCAAGGGACATCATAGCCATCATAGCCATATACATCCAGTCTAGTCCCACGGCGCAGAGCTGAGCACACATCGAGTATGCCACGCTGCCAAACATGCTGCCCATGCAGCCGAGTATGAGCGCGATATATATGACTATTCCAAATACCGCAGCGCCTTTGGATTTAGATTTTCCAGTTTTCCGGTCAACAAAAAATCCACTGAAAAGCTGCTTGAGCTGTTTTTTCATCAGTATCTTTATCATGACTCGCCCTCCAGCTCAAGAAACACAGACTCCAGAGATTCGTCACCCTTAACCTGCTCCATTATGCCTGCCTTTATAAGCCGTCCGCCTTTGATGATCGCCACTTTATCGCACAGTTTCTCAGCGACTTCCAATACATGTGTGGAGAAGAATATCGCCCCTCCGTCATCACACATTTTTCTCATCATCTGCTTGAGTATATGGGAAGCCTTTGGATCAAGTCCGACAAATGGTTCATCCATGATGACAAGTTTCGGCTCATGTATCCATGCAGATATGATTGCCAGTTTCTGCTTCATACCATGAGAATACTCGGATACCAGCTGTCCGAGGTTATCTTTTATCTCAAATGCATCCGCATATTTGTCTATAAGCTCGTCCCTGACCTCCTCCGGCACCCCGAATATATCGGCTATAAAATTCAAATATCCGATTCCGGTCATGAAATCATACATATCCGGATTGTCAGGAATATATGCCATCTGTTTCTTGCATTCCAGCGGTTTTTCCTTTATGGACACACCATCTATAAGGATATCTCCCTCCTCAAAATTCAGGATTCCTGTACACGCCTTTATAGTGGTTGTCTTACCTGCTCCGTTGTGTCCGATGAAACCATATATCTCCCCCGGCATTATATGTAGGCTTAGATTGTCCACCGCCAACTTATCTCCGTATCTCTTTGTGAGATTTTTTATTTGCAGCATATTATTTTCTCCTTTTTCAAAACAGGAGACGGAGGTACCTGACCCCTCAGTCCCCAAAGATTATCGTTCTCTTTGTTTCTTTCTCTTCATCCTGCCCCTGAACTCGTCAAGTGCCGCGCGTCCAGGTCCTGTCATAGGTTTGATCCATCTTCCCTTCAGTAGATACGGCGTGAGTATGACAAATCTAAGAACTTCATCTGTGTAAACAAATGAGAACACTGCGAGGAATGGCAGCTTGAGCACCATTCCTGCTACCCATGTAGCCGGGACCGAAAACAACATCAGTCCACTGATCTCCATAACTGTTCCAACGATGGCCTCACCGCCTGCACGGAAGCACTCGTTCTGTATATAGCAGCATGTTCTGACTGCTCCGAAGAACAGATATATTATAAGCATATACTTTGTGTACATCATCGCCTCAGCCCCGAGTCCAAACAATCCGAACAGCGGATTGTGCAGCAGCATCGTGATGAGCACAATTGTGAATGTTATGGCAGGACATACCAGTGCAGCTCTCTTGGCATAGGAAAGTCCCCTGTCCAGATTACCCGCGCCAACTTCATTTCCCACTGCAACGCTGGATGCATTTGCCAGACCTCCAAAGAACGCATATACAAATCCCTCACATACACGGAACGCTGCCATGGCTGCTATTGCCGAATCGCTCTGATGTCCCATGACGACATTGATTATCATCTGTCCCACACCGTAGAGTATTTCGTTACACACGATTGGAAATGCCTTTGACGCATAGGACTTCACAAATCCCATATCAATATCAAAGGCCTTTCGCGCACTGAACTTTATCTCATGCCTGCTCTTTGCAAGATACAGAATGAGCAATGCTATATTCACGATTCCTGACACCAGTGTACCTATAGCCGCACCGGCAACTCCCATCTTGGGAGCGCCAAATCTACCGTAGATCAACACAAAATTTATACAAAAGTTGAGTAAAAGTGAGATGATGGAGCATACCAGTGGCACCTTCACCCTCTCCGTTGACTTAAGAAGTGCTGTAATTATTGCGGCAAATACCTGAAGCGGATAAGACCATCCAACTATTCTCATATATGGCTTCGCAAGTGCTATGATCTCTACTTTATCTGTATATATTCCAAGTATCCACCCCGGTGCAACCACAGTCACCACCGCAAATGCTATTCCAAATATTCCCGCACATATGATCGCCAGACCAAATGCCTTGTTCATTCCCTCTGGATCCTTGGCTCCCCAGTATTGAGACATGAACAGAAGGGAGCAGCTGACAAATCCCCAATATGTTGAAAACAAAAGTGATCCTATTTGTGCACACACGCCAACCGCCGCAACGGCGATCTCTCCCTCACTTCCTATCATGATGGTGTCAACCATACTAGCGGTGGTCGCCAGCAGATTCTGCATCGCAATAGGCACAGCAAGCACAGCCAGCATTCTGGCAAATTCTTTCCATGTCACCTTTTTATTATTCTTTACAAAGCCCGTAGCAGCACTTCCCATATCATTACCTCTTATTTACTAGTATACCATTATCCATATTTTTTGATGCGTTCGACTATTGTACTCCCGAATAATTGTATTTGCAATGGCTTTATACTGTAGTGTAAGGTATTTTCTTATTAATTTTAATAAGCGCACCACATTCATTCCATCTGTGATGCGCCAAGCCTTGTTATTTTCAAGTATTATATTTTTGTGTGCCATTGTTACATACTGTTGGTTGACAAATCTTCGAGCTCACGCTCTACTCTCTCAAGCTCGCCGTCACTCCAGTTCTCCCCCAGTGCAAATACTGCCCTGCACACACTGAAGTTCACCTCGTCATCTGCGTTGATCTCCCCGGAGATCACTCTGTGGGATATCTTCTGAAGTATGGAAAGTATGTCTATCCGCACGTCCGATATGACAGAAGGCTCTGCCACATTGCCATCACTATTGCCTTCCTCGTGCTCTGTCCGCTCTTCTCTGTACACGCTCTCCCAGTCATAATCTGCCGTCCTGCCACATGGCGCACCGCACACACTGCAGTCAGGGACAATTGTATGCTTATCCGTATGTGCCCTTGCGATCAGTGCCTCCAAGTCCGCGTCGGAAATGCGAAGAGCAATATCAGACATGTGCAAGCCTTCTATTATTATGTTATTGGTATCATCAGTCACATGCACCATCCCATCAGTGGCTCTCACAAGGCCTATCAGAGCACCAACCAGACGACTGCCTGTCTCAGTTGTAATTCTTATTTTATCTTCCATTGTCTTTACCTTTCATGGTGCTGTGAAGAGAATGTCAGTCAAGGATTCTTCCATCTATTGATATTGTTGCAACCTGCCATGGGATAAACTTGCCGCTGTCCTGAAGTGCCTTCTTCGCAGCCATCTCCAGTCCTCCACAACAAGGAACCTCCATACGGACTATTGTAACACTTTGTATGTCATTTCGCCTGATAATCTCTGTAAGTTTCTCTGAATAATCGACACTGTCAAGTTTCGGACAGCCGATCAGGGTCACATGTCCCTTTATGAATTTCTCGTGGAACGATGCATAGGCATAGGCTGTACAATCTGCTGCTATAAGAAGCTTTGCTCCATCGAAGTATGGCGCATTTACCGGGGCAAGTTTGATCTGCACCGGCCACTGTGTGAGCTGACTCGGGCGCTCATAATTATATATGTCACCCGCCTGCTGGTTGACTGTTTTATCAGGTGTATTCTGTACGCATTCTACTGCTGCCTGTTCATAGGAGCTTGCCTGTACCGCTTCCCCTGAAGCTACTGCCGGTCTCCTGAATATGCTTCTCGCCATAGAACCAGGGCAACCGGAGTGTGCCGGACTTTTTTCATGCATCACTCCTGAGCCAACCATATTTTTGGATTTTTCTGCATCGAGTCTTGCCTGTTTGTTTGCCACGACTGCCGCCTCATCATACGCAGCCGCCTCTCTCTCCACAAATGTTATGGCTCCTGTAGGACACGACGGCAGGCAGTCGCCAAGTCCATCACAATAATCGTCTCTGAGCAGCTTTGCTTTGCCGTTTACCATGCCTATAGCACCCTCATGGCACGCATTTGCACAGGCTCCACATCCATTACACTTGTCCTCGTCTATCTGTATAACTCTTCTTATCATATATATTTCCTCCAATCATTTTCCTGCTTTTAACGTCATTATATTCAGTCAGAGCATTTGTGTATGTTGAATTTTCAACATTAGGAATGTTATACTCTCCAGGGACGCTCCTTTTGTCACAAGGAGTGTCCCTCTGTCATACAAATCTAATACAGGGGACACTCCTTGTGACAAAAGAAGCGTCCCCACTAAGAGGTAATATGAACAAATACATGGACACATTATTGAAATCCAGTCTTTTTTCTGGTATTATCGCCGACGACGTTGACTCCATACTGGACTGTCTGGGTGCAATCATCAAAAAATATCAAAAAAATGAGTGTATTCTCATGGCTGGCAACACAACAGAATATATAGGATTGCTGCTTACAGGCAAAGCAATAGTCATCCAGGAGGATTACTGGGGTGGTCAAAGCGTCATGTCTGCCATCCTGCCCGGACACACGTTTGCGGAATCATATGCCTGTACCCCTGGCTCCGTACTCGACGTCAGCGTATATGCTGAAGCTGCAAGTTCTGTATTGTTTCTGAATGTTCAAAAAATGCTTACCACCTGCCCGGTAACATGTGGCAGACATAATCAGATGATAAAAAATCTCCTGTGCGATCTCGCCGGCAAGAACCTGAGGCTCGGCGAAAAATCAAAGCACATGAGCCAGAAAACAACCAGGGATAAGTTGCTCTCCTACCTGTCATCGGAGATGCACAGACATGGCAGCAACGAATTTGACATACCATTTTCCAGACAGCAGCTCGCTGACTTTCTGTCCGTGGACCGCAGTGGACTGTCTACTGAACTTGGCAGGATGAAGGACGAAGGTATGATCGACTTTCACAAATCTCATTTTATTCTTAAGTCGCCTGCCCAGGGGTGGACTGATGTATGATGTTGATGTATCATATAATTAACTGTTCAGGGAGATTCATTAAAGATAGGGGATTTTCCCTGATTCAGGATTTATCAATATAATATGATCAGGAGGGATTTCAATGAAACCAATGAAAACTATCAAAGACGGATGGAACAAATTCACTGTTGTCGTAAAGGATAAAGACTACTCAACAAGAGAGGCCGTGCTTTTCGCTATCTGCACATTCCTCACAGGGCTTGTGCTCGGAATGCTCTGCTCTCCTAGAAAGAGCCAGACATTTGGCTCATACAACGGAAACTGCAGCGATGGCGGCTGTGGCTGTGACTGCGACTATGGCGAGGACGATTTTGAGTAGGCTGTGAGCTGATATCCAGTTATTTATAGCAAACAAGGGCAAAAAGGGGCTGCGAAAAAACTCAATCGAGTTTTTCACAGCCCCTTCTGTTCTACACGAAATTATTTGTATACCACTTTGGTACATTATTCGACAATTCAACAATACGTCCTTTTTCATATACAGCAAATCTGTTGAATACATTCGTATTATCATACATTATTGCCATATCACACTTGCCTATTACTTTCTTCAAGTTAATAAAGCTTTCTATATAACGTCTCTCTACATCCTTGTCCGGGATTCCATGACCTCCATGTTCTACCCTGTATGCAATTCTCTGCTTTGCTATATCAACAGAATCTACTCCAACATAATGAAGCTCAACTACATATCCCTCATTCAGGGCTGTATCTATATTTTTTAAAATACTATTTCCGCACAATGTTGTTTCCTGGTTGAAAGATATGCCTTTATCAAAATAATCTTTTATTACCCTGATAGCCTGTTTTCCCGCTGTCATTACATCTGCTGGATTACGCCAGTTACCATTTTCCCTAACTATCTCATCGATATTAACTCGTTTAATATCTTTAAGTGAATCAAGCGTCTGGTACAATGTTGACTTTCCTGCCCCATTAACTCCAGCTATAAGAATATATTTTTTCACTTAAAACAAATTCCCCTCTATAACTTCCTTTTGCTTTTTCTGCAACAAATAATTACCTATCAATTCAAAGAATTCTTTTTCATCCTTTGTCTTTGACTCTAATACCAATTGCAAAGTGTCTTCAGGCTGTAAATTCTTTATATCTTTATACATCTTAGAGTATTTAGCTACATCACACATATAACCACCTCCCAATATTGATATCAGTATAACAAATCGCAGCCAATCCTGCCACAATTTTATTAGATACGCTTATCATTGAAACTTCTTCACAAGCTCGTCGAAAGTGTCATCGGCGCTGATGCAAGTGAACTCAAAAGTCTTGCTATCTACCAGATTGTGTATCATATCTCCGTACTTTCCATTGTCGCTGCACCGCAACAGTAGTTTGAAATTGTCATAATGGTCATATACATAATTCACCATTTGATCCATTCCGTCACCAAATGCGCTTGCCATGTTCTCAGTCTGCTTCTCCGGTGGCAGACTCTGGAACTTCTCAAGCACGCTGTCATATATAATATTTTGATAAAATATGTGCTTTACCTCTATAACAAAACAACCACCTGATATAGTCTGTTATATCAAGTGGTTGTTGTATAACCTCTGTAGCGCATTTAAAAGCCTTAACAATCAAATCCAACTACGGATTACAGTTCTTACAAGGCTCATATCCCTCAGATATAAGTTCATCCCTTGTGGTCGTCCTCTCAGACTTGTTGGATTCCTTCATCTGTTTCACACTCCTGCATGACGGCTTATGAAACTTGCCTGTATTGGTGTTTACTATATATGTATCTTCATTTGCTGCCTCCGTCTGAGCTTCCGATGTATCATCAGCCTCTGACTCTGTGTTCTGAGTTTCTTCGCATGTTCCAGCCTCTGCTGCCTGGCCTCCATCTTCACCAGATACATCCGAACTCGTATTTTCTCTCGGCACCACATATCCCGGATCCGCCTCACTGTCTCCGGTCGCATAGTCGATCAGCACCCCTGGTTGTACATTATACACATACACATTGAAGCTTACCCCGTCACCCTTGTCCTCCACGGACTCAGCCTCCATCTGCACTCCCGATGCGACTAGGTTATCACCATCGTACACAGGCGTCACCCTGTACAGCACATGATTGCCTGTGCTCTCCACATAATCAGCCACTTCATTTTCAAATGGAAGCATGCCTGTCACGTTAAGATATCTGGTTCCCGTTATCAGATTCTTCTCATTTGCATTTTCTCCAGCCAGCTGATATCCGATCAAATGACATCGATTGTATAGGTAATTACCATCTATACGATCATTATACTTCACCGTATGCCAGCCCGAAGGCTTGACCATACCTATCGCTCCCCGCTCCTCCGTCGGCATGATCTCTTTACAAATGTTGGCATAAGCAGCTCCGCACCTTCCAAGTGAGTCCAGATCACTATAATTCTCAAATGCATCCGTCACCAGCTCATCATCGCCAAATGCCGGCACATTGCCATTTATCTCACAATATGCACTTCCAGAATATGCTGGAATATCAGCAAGCTCCATATTTGAAGCTGCCTTTCCTTCGATGCTTGCGTCTGCTGCCCCACCAGAATCCGAAACTGTCGTATCCTCAGTGGTTTCTAAGCTTTCTGATGAAATATCGCTTTGGGTTTCCGTAATCTCCTCTGTTGTCGTAGTCTCCGCAGAAGTTACCTGTTCAAATACAGTAGTTCCCCCATCAGAAGCAAGATTACCATTAACCGCCGATTTACTGCCATCTGCAATTCCTGACAGACTGCAGCCTGACAGCACCAACGCAAATACTACCACATATAGCGCACTATAGAATTTTCTTTTCACTTTACCTTTCTCCTCTTCGTTGTAAACATTCCAAATGTGCCTTACTAATATTTTGCTCATCATGAACTGTATAACAGTATACTACATTTTTAATCCGTTTTGTCAAAAGGGGGACGGGTACCTCCGTCCCCTTTTGCCCTTTTTTTCGCCTATTTACGTCAAATTTGCCCCAAGGGGTCAGGTACCTCCGTCCCCATCAGTAAGCTGCCTACACCATTCCATTTGCAACCTTGTACTTGTAGAGCATCTCTGCGTGATTCTGTTCCTCGATCTGTATGTCTGCAAGCAGCTTTCTGACCGCACTCTCGCCAAATGCAAATATCTCGCCATTGTACTCGCCTGACACAAGTTTCTCCGTTCCGATACAGTCTGTTGCAAGGAACTTGTCATTCTTCTTATCCTCTGAATCGTCCATCATCTTGTATGTCTGCTTTGGCTCATAATCTTTTCCATTGCTGTCGTTGCAATCACACTGAGGGACCTGTCCATCGAGCACCTGTGTAAGTGAATCATAATGCTTCTGCTCTTCCTTCTGAATAGTCTGGAACAGATTCTTGAGCTCCGGATCTTTCGCCTGCTCGGCATATCGTCCATACTTCTCCACACAGGACTTCTCCTGTGTCTGCAGATCCTGAATAACTGTTTTCTCTTTTTCCTTTAATATCATAGCAATACCCCTTTCCTGTGAAAAACTTTTCTAACATTTCATATTGCATAGATATTATTGACCCAATATCATCATTTCTATTCTTATATCTAAAAAAAACTCAACTGACCTCATAGCCACTCAAAAATGAGCATTGCTTTTCTGGTATTGAGTATCACATCATCCCGAACACAGTCATTATATTGATTACGCGCAAGATATTAATCATAAATTTAATGCAGCAAAAAGGGATGTCCGTAAATACCACGGACATCCCAACCAAACTCTGCTCTTGTTTACTTCTGCAGTTTCCTGAACTCTCTTCCATACGCCACATACATGACAAGCAGAATCACTCCCACTGCCAACACCGGCATCACCCCTGTTCCAAATGCGAACATACTCATAAACATGAGTATCCACATGACAAATCCCGCCTTGATTCCAGACATAAATCCCTTCTTAGAGGATTTTGCTATCATGGTAAGCTCTGCCTCGTCCGATGTACTCTCCCAGTCACGGCGAAAATGCATATCGAATATATTGCCGCATTTCTCCGGGTTAAGCTTCTTCTCTTCATCGATAACAAGCTTTTCTGCTGCACAGTACAACGCCAACGATATCACGAATACCAGCTCAGACACAATGGCCATAACCATGCCACCATCATCCCCATAAGCTCTGTCTATGGCATATATACATACCGGGAACAATACAAATCCCATAAACACAGCTACACATGGGAGATATGAGGCAGTTGATATCTTTCTCTCTATATCCGCTATTACATCCTCATCTTCTCCGTCCCAGCCACTGATCGCCCTCTTTATCTTCCCATACATGGCAAATGACACCACGAACACCGCCAACATGAGCACTCCATATACTATAGGCAGCGTATCAGCCACTATCCTCCATATATTATCCCAGTTGATTCCATCCAGTGTATCCTTGTTCACCGCTGCAAGCCTTCCAGCCAGGAACCCTCCAAGCAAACTTACCAGGATCATTATCGCAAATATTATATATATCTTCAGATTACTTTTCTCGTTCACTTTTTTATCAGTATCATTCATCTCATATCCTCTTTTCATTCTATGAATTAACACGACCTTATCCATATGTCAGAAATCACTCCTCATCTTCCTCATATTGGAAGATATCATCTACTCTGACACCACACACCTTCGCGATCTTGAGTGCCAAAGTCACCGACGGACTATAGTCGCCCCTCTCTATCTGGCTTATCGTCTGCCTCGATGTCTGAACCAATGCCCCCATCTCCTGCTGGTTCACCCCCAGCTTTGCCCTGTATTCCTTTAGCTTGTTGTACAGCGGCATCTATATCACCTCCAGCTTATTCATCCGTATCGTCATCATCCACCATTCCATGCTCCACATAACTGTGGGTGGATGTCCCCCATATCATGCCAAAGCTTATTCCAAAACAAACCCCGAGAGAGATTCCAAGTGCCAGATTGTCAAATAACATTCCATAGATAACGCCTAGTGCTATCCCAATCACCAATCCATACGGTATACCTGTCGCCTTCTCTCTCTTACACACGTATACCCTGTCTTTCCACATAAAACCATCAATTTTCCCATCACCCAAAACATCAAGCACACTCTGGTACACATTGCTGTGGGCCACCTCCGCCATATCTTCGTGTACGTTCTCCGCATCGGGGTGAACATATGACTTTCTTAGCTTATATATAGCCAGCGTATCGTTTCCACTTTCAGGTTCAGGTGACAATTCATTTCTTAAAATATTAACCTTGTCAAATAAAAAACAACTCCACATCTTCTTTTCGCGAAAGAATCCATACACCGGCAGCCCCAATTTCAGATTTTCCCGAATCTCTTCCTCGAGCTCTTTCTTGCTGCACACCGCAGTCATGACATCTCCAAGCTTGTTCTTTTTTAACGTTCTCTCTGTGATGGCTGTCACAGAATATCCTTTAACCTGAGTTTTTAATTTATTTACAGAATTTCCATCGTCTTTGATCTCAAACATTGACCTTATCGCTTCACTGACAGATTTCTTATTACCTTTATCAACATCTTTATCTCTAGCCTTGTCATTTCTTTTTCCCATATCTTCACTACTCCATTTAATTTTCATATACTGAAATTTCCAATCCAATACAATATATATTTAAAATTACATATGCCAAATGACAACTATAGTTGTCATTTTTCTGTATAATGGAGTATAACAAATGACAAGGAAAGTTGTCAATACTTTTTGACAACTTTCCTTGTCATCATTCTCTATAGGAGATACAAGAAGCACCTTATGACCATCGATTGCGAAGAAATCCGGGCATTCCCATCCCCCGCCATAATCCTTATCGTTTCTTGCCAGAACACTCTCAAAATTCCAATTCACAAGATCTTGACTGGAAAGTAGTACGACTTGCACTTTCTTATCTTCATCGACAGTTCCGGCAACCATATAGTATATTCCGTCTTCATGCCAAACCTTAGGATCCCTGAAATCCTCTCTGCTCAGACCATAAGGAAGCATATCTCCGTTTACCACCGGATTGCCGCCTATCTTGGTATACTCTGTTCCGTCTCCGACAGCTATACTCTGATTCTGCAGGACGCCTTCACCATCAGGATTCTTCATAACGCTCGTATATATGAGTATATGTCTCCCCTTATCTTCTATGGCCGTACCAGAGAAGCAGCCATCCTCATCATATTCCGTGTCCGGAGCCAAAGCCGCTGGAAGCTGTTCCCATTTTATCATATCTTTAGTCACTTGATGCCCCCAGTGCATAGGTCCCCATTCTGAAGTCTAACATCACATTATCCTTATCTCCGAAAATAAAAACAGAGACACTTTCAATGTACCATACACATAACCTATTGAAAATGTCTCTGTTTAATTTATATACAATTTTTATCTCTATAACCAGACATCTATAACAGACCTACACTGAAGTATCTCTCAGCCCTGTCCGCCATAACTGTAGCTATAACCTTATCCTTACCATACTTCTCTGCCATCTGCATGGCTGCCCACACATTTGCACCTGATGAGGTTCCAACAAGAAGTCCCTGCTTTCTAGCAAGATTTCTTGCAGTTTGTATTGCATCCTCATCTGATACCTCCACAACATCAGTTATCATATCCGTATCAAGCACATCCGGCACAAATCCATCTCCAATGCCCTGTATCTGATGGATTCCCGGGCCATCTCCATGTAGCGCTGACACTCCCTTAGGCTCAACGGCAACAATCTTCGTATCTGGATTTTTCTCCAACAGATATTTAGCTATACCTTGGAGAGTACCCCCACTTCCAACACCAGACACATATATGTCTATCTTCTGACCAAGCTGTTCGCACATCTCGACCGCAGTCGTGTGATAATGCGCATCTGGATTCGCCTGATTGACAAACTGCTGCGGCATAAAATACTTCTCCGGATCAGATTCCGCTATCTCATTTGCCTTATCAACAGCTCCGCCGATACTGAGAACCGGATCCGTAAGTACCAGCTCAGCACCAAACGCCCTGATAACCTTCTTGCGCTCCTCACTCATATTCTCCGGCATCACAATTATCACTTTATAGCCCTTCTGAACACCACAGAGTGCAAGCCCTATTCCTGTATTGCCGCTAGTAGGCTCTATAATAGTCATTCCCGGCTTGAGTTTTCCCTCAGTCTCTGCTACCTCTAACATGTTTTTTGCAATCCTGTCCTTAATACTTCCGCCAGGATTAAGAAACTCTGCCTTTGCAAATATATTGTAACCTGTAGACTTCCTCAGACACATAAGTGGAGTATTTCCTATCAGATCAAGCACATCATTGTAATACATATTAATACCTTCTTTTCCTTACTTTATAATATACTATTTTACATATTTTTTTACTAAAGTCACCATAAAATATATATGGCAGCGCTACAGATACAAAAAAACTCAGAAAACTTGTAAAGCCAAGCTTTCTGAGTATTAATCAGCAGGGGATGAGAGAATCGAACTCCCACCAAAGGTTTTGGAGACCCCTATC
>OGXM01001060.1_pt1 | contig 15966 bp, 11 predicted proteins | sample 1576271 | NCBI WGS metagenome assembly OGXM01 (sample SAMEA3541579, study PRJEB24748) | human gut metagenome | biome: human gut; feature: human-associated habitat; material: faeces | place: China | collected 2012 | reverse complement strand
CGGCATGATGACCGGCTCCCGTTTGTTTGTATGAGCGATCGTTCCGTTATCGCTCTTCGCGGAAATAGGGGATGCCCAGACCGGCGGGCGGCTGGTCTTCCTTTCTGCGGCGCAGCGAGACGGTGATCAGGACGATCAGCGTGAACAGATACGGCAGCATCTGGAAGATCTTATCCGAGCCGTTGAACAGGCCGGGGATCAGGAAATACAGCCAGGAGAGGATACCGAACAGGTACGCGCCCCAGATGCAGCGCAGCGGCTTCCACGTTGCGAAGATGACCAGCGCGACGGCCAGCCAGCCGAGCGCCTCGATGGTGGAGCTGGTCTCCCAGAGGCCATCGATGTATTCCATGACGTAGAACGTGCCGCCGAGGCCGGAGATACCGGCGCCGATGCAGGTGGAGAGATACTTGAACTTGTTGACGTTCAGGCCGGCAGCGTCTGCGGTCGCGGCGTTTTCGCCGACGGCGCGAAGGGACAGGCCGGTGCGCGTCTTGGTCAGGAAGTACCACAGGGCTATGGCCAGCAAAATGCCGAAGTAGACCATGAAGCCGTGGCGGAACAGCAGGGAACCGATATTCAGCTTGTCCGTCAGGCCGTCGAGCCACTGGGCAAGCGGACGGATATAGTCCTTCATCGCGGCGCTCGTGTTGGTCGCGCAGACCGTGCCGACGCTGCCGAGGCTGCCGCCGATGTAGTTGCCGATGCCCGTGCCGAAGATCGTCAGGGTCAGGCCGGTCACGTTCTGGTTCGTGCGCAGGCTAATGGTCAGGAAGGCGTAGAGCAATCCGGCCAGAGCCGAGGCGGCAAAGCCGCAGAGTAGCGCGACCAGAATGCAGAGGATCGCATTCGGGCTGGCGAAGGCTGCCTCGAACTTCAGCGCACCGGCAAGGCTCGCAATCGCGCCGATGTACATGATGCCGGGAACGCCGAGGTTCAGGTTGCCGCCCTTTTCCGTCAGAACCTCACCCAGCGCGCCATAGAGAATGACCGTGCCGAAGGTGATGGAGAAGGAAAGCGTGGTTGAAAGCTTACCGATAAAATCAAGAAAACTCATTGAGGCTGACCTCCTTTGACGGAACGGCGGAACTTCACGCGATAGTCAGCGAAGAATTCGCAGCCGAGGATGAAGAAGAGGATGATGCCGGTCAGGATCTTGGAGAAATAGTCGTTGAGCTGGAAGACCGACGCCATCTGCTTGCCCGCCAGCTCCATGAAGCAATAGAGCGCGGAGAAGACGATCATGAGGAACGGGTTGGTGTGCGACAGCCACGCGATGATGATCGCGGTGAAGCCGCGGCCGCCGGCGGTGTTTTCCGTCAGCGTGCGGGAGACGGCGGAGACGGCGAGGAAGCCCGCGAAGCCGCAGACACCGCCGGAGAGCGCCATCGTGCGCACATAAACAACGGGGACGCGGATACCGGCATAGCGCGCGGTGTTCTCCGAATCGCCGACGACGGCGATCTCATAGCCGTGCTTCGTGTAGCGCAGGTAGGCCCACATGAGCACGACGACGAGCAGCACGATCACGACGACCCACATATAGTCCTTGTCGTTGAAATTCCCCGTGAACATTTCGCCGATCCAGCCCTTGTGCAGGCCGGCCGGATTCTTACTGTCGTTGATGATGCCGATCTTGACGGTGCCCTTCGTGCCCTCCCAGATCGTGCAGAAATACAGGACGATCTGCGTGGCGATGTAGTTCATCATCAGGGTGAAGAGCGTCTCGTTGGCATTCCACTTCGCCTTGAAGAAGCCGGGGATCATGCCCCAGATTGCGCCGAACACAACGGCCAGCAGCGCCATGAGGATGAGCAGCGGAATGGACGGCAGCTTGTAGCAGAAGCGCATCAGGATCACGGCGCCGAGGCCGCCGATCAGGAGCTGTCCCTCTGCGCCGACGTTCCAGAACCGCATCTTAAACGCCGGAGCAAGGCCGACGGCAATGCAGGTCAGCATCATGGTGCGCTGCAGGAACTCCCACATACGCTTCGACGTGCCAAAGGAGCCTGCCACCATCTGCTGCAGCACGACGAACGGGCTGCGCCCGGTGGAGGCAAAGGACAGCAGCACACAGGCAAGCATCGCAATGAGCAGCGCGATCACGCGGATCAGAAGAGAAGACAGCGGACGAATGCCGTCCCGTTTGGAAATGCGGATCATTTTTCTTCCTCCCTTCTAAACTGGGTCATCAGCAGACCGATTTCCTCCTTGGTCGTGGAGGCCGCGTCCACAATGCCGCTGACCTGACCACCGCAGAGCACCAGAATGCGGTCGCAAAGCTCCAGCAGAACGTCCAGATCCTCGCCGACGTAAATGACGGCGACGCCCTTCATCTTCTGCTCGGTCAGCAGATTATAAATGGTGTAGGAGGTGTTGATGTCCAGCCCGCGCACGGCATAGGCCGTCATCAGCACGGTCGGGTTCGACGCGATCTCGCGGCCGACGAGCACCTTCTGCACGTTGCCGCCGGAGAGACGGCGGATCGGCGTGCGGTTGATGTCCGGCGTGACGACCTCAAGGTCTTCGACGATTTTCGCGGCGAGCGCCGTGGATTTCCGCTGATCGGCGAAAATGCCGGGGTTGTCGCGATAGGTGCGCAGCTTGATGTTGTTGATGATGTTCATCGTGCCGACCAGACCCATGCCGAAGCGATCCTCGGGCACGAAGGAGAGCAGAATGCCGTTGTGGATGATGTCCAGCGGATCCATGCCGTTCAGGCAGATGTCCTTGCCCTCTGGCGAAATATAGCGGATCTCGCTGCCCGGCTCGAGCTTTTGCAGGCCGCCGATGGCCTCAAGCAGCTCCTTCTGGCCGGAGCCGGCGACGCCCGCAATGCCGAGGATCTCGCCGCCCATTGCCGTAAAGCTGACATTGTCGAGCTTCTTGACACCCTCCTTATCCAGAACGGTCAGGCCGCTGACGGTCAGGCGCTCCTTCAATTGTTCGTTTTTCGGACGGTCAATGTTCAGCGAAACGCTGTGGCCGACCATCATGTCCGTCAGGGACTGTTGCGTCGCCTGCGCGGTGTCCACGCAGCCGATGTACTGTCCCTTGCGCAGCACGGCGACGCGATCCGAAACGGAGAGCACCTCGTGCAGCTTGTGAGTGATGATAATGATCGCCTTGCCGTCGGCCTTCATGTTCCGCATAACGGCAAAGAGCTTGTCCGTCTCCTGCGGCGTCAGGACGGCCGTCGGCTCGTCGAGGATCAGAATGTCCGCGCCGCGGTAGAGAACCTTGACGATCTCGACGGTCTGCTTCTGCGAGACGGACATATCATAGACCTTTTGGTCGGGGTCGATCTCGAAGCCGTAGCGGTCGGCGATCTCGCGCACCGCCTTACGCACGGAGCTGCGGTCGAGCTTGCCCTTATCGCCCTCGAGGCCGAGAATGATGTTTTCGGCAGCGGAGAAGACGTCGACCAGCTTGAAATGCTGGTGGATCATACCGATGCCAAGGTGGAAGGAGTCCTTCGGCGAACGAATGTCCGCGCGCTCCCCGTTGACGAAGATTTCGCCCTCGTCTGGATAATAGATGCCGCCGAGCATGTTCATCAGCGTGGTTTTGCCGCTGCCGTTTTCGCCGAGCAGCGACAGGATCTCGCCCTTGCGAAGCTGGAGGTCGACCCCGTTGTTCGCAACGACAGAGCCGAAACGCTTGGTGATGTTGTGCAGCTCGATGGCATATTCAGAGCCGACAGCGCCTTCCGGCTTGTTGTTTTGGACAGTATTCAAGGCTGTCATCCTTTCCAATCTGAGTCTAAAAATCAGTGCCGGTTTCTCAGGCAGTCAGATCATCCTGCCTGAAAGCGAAAAATGGTGAGGGAGCCGCTTGCGCAGCTCCCTCTGTGATGCAATCGATCAGTCCGGCACCGGCGCCGTCGATCCCTATGTATGAGCGGGAGCAGGAGTCCGGCCGCCGGAGCGACGCGGTTGGCTCAAGTTGCTTCGGTCAGAAATCAGTTCGATGCGTTCAGCTCGGTGATGCCGTCGATTCTCAGAATGAACGACGGAGCGGACTGGAAGTAGGACTCGTGATAGTAGCCGTCGATGATGGCCTCGTCGGTGTCGTTGACCCAGTCGCCGTCGGAGTCGGTCGCGAACGCGCTGGTCACCTTCTCGCCCTTAACGGTGAAGGTGGAGGTGTCGAACACGTGCAGCTTGCCTTCCTTGAGCTGAGCAATAACCTCGTCGACCTTCTCCTGCGTGCCGGGGGCGACATTCGGGCCGAGCTTGGTCAGAGCCACTGCGTCCTCGTTGAAGCCCTCTGCCCAGTTGGTCTCGATCTTCTCGCCCTTCATATGAGCGCCGATCGCATAGGTGTAGTAAACGCCCCACTCGTTGGTCGGGGAGACCAGAGCGGCATTCGGAGCGGCGGTCAGCATGTCGATGTTATAGCCGACGGAGTAGACCGTGGTGCCCGCGTTGAGTGCAGCCTCGCAGGCGGAGGGAGCGCCGGTGGAGTCGGCGTGCTGGCCGATGATGACGCAGCCGTCGCCGATCAGCTGCTCTGCCGCGGCCTTCTCGGCGGTGATGTCAAACCAGGAGCTGGTATAGAGAACGTCCATCGTAACATCGGGGCAGACGGACTGGATGCCGAGGAAGAACGCGGTGTAGCCGGAGATGACCTCTGCATAAGCATAGGCACCGACGTAGCCGACCTTGACCTTGCCGTCCTTCATGTTCTTGTCGGTGAGCTTGCCCTCTTCCTTGAGCTGGTTGATCTTCAGACCGGCAACGACGCCGGCAACATAGCGGGCTTCATAGATCTTCGTGAATGCGTTGTGGAAATTCGACAGGTTGGACTTCTTCGCGGTGTCGCCGGTCATGGCGACGATGTCCACGTTGGGATTCTGCTCAGCCGCAGTCTTTGCATAGTCCTGATGGCCATAGGAGTTCGTGAAGACGAGCGTGCAGCCCTGGTCGATGCAGTCCTCAATTGCGGTCTTGCAGGTTTCGTCTTCGGGAATCGCATACTTCCAGACGACGTTGTCCGTTTCGGACAGGCCGAGGTTCTTGCAGGCTTCTTTAATGCCGTTGATGTGCGCAAGGGTATAGCCTTCGTTTTCGTCGCCGATGAGCACGACGCCGACTTTGACGTCCTTCTTGTCGCCATCTCCCGCGGTATCGCCGCCGCAGCCGGCAAACAGACAGGCGATCATCGCAAGTGCCAGGATCATTGCCAAGATCTTTTTCATTTTCGTTCCTCCTAATTCAATTTTGTTGTTGTATCGTGCGGATAACTCGTCCGTACAACAACATAATACACAAAAATTTCAAAATAAACAATCCCTTTTTGGAAAAAAAGCACGTTGAAAATAATTTTTGTCAGTATCTCATAAATTTTTAGGTTCAAAAATGAACAATGTGACGAAATTCTTTTTGTTCGGCCATTGCGAACAGTTTCGATTTTATAATTCATTACGCGTTTATTTGACTGTAGCATTTAAATTTCACTTTATAATACACCTTAGCGATCCGCGTACTGCATCTTGACGGCGTTCCCGCTGCGGGGTATAATCAGGTCGGAGCCTCCCGGAATGCTGCGAAGGAGGAGCGCGATCCTCCGACAGTCTCCGGGGAAGCATACGCCGCCTATCGCCGCCGCGCGCGCCGGTATTCCGGGCGCAAACGCGGCTGACGCGAGCCGTACCGGCATTCCTGAATCAATCAGCTGCGGCGCTCAGCGGGTCTTTTACTCCAACTGATCGGTTTGAAACAAAATCCCTCGCTGACTGCTCTTGCGATTGAATCAGAGCTTCCCTGACCCCGATCAACCACACCGAAAGGAGCCTCCCTATGAAAATCGGATTCGACAACGAAAAATATCTGACGCTGCAGGCCGAACAGATCCGCAGGCGCCGCGCGCAATTCGGCGACAAGCTCTATCTGGAGTTCGGCGGCAAGCTGTTCGACGATTACCACGCCGCGCGCGTCCTGCCCGGCTTTCAGCCGGACAGCAAGCTGCGGATGCTCTCGACGCTCAGGGACGAGGTCGAGCTGGTCATCGCCATCCGCGCGGCCGACATCGAAACGAGCAAGCTGCGCGGCGACCTCGGCATCAGCTACGGCGACGAGGTGCTGCGCCTGACGGACGTGTTCCGCGAGCTGGGCTTTTATGTCGGCTCGGTGGTCGTCACGCAGTATGCCGGGCAGCCCGCCGCCGACGCCTTTCTCGCGCGGCTGACGGCGCTGGGCGTGAAATGCTATCGCCACTACCCCATTGCCGGCTATCCTTCGAACCCGGCGCACATCGTCTCCGAGGCCGGTCTGGGGCGCAACGATTATATCGAGACGAGCCGTCCCATCGTGGTCGTCACCGCGCCCGGCCCGGGCAGCGGCAAAATGGCCACCTGCCTGAGCCAGCTCTACCACGAGCACCGGCGCGGCATTCGCGCGGGCTACGCCAAATACGAGACCTTCCCGATCTGGAACCTGCCGCTCAAGCACCCCGTCAATCTGGCCTATGAGGCCGCGACGGCCGATCTGGCCGACGTGAATATGATCGACCCCTTCCATCTGGAAGCCTATGGCCGGACGACCGTCAATTATAACCGCGACGTTGAGATTTTCCCGGTGCTCAACGCCATGTTTGAGCGTATTCAGGGCAGCTCGCCCTATCGCTCCCCGACGGACATGGGCGTGAACATGGCGGGCTTTGCCATTTCGGACGACACGGTCTGTCAGGAGGCCTCGCGCATGGAGATCCTCCGGCGCTATTACGCCGGTCTGGTCGACCGCGCGAAAGGCAAATGCGGCGACGAGGTCGTGCGCAAGCTGGAGCTGGTCATGCAGCAGGCGCAGGTGACGCCCGCGCTCTGCCCGGCCGTGCAGGCCGCGCTCGACAGGGCCGCCGCGACCGGCGCGCCCGCCGGGGCAATGCAACTGCCGGACGGCCGTCTGGTCACGGGCAAGACCAGCTCTCTGCTCGGCCCGTCGGCCGCAATGCTGCTCAACGCCGTGAAGCTTCTGGCCGGGATCGACGACGGGCTGAATCTGCTGCCGCCGTCGATCATCGCGCCGATCAGCGACATGAAAACCAAGCATCTGGGGCACCGCAATCCCCGGCTGCATTCCGACGAGGTGCTCATCGCGCTGTCGATCTCGGCCGTGACGAATCCGCTGGCCGAGCGCGTGCTGGCGCAGCTCGACGCCCTGCGCGGGAGCGAGGCGCATTTTTCCGTCATTCTCTCCGAGGAGGACTCGAACCTCTATCGCCGCCTCGGCATCCATGTGAGCAGCGAGCCGAAATACGAGATCCCGCGGCTCTATCATAAATAACGCGCGCTCATAAGCGGCAGTGCCCCGCGCCGGCATGACCGCGCAGGGAAATTCAGCCTTGCAATGACACAAAAAATGGTAGGTTTTTCGTAAAAACCTACCATTTTTCGACATTTCGCATGTGTCAGTATATTTTGCTCGAAGCGCAAATTTCACCGCAAAGCCGGCGCTCAGTACATCGAAGCGTAGAACAGCAGCGAGAGCAGGATGCACAGCGCGACGCCGACGAGCGCAAGGATACCGGTCACGCGGCCGGCCGTGGCTGTCCCGCCGCCCTTATAGACGTTCGGCTCGAGACGGACGCTGCGGCGCGCCTTCACGCCGAAAACAATGGCCAGCACGCCGAGAACGGTCGCGATCACACCGGCGCAGATTGCAAAGAAGCCGCACACATTATAGGCCAGCTCCGCCGCGCGAAGCAGCTCCTTGCCGGTCACTCTGCGGTTCATGACCGAGAGGTCAAACGTGCCCTGCTCGAGCGCCAGCGGGATCGCCCAGAACGTCACGGTGAACGTAAACGTCGTAAAATTCACAAGCATCGCGAGGATACCGAGGATCAGCGAGGCAATGCTGCCGCGCGCGTTCTTCTTCTCGGCGGCGGGCTGCGCCGTCATATACGGGCTGTTCACCGGCTGCGCCCCGTAGGGGTCGTTTGCCGGACGCGCCCCGTAGGGGTCGTTCACCGGCTGCGTGCCGTAGGGACGGCTGTAATAATAGGGCGACTCCACCTGCTGGTGCCCCTGCTCCCGCTGCGGCTGCTGCGCGGGCTGCTCCGGGATCGGCTGCTGCGCGGGCTGTTCCGGAGCGGCCTGCTGCGGCTGCTCGAGCGGCGCGCCGCAGTTCGTGCAGAACTTGCTGCCCTCCGGATTTTCTGCGTTGCATTTCGGACAGATCATATGATTTTCTCCTTTTTTATACAAATTTCTGTGTCAGAACATCGACCATGCCGCGCGTGGTCAGGCGCAGCGCCGGGATCACGGGAAGCGACATGAACGACAGCGTCATAAAGGGGTCGACGCCCCGGTTGACGCCCAGCGCAAAAGCCGCCTCCTTCGCCCGCTCAAGCGCGTCGTTGACTGCCGTCAGCGGTGCCTCGCTCATCAGCCCGGCGATCTCCAGCACGACCTCGCCGCGCACCGCGCCGTCCTCCGCAACGACGATGCCGCCGCAATTTTCCACCACGCGGTTGACCGCCGCCGCAAGATCGGCGTCGTTCGTGCCGACGGCAATGATGTTATGCGAATCATGCGAGATCGACGTGGCGACCGCGCCGCGCTTGAGCCCGTAGCCCTGCAAATAGCCCAGCCCGATGTGGCCGGTGCCCTTGTGGCGCTCGACCACGGCGATTTTCAGAATATCGCGCTCCGGATCCACGCCCTCGGCGTAGCCGTTGTCGGTCGAGACGATCTCCCCGGGCACCATGCCGATCACGGCGCGGCGCCCCGCGCCCGCGAAGTCCTCCGGACGCAGCCGTCTCACGCGGAAGGTATCGTGCGCCTCGGCGCTCAACTCCCCCGACGGCTCCGAGACCGCGAAAGCGCAGAGCGTGCCGTTTTCATAGGTCATGCGGCCGTCCTTGAGCACCGTCTGCACCTCGAAATGCTCGAACGAATCGATGATCGCAAGGTCGGCCCGGTAGCCCGGCGCGACCGCGCCATGCTCCGTCAGACCGAAGTATTCCGCCGGATTCCGCGCCGCAGCCGTGACCGCCGTGATCGGGTCGACGCCTCGCGCAATCGCTTTTTTGATGATATAGTCGATGTGCCCCAGCTTCAGCAGGTCGATGGGGTGCTTGTCGTCCGTGCAGAGCATACAGCGCTCCGCGCCCGGCTGCTTGAGCAGGTCGACCAGCGCCTCGAGGTTCTTCGCCGCCGTGCCGTCGCGGATCATGATGTACTGCCCGGCGCGCAGCTTCTCGCGCGCGTCGTCGATGGCAAAGCACTCGTGGTCGGAACGGACGCCCGCCGCCGCATAGGCCTGTAAATCGCCGCCGGAAAGCCCCGGCGCGTGGCCGTCGATGCGCTTGCCGTGCAGCCGCGCGGCCGCGAGCTTGGCAAGAACCGCCTCATCCGCGGCGCAGACGCCGACATAGTTCATCATTTCCGCCAATCCAAGCACGCGCGGATGCGCGTAGAAGCGGTCGATGGCAAACCAGTCCAGCTCCGCCCCGGCCTCGTCGAGCGGCGTCGACGGGACGCAGCTCGGAAGCATAAAGAACACGTCGATCGGCAGGCGCTCGGTCGCCTCGAGCATATATTCGATGCCGTCCGTGCCCATGACGTTGGTGATCTCGTGCGGATCGGTGACGATCGCGGTCGTTCCGTGCGGCACGACCGCCCGCGCGAATTCCCGCGGCACGGAGAGGGACGATTCGATGTGGATATGCGCGTCCAAAAATCCCGGGCAGACGATCCTCCCGGAGACGTCCAGTTCTTTTTCGCCGTCGTATTTCCCGATGCCCGCGATTTTGCCGCAGGCGATCGCGATGTCGCCCGTGCAGAGCTCATGTGTGAACACATTGACATAGCGCGCGTTTTTGAGCACCAGCTCGGCGCGTCTGCGCCCGGCCGCCGTTTCGACCAGACGGCGCTCCTCGTCGGTTTTTTGCCGGAGTGCAGCGTAGTTCAGTTCCCGCTTTCCAGCCATGGTTTTCGGCCCCTTTCCGTATTTTTATGGATCATGTTCAGTATACCATAAATTTGCACGGTTTTCCAGCGCCAAAGTAACCAAAAAATCCGCCGCGTTTTTGGTTGCTCTACGCAGGCGAACGTGATATAATAGGCCCTGCTGACCGGGCGGCCGCGCCCGGCGTCCGGAGGAAATCATGAAAACACTGTTACACATCTGCTGCGCGCCCTGCGCCAATCAATGCATCGACGCGCTGCGTCAGGAGGGCGTCGAGCTGACGGGCTTCTGGTACAACCCGAATATCCACCCCTTCACGGAATACCGCGCACGGCGCAACTGCGTGCGCGAATATGCCGCAGCGGTCAGTCTGCCGCTGCTCGAGCGCGACGAATACGCCCTGCGCCCCTTCGTCCGCGCCGTTGCGGACGATCTGGCCAATCGCTGCGTGAAATGCTACGAGTTCCGTCTGTTTGCCGCTGCTGAGGCCGCCGCCGCGGGCGGCTTTGACAGCTTCACCTCCTCGCTCTTCATCAGCCCTTATCAGCAGCACGAGCTGATGCGCGAGGTTGCCGAACGCGCCGCCGACGAGTTCCATGTCCGGTTTCTCTACCGCGACTTCCGGCCGCTCTTCCGCGCCGGGCAGGAGCGCGCCCGCGAGCTGGGGCTTTATATGCAGAAATACTGCGGCTGCGTCTTCTCCGAGGAGGAGCGCTACCTCAAGCCAAGCAAGCGGATCCCGTGAGCACGGCAAGGCTGCGCAGCGAAATTTGGCCTTTGACCGGGTGAAAGATACTGCGCACGGGAAATGCGGGCTTGCGTCCGCGTGAAATGTCGCTTCGGGAGAAGCGCCGTTGCGGTGTCGCTGCGGGACAGATTCAAACACTCCGATTTAGAAACTGGCAGGTTTTTTCATAAAGCCTGCCAGTTTTCTGTCATTGCGAGGAGGGCGCATTCTTTGCGCCCGACGCGGCAATCTTTAACGATGCGATTTGTCATTCCGAAACGAAATATGGTTGCGCGAAACGAAACAGAACCATAAATTAAAGAGAGAGGCAGCAAAACGAAGCAGCGAATCCCATGTTTTTTGTGATAGGGATTTCTTCTTGCTTCGTGCTCCCGTGCTTCGGTGCGGGATGCCATGCCTTTGGCTTAAAGATTGCCACGGCCGCACTGCGGCCTCTCAATAACACGAAAATGGCAGGCTTTTCGTAAAAACCTGCCATTTTTATTTCCGAAATGTTCGAGATTCTCCGCTAGCTGACACCGCATGGCGTCCCTCCGAGGCGCCATATCATGCTGCCACAAGGCCGTATATCCTTGCACGACCTCAGCTGTGCCTCGCTGTGAAGCCCCGGCTGCGGCTGCTTACTTTTTGCCGCAGTCCGGCAGGACGCGCGTGGCGTCCGAATCGTCGAGGAGAACGCGCGTGGCATCCGAATGCTCCGGGTCTCCGGGCGCAGCGTCAGAGCCTTGCGGGGCGTTTGGGTCTTCCGGCCGGGCGCGCGGGATCATGCGGGTCTCGTCGAAGGACGCCGGATACCAAGCCGGATCGCGCTCCGCATCCTGATCGTAGGGGCGGGGGCGCGGCGTCGGCCGCGGAGCATCCGCCCGGCCGTCAAATTGCCGCGAGCCGTCCGCGCGTCGATACCCGTCAAACGGGCGCGCGCCGTCCGTCCGGTACGGCTCGTCAGACGGCTGCGTCTCCTCAAAGGTCTCCGTCTCCTGCGCCGTTATGCGCGGCGTATAGACCTGCGGGCCGAGCGCGGGCGGACGATAGCGCTCGTGGCGCTTGCCGCGCTCCGGCGGATCGTCATAGCCGTCCGGCTCGTCATAATCGTCGTAGTCTCCATACTCCTCCGGCGCGTCGTCCGGTTCGTCGGCATAGCCGCGCTCATAATCGCCGTCGGCATAGCCGTCATCATACGCCTCCGGCTCGGCCGCACGGCGCGGGGCGCGCCAGCAGAGCGTCCAGAGCAGGGCGGACAGCAGCGTCGCGGCGAAGGCCGCCACGGGCGCGGGGCGCAGCGTCAGCACGTTCTCGCCATACTCGCCCTGCGCATAGAGCAGCAGGAGCACGAAGAACGGCGCCGAGAGCGACACGAGCAGCGGCAGCGCCCAGCCGCGGCTCCTGCGGCCGCAGAGGTGCAGGATCAGCTCGATGAAGCCGACGAGCAGCGTGATCGCCGTCGCAGCCGTGGAGATCAGATAGAACACCAGCCCAAGCACGCCGCCGTAGGCTTCCGGGTCGCCGCCGGCCAGCGACGGGAGCATGGAGAACAGCTCCGCACCGGTCAGGCTGCCGTCCTCCAGCAGCGGATCGACCGCCGTGCCGAAGCTTGCGCCGTCGGGCAGGCCGTCCGGCGCGCCGAGCCAGTCGAGGCAGACGCAGAGCATCGCCGCCGCCAGCAGCAGCGCACAGAAAATTCGAATGGGTGTTTTCACGCAAAGTCTCCCCTCTCTGCGCGAACGGAGAAGCCGGCCGAAGCCGGCTGTTCCTCAGCGCGAAAGATTGGTGTAAATTTTCATGGCAAAGAGCTGAAGCTCCGTCGAGGTCATGTCGAGAAGCGACTCCGCCCCGGAGGTGTCAAGCTCGATCGGATCATACGGCATCACGGCAAGCTCGAGATCGACGCCGTCAGCCGACTGCATAGTGAGCTTCATCCCGTCGTTCTCGGTGGAATAGTGCAGCTCACGCACCTTTCCGTTGCGCGTCACGCGCAGCAGGCCGTCGTCGTCCTCAAAGGCCAGCTCCAGCGTCGCGGTGGGCGTTTCGCTGCGTTTCAGCATCAGATTCCATGCGTCGAGGATCATGTTATCCTCGGTCTGAATGCGGAACTCGTCGCCGACAAACTCGGCCGTGAGCGTGACGCCCTTGTCCGTTTTTTGCAGCGTGACCGTTAGGCTGCTCGTTTCGTCCTCCTCGTCGGACAGCACGAAGTGCAGACCCCCGTCGGTCTGCTCCATCGTGAGCAGCAGCTCGCTGTCGCCAAGCTCCAGCTCAAGCGTATGCAGCAGGCCGTCGCGCACGCCGACGGTCAGCTCGGCCTCGGCGTCGTCTCCGAACAGCTCGGCCTCGGTGTCGTCTCCGAACAGCTCGTCGACCGTGATGTCCACCACGTCCTTGCCATAGACCGCGTCAAACTGATAGCGCAGGTAGTCCTCCACGAGCGCCTGAAGCGCCTCGGCGTCGGCCGTGACGCGATAGCGCGTGTCGCCGTCCTCCTTGCCGAGCGACTCGACCTCGAGCGAATCGGTAAAATCCGTCCACGCAGCCGGGTTGCTCGCGCGGTAGGTCGCAAACGAGGCATCGGTGAAGGGGTCGATGCTCAGATTTTCGTCCACATCCAGTCCAAGCGCTTCGGCAAGCGCCGAATCCTTCAGCTCCTTGCCCAGATTTTCCAGCGGGAGGGAATAGACGTCGCCGGAGAGCGCCCGGTCGCTGGTGAGATAAGCCGTTCCGTCAAAATCCGCGAGGGTCAGATCGAAGGAATTGCCGTTGCTCTCACTGGAGGCCGTGACGAGCGCCTCCCGCTTGGCGCGGCTGACATCCACGCGGCAGGCCATCTTCGTCTCGTATGACCACTCGTCCCCGGCCGATTCCACATTCAGCTCGACCGAGAATTCTTCCTTCTGATCCAGCGTCTTTGCATTCTGCACCGCCTTCTTCAGGTTCGTGCAGTCGACAAACTGCGCCTGCAGCAGCTCGCCCGTGCGCTTTGCCACGCGCATCAGGCGATAGGTCGGCGTGTTGAACATCAGAAAATACAGCGCCAGCGCGGCCGCGACCAGAACCACCGCCACGCTCGGCAGCGTGATCGCCAGGATCTTCCTGCGATTGCGCTTTTTCGGCGCGGGCGGCGTCTCATAGGCCGGGTTGACCACATAGCCCTGCGGGACGTCCGCGTTCCAGACCGGCTGCTCCGGATCCTCCGGCAGCGTCGGCTGCGCGGCATCCGCCGCAGGGGCATCGGCAGGAGCTTCTGCTCCGTCGACCGGCTGCGCAGGAGCTTCTTCCGCCGGAGCGGGCGCGGTTTCGTCAAGGGTCGTCGGGGCAAGGGCTGCCTCCGGCGCGGGCTGCTCCTGCTGCTGCGGCGCGCCGCAGACGTTGCAGAAGCGCGCGGAGTCCGGAAGCTCGTTGCCGCAGGTTCTACATTTCATAAATTTCTCTCCTTTTGCGTCTTTACGGGCGCGTTCGTCCCGTCAAGCTTATCATAGCGGATTTTGTCTCGTTATGCAAGTCTTTTTTCAGTTCAAAGGCGCTGCAGCCCGAAAACGGTCGGAATAAAACCAGTTCAGCAGCAGATCCGTGACCTCGCCATAGGACTGCACGCCGGATTCGACGGAGAAGCTCTTGAGATAGCCGTCGTAGACCTTGTCAAAAACCTCGGAGGCCGCCTTGCTCTCCTGCTTCTCGTAGTGCTCGGTCGTTGCGTCGAGATCGGCGCGGAAGAGGTCGCTGCAGCCCGCCGCGACCTCGGAGGCTGCGGTCGGGTCGGCCTTGGCCAGAGAATTGTAGCAATAGATATAGGCCAGATAGGCCGCGGAATAGCGGCAGTTGGCGTCGCCGTAGCCCAGACAGGCGTAGACGGCGACGAAATTCGCCTCGTCCTCGCGGGCGAAGCCCAGTCGATGCGCCATTTCGTGCGCCATGGTCAGCGGCAGCGCCGCCGGGTAGGTCGTCGAGCTGACGCAGCTCTCGCCGGTCAGGCAGACAAAGACGCCCGTCGTGCCGAGCTTGCCGCAGAGCCTGCTCGACAGCAGCTTTTTGACCCGCGCGGTCGAGCCGTCGAAGGGTGCGCCGCGGGCAGTCTTCATGGTTTCAAAGCAGGTCTGAACGGAGTCGGCGCAGGCGTCGAAGGCCGCGCCTTGCAGCGTGCCGTCGGCGTTGCGCGGCAGCAGCCGCGCGCTCTCGCCCGCAAGCTCGCGGAAATATTCCGTCGCCGCGCGGAGCTGGGCGGTCGTATACCGCTCGTCCGGGAGCTGCAAAACCTCATTGACGGGCGGGGCAAAATAGTTCAGCCCCCACACGCTCACATAGAGGTTCGCGAGCAGCACCGCCGCCAGCAGCAGACCGCTGAGCCAGCGGACGAAGCGCTTGCGGTGCAGCGCGCGGACGAACGTGAAGATCAGCCAGAGCGCCGCCAGCAGCGCCAGAATTTCGCACACGGGGATCGGCAGCGCGGAGGTCAGACCGCTCAGAAGCGTCATCAGCCGCCGCGAGAGTGCCGGATAGAACCGAAACCAGAACGCCGGGCAGCTTTTCGCCAGAAAAATCCAAAGCCCGGTCAGCACGGCAAGAACGCCGCTGGAGATCAGGCGGAAGATCGTCTTGGTCATACTGCGTCCCCCAGAACCGCCAGACGGCGCAGCAGCGCCGCGCCCGTCAGCAGCACCGATTCGTCAAAGGTGAACTGCGGGCTGTGCAGCGCCTCGCCGCCCGTGCCCAGCAGAAAGAACACGCCCGGCACGCGCCGCTGATAGGCCGAGAAATCCTCGGTGATATAGGTCGCGGGCGCCTCGCGCAGCTCCGGCACGGCCGGACGCACCGCGTCCAGCAGCGCGGCGTCGTTCGTAACGGCGCGATAGCCGTCGCTGCGGCCGACGTGCAGGGAGCAGCCCGTCTCGGCTGCCACGTCGCGCGCGATGCGCTCCATGCCGCCGAAAAGGCGGTCAAACTGCCCGTCACTGAAGCAGCGCAGGGAGCCCTCGAGCCGCGAGCGGTCGCTGACAGCGTTGTTGACCGTCCCGCTCGTGCAGCAGCCGAAGCGCAGCAGGCAGGTCTGCTCCCGCTCGGCCAGCGCATAGACCCGCTGCAAAAACAGCGCCGCCGCCCAGAGCGCGTCCGCGCCCTCGCGCCAGTGCGCAAGATGGACGCTTTTCCCCGTGATCTCGACGCAGAGCTGCGCCGAGCGCGCCATCATGCCGCCGGGGCGCGTGGCGACCGCGTCCTTCGGCAGCTCCGGCCAGAGATGCAGGCCGAAGATGCGCGAAACGCGGTATTGCTCCAGAATCCCGGTCTTACAGATCGGCTCGGCACCGCCGGTCGTCTCCTCGG
>OGXM01001054.1_pt1 | contig 16081 bp, 14 predicted proteins | sample 1576271 | NCBI WGS metagenome assembly OGXM01 (sample SAMEA3541579, study PRJEB24748) | human gut metagenome | biome: human gut; feature: human-associated habitat; material: faeces | place: China | collected 2012 | reverse complement strand
AGTATTGCGTATGGAATTGATTGCTTCACTCTTCTGTCATGTTTCCGAAAGTAAACCTGAAGCGGAGATACAGCGGGAACTGCAAAGACAACATGATATACTTGCTCAGAATGCAGCGAGCTCCGGTCGGACAATTGAGCATTGCTTTTTCCATGTAGGCGAGTTCAACTTGGAAGATCCGGATCAGGTCTTGCTTCGTTTTTTGCAACGTGCGCAGGCAGATGATCTTGGGCTTGATCTGCAAGAAAGCAAGGATTTATTTCCCTTGTCGCAGCAAGCACATATACCATGCATGGAGGTGTGCTTTGTACGGGAGGGTGTGCAAGAAATCCTTGGAAATAAAGATGTCCAAGTGGCTGAAGAAGACCTCCGGCCAAAGAATGTATATATGTACTGGGGCTTTTAGTTGAAATTTGTCGGAAACTATGCCACAATTAGGAATACCTTTCCAGAGAGGATGTGTATGTTGTGGACGCAGTTTCCCATTATCTGAATAGTATCCTCGCACCCAGGCTGCGCGGCTATGGTGTTTCGGAACACTTTCTGCTACGTACCATTGGTATCATTCATACACAGATGACCTCTCTTCTGCGCCATTGGGATGATCGGGTTTTCAAAAATACCGTTTTACTGCTTGGCCTGGAAGAAGGCAGCTTTTATGAACCTCGGGCAAAAATCGATATTCGCTGTTTTGTGGTCGTCGCCATTCGAAACAGTCCCATTGAAACGATCCAGAGTGACGCCTATGGAGAGGCCGGACTGAGTAAATCGCTACCCAGCAAAGATGTGAAGGAAATTACATCGGAGGCCATTCGCTATTTCAGTAAGCAGGATTTTGCTGAAATGTGCAGACAGGAAAAGCTTAGCGCAAGACAGGATTTGTATCAGGAACTCGCAAATGAGTACCCTGTCGCATGGGCTGCGCTGAAGCACCTTGCCGCAACGAACAGCAAGACCGTTGATTATCCGAAAGTATCCGTTTCCGAACCTTATTTTCTGGAAGGCGTAGATAAAGAGACAGAGATTACTGCAACGTCTGGTGAGATGAAAACAGGAATTTACGATGGCTATTCTCCCGAAATAGAGCCGCCGCTTATGGCTTTTCTAAAAATGCTTTCCGCCGACTCCAATGGCGCGTTGATCGTTGATTCGTTGAAGTCCGTTACGAGAAACATTACCAAGTTACTCAGTATCCTTGAGTTTCTTCTTACGCGAGACCTTATATTTGCATCAACAAACTACTACATGGAGAACGGACATGTCGAACGTCGTATGAAACCTTTGCGTGCAGGCCATAGTACGAATGACATGCTGCGCAACGTCTCTAATACGAGTGGTCTGGGCTATAAGCACAAGGCAGCATTAAGCCAGTATGCCAAGCAAGCTAAATCAACTGAATAAATGTTGTGAACCCGTACCTAACCCGGTACGGGTTCTTTTTTGTTCGGCAGCCGCAAGTTGGCTGCCGTTTCTTCATAGTATCAATACAGGAGGTGTCTCATGAAAAATAAGCAAATAATCGTTCGTTGTACGTATTCCGATACGGACCAGATGCTGGCAGAACTCATCCAAGAGTCCTTTCGGTTCTTTCTTCAAAAAGAGCTTTTTGCCCTGGCTATTCGCCAGCCGATGTAGTATTGTTGTGACGATGAATGGTCGCTTATTTCGGGAGGACAGTTTATGTACTTAGAGATAAGCAACCCCATGGATTACCATGTGGCATTATACATCAGACTATCAAAGGAGGACGAAAACGAAGGGCCGTCAGAAAGCGTCAACAATCAGAAATCCCTCTTGGATGATTTTGTGAAGAAGCATCGGCTGTCGGTCTACGACACTTACATCGATGATGGTTGGTCTGGAACTAACTTTGACCGCCCGGATTTTCAACGGATGATCGGCGACATCGAAGCCAAGAAGGTCAACATGGTCATCACCAAAGACTTGTCCCGTCTGGGCCGTGACTATATCATGACCGGCCACTACATGGAGCGGTACTTCCCGGAAAAGCGGGTGCGGTACATCTCACTACTGGACGGTATCGACACTGGTGTGGAATCCAGTGCCAACGACATCACCCCGTTCCGTGCCATCATGAATGACATGTACGCCAAGGACATTTCCAAGAAGATCAAATCTGTCAAGCGGGATAAGCAGCGTAAGGGACAATTTATCGGCGGCAAACCGGTCTATGGTTATAAGATGCATCCCACAGAGAAGAACAAAATCGTCATTGACGAGGAAGTAGCGCCCATAGTGCGGCGCATCTTCCACATGGCGTTGGAAGGTATGAGCTGCAGGCAAATCGCCACACAGTTAAACGAAGAGGGTGTACCCACTCCGGCAACCTATGCAGGACTGCCTGTGGCAAACCCAGGTCCCTACACCGGTCTGTGGAGCAGTGAACGCATCTCAGATATGCTTCAAAATGAGACTTACATCGGAAACATGGTTCAAGGACGAACGGTGAAGATCAGCTACAAGTCCAAGAAGTGCCTGAAGCAGGACCGTGAAAACTGGGTCGTGGTGGAAGGAACGCACGAGCCGTTGATTGATCGGGAAACCTTCCAAAAAGTACGCATGTCGGTCAACAGCCGCAAGCACACCAGAAGCCGAACCTATGACTTTCTGCTCAAAGGCATGATCTTCTGCCATGAGTGTGGTTACCCGCTGGCGGTGCTCAATCGCAAAAATGCTGCCGGAGAGGATGTGCTGTACTTTGTCTGCCGGACTTATCAGCGCTTCACCAAAGCCGGTGTCTGTTCGTGCCACAGCATCAAGGAAAAGACTGTGACGGACGCCGTTGTCGCCAAGATACAGGAGGTCTGCGAGGCCTATTTGGATCCGAGTCAGCTGCAGCCAATTGCCATTACTGCTGTGGAAGAGGTGCGCAAAGCAGAGAGCCACGATAGCGAGATTCAATCCCTGCACAGCAAGATCGACGGCCTGACTGCCAATCTGGATAAGATGTACATGGATCGGCTGACTGGCCTCCTTGCTGAGTCGGATTTTGAACGGATTTATCAGCGCATCAAGATGGAGCGCAACTCACTTGAGGAAAAGCTGAAGGACTTGGAAGTGCAAAAAGAAAGCCCGGTCAGCACCGAAGACCGAGCCAGAGAGTTGGTGCAAAGGTTCATCACATCGGCTTATGCCAGCCGGGAGCTGCTGGTGAGCCTGATCGAGCGGATCGAGCTGACGGAGAACAAAGAGATCATCATCAAATTCCGTTTCGCAGAGCTTCAGCAAGCGGGATAAATCCAGTTATATCAACGGTTTGCGCCAATTTAAGAGGCGCAGTTTTGTGGGCGAAATCACTTACAATAGCCGATGCGCTATGTGTCCCGTATTGAAAAAAAGGCGCTGCACAAGCTGGAGGAGGCCCTGCGGGACCGGAGATAAAAGGCGTCTTAACAACGCCTTAACGGCTGTGGCGGAAGGCTGTGCAGGTTGCATGAGGAAACATTCGCGCGGCAATAGAAATTCTCGCAACTGCACATTGTTTTCCATAATGAATTTGTTATAATGGTAACAAAAGAATGGGCGTTTCGGAGGAAAAGTGTACCTATGAGAAACTTTAAATGCTCCATCGCGGATATGCGTAAGCAAGTGTTTGCCGAAGTGGCGCGGCTGGCCTATGAGGGCGGAGACTACCGCCGCATGGAAAAGCTGCCCTACAAGATCGTTCCCGGTGAGGTGGGCAACCAACGGGAGTCCATCTTTTTGGAACGGGCTATCGTAGGCGAGCGCATACGGCTGGCTATGGGCCTGCCCCTGCGGCCGGTGGCGGAGCACAGCCTGCTCAGCGACGGGGTGGAGGAGAGTGCCATCGCGGAGAAGTACTACGATCCTCCACTGGTGAACATCATAAAATACGCCTGTAACGGCTGCACGCCTACTCACTATGAGGTCACGAATGCCTGCCAGGGCTGTCTGGCCCGCCATTGCCAGAATGCCTGCCATAAAGGGGCCATTGCTATCGAACGCGGACAGGCGCATATCGACCAGGATAAGTGCATCAAGTGCGGCAAATGCCGGGATGCCTGTTCCTACCACGCCATCATCAAGTTTACCCGGCCCTGCCAGGAGGCCTGCGGCATGAATGCCATTGGTCAAGATGAGTACGGCCACGCCAAGATCGACTATGACAAGTGCGTCAACTGCGGTATGTGCCTGGTGAATTGCCCCTTCGGCGCGATCGTGGATAAGGGCCAGCTGTTCCAGCTGATCCACGCCATCCGTCGGGGCGACGAGGTGGTGGCGGTGATCGCACCGGCATTCTGGGGCCAGTTCGGAGACAATGTAACGCCGGGGCAGATCAAGGCCGCCATGCAGCAGCTGGGCTTTGCCGCGTTGGAGGAGGTGGCCGTGGGCGCCGATCTGTGCGCGGTGGAGGAAGCCGAGGAGTTTTTGCGTATGGTGCCGGAGAAGCAGCCATTTATGGCGACCTCCTGCTGTCCGGCCTGGTCCGTGATGGCCAAAAAGGAGTTCCCCGGCTTTGCGCCGTATATCTCCATGACCATGACGCCTATGGTGCTGACAGCGCGGCTGCAGAAGCGGCGCCGGCCTGGGTGCCGCGTCGTCTTTATTGGTCCCTGCGCCGCCAAAAAGCTGGAGGCCAGCCGCCGCAGCGTCCGCAGCGAGGTGGACTTCGTGCTGACCTTCGAGGAGCTGCGGGGCATGTTCGAGGCCAAGAATATCGATTTCGACCAGATTCCCGACGTCCCCTCCCACTTTGAAGCCAGTGCCCCCGGCGTGGGCTTTGCCGCCAGCGGCGGCGTGGCCAAGGCGGTGGAGGACGTGATCCACCGTGAGCGCCCGAATATGGAGGTCAAAACCGTGTACGCCGAGGGTCTGCGGGAGTGCCGCCAGATGCTGCGGGTGGCCCGCACCGGCAAGTACGATGGCTATCTGCTGGAGGGCATGGCCTGTCCCGGCGGCTGCATCGCAGGCGCCGGCACCGTCCGGCCGCCGGAGAAATCCAAGGCGTGGCTGGAGAAGTACAAGGCCGCCGCACCGCTGAGCAATCCGCTGGAAACAGCATATATCAAGGACTTGTCCCTGCTGCACGAGGACAGCGAGGAATGGGAACGGGTCAGCCATCACTAAAAAATAAAAAACCTGCCTATCGGCAGGTTTTTTATTTTTTACGCATTAAGTCGCGGAATTACTGGATGCCCTTCACGGTATAGCCCGCGTCGGTGACGGCGGCGCGGATGGCCTCGTCGGTCACATCGCCCTCTACCACGGCGGTGCCGGAGGTCAGGTCAACGGTGGCCTTCACGCCGGGCAGGGCGGTCAGGGCCTTTTCCACATGAGCCACGCAGTGGGCGCACATCATGCCCTCGATGGTAACGGTCTTTTTCATAGTCGGTTCCTCCTCATTGTCAGCAATATGTTCTGCCGCCGTGCCGGCGGCGCTGGGGACGGGTTTGGTTTTCGGCTTCCACAGCCGCAGACGCAGGGCGTTGGACACCACGCACACACTGCTGAGGGACATGCAGGCGGCGGCGATCATGGGGTTCAGCAGCAGCCCCAGCGCCGGATACAGCACGCCGGCCGCCACGGGGATGCCCACGCTGTTATAGAAGAAGGCCCAGAACAGATTCTGCCGGATGTTCCGCAGCACGGCGCGGCTCAGCTCTGCGGCAGAGGCCACGTCGGCAAGGCTGCTCTTCATCAGCACGATATCCGCCGATTCGATGGCGATATCGGTGCCTGCGCCGATGGCAAGGCCCACGTCCGCCTGCACCAGCGCCGGTGCGTCGTTGATGCCGTCGCCCACCATGGCCACCAGCTGGCCCTCTTTTTGCAGCTTCTCCACGCAGGCGGCCTTGTCCTGGGGCAGCACCTGCGCGATCACCTGATCCACGCCCACCTGGCGGGCGATGGCGTTGGCGGTGCGGGCGTTGTCGCCGGTCAGCAGTACCACCCGGCAGCCGGAGCGCTTCAGGGCGGCGATAGCCGCCGCGCTGTCAGGCTTCACGGTGTCGGCCACCGCCAGCATGCCCAGCGCCCGGCCCTGCTGGGCGAAGTACAGTACCGTCTTGCCGTCGTTGGCCCAGGTCTCCGCCTGAGCGGAAAACGCGTCGATGGGGACGCCGTTCTGCCGCATATAATCGGCGTTTCCGGCAAAGACAGTCTCGCCGTGGAGCGCCGCGTGAACACCGCCGCCGGGGACGGCGGTGAAGTCCTCTACGTCGCACAGGGGGATGCTCCGCTCCTGCGCCGCCTCGGTGACGGCGCGGCTGAGGGGATGCTCGCTGGGCTGCTCCACGCTGGCCGCCACGCACAGCAGCTCCTCCTCCGTAACGCCTTCCGCCGCCAGACAGTCGGTGAGACGGGGCTTGCCCTGGGTGACGGTGCCGGTCTTATCCAGCACCACGGTGTTGACCCGGCCCATCAGCTCCAGCGACTGGGCGGATTTGATGAGGATGCCGTTCTCCGCCGCCTTGCCTGTGCCCACCATGATGGCCACGGGGGTGGCAAGACCCAGTGCGCAGGGGCAGGAGATCACCAGCACGGCGATACCCACCGACAGGCAGAACTGCACGCTCTGCCCGCCTACGAAGGCCCACAGCAGCGCCGCGATCAGGGCGATGGACATGACCACCGGCACGAACACGCCGCTGATTTTGTCCGCCAGACGGGAGATGGGCGCTTTACTGGAGGAAGCCTCCTCCATCAGCTTCACGATCTGGGACAGGGTGGTGTCCGCGCCTACGCGGGTGGCCTCCAACTCCAGATAGCCGCTCTGGTTCACGGTGGCGGAGGTGACGGTATCGCCTACGTTTTTCTCCACCGGCAGGCTCTCGCCGGTGATGGCGGACTCGTCCACCGAGCCGCTGCCGGACACCACCACGCCGTCCACGGGAATCTTGCCGCCCTGACGCACCACCACGATATCGCCCTTCTGGATATCCTCCGCCGGGACGGTGACTTCCACGCCGCCCCGCTTCACCACGGCGCTGTCAGGGGCCAGCGCCAGCAGGGCGGAAATGGCGTCGGTGGTCTTGCCCTTGCTGCGCTCCTCTAGGTATTTGCCCACCGTCACCAGCGCGCAGATCATGCCCGCCGACTCGAAGTACAGCTCCGGCATGCCGGATACCTGTCCCGCCGCCAAGCGCACCATTTCGATCAGGCTGTACACCAGCCCGGCGCTGGCGCCCAGCGCCACCAGCGTGTCCATGTTGGGACTGCGGCGGAACAGCTGGGAGAAGCCCACGGTGAAATAGCTGCGGTTCAGGATCAGAATGGGCACGCAGAACACCAGCTGGGAGATGGCGTGGGTCAGGTGGCTGGCCGTCAGGAACGAGGGCAAGGGAAGCCCTATCATATGGCCCATGCTGATATAGAACAGGGGCACCAGACACACGATGGACCACACCAGACGGCGGCGCATTTTCGCCAGCGCCGCATCCTGCTCCTTATGGACGTTCTGCTTCACGTCGGACGCCCGCTTCGCGCCGTAGCCGCCGCTCTCCACCGCGGAGATGATCTGCTCCGGCGTCACCTGCTGCGGGTCGTAGTCCACCATCATGGTGCCCAGCATCAGGTTCACCACCGCGCTGTTGACGCCGGGCAGAGAGCCCGCCGCCTTTTCCACATGGGCCGAGCAGGCCGCGCAGGTCATGCCTGTTACCACAAATTTTTCTTTCATCACGCCGCCTCCTTATTTCATCAGCTTTTGCAGCGTGGTCACCAGCTCGTCGATGACCGCGTCGTCCCCCTGACGGATGCCGTCCGCCACGCAGGTGCGGATGTGGGTGGCCAACAGCTCTTTGCTGAAGCTGTTCAGCGCCGCGCTGACGGCGGATACCTGAATGAGAATATCGGGGCAATAGGCGTCCTTTTGCAGCATGTCCTTCAGTCCCCGTACCTGTCCCTCGATCCGGTTCAGGCGGTGGGTCAGGCGCTTCTGCTCCTCGTCAGAGCGGTGCTTCGTCTTTTGACAATGGCAGCAATCCATAGAGCATACCTCCCGGGGGTATATTTTGATGGTGGCATTATATACCCCTGCGGGGTATTTGTCAACGCTTTTCTTTGGGCTTGAAGAAAATGGCTGCCAGCACGGCAAAGACCACCGCTGCGGCGATGCCGCCGGAGGTGGCGGTAAGGCCACCGGTGAGGATGCCCAGCGGTCCCTTTTCCGCCACGGCCTTAGCCACGCCCTTGGCGAGACTGTATCCGAAGCCGGTGAGGGGGACAGTGGCGCCGGCGCCGCCCGCTCAGGATGGCATCGATGATACCGCGGGTATCCTTGATGGAGATGCGCTTGCCGGTGCCGTTCCAGCCGGTGTTGACCAGATAAGCCTTGGCGCCGCTCTTCTGCATCTTCTTGACCAGCTCCTCAGCATACTTGGTGGGGTGCAGCTCCAGGAAGGCCTGGCCGAAGCATGCAGAGAAGGTGGGGGTGGGCTCGGTGATGCCGCGCTCGGTGCCTGCCAGCTTTGCAGTGAAGCCGGACAGGAAGTAGTACTGGGTCTGCTCGGGGCTCAGGATGGAGACCGGGGGCAGAACGCCGAATGCGTCAGCAGACAGGAAGATGACATTCTTTGCAGCGGGTGCAGAAGAAATGGGGCGGACGATGTTCTTGATGTGGTTGATGGGGTAGGACACACGGGTGTTCTCGGTAACGCTCTTATCAGCGAAATCGATGTGGCCCTCAGCATCCAGAGTGACGTTCTCCAGCAGAGCGTTGCGCTTGATGGCGTTGTAGATATCGGGCTCGGAGTCCTTATCCAGGTTGATGACCTTTGCGTAGCAGCCGCCCTCGAAGTTGAACACGCCGTTGTCGTCCCAGCCGTGCTCGTCATCGCCGATCAGCAGACGCTTGGGATCGGTGGACAGGGTGGTCTTGCCGGTGCCGGACAGACCGAAGAAGATGGCGGTGTTCTCGCCGTTCTTGTCGGTATTGGCAGAGCAGTGCATGGAGGCAATGCCCTTCAGCGGCAGGAAGTAGTTCATCATGGAGAACATACCCTTCTTCATCTCGCCGCCGTACCAGGTGTTGACGATGACCTGCTCCTTGCTGGTGATGTTGAACAGCACAGCAGTCTCGGAGTTCAGGCCCAGCTCCTTGTAGTTCTCGACCTTAGCCTTGGAAGCGTTGTAAACAACGAAATCAGGCTCGAAGTTCTCCAGCTCCTCAGCGGTGGGACGGATGAACATATTGGTAACGAAGTGTGCCTGCCAGGCCACTTCCACGATGAAACGCACTGCCATGCGGGTATCCTTGTTGGCGCCGCAGAAAGCATCCACGACGTACAGGCGCTTGTTGGACAGCTCCTTCTGAGCGATCTCCTTGACAGCCTTCCAAGCCTCCTGAGAAGCGGGGTGGTTGTCGTTCTTGTACTCATCGCTGGTCCACCACACGGTGTCCTTGGAGTTCTCGTCCATCACGATGAACTTGTCCTTGGGAGAACGGCCGGTGTAGATGCCGGTCATCACGTTCACAGCACCCAGCTCGCTGACCTGACCCTTCTCGTAACCTTCCAGCTCGGGATTGGTCTCCTCGGCGAACAGCTGCTCGTAGGAGGGGTTGTGCACGACTTCAGTCGTGCCGGTGATGCCATACTTGGTAAGATCCAACTTTGCCATATTTGCGTACCTCTACTTTCGTTTGATCCTTACATAACTCTGTGTAGGAGATGCAGCGCCATTTATGGTACGGACACCGCATAAGGGGGAGACAGCACAGAACGATGCAATGCAAATTCTCCTGTCTACCATTATACACAAAAGCTTTCCAAAAGCAATAAATGGAAGGTTCTGTTTGCAAAAAAGAAACAAATTTCATAAACAAGCTTTCCCGCATAAAGTAATTTCACGAAGCCTTGCAGGGACGCAGACCATGAAAAATAAGGCGGGACGGGGAAAAACCGACATTTTGATAAAAGTTTGACAAGCATGGATACATTAAAAAACAGGACGCTTTGCGCATTTTTATCCCCGATTTGCTGCTGCCTTTGTCTTATTGTGTAATTTTTGCGTTGGCTCAAACGTTTTTCTGGCGAAAGGACTTTCGTTGTGCTATACTTATTTTAAACAGAAGCACTTTTCCGCCCGCCGCGGCGGCCCACATATAAAGGAACTGCCATGAAAACCATCTACATTCTGCTCACCCGCTCCGGCACGCTGCTGTCCAAACTGGTCTATGCCGCCACCGGTGCCAGCTATACCCACGCCTCCATGGCGTTTGATGCAGAGCTGAGTTGCCTGTACAGCTCCACCCGCAAAAACGGCTACACCATGTTCCCGGCGGGCCCCAGCAAGGAATATCTGAACAGGGGCGTTTTCCGTCTGCGGGACAACGCCCCCTGTGCGCTGTATGCGCTGGAGGTGTCCGACGAGGCCTATTCCCACGCCCTGCACCACGCCGAGGACTTCATGCGCCACAGCGAGGAGTACAGCTTCAACACGCTGGGGCTGATTTTGTGCGGGCTGCATATCCGCTGGCAGCGCCGCCGGCATTATTTCTGCTCTCAGTTCGTCAGCGAGGTGCTGGAGCAAAGCGGCGCGATGACGCTGCCCAAGGACAGTACCCTGATGCACCCCAACGACTACTCCCTGCTGCCCCAGCTGAAGTGCCTGTACAAGGGGCGCTTAGCCGACCTGCCCCAGCGCAAGGCCATGGATCTGGGCGAGACGCCCTCGATGGTCAGCATCTATACCGGCCTGCTGGTGGAGCTGCTGCAGCGCCGGGCGCAAAGGTTTTTTGAGTAACTTTGATGTATAAAACTGAAATTTCCGCTTTTTTAGGTGTCGCTCTTGCTTTTTGCAGCCAATTGTGGTAATATTATTCGGCGGTATTGTTTTGCCGCAGAATATGCGCTCGTAGCTCAGCCGGTAGAGCATCTGACTTTTAATCAGAGGGCCAGGGATTCGAGTTCCCTCGAGCGCACCAAAATCCCACGAAGAATCGTAAGATTCATCGTGGGATTTTCCATTTTCTGGGGCTCCGCACACTTTTGCACACTTTTTGCACACCGGCGGGAAAGCCGTGTTTTTCCTTGCATTGTCTGCATTCTGTGCATCGTGGCGGAACTTGTCGGGGCAAAGCCCCTCCATCTTGCTGCGCAAGACCGCTCCGTCGCTTAAAAGCCCCACTGGGGCTTTCATTGCTACGCTGCGCTTGCAAACGCGAATTTTCCATACTTTTTTCAGGCGAACAGCAGGCGGGTGAACTCACGCCGCTGCTCGGGGTTCATCTGTCGGACAACTTTCAGCATCCCTTCCGGGGTGATCTGGATGCTGTCCGGCAGATTTTCTTTTACCGGCACAGAGCCGGATTTGGGGGAGCCGATGTCCTGTGAATAGAAGTCTGCTTCCAGCTTCTCAGCCAGCTCCAACCGGGGCTTGTCCTGCGTGTGGGCGTAGGTGTCCATCAGGATGCCGGTGGTGGCGTGACCGGTGTTGCCCTGCACGGCTTTAATATTGCCGCCGGATTCAATCAACTGGTAAGTGGCACTGGAGTGGCGCAGACCGTGGAACACGATCTTCTCAAACTCCGGGTGCTCTGCACGCCAAGTGCGGTACCATTTAGAAAGGGCTTCCGGGGCAACAGGCATACCGTTGGGCAGGCGGAAGAGCTGGCCACAGTTGCGATATCTGCCATCCATGGCAAGCTCGTCCTGACGGAGCTTTTCCAGCCAAGCCAGCAGTTCCTCTTTCAAGGGTTTCGTCAGATAAAGGGTGCGGCTGGATTTCTTGGTTTTCGGCTTCTTCAGCACCAGTGCGGAGCTGCTGCCCTCACGCTGGTCGGGGAAGATGTGGTAGATCTGATTCGGGTCGGTCTTTTCCAGTGCAGCCTTTTCGGTGCGCTGTAAGCTCCTGCCGACCGTGATGGTCCCACGTCCATCCGCTGCATCGAAGTCGATGTCTCCCGGCTGCAAGCCAAGGATCTCTCCGACACGCAGCGAGAGAATCATGCTCAGATGAACAGCAAGGTGGAGCGTAGGGTCGGTCATGGTCTGCAACGCAGCAAGCATGGTCTTTTCGTCCCAGATGGCACGTTCTTCCGAGGTCGATTTCGGGGCTTCTCTCGGAATCGGTGACTTGAGGAGCAGACCCCACTCAACGGCATAGGAAAAGGCAGTCTTGAGCATGGCGTGGACTTCCCGGATGGAAGCACCCGTAAGAAACTGCCGCTTCTGCTTGTCGGTGAGCGTTTGCTTGACACCCTGCTTATACAGCCCGCGCGGTGTCCGGCTCAGCGTGGCGTAGAACTGTTCAAGGTCATACGTCTGAACCTTCTGAATCTGTTTCTTGCCGAGATAGGGCACGACAAGATTCTGGATCATGGCTACCGTGTGGGTGTAGGTTTTGGGTGCCCACTTGTGCTTGCTGGACTGGATGGGAAGCCACTTGTACAGCATTTCCGCTACCGTCATTGCATCGGGTATGAGGAACGTACCGTCCAAGAGTTCTTTCTCTACCGAGATCTTGCGGTCTTGCGCTTCCTTCTTGGTTTTGAAGCTCTCCCAGCCTTCACAGATCCGGCCAGCATGGTCTTTGTATTTGAAACGAACGGAGTAGGAATCTCCGCGCCTGAGAATAGATGCCATAGATGTTCCCTCCCTCAGACTGCAGCAAACCAATCGTCAAAGCTCTGCTTGCTTACCCGGATGCTGGTACCGAGGCGGATCACCTTGAAGTCTTTCGTGGTGTTGCACAGATTGTACGCAGCACGGTTGGAGATTGCCAACAGTTGGGCGATCTCCTCCACCCGGTAAACGAGCGGGGCGTGTCGGACGGTTTTGCTGGTCTGGTCAGAAGGTTCTACGGCAGGGGTTTCGGACAATTTCATTGTAGGGGATTCGGGCGCGATTTTCAAGTCCTCACGGGTCAGTTTGGCGGAATTTTTGCGGACATTCGTCATAGGCATGTCTCCTTTGCACTTCTCCAGACCCGGCGCAGTTCCGGTTGAGCTGCACCCTGTGGGCCGGTAAATATGTAAGGGCCTGCCGCTCCTGACCCGAAGCAGCAGCCCAAAAAAGTGCGAGAACTTGAATTTACGCGCCCCACGCGCCCCAAACCACACAAAAGTACCTTTCTGTGTTGATTTTACGGGGCGCATGGCTGGGATGCACGCGCCCTTTTGGGGCGCATCTTGCCTTCTCTCCCGCCCCGAAGGGCGTGTTGCCGCCCTGTATCCGCCCGAAAGGGCGGATACGCGCCCGGAGAAAGCAACGATAACAAGTCAAAACCACTGCTTTGGGGCGCGTGGGGCGGGAGATTTTCACTTTTCGTGTGTTTTATGCCGCAGCAAAGGCGGGGTGGACGCATACGCCCCGGAAGCCGCGGTACTTTCCCTCGATGTGCTTGGAAAAGGTCAGGCCATACTTCCCCGCATTTTTCAGCAGGAACTGGCTGAACTTCTTTTGCGGAACAGGTGATTCCAGATTATCCTCGCACCACTTGGTGTAGGCGCGGTAGAGATAGGTGGAGCGTTCCTCGGTGTCGGGCTTGAAGCGGACATACGCCGTTGCCTGCATGAACTGGGTCAGGTTGTCGCTGTCCGCCATGGCTGCTTCAAGGTTCTGGATGGAGCGCTCGCTGATGGTGAACTGATAGCGGTTCGCCAGCAGACGGTGTAGACCTTCCAGCATCCACAGCAGGATGCCGGGACGCTCCTCGGACAGCTCTTCGATGAGGAAGGGATTATCCACCCGGGCAGGGTCACGGTCTTTCACCGTGATGAGGATCTGTCTGCGCCAGAAGCCGTCGCTGTCATCGTGAGCGGCCACAAGGTTGCCATTGCCGAAGCAGATGAAACGAACGTACAGCAGACCTTGGACAGCCTGCTTATTCTTTCGCTCAATGCACAAACGGTCTTCGGCGGTGACGATGGACTTGATGTTCCGTGTTTCGGGCAAAGCCACCATGTTCAGGTCGTCATCGACCATGACCAGCTTGTACTCCAGATTTGCACTGGCAAAGCGGTTCGTTTCGATGCGGAGGATGGATTCGGAGTGAGAGGCTTCCCCGAACAGCTTCTTCAGCAGCAAGCCGATGCGGGATTTGCCCTCGCCGCCCTTGCCGGTCATGACCAGCATCTTCTGCGCCTTGGTAGACGGGATCAGAAGATAGCCGAGATATTCCTGCAAGGTCAGAATGTCCTCCGGGATGAGCAGACCGTCCAGAAATTCCAGCCACTTGGTCGGTGCGGGGGCATCGGGCTGGTATTCCACGGGGAGTCGGTTCAGGCAGAGTTCCTTTTCCGGCACAAAGCCCCGCTCGTCCAGAAAGTAGGTCCCGTTCTGGAGATGGATGCGGTCAAGCTGGGGTTTCCATTCAGGGGTATAGGTTTCGATACGGAGTGCGTCCAGAACCTGCTTTTCCTTCTTGGCAAGGTTGTCGAGCACAAAGTCACGGAGGTCGCTGTGGACTTCGTAGAGCAGTGCGTCCTCGTCTACCTCGCCGTTCTGGTCAAACAGCTTCTGTTTCAGGCACATCATGGGGTGTTTCTCTAAAAGGTACTGGCAGTAAGCGGTTTCACGCACTTTACCCTTGCTGTCTACCCAAGGGCATTCGCATTCTTCCTCTTCTTCCAGTTCGTCCTCATCACGCCAATCTTCGTTCCTCTTTTTCCAGTCGCTCATGCAATCCCTCCCAATACTTCCGTAGCTCGTTTTCGGTCTGCGGGTCCGGGAGCACCGAACAGTCCAGATAATATTCAACGATGTCAAGGTTCTTTATCGCTTCAAGAAAGCAGGGGTGAAGTTCTTCTGTGGGTGACTGCGGTGCGTATCGGACCCGCCAACGCTGCAGACAGCGGTAATAGTCCAGCAGCTGCTGCCGAACGGTGGGCGGTCTGCGGGGAGCAAGCCGCACCTTGCCGTCGGCAAGTGCCATGCCGAAGTCCTCCTTCAACTTTTCTACAGCCTTGTAGGGAGAAAGTTGAAAAAGTCTGCCGACAAAATCGATCACATCGCCATCTGCCTGACAGGCGAAACAGTGGAAACGGCTGTCCACCTTCATGCTGGGGTGTTTATCCCCGTGAAAGGGACAGCACATCATGCCGTTCCGGTTTACGGCGAAGCCGTATAGCTCCGCTGCCTGCCGGGTCGAGATGGCGTTCTTTACGTCCGAAAAGACAGAGGTGCTACCCTCCGTCCCAATGGGTTGGGTACAGGCGAAAGGACGAAGCCCGGTGAGGGGCGTGGGTGAGGTTGGGTTTATTCACACATCGATCCGTCAGAGTGTTGTTCATTTGACCTCCTGCTGCGGTACGGCGTGGTTGCGCTCCTCCTTGCGGAAGAAGGCTTCCACGTTCTGTTGTGCGGTGCGGAGTTCACGCAGTTCGATCTGCGCTTTCTTGTAGCGGGTGTAGAAACCGTTTTTCTCCGAGGAAAGGGTCTGATATTCGGCATCCAACTTTTTGAGGTCCGGCAGTGTCCTGAGCCCGTTGGCCTTGAAATAGGCGCAAGCGGCCTCGTACACAGCAAACTCTGCACGATGCTGCTCCTTGAACTTGGCGGGGTTCCGCACAGTCTGGAGCTTCTGTGCAAGAGGCTTGTACTGCCGATAGACCACAAGATGCCCGCGCAGCTCCTTGAGGGAGACCATGCGGGCATCCAAGTCTTTGACCACCGCCAGTGCATCGTCGTGCTGGGTTTGCAGTTCGGCAATGCGCTGGTGCAGGGCATCTTCGCTGAGCAGCTTTTTATCCTGCAGGAGACACAAGGTCTGCGACCAGCGTTTGAGGTTGAACTTTTTCGCCCAACGCTCGTAGCCGATGCCCTTGCCCGCAGCAACTTTCGCTTGAATGTCAACCAGTTTCCTGATCTTATCCGGCTTCTTCTCGCTGCTGGGCTGGATGATGGCGGCAAGCTGGATGTTCTGGGAGAGGGCGGTCAGCACCTGCTCTTTTTCCAGCTTCTTGCTCAGTTTCTTGGCGGTGATGAACTTTGTCCGGCCGGGCGGGCAGTAGCTCAACCGGCCTCGGCTCTCCTTCACGGCGATGCCGTGTTCCTGCATGAGCAATGCAGAAAATTCCTCGAAGGTGGTGGTCTTGTTCAGCACAGCGTAGATCTGCTTTCGCAGCTTGTCCAGCTCGGTCTGGTAGACGGTCTGGGTG
>OGXM01001050.1_pt1 | contig 16128 bp, 8 predicted proteins | sample 1576271 | NCBI WGS metagenome assembly OGXM01 (sample SAMEA3541579, study PRJEB24748) | human gut metagenome | biome: human gut; feature: human-associated habitat; material: faeces | place: China | collected 2012 | reverse complement strand
TGCCCGCATAGGGTGGCGCACTTCATTTTACAATCTATCATATAAAGATAAAGAAGAGCTAAAATTTGAGATAAATAAAAGTTTTGAAAAGTATATTTCTGAATTTAATAATATCCCAGAATCACTGAAAGACAAAAGCGTTGACGAAGTTGACAGAACACCATCTGAAAACCTTGCTTATCAAGTTGGCTGGACAACATTGCTCCTGCAATGGGAAGCCGATGAGAAAAATGGCTTAACAGTAAAGACACCATCAGATATGTTTAGGTGGAATCAGCTTGGTGAATTATATCAGTGGTTTTCAGATGCCTATGCAAATTTATCCTTAGAGGAGTTAAAGGATAGGCTAAACAGAAATGTTATTTCAATCAATAAAATGATTGATGTACTAAGTGATGAAGAATTATTTTTACCTCATATGAGAAAGTGGGCTGATGAAGCTACAAAAACAGCAGTATGGGAAGTATATAAATTTATTCACGTTAATACTGTTGCTCCTTTTGGGACTTTTAGAACCAAGATAAGAAAATGGAAAAAGATAGCACTATGAAACTAAGTTCAGTTACTTGGCAAACTATTCTCATAAGTACAATCCTATCTGGATATGTTCCTGCATACAAGGTTCAATCTTGGATATCTTCCCACATACGCAAGTCCACAATGGATATGTTCCCTCAAAGAGAATTAAGTAAAAAAGGAAAATGGAAATTGTCCTTTGACAGCTATGAATTCCTCTCAAAACATGTAGAGACTGTTGTATTGATGACAATAGTAAAAAAATAAAATTATGGAGCCCGGTTGCCAGGCACTGCAATTTACGCAGAGCGGAGAGCAATGGATTGATTAAGTAGATTGTATTGTAGACAAGGAGCAGTAACAGATATGAAGATTTCTAAGAAGGATGCTTTGTCATGGTTTGAATTTTTTGCACAATTGCCTGCAGGGGAACAGCTTCTGGTTAAACAGCAGGAAATTGTTTATGCCACATTCGCACAGATTGAGGCAGTTGTTATAAAAAGAAAAGAAGAGCTTATGGAACAAATTACCGGTTTGAAAACATTAAAGGACAGAACACTTTTTGTGGGACCAGATGAAAAATTTCCTGATGGGTGCCGTTCATGTCTGTTGGGCAGCGGGCTGACAGCTATCAGAAAAACCAATAAATGCAATCTGCAGTGCAGGTTTTGCTATAATTATGGCGAGCTGGATGCTATTGAACCGGTAGGAGAGGGGATTTGGGTCATTGGCGGGACCAAGTTTTATGAAAATGACATTGATCTGTTGTTGGAAATCCATAAAAAACCTACAGGGGTTGCCTATGTATATTTAGAACCTTTTATGGAAATCGAGAAATATTATAATATTATTCAAAAATTTAACAAGGCTGGTATTTATCAGCATCTATATACTAACGGCACTCTGGCTACGGAAACAACGCTTAAAGCATTGGGGGAGGCTGGCCTGAATGAGCTTAGATTTAATTTAGGAGCTTCCGGTTGTGCTGATAAGGTCATTGAAAATATTGGCATAGCAAAAAAGTATATCAAAAAAGTCGGCATTGAAACGCCTATGACCAATGAGTTTTTTGAAAAATTCTTTTTGAAAAAACAGGCTGTTTTGGACACGGGATTAGATTTTATTAATTGTGCGGAGCTGCATTTGAATCCCAATAATATTGAGAATTATTGGGGTGAAAAAATGTATATTGCCCGCCATGGATATATATCACCAATCTGGAGCCGCGAACTGACACTCAGATTTATGGCAGCCGCAGCAAAAGAGAAATGGAATTTGGTTGTACATGATTGCTCTAATGATACCAAGTTTGCCAGAGATTTGAATTTAGGTACCAAAGAGGGTAAATGGTTCGGGGCCAGCAGTTATACGTCTGAATTTTTAGAGATCCCCTATGCCGTATTTTTGCCGGTCCTGCGTGATGAAGAATTTCATTTTTTAGTTGAAGAAGAGCTGACAAGCGGCTATAACCCGGGAGAGATGCTTTTCTAAGAAAGAGTGGCATAATGGCAAATATTATAGAAATAAATGACATTTCTGCTCCTGAACTGGAAGTATTCACAAAATTGACTGAAAAGCAGCTGCGCCATAAGCTGGAACCGGAAAAGGGCATCTTTATCGCTGAAAGCGGCAAAGTCATAGAGTTGGCGCTTGCTGCTGGCTGTGAGCCGATTTCCTTGTTGATGGAGCGCAGACATATCACGGGACAGGCCCAAAATATTCTTGTTCGGTATGAGGATGTTACAGTCTATACCGGGAACAGGGATGTGCTGGCTGGACTGACAGGATATAAGCTGACCCGCGGTATCCTGTGTGCTATGCGTAGGCCCAGGCTGCCTTCAGTACAGCAGATATGTTTTCAAGCCAGGCGGGTGGCGGTATTGGATAATATCACGGATGCAGCCAACATAGGAGGAATATTCCGATCGGCAGCGGCGTTAGGTGTTGATGCGGTACTTGTGATGCGCTCCTGCTGTGATCCTTTATGCAGAAAAGCAGTACGTGTCAGTATGGGAACGGTATTTCAGATACCTTGGACTTATATAGAAAACAATGTCAAAGAGCTGGGAGAATGGGGATTTAAAACAGCTGCAATGGCTTTGTGTGAGCATGCTGTCAGTATAGATGATCAGGCGCTGATGGCAGAGGGCAGGCTGGCTTTGGTTTTTGGTACAGAGGGCTACGGCTTATCTCAGGCTGCGATTGATGCGTGCGATTATGTTGTGAAGATCCCTATGGAGTACAATGTGGACTCACTTAATGTAGCTGCTGCAAGCGCTGTGGCGTTTTGGCAATTGCGATGTCAACAATAAATTGGAAAAAAGATTCTTTGGAATTATTTGAATATTTAATTTATGCAAACTTGTTAAACGGCCAAAGTTGATTTGTGTTGTGTAAAAGGTGGTAATTATGGATTATAAAGTTTTAGATATGGAAAAGTATTATCGTAAGGATATTTACAGGCATTTTACGATGGACTGTAAATGTTCGGTTATGATTACATCCAAGATCGATGTTAGTGAACTTGTTGCATATTCAAAACAAACTGGAACTAAATTTTATATCAATTTTCTGTATGTCCTGACCAAGGCGCTGAATACCAGAGATGACTACAAAATGCGGTATTTGTATCAGGAAGATAAGTTAGTCGTATTTGATAAAATCAACACTGCGCATTATGTTTTCCACGAGGATACGGAGACTTTTACAGTAGTTTATACAGAGTTCAGCGAAGATTACCAGGCTTTTTATGACAGATGCTGCGCTGATATGGAAAAGGCTAAACAGACCCGCAGTTATGGTCTGGACGGCAGTAAATTAAATTATTTTGATGCTTCCTATATTCCCTGGTTGTCATATGAAGCACTGCATGTAGAACTGCCTGACGGACATCTGCATTTCCCTCCGATTATAAACTGGGGAAAATATCACAGTGAAAATGGCAGATTGCTGATGCCTGTGACGGTGAGAATGAATCATGCGATTGCTGATGGTTATGTAGTTTCCAAAGCATTTTTATTGCTTGAGAAAGAAATTGAAAGATTGGTCGAAGACTGAACTAATGGATTAGAACCATCGTTTCACATTGCTTTTAGAGTTATGTTATTTTAAAGCGCTGTAGCTTGGCGCTGCTTCGAAAGTAGTTCCGGTGGATAAATTCAGTATAGTCATCACTTTGGTGATGGCAGCGGTATTTTTACATGAACAATTTACTGTAAAAACAATTATCGGTTCTGTCCTTATTACTTTTGGGGACTTTTATTATGATTTTATAAAGAATCACAGGTCAGATGTATAGAATAATTAAGAATAAATCATAAATACAGAGGGGTAAGCAGATGATAACAAGGCAAAAATACCAGGATTATATCAATGTGCTGAAAGAGGAATTGATTCCGGCGATGGGGTGTACTGAGCCTATTGCTATTGCTTATGCCGGAGCTATTGCCAGAGAGCATTTAGGCTGTTTGCCTGAACGTGTAGAAATTGAGGTCAGCGGTAATATCATCAAGAATGTAAAAAGTGTTATTGTACCGAATACAGGGGGACTGCGCGGTATTGAAGTGGCAGCGGCAGCAGGTATTGTGGCAGGAGATGCCGCGAAGGAGCTTAAAGTTATTTCGGAAGTGAGTACAGAAGCAGTTGCCGTAATTCATAAATTTTTAGAAAGCACACCAATAACAGTTAATTTTTCTGATAGTAAAAAAATCTTTGATATAATGATCACTGTTTATGGTAATGGCCATTCTGCTTATGTACGCATCTGTGAGTTTCATACAAATATAGTGGAAATAAGAGAAGATGATAAATATGTGCTGCAGAAAGATATTGCAGTCGAAGACAGTTTGGGCTTTACAGATCGTGGATTTATGAATGTACAGGAGATTATTGAATTTGCTGATACTGCAAGAATAGAAGATGTTAAGGATATTCTTGATCTTCAGATCGAATGTAATGTTAATATTTCAGAGGAAGGCTTGGCTGGCGATTATGGAGCTAATATCGGTAAGGTCCTTTTAAAGACTTATGGAACGGATGACGTAAAAATAAGAGCTAAAGCCAAAGCAGCTGCCGGTTCTGACGCCAGAATGAACGGCTGCGAGATGCCAGTCGTGATCAATTCCGGCAGCGGTAATCAGGGGATTACTGCCTCTATACCAGTTATAGAGTATGCTAAGGAGTTGGGTGTTTCTGACGAGAAACGTTATAGGGCCTTGCTGGTATCTAATCTGATCACGATCCATTTGAAGTCAGGTATCGGCAGGCTGTCGGCTTACTGCGGTGCAGTCAGTGCCGGCTGTGCCAGTGGTGCCGGTATTGCGTATCTGTATGGAGGCGGTGTTGATGAAGTTTCTCACACGATCGTCAATTCTCTGGCAATAACTTCCGGTATTATCTGCGACGGCGCTAAAGCTTCGTGCGCTGCTAAAATAGCTACGGCTATCGATGCAGGTATATTAGGTTATCATATGTATAAAGAAGGGCAGCAATTTTACGGAGGCGATGGTATCGTCAGCAAAGGTGTTGAGAACACTATAAAAAATGTGGGGCAGCTGGCTAAAGAGGGAATGGCTACTACTGATCAGGAAATTTTGAAGATTATGACGAAAACACAGAGTGTTTAAGCGTAGCTGAAACAGTCCGCTCAAAGGATAGTGATAATATGCAGATAAAAAAGAAATATATTTATATCGCTTTGGGACTGTGGGCGCTTGTGACAGTTACTTATTTTACTTTGTGTAAAATAGCCAGTGATCAGGCTATGCTTATTTTTAATAAAACTATGTCTGCTCAAAAAGTGCTCAAAGGCTCGGTGACGCTTGGCAGTATTGATGCCGACATTTGGGGGCGGGTAGAGTTTCAGAATCTTGTCTGGCTTGACATTGACGGTCAGCCTATCGTACATGTGCCGCAGGGACGTTTCAAGGTGCGGACATGGGATATTATTACCAGAAGTATCAGTACATCTACTATTAAGGAACTGGAATTGGACAACGCTTTGTTTGCCGTAAGATTCAACAGAAAGATGCAGTTGGATATTTTTGAGCAGGCACAGGCCAAAAGAGTTATTGACCGGGCTGAACAAAAGGAAGCTGTTTTGTCAGGAAACGAAACAGCAGCTGAACTTGAACATATAGCGCAGGAAAAGATCGTAGTAAAGGAAAGGCATCCTGGAGACAGGCATGAATTGAATCTGGATTTAGAAAATAAGCGGCTGAAAATGCGTGTTGTTTTTAATAACTGTACCTTAACTGCCGGTTATCATAACCGTTATTTTGTACTGAATGAAGTTAATGCAATAATTGATATTGATACGCAGAAAAAGCTTACGATTGATTTTGTGACTGGAAAATTTGGCGGCACTATGGTTGGCGATGGGGTGGAAATAAAAGGAAACATCAATTTAGCGCAGCAGATTCCTCATTACGACCTGCATTTGGAGCTTTATAATATTCTGCCTGCTTCGTTGGGAATAGCGGATATCAAAGATACGGTTTCTATTACCGCTTCAGTTACTGGAGAACTTCCGAATCCTGTTATAGATGGTCATTTGGATTTTAAAGAACTGAATATTCCCGGACTGCATTTTTCTAAGGTCAGAGGCGATTTGCATTACGAAGATGCTCTGCTGAAATTTACTAATGTAAAAGGAAATGTTTTTGGAGGCACAGTTGAAGCTTTCGGAGATTATCATCTGGATACAAAATATTACAATATTGACGCGCTGGGACACGAATTGTTGGGAAGCATTGCCGCACGTAACGGTAAAATAAAATGCAAGGTCGAACTGGATTTTAAGATTCGATCCAAGGGAGATCCTAAAACTGCGTTGACCTATGGCAGCTTTAAATCAGGAAAAGGATCGTACTATATTATTCCTTTTGACAGTATCAGCGGCGAGTTTTCCAATCAAAATAAACATCTGGAATTTAAAAATGTTGTCATTGAAACCAAGATGGGGACAATCAAAACAGATGCTTTTGATATAGTGAACGGCAAGCTGCATATTGGCGAGATATATTTGGAAGAGCCGGAAAACGGACAAACTATTAAAATAATCTGACAAAAAATGATTCAGAAATCGGAGGAAGGCAGCGATGGGCAAATATAAAAAACTTTATGGCACGCTTTTGCTGGGTCTGATTGCCATTATAATTTTGCTGACGGCTGTTTTTTCCTATAGCAGAAGTATCGAAGAGAGTTACAAAGAAGAAAATATCAACTCACTGAAAGAACTTTCTAATCAGGGAGCTTTGATGCTGCATAATGAAATCAAAAATAAACAAAATCTTTTAGCTGAACTTTCGCACGATGTCAGTCGGATTTTTGTAAATGATCCGCAGGCGGCCGCCGCTTATTTGGAGGAAGCCGCGGAGCGCAACAGTTTTAAACGAATTGGCGTAGCATTGACGGATGGACGTGCTTATACAACAGATGGTGTTGAATTGAATATCTCAGAGCGAGAGTATTTTAGTAAGGCGATTCTCGGGCACACGGCTGTTTCACGTAATCTGGATGATTATACGGATGGCGGCAGGATCGCAGTTTATGCGGTACCGATTTTTGAAGATGGAAGCGATAAGAGGATTGGAGTTTTGTTCGCTACTTACAGCCTGGATACATTTAGAAAAACTATTGAAGTATCGTTTTTTGGCGGTGCTGGATATTCTTATGTGGTACAGGAAAATGGTGATGTTGTAGTAGATTCGCAGCATTCAGAAAGCTTTAAAAACTTTAAAAATGTTTATGCGGCCCTGCTGACGGCAGATCCGGTAAATAATAAAGACAGTGCTGAAAAACTCTGGCAGATGATCAACAGTAAAAAAGGCGGTTATATTGAATTTTATAACGGCAGTCAGAAATATATGTACTGTTCACCGATAGGTGTTAATAACTGGATGCTGCTGACGGTAACTCCAGCCAGTGTTATCGAAGATAAAATCAATATGGTGCTGAATAAAACTTATTTACTGGGTATTTTGTTGATTGCGATTTTTTTATTGTTTATCTGGCACATTATGCGTATCCATACCCGCAATCAAAAGGAACTGATGGATATTGCTTATGTTGATGAAGTTACTGGTGGTTATTCTTTTGCCAAGTTTTTTAAAGAAGCAGAACTGTTGTTACCTGAAACAGATAAAAAGACAGCAATCGTAAGTATGGATATCGACGGTTTTAAATATTTCAACGATATGTTTGGCTATGGAGAAGGCAATGACCTTTTGCGTTATATTTGGCAGGAAGTAAAAGCAAGCCTGAATGAAGGCGAAATATTAGCGCATGGTGTTGCCGATACATTTATTTTTTTGCTGCGATTTGATACGAGAGAAGAACTGCTTTGGCGTATCAATGATTTATGTCTGCATTTGAATAACTATATTACAAAAAGCGGACAGGTCTATAAACTATCCCTTTCTATGGGTATATACGAGGTTGACGGTGAAACTGATGATATCGTCAGTATGGCAGACAGAGCTTATATTGCCCGGCAGACAATAAAAAATAAAGGTGACACAGCCTGGGCTTTTTATGACGGAGCCGTACGTGATAAGCTGTTGCACGAAAAAGAAATTGAAAGTCAGATGGAAAAAGCTTTGGCTGAAGGCGAATTTATTGCTTACTATCAGCCCAAGTACAGTACCAAAGAGCAGAAACTTATCGGTGCAGAAGCTTTAGTACGCTGGCGCAGAAGTGACGGTATTATTGTTCCGCCCTATCAATTTGTGCCGCTTTTTGAACGTAATGGATTTATCAATAAGGTTGACCGTTATATGTTCGAACTCGTCTGTCGCCAGCAGATGCGTTGGCTTAAACAGGGGCTTATACCTGTGCCAATATCAGTCAATATGTCGCGGATGTGCCTGTATGATCCGCATATTGTTGACGAATATATCGGTGTTTTGAATGGAAGCGGTTTGTCTGCTGCTTATATAAAGCTGGAGCTGACGGAAAGTGCCTTTTTTGAAAATATCAGTATTATGAATAATGTTATCGAAGCATTGCATAAAGTTGGCATCAAAGTCTTGATGGATGATTTTGGAACCGGTTATTCTTCGATGATGATGCTTAAAAATGTAGCTATCGACGTTTTGAAGCTGGACAAAAGCTTTGTCGACGATATTGGGGATGACCGCAGTGAAAAAATCATTTCAAATATCATTTATCTGGCTCATTCTCTGCAAATAGAAGTGACTGCCGAAGGAGTAGAGACTGCAGCGCAGTTTGAATTTTTGAAAAGTGTTGGCTGTGATTATATTCAGGGGTATTATTTTGGTAAACCGCAGCCGGCTGAAGATTTTGCGGCGTTGCTGCAAAAAGAATTTTATGATGGAAGTGATGCGGGTGCTGATAAGAAAGGCTGAATTACAGGATGTAAGAGCTGTGTACGCTCTGATTTGTGAATTAGAGGAGCAGGATTTGCCGCTGCTGGAATTTGAAAATATCTTCGGCAGTTTATTGAAGCTGCCGGAACATTTTCTCATGATTGGTGAAATTGAGGGCAGAACCGTTGCATTTTTACATTTGCGCGTAGAAGGACAGCTGCATCATGCCGCTAAAATAGCAGAGATTTTAGAATTTGATGTGGAGCGATCCCATCGCGGCAGGAACTTAGGGCAGCAGTTTTTTGCTTATGCGGAGAAGCTGGCCCGGGACAATGGTTGTATTCAGTTTGAACTAAGCAGTAATATGCTGCGGGAAAAGGCGCATTGTTTCTATGAACGGCAAGGCATGCATAAATTTCACTATAAATTTACGCTCCCTCTGTCTGGAAAAACAGTAAATGAAAATAAGTTAGGTGTTTAAAAGCAACGGTTCTGGCAGCTGTTGCTTTTTGTCTGTGCTTAATACTGGAAACTGCTGTTTTGTGGTACAATAAATATATAATTTTATTGAGCGGAGAAGAAAAATGATCGATTTATATACAGTACCGTTAGGTGCTACGGCCAGGGATTTTTTTTCGGCAGAGGCAGAAAACAAATATAGCTATGATGAAGCGTTGCTGGTGCTTCCAAGCAGATTGCTTGTGAATCATGCCCGCCGGTCAGGCAGGGCGCAGGCAGTTAATTTTGAATATCTGCCCAACCGTATCGTAGCATTAAACAGGCAGCTGCTGGATTTGCCTCCGGAAGTGAAATTAGAAATGATTTCCCGGAGGACACAGGAACTGCTTGTGGGTGATTTGCTGCACCAGCTGGCTAAATTGCAGGGCCTGGACTATTTTAGTAAACTGGCAGATAAAGAAGGTTTCGTTAAAGCTGTTACCGGGCTTTTGGGTCAGCTTTCACGCAGTGGGTCGACACAGGAAGAAATTACTACGGCGCTGCTGGAATGGGAACAGCGCAATCCTGCCTATGTGATGAAGGACCGTGAAGTAGCGGCACTTTATAACCTTTATCGCAATAAGCTAAAACAAAAAAACTGGTATGATGTAGAGGGTTTATACCGGTTAGCAATAGCGGTTTTAGAAAGACCGCAGGCCAAGCTGCCTTGGCAGCAGTTATATTTCAGCGAATTTTATCATTTTGATGCTTTGCAGCGTTTGCTTATAAAATCTTTGTCACGGCATTGTCAGATCAGTATCGGTTTGATGTACGAGCCCAAACGACCGGAAATATTTGCTGCTGTAGAGCGGAGTTTCGGTTATTTAAGCGGTTTTGCTCAGCTGCATGATCTGCATATGGAAGGTTCAGTACGAAAGCCTGATCTGCAGCACTTAACGGCTAAGTTAGGTGCTGGAAGCTACCAGACGCTGGCTGTTGCTGACAGTATAAATTTTATTGAATCAGGAGATAGTGAAGGTGAACTGCGGGCAGTGCTGCGTTCTATAAAAGCTAAGCTGCAGCATGGCGCCGCTTATAATGATTTTTTGGTTGCTGTACGTGATTTTAAGACTTACAGCGGTATCAGAGCTGTTTGTGATGAATATGGTATACCTGTTACTTTACCTAAGATCGCTTCTTTGAGTGCTCAGCCTGTCTGTGAATTTTTACGTTTACTTTTGAACGTAGCTGCCGGCGGCAGTGAAGCTATCGCTGCTTACTGGCGTCTGTTAAAATGCGGCGTTGTAAAGCTGGTCTATAGCTTTGACGGAGAGCAGCTCAACAGATTGAAACAGGAATATTTATATAATGATCTGCGGCAACTGCGTAAGGCAGTTCGTGATAAGGCTGATGCCAATGAACATAAGCAGTGGTCAGCTGATTTAGGCGAACTTGAGTTGCTGCTGGACAAGGTGCAGCGGCGAGATACGGCGGCTGCTTATGGAGAAACATTTAAAACAATATTAGAAGCTTTGGCGCTGCCTGTTAAGGCTGGCGAAAATTATAAAAATGGCAGGGCAGATCTGCTTGAGGTTAAAAATATAGTAGAGACAGTACGGCAATTATCCGAAGTTTTGGATACACTGAGTGAAGATTATCAGAATGGCGGTTTGGAAAGTGTGCCTTTAAAAGCGGAGGAATACAGCCAGCTGCTGATTTCTGCCTGTTCCGAACGGCAAATCATTTTAACAGCGGCCGACAGTGAAGGTATTTTATTCGGAGAAGCTGCTAATCTGCAGGGGCTGCTGTTCAAGCATGTTTACATTATGGGACTGCGCGAAGGTGAGTTTCCGCGCAGTAAAAATGAAAACTGGATCTACAATGACAGAGAACGGGCCGAATTGAGCGGTGTTGGTGTGGAATTAGATAATACTGCGTGTGCTTATGCTGAGGATAAATTCTTTTTTGCCGCAGTGGCAGCAATGGCAACAGAAACTCTGACTTTGAGCTGGTACAGCGACGATACAGCTGGCGCTTCCGCATATATTGAAGATGTGGAACGATTATATGCAGCCGGGTGTATAACCAGAAGCAGAGCTGGACGTATAGGCTGGCAGGAGGCTTTGTCTGAGCAGGAGCTGCTGCTGGGGATTACCCAAAAAGATACCTGCCATAATTGGTTGTTGGAGCGGTTGGGAGCAGATTGGACACTGCGCAGCAGTATCGAAAGAATTCGTGAGCAAGGCGATAGTGTTTATAAGGGAGTTTTTGAAGACGTACAGCTGCAGCGGGCTATTAATGAAGCTGTTGGCGGTTTATTCAGTGCGTCGCATTTAGAAACCTATGCTCAATGCCCATACAGGTTTTTACTAAGCTATGTCTGGAAACAGCAGCAATATGAAGAACTTACAGAAACGGTGGAGCCTGCTGTTGAAGGCAGCCTGCTGCATGATGTTTTAGCACGATTTATGGCGGGACATTTGCACGAAAAGCTTACCAAATATCCGCCGACTGAGCTTATAAGTCAGCTTGATGACATTATGATGTCAGTTTGTGATGAATATATTACTGGGAAAAAGATTGCCGTTACAGATTTCTGGCCTTCGCAGCGTCGGAAGCTGAATTTGCTGCTGCGCCGCTGGCTGCAGCGGGAGCTTGTATACCAGAAAAAATGGGAACCTTTTGTACCGGTAAAAATAGAATGGGATTTTGGGCGTAACGGCAGTGCTCCGTTGGTGCTGGAGGTCAACGGCGGAAAAATTTATTTGAACGGACGTATCGACCGTATCGACAGTGACGGTAATGGTATTTTTGTTACGGATTATAAACGCAGCCAAACTCCGTCGGGCAGTGAGCTGACAGAAGGACTGGATTTGCAGATTCCGGTATATCTTATGGCGCTTGCAGCCTTAGAGCCTCAGAGTAAAGTGCTTGGCGGCGGTTACTATTCACTAAAGGAAGCGAAACGCAAAGGCGGTTTTGCCATGCAGACTTTAGGAAAAACGCCTTTTACAACAAATAATAAACCGTTCAGTGATGCAGAAGATCAATGGCTGGCTTTTGCAGATTTTTGCCGTACGACTGTCAGAGGATATATCAATACCTTGCGGCAGGGGAATTTCCCGCCGGCGCCGCGTAAAAACTGCCCTGAGTATTGTCCTGGGAAGGATATTTGCCGGGCCTACGGCGAACTGGCAGCAGAAGGCGGTGAAGAAAATGTTTGATTTTACTAAAGCCCAGCAGGAAGCGATAGAGACGCTGGATAGAAATGTATCTGTGTCTGCCGGCGCCGGCAGTGGTAAAACACGTGTTCTCGTAGAACGTTTTGTCAACATTCTTCGACAGAGCCTCAGGCAGGGCGGCAAACAGGTAAGTGCTGCCGATATTCTGGCTATTACCTTTACGCGCAAAGCCGCGGGTGAAATGAAAGAAAGGGTTCGCAGACGTTTGGCGGAATTGGAGCAGGAGGATGCTTTGCATGCATCTTTCTGGCAGCAGCAGCTGGAACTGCTGGAACAGGCGCGTATCAATACTATACATGGTTTTTGTAACAGTCTGTTGAAAGAAAATCCCGTGGAAGCAGGTCTTGATCCTGCTTTTCAGGTAGCTGAAGAAGTAGAAATGGATGAATTTTTACTGCGCACTGTGCAGCAGTTTGTAAAACAGGGACTGCGCCGCGGTGACAGTGATATTTTACGTCTGGCTGATGAATATACCGCAGCTGATGTTGTAAAACAGCTATTGCTTGCCATACCTAAAATGGATGCGATTTTGAACTTTGGTGATTTGTTACAGCCGTATCAGGCAAAGATGAACGAGAAAAACGTATTACAGGTACAACTGCAGGAGCTGCTATTGGAACTGGCAGAAGACAAAATGAAGGTGAAAGCCTCAGCTCATAGGCAAAAGCTGGAATTGCTGCGCGAACACCTTCCGGAACTTTTAAAGGCGGCAGCAGACAGCAGCAAGCCTGAAAATATGACGCTTTTAGACAGCTATGTGGGTACTCTAGCTGCAACAAGCAGTGATAAAGCAGTGGTCAAAGCGGCTAAAGAAATTCTGCAGCAGCTGCATTTGCTGGCGGCAGACGCAGCTGCACTGAAATTGATACCCTGCTGGCAGCAGGCTCTGGTGAATTGCAGTGCTTATCTGCGTGAACAGCAGGAGCTTAATAATATGCTGGGCTTCGACGACTTGGAAAGCAGGGCCTTGGAGCTTTTAAAAAATAACCGCCAGGTTTGCAGTAAAAACAGCAGCCGCTATCAGTATATTATGGTCGACGAATTTCAGGATACTAACGAACGCCAAAGAGAACTGGTTTATTTGCTGTGCGGCGGTGATAAAGACATGCTGCTGGGACATAAGCTGTTCGTAGTAGGTGATGCCAAGCAATCAATTTATCGTTTTCGCGGCGCTGACGTAAGCGTATTTGCCCGTGTGAGACGCGATATAGCGGGCGCTGGCGGCAGTAATATCGTTTTAGATGATAACTTCCGTACAGTCGATAAAGTGCTTGATTTATGCAATTTGGCCTTTGCGGCATTATTAGGTGAAGACAGACAGCAGGACGTTTATTTTGAAGCTCTGAATGCTAATCGTGCGACTGATATTTTGCCGGAAATGCTGGCAATAGCATACGATAAAGAAAGCAAAGCCTGCCGCAGGGAAGCGGAGGCTGCCGTTATAGCAGAACGGATACTGCAGCTGCATACCGAAAAACAGATAGCCTACGAAGATATGGTGATATTACTTGGCGCATTAACAGCGGCTAAAAGTTTTGCCTCTGCGCTGCAGCAGGCGGGGATACCGTATACTATCGTTGACGGCAAAGGCTTTTACGAACGCCGGGAAATTATTGATCTGATCAATTTACTGATATTTTTGGAAGACAGCAGCCGCAGTTTAGAGCTTGCTGGTGTGTTGAGGTCGCCGTATTTTGCTGTTGATGATGAAAGCTTGACAGCACTTTTTCTGGAGCTGAACAGGCAGGAGGGGCAGACAGTTACCTTATGGCAGCTGCTGCAGCAGGATGCATGGCCGTTGATCGATTATCAGAAGCGCTGCCGGCTGCTGAATGCTGTAGGGAAACTGAGGCTGCTGCGGCAATATGCTGAGACGATGCCATTGCCGGAATTGCTGCATACGATTGTTGATGTCTTACAACTGGAACCGCTTCTGGCAGCGCAGGAATTTGGACTGGAAAAGCTTGCCAATATAAAAAAACTGATTGCTTTGGCTGAGTCCTATACCATAGAAAAGCATGGGACACTGGCCGACTATCTGCTGAGGCTGCAGCAGCTGCGTCAGGCTGGAGCAAGAGAAGCAGCTGCTGCAGATATGACGGGCTGCGCTTCTGTGACGATTATGACGATCCATAAATCCAAAGGTCTGGAATTCCCTGTAGTTTTTGTACCCGCGCTTGATGCCAGGAGCAAAGGCGATACGGATATGCTGCGATTTAATGCAGACGCAGGTTTAGGAATTAAAGTGGCTATGGGCGGCGAATTGCAGGATACAAGCGTCATGCTGGCAATCAAAGACATAGAAAAGCAGTTGGATAGCGCTGAAAAACAGAGGCAGTTATATGTTGCAATGACAAGGGCGCAGGACAGGCTGATACTGTCAGGTACTTATGATAGCAGCAGTAAAAGCAGAAGTGAGAACTGGTTCAGCAGCCTGCGTAATATTTTACAGGACTATGACCAGTTCCTGTTAAAGGAATATGAAGCTGGTAAAAAAGGAACTGCCGTTAAATCAGCAGCAGATTTGGAACAGGTACTTGTAACAGATGAGTTGCTGCAGCGGATCAAACCGCTGCCGGAATATGGGTTGGAGTGGCAGCGCAGCTTGTCAGCAACAGCGCTGCAGACGTATCTTGATTGCCCCCGCTGTTATTATTACCAGTATATTTTGCAGATGCCGGGGTATGAAGCTGTAAATGCAGCTGATGCAAGCGGTTATCTGCCGGCGGCACTGCAGGGTACCGTTATCCATAAGGCTTTGGAATTACTGACGAACGGTTACGAACAGGAACCGGCTTTCAGGACAGCGCTGCAGGCATATAAGGTACAGGGAAGTGCTGCAAGGACATACGATATGTATATGCAGTATATTAATGGACCGCTTTATCAAAGGCTGCAGGAAGCTGAACGTAAGGCTGAGATCAGCTTTGAGTTGCCGCTGCTGCAGGAATATGGGATTACTGCTGTGTTCAGCGGTTATATTGACTGTACTGTTTTTAACAGTGACGGGACTCTGACGATCGTCGACTATAAAACAGGCGTGCCGCCGGCAGCAGGCGAACCTGCGCCGGGTTATATTTATCAGCTGGCACTGTATCAAAAGGCAGCGTCAGAATTATGGCAGCGCCCGGCAGCACTGGCCGAACTGCATTTTTTACAAAATAATTCCTGCTGGCAGCTGCAGGATTGCAGTGATAGGCTGCAGGAAGTTGCCGAATTATGCAGAGATATTTTTTCGAAACGCAGAGAAAGTGAATTTACTGTGAAAACTAAATATTGTAAAAACTGCCCGTTTGCCTACTTTTGTGCAGGCAAAGAATAAACAACTAAAAATTAATAAATAAAAACACCTGTGAATACAGGTGTGATTGTGATAAGCATAAGCGTGTCGAGCTGCAGTTGTTCAAATTTAATATTTTCGCAGGTTAAAGAAGCGCAACAATGACGATACATACAGTATTTTTAATAATTCCATTCACTTGTATCTATAAATCACAAACATTCCTTATAGTTAACAAGAATAGCAAAATATAACAATAAGTTAAATCTGAAATTAATTATGTAAATAAAGATATCTTGCATACTCAAAACAAATATGTTATTAT
>OGXM01001047.1_pt1 | contig 16145 bp, 10 predicted proteins | sample 1576271 | NCBI WGS metagenome assembly OGXM01 (sample SAMEA3541579, study PRJEB24748) | human gut metagenome | biome: human gut; feature: human-associated habitat; material: faeces | place: China | collected 2012 | reverse complement strand
ACCTGCCAGAAACTGTGCCTCGTAGCGGAACTTACCGCTCTTTCCCCAGAAACTGCCTTCTCGCCCCTGAACTCGCAGCGCCTGTGGATGAGCGTGACGCTCTTGCAGTAAGCCGAGAGGAAGAGCGCCGACTGAAGGGCACTGTCTCCCCCGCCGACTACCGCGACGTTTTGACCCTTATAGAAAGCTCCGTCGCATACAGCGCAGTAGGACACTCCCCTGCCCGCAAGGTCGTTTTCGCCGTCCGCTCCGAGCGGCCTGTGACGCGCTCCGGTGGCGATTATAACGCACTTGCACTGATAGCTGTTTGAGTCGGTGATGACGGTCTTTATCTTTCCGTCGACTATTTTTATGACCCTCTCGAGCTCAACGTCCGCGCCGAGCTCCATCGCCTGCGAGACTAAGTTATCCGCAAATTCGCTGCCGCTTATCTGCGCGATTCCCGGATAATTTTCAACTCTCGGAGACGAGGTTATCTGCCCTCCGAAGGACTCGCTCTCCGTCACGAGCACTGTTTTTCCCGCTCTGAGCGCGTAAATTGCCGCCGTAAGTCCGGCAGTGCCGGCGCCGACGATAACGATATCAAATTGCTGCATTTCATTTCCCTCTGAATATCCGCCGCCTAAGCGGCAAAGTTTTCTTCAATGTGCCGAAAACCGGGTGAAGCCGCGCTCCACCCGATCTTCCGCCTTTTATCAGTGCATCAGCACTGCTCAATGAACTTTTTGATGTTTGAAAGATTGACGAAGCTCTCGTAGCCGTCGCCGTCGGTGACGATAAGCGTGGGAGCCTGCCTGACGCCGTATTTCGCCGTCAGATCTCTCTCGTCCTCCGCATCGACCTTCTCATAGCCGACATTCGCCTTGTCGAGCAGAGTATAGGCTATCTTGCAGTTGGGGCAGGTCTTTGTGGTGAAGAGCATGACCCTTGCGCCGTCGGAAACCTTGGGAGCCGCCTCATGCTTGCCGTCCGCCACGGTGTGGCTGACGGTGCGCTCGCTCTTGAGGTGGGACGCGCCGAGATTGTAGACGGTTCTGTCCTTAAACTCCTGCGTCTTTCCGTCGTTCCAGTTCTGGACGGGGCGATAGTAGCCGGTTATACGGCTGTAAACCTCGGTCTGACCGCCGCACTCGGGGCAGGTGAAGTGCTCGCCCGCTATATAGCCGTGATCCTTGCACACGGAATATGTCGGGGAGATCGTGTAATAGGGCAGCTTATAGTTCTCGGCAATCTTGCGCACGAGGGAAGCCGTCGAGGTCCAATCGGGCATCTTCTCGCCGAGGAAGGCGTGGAATACGGTGCCGGAGGTGTATCTCGTCTGAAGATCGTCCTGAATATCGAGCGCCTCAAAGATATCCTCGGAGAACGAAACGGGAAGGTGTGAGCTGTTGGTGTAATAGGGAGTGCCGCCGTCCTTAGCCGCGGTGATGATATCCGGGAACTGCGCGACGTCATGCTTTGCGAAGCGGTAGGTGGTGGACTCTGCGGGAGTTGCCTCGAGGTTATAGAGATCGCCGTACTCCTCCTGATAGTCGGAGAGACGCTCACGCATATGGTCGAGGACTTCCTTTGTAAACTGCTGAGTCTTTTCGTGGGTCATGTCCGCTCTGAGCCACTTGGCGTTGAGGCCGACCTCGTTCATGCCGATAAGGCCTATCGTTGAGAAGTGGTTCTCGAAAGTGCCGAGATAGCGTCTGGTGTAGGGATAGAGACCCTCGTTGAGAAGCTTTGTGATAACGGTGCGCTTGACGCTGAGCGAACGCGCGGAAATATCCATAAGCTTGTCGAGTCTGCGGTAGAAGTCCGCCTCATCCTCGGCAAGATATGCGATTCTCGGCATATTTATCGTAACGACGCCTATTGAGCCCGTGCTCTCTCCGCTGCCGAAGAAGCCGCCGGACTTCTTGCGAAGCTCGCGCAGGTCGAGGCGAAGTCTGCAGCACATGGAGCGGATATCGCTCGGCTCCATATCGCTGTTGATGTAGTTTGAGAAATACGGAGTGCCGTACTTTGCGGTCATCTCGAAGAGAAGTCTGTTGTTCTCGGTATCCGACCAGTCAAAGTCGCGGGTTATAGAATAAGTCGGGATGGGATACTGGAAGCCGCGTCCGTTGGCGTCGCCCTCGATCATCGTCTCGATGAACGCCTTGTTGACCATATCCATCTCTTTCTTGCAGTCCTTGTACTTAAAGGGCATCTCCTTGCCGCCGACTATGGCGTTGAGTTCTGCAAGGTCGTTGGGAACCGTCCAGTCAAGGGTTATATTTGAAAACGGAGCCTGCGTGCCCCAACGGCTGGGGGTGTTGACGCCGAAGATGAACGACTCTATGCACTTCTTGACCTCGCGGTAAGAGAGGTTGTCCGCCTTAACAAACGGGGCAAGATAGGTGTCGAACGAGGAGAATGCCTGAGCGCCCGCCCACTCGTTCTGCATAATGCCGAGGAAGTTGACCATCTGGTTGCAGAGGGTTGCAAGGTGGCTTGCGGGAGAAGATGTTATCTTTCCGGGAACGCCGCCGAGTCCCTCCTGAATGAGCTGCTTTAAAGACCAGCCCGCGCAGTAACCGGTGAGCATGGAGAGATCGTGGAGATGGATATCGCCGTTTCTGTGGGCATTCGCTATCTCTTCATCGTAGACCTCGGACAGCCAGTAGTTGGCCGTAATTGCGCCGGAGTTGCTGAGAATAAGTCCGCCGACAGAATATGTGACGGTCGAGTTCTCCTTAACGCGCCAATCGGATACCTTGACATAGCTGTCAACGAGCTCCTTGTAGTCGAGAATGGTCGATTTCATGTTTCTGACCTTCTCGCGCTGCTTTCTGTAGAGGATATACGCCTTTGCGACATCGGCGTAGCCCGCCTGGCTGAGCACCGACTCGACGCTGTCCTGAATATCCTCAACGGCGATAAGTCCGTCCTTTATCTTGCTCTCGAAGTCCGAAGTGACCTTGAGCGCAAGCAGGTCGATGACTGTCGGATGAGTTTGTTTGTTGAGCGCATCAAAAGCCTTCGATATAGCCGCGGATATCTTCGCTATATCAAATTCGGCGACCGCTCCGTCTCTTTTGACTACCTTGTACATCATCATGCCTCCGTTTTCTTCATTATTTCAAGTTATACGCATAAATTGCGGTGTCTGCTTCAATTATAGAGGCAGCCGCAGCAAATGTCAACACCAAAATACAATATATTGTGTAGAATTTATTTTTGAACCCCAAGATGTTCTAAAATTCTGAGACTTTTATACTCCTCTTATCTCAACCCTCGGAACATTTTTCCGCACTATATCGGCAAAAGTCCGCAGTGTTTCGCGGCTGTGGGCACTGAGACCCTTTTGCAAAACGAAGTCGGAATCGGTGAAGCTCTGGAGAAAATATTTTTCGTCGCCCTTGAGCCACTCGCCTATTTTTTCAAAGTCCTCGGCGCTGTGCAGCTCGCGCACGACGGTCGTGCGGAACTCGAAGTCCGTCTCTCCGCCCATGAGCAGGCGCACGCTCTCGAATATCGGCTCCATGTCGAACTTTTCGAGTCCTACGGTCTCTGCATATTTTTCGGGGGAATTTTTGATATCCATCGCCACATAGTCGACAAGCCCCGCGTCTATAAGAGCACGCAGCTTATCCGGGAATGTGCCGTTGGTGTCGAGCTTTACGAGATAGCCCATGTCTTTTATGCGCCTTGCGAAGTCATCGACGTTTTTATTGACAAGCGGCTCGCCGCCCGTTATGCACACGCCGTCGAGCATACCCTGACGCTTCTTGAGAAACGCAAAGAAATCCTCCTCCGGAATCTCATATTCGTCCCCGTCGGGGAGAATGAGCTCCGAATTCTGGCAGAACGGGCAGCGGAAATTGCAGCCCCCGAGGAACACGGTGCAGCCCATTTTGCCGGGAAAGTCGAGTAATGTAAGTTTTTGCAGCCCTCGAACGCGCATATCGCCACCCCTTTTGAAGTCATAAAAATCGAGACGGAATAAGTCGGTCTTTCCGTCCCGGTGAATCTATTATATACCACAAAACCGTTCTTGTCACCACAAACATTCGAAAAAAGTGCACAAAGATTACCACAAAATACTGTGCACATTATAAGCCGCGATACATATATGTTGCATTTTCGGTGAAAATTTGGTACACTCATAGTGTAGCATTCCGATATATATCAAGCTTCTTGCGGAGGTGTTTTAAATGGCCGGAAAAAGACCTGTTGCGGCGATACTCTATGACTTCGACCGCACGCTTTGCACAAAGGATATGCAGGAGTATCAGTTCATTCCGAGCGTGGGCATGGAGGCCTCGGATTTCTGGGGACTCGCAAACAGCTACGCCGAGGAAGAGCATATGGACAAGATACTGTCTTATATGTATATCATGATAAAGAAGTCGCAGGAGTGCGGCATTCCCCTGACTCGCAAAAGCGTCATGGAATGCGGGCGCGCGATAGAGCTTTATAACGGCCTGCCCGAATGGTTTGACCGTCTCAACCGCTTCGGGCGCGAGAACGGCGTAACAGTCGAGCACTATGTCCTCTCCTCGGGACTTAAAGAGATTATCGAAGGCTCTGAGATAGGCAAATGCTTCAAGGAGATTTTCGCCTGCGAGTTCCTTTACGGCGAAAACGGTGAGGCAGTCTGGCCGAAAACCGCCGTCAACTATACTGCAAAGACACAGTTCGTATATCGCATAAACAAGGGTGTGCTCGACGTGTCAAACGACAGAGACCTCAACCGTTCGACTCCGGACAGCAAGCGCCGCGTGCCGTTTTCAAATATGCTCTATATCGGCGACGGGCTTTCGGACGTCCCCTGCATGAAGATGGTCAAGGCCTACGGCGGCTGCTCCATAGCCGTGCACAACAACAATTCCCGCCAGCTCGAGGGCGTGAGCGACCTGCTATATCACAACCGCGTTGATTTCGCCTTTGAGGCGGACTACTCCGAGGGCAGCGGGCTTGACATAACCGTCAAGGACATCATCCGCAGAATAGCCATAGACAGCACGCTTAAAGATGAGCACAGCAGGCAAAAACGCCGCTCTAAATGCTGCTGCGCGGACATATAGGAGATAAATTATGTCTGTATTTTTTACTGCGGCGGTTTGCGTATACAACACCGAAAAATATCTGCGCGACTGTCTTGACTCCATTCTCTCTCAGAGCTATGAAAACATCGAGCTTCTGATTATCGACGACGGCTCGACCGACTGCAGCGGCAAAGTCTGCGACGAATATGCGGAAAAAGACAGCCGCGTGCGCGTCATTCACACCGAAAACCGGGGTCTGCTTTTGGCGCGCAGGACCGCATTTGAAAACGCGCGGGGCGACTACTTCATATTCTTCGACTCGGACGACACGGTGGACCCGAAAATCTTCACGCTAATAAACGAAGAAATTCAGAAAAGTCATTGCGATATGGTATTTTTCGACCTGAGCAAATGCTATTCCGACGGCACCTCTGCGCACGAAAAGCTTTTCGACGAAAGAAAGACCTTTGACAAGAGCAACAAGCGCGAGCTTTGGGAGTTGCTGCTCTCGTCGAGATTCAACTCTCTTTGCCTGAAATGCATAAGGCGAAGCGCGTTCGCCTATACTTTCGATACGGAGTTTTACCGGGGCTACAGCCGGGGCGAGGATAAGCTTCTTTCGGCGCACATGATAAGCCGGCTAAACACCTTCAGTTATCTGCCGATATCGCTTTACAACTATAATATTTTTGCTTCCCAAATGACTAAGACATATTCGTATAACGATCTTCGCCTGACGTCCTGCGCAAATGCGGAGATACGCTCGCTCATTCGGTCGGACGGCTGCTACGACAAAAAAACGGAAGAGTTGCTTTGTTGCCTGAGCAGATATATATATCGCAGCTTTCTCTATCCCACCGCGACCGTACTGCCGAAAAAAGAGGCCTTAAAGCTCATTCGGCAGAGCGAGGAGCTTGAACTTTTCAAGCTGTGTACAGACCGCAGGGCAGACAAATATTCCTCACGGGCATCAAATATAAAATTCCTGCTTCTCAGGCATAAAATGTATTCGCTGCTCATATTTTTGACAAAACTCAAGGATAAGGCCTGAGCGCGGTATTGCCTTGACAAAAATTCCGCCGGGCGTTATAATATTTTTCCGAAAACTGCCCGTGCGGAAAGGAAGTGAGAGCCATGGGCGCAGAACAAAAGAAAATCGTTGCCCAAAACAAAAAGGCTTTTCACGACTATTTCGTGCTCGACAGATTCGAAGCGGGAATTGAGCTTTGCGGCACAGAGGTCAAGTCAATCCGCCAGGGCAAGCTCAATCTAAAGGACTCATGGTGCTCGATAGTTGACGGCGAGCTGTTCGTCAACGGAATGCACATCAGCCCCTATGAGCACGGCAACATCTTCAACCGCGACCCTCTGAGGGTGCGCCGCCTGCTGATGCACAAGCGCGAGATAATGCGCCTGCTCGGTCAGACGAAGCAGGAGGGTTTGACCCTCATCCCCTTGAGCGTATATTTTGTCAAGGGGCGCGCAAAGGTCGAGGTCGGGCTGTGCAAGGGCAAAAAGCTCTATGACAAGCGCGAGACCGTCGCAAAAAAGGACGCCGCGCGGAATATCGAGCGCAGCATGAAAAACTTATGATTCAATCGGCGAGAGCCGTTTGACATACGGGGATGAAAGGATTTCGACGGGGAGGTTGAACTTCGGTAAGCGGGCAGCGGTGTGGGACCGCTATAAAACCCATACGTTTAAATAATAAACGACAACAAAACAGTTTTACAAGCTGCTTAAATAGCAGCCGTCTTTGCCGGGAGTACTGCGGCCCGGTATAAGGCGTCGATTAGCAGTGAACGTGCACGGGTGAGCGCTCCGTAACCCGTCATGAACAACGGAACTACCGAACCGGTGAGCCTGCCTGGCGGCGCTCCGGCGAGGGAAATATAAAAGACAGGCTACGCCCGTAGAAAGCTGTGGGGAGCCCTTTTCGGACGCGGTTTCGATTACCGCCATCTCCACCAGGAAAAGCACTCGTTCTTTGAACGAGTGCTTTTCAGTTATATTCGCCTGCGGCGAGTTTTATTGCTTCGCAGTGATATTCGGCATACGCCGAGTTATATTTGCTCCGCAAGCTTCAGGGCGAATATAATATCACTTTTGCGCAGCAAAAATATCACGCCGAGCAAAGCGCGGCATATCGCAAAGAGATGTGCCGTTAAATCAAAAAAGCCGAGAAAAGCAGTACGGCGGACGGTCGGAAAGTCCTGCGCAAAATTAACAGAATATAACTGTGTCGGTGTTTTTATACTCGATACGTTATACTGAATTCGATAAACCGGATGCTATGGAGGAAATGATGATAATCAAAGTCGATAGGGACACTGAGCTTGCGAAAATGCTTCTGTCCTTCGTGGAGAACTGCTCGTGGGACGGTGTTAAAGATCATATTGCGGATATGCTCCGCTCATGGACATTTTCGGATTGGGAAACGATGTTTGCCGCGATTGCAGACGGAAAAATTGTCGGCATGGCGTCCGTGATGAAAACGGATTATTATCCGCTTGCGGAAATCTATCCGTGGGTGTCCTGCGTTTTCGTATCCGAAGACTCCCGAGGTCAAAAAATCAGCGGAGAACTGATTGAATACGCAAACAGATATCTAAAAGAAAACGGCTTCGGCAGAAGCTATATCCCCGCGGAGTTCTTCGGCTTGTATGAGCGCTACGGATACAGGTATCTCAAGGATATTGTAAACTATGACGGCGGTACGGATCATTTATTTGTGAAAGATTTTTAAGAGGCAAACCGCGCCGTCGATGTTTCTTCGGCCGACAGGCCAACCGGCAGAAGCAGAGGGCATTACGGAAGCGCTGAAAGCCGACTGCCAAACGGAGAGGGTCGGGCGGATGAATAATGTCCTCAGCCGAGCAATTGAAATTGTCTGTCACCAAGTAATCTATACAGAATAAGGCAAGACCCTTCGTATCGAGAAAATGATACGAAGGGTCTCTTTTTGTTTATTGCACTTTCAAAAATCCGGATTCAAAGGCGTCGGGGAAAATAAAGCGCTTCTCACCCTGTTCAAAGCGGACGGTCACATATCCCCGGCTCAGCTCGATCACCTTGCCGATGCCGAATTTGGCGTGAGCCACGGCGCTCCCAACGGCAATGCCGGAAACATCGGCCTTCGGCTTTTCAGGTTGTTTTGGCTTTGCGGGAATTATCGGAGATTTCACGCCGAAAGCAGCAGTGACAAAATCCGGTTTAGCCGGTGGTGTCCGAGCCGGAACGGGGGCTTTGGGCGGCTCCGGCTCCTCGTCCGCTTCCGGAACATCGGCTTCGTTGATTTCCGGCGCATTCATCGTGGACTGCTGATTATAGAACAGCTGCTCGTACTCCTTGCGCTTCACAACGGTATCCCAGCCGCCGACATCCTCATTTTTGTGCTTGTCCAGACCGGTGTAGGACAGGCTGGAATCCTCATAGCGCTTGAATTTGAAAATGGCGTCGTTCATCAGGCTGGCGTTAAATACGTTCAGCTCCACCAGCAGATTAAAGTCCTTCACATCCAGACCGGTCACTTTTTTGAAAAGTCCCGGCTCTAGCTGCGTGATCACATCCTTTAAAGATCGCTCCCGATAATCCGTCAGGTACATAAAAATCGGCACGCGGGTGGCGAATTTTATGAGCTTCTCCTGAATTTGCTTACGCATGGATTTGTATTCTTTTTCTTCCTCGGAGAGTTCCTTTTTCTCCTCCTTGGTGAGCTCCTTGCCCTTTTCCTTCTTGGCCTTTTTCACGCTCTCCGACTTGTTGATGATGGTCTCGATATCCGAGTTGAGGCTGCGGAAACCCTCGATTTTCATCAGAGCCTCCATGGCCTCTTTGTTCGCCATCAGACGTCGGAGTGTGTCGTTGTCCACATTGACCAGCAACGCGGATTCCCAGCGCCTGGCCAGCAGTGTGGCTGAGGTGCCCGCCATGGCGATATCCAGAATATCCTGTGCGTCAATCTGCTTCATGCTGCTGCCGTCATAGGCCAGTACAGGCAGGAAGTTGATGAATTCCGCCACCTTCTTTTCCGGGTTACTCTCATTCACATTCAGGCGGCAGGAATAATCCGAGATCTGCTTGAGGGCACGATCCAGCGCAAAGTCAAAGACATAGCACTCATACTTCATAATCTGATCGGTGTCGGAGCCGGTCCGCACCGTCCACGGAGACTGTACCCGAAACGCCGCCTGGAAATAGGTCTCCGGGCTTTTCAGATTCCGCAGCATAAAGATGCCCGTCCACGGCTTTACCGTGACGCCGGTGGTCAGCTTGCCGCAGGACAGCGTTATGGTCTTGGTGATCAGCGGGTCACCCATGGATTTCTGCACCGGCTCCAGTGCATCCACGCCGATGCCCGCCTTGGGTCCGGCGCAGACATTGATGCGGTAATCGCGGTAAAAGCTGTTCTGCTTCTGCTGCAGCAGATTGTACATGGCGTAGCAGCTTGCCACATTGGGCAGAAACCAGAAGGTATGAGACAGCACATTCAGCAGCCGGGTATCGGAAAACGGCATGGGCGGTCGCTTGTCCTGCCCCAGCTTCATATCGTCCACGCTGGCCGGGAGATAGGAGCCGCGAATCAGATCCAGCCACTTCTGCACTTCGTTCTCATAGACAAAGTGGGCTGTCTCCGGCTTGCTTTTTTCGCCGCATTTGGCGGAAAAAAAGATGTTCAGGTCAAATTCGTCGAACTGCCCCTGCATGGCGATCTGCCGGATGCTGTCAGGGATGCGGTAGGTCATCATCACCATCCGTGGCAGTGCCGCATAGGGGTTATCCGCAGCACCGTCCCAGTTTTCCTTCGCCCGCTGCTCGTCGGAATAGGTCCAGTTGTAGATTTGATCCTCGATAAATTCGCCGCTGTTGATGGCGCGGAACGGCGTGCCGGACAGGAACAGATAGTAGGATGTGGTGATGGGCAGGAAGGTCTCGTTATAGGCGTTGTCGGCCTCGTCCTTCTTGTACTTCTCCATGTCGAAGTCGTAATCCTCGTCCTCGTTATCCGTTTCAAAGAGCTTTTTGGCATTGTCCCGCCACGCGCCGAAATGGTATTCGTCAAATATTACGATGTCCCAGTTGGTGGTATGTACCCATTCGTTCTTTGCCTTGATGCCGCCGCTCTCGTTGGTGCCGAGATAGTCCTGAAAGGAGCCAAAGCAAACAATGGGGCGGGACAGGTCGGCGTCCTCGTAGCGCATTCCGTCCCGGCAGATGAATTGCCAGCCCTCAAAGTCCTTGTGGGTCATGAGATCTTCTTCCCACGCCGCCTCGACGGCGGGCTTGAAGGTCAGCACAAGCACCTTTTTCAGCCCCATGCGCTTGGCCAACTCATAGGCTGCGAAGGTTTTGCCGAAGCGCATTTTGGCGTTCCACAGGAATTTCGGCGCACGGTCCGGCGTGTCCTGCTTGGCGGAACGAAAATAGGCAACGGTCTTGTTGACGGCCTCCTCCTGCTCCGGTCGCATGGCAAAGGTGCGGGTGCGGTTCTCCTCGTTGAGGGTGTCGGTTTTCACCGCCAGCACCGCCGCTTCCAGCTCATCTACCGTGCAGCGGAACCATTCACCGCCGACGCCGGTGATTTTCCTGCGGCGGAGCATACGGTGCACATCGCGGTCGGTAAAGCAGGAGCCGTCCTCCCGCATAGCGGAGCTGCGGTACAGGATCTCATAGGGGAGCTTGCCGTCCGGGCGCTTGGTGGGGTACTGCTGCGCCACACGCCTGTCCACATCCTTTTCGGTGTAGCCCACCTTCAGCAGGCCGTCATAATCCGGATTTAAGTCCCGATAGGCATAGATCATCGGATGGACTTCTGGGCGCTGGGGGAAGAAATCCATTTGCGGCATTATTCCTCACCTCCGGTCAAGTCCATCGGCTTTATCATGGACTCAATGAAAGCAATTTCTTCATCGGAGAGGCCGTACTTGGCGTAAAGCTCGGCATCAGTCCAAGGTTTGGAGAAATCCTGCATGGGGACAAATGTAAAAGATGTGCGAGATATATGAATAGAAGAAACTGCTTGCAAAACTAAGAAACGCACAAAAGTTGTCTTAATGTACCCCAAAAGATTCTCGCACACAGTCGGATCGTTGTACTTTCCAATGACGATATAGGAATTGGTACAAACTTCGTTAGGCAGCAAAACACGCATTGATGAAGTTAACACACGAAATTTTCCGTCACGTCCCGGCTCGCCAGCATGCTCAGCTCCAATTTGGCTAACCATGACTTTGTATTTATCAAGGTAGTCTATATTGTTTAGGATTTCTTGCTTTGCAATATATCCGGTTCCTTTGCTTGTAAATAGCTTAATGCTACATTCTACGGATTGATTTTCTTTTCCGGTAACTTTAGTTGGAATAGCAAACGGACTTATCGGACTAACAATGTCCTTGAGAAACTGGGAAGTCTTTGCACAAACTTTTCTAATAATATCCACTGCCGAATTGTAGCGCACAACGACCGGAAATTCCGAAAGGCTACGAGTTTCGGTTGTAACAGAATTACCGTTGATATTTGTAAATTGACATAGTCCAGCAGAGTCACGTTCACGCAAGAAATAACACACGCCGCCGCTGATACTATTTTGTGGAAAACAGTCTTTTGCATTATTGTAGTCAACCAAGTGTGTCAGGTGTTCGTCCTCCATCATTGACTGCCGAAAGCCGTCAAGCCCAAGTCCTCCAGCAAACCAGCGAGATGGAATTATCATACATAAAAAGCGTGGGTTGAGTTTTTTTGCTTGCTCAACAAATAGATTATATATTGGCTTTGCCTGTTTGCTGACATTTGTTGTATCGCCCGATACAGTATTTAATTGATAGGGCGGGTTACTGATGATCACATCGAACTTCATCTTGAAAATATCCTCCGGCTTGGTGGTATGGATCAGCTCATAGGCGTGGGTCTCCAGCATTTTGTCTCGGTCATACTGGCTCTGTGCTGCGCCGCAAAAGACGCATTTCCCGTTTTTCCAGCGGTGGGGGATCCGCTTGTAGCGGATGTTGCCCTCCGCATCGTCAAAGCGGGACACCGAATACACGCTGTTGGGGTACTTGCTGCAATACACACCGCGTCGGGAGAGCAGGCTGGTCAGCTCGGTGATAGCGATGCCGTAAAGCTGATGATGAAATATGTGATCGATACGCTGCTGCAGGTCGGGAAAAAGCGGCTCCAATCCGGACAGCAGCCGCTTGGCAATCTCCCGCAGAAAGACGCCGCTTTTGCAGGCGGGGTCCAAAAACTTGGTGTCGGGATCCGAAAACAGCTCCTGCGGGAGCATATCGAGCATGGCGTTTGCCACCTCCGGCGGGGTGAACACCTCATCGTTGGACAGATTGGCAAGGCAGGACAACACATCCGGATTATAGATGCCGGAATAAAAATCATGGCTCATCTTCCCATACCCTCCTGTAATGCGTCACATATTTCTTGAGAAACTCGCCCTCATCGTCAGGCATCTCGGCAGGTTCGTCCGCGTCGAACAGGGTCATCTGCTCCTCCCGCTTTTTACGCTTTTTCTTTCCGAACAGATCGCGGCCCTCGTCATCCCCCTGCATCAGCCCGGCAAAGGTGTAGTCGCTGCGCTGGAGCTGATAACCGGTCACAAACGCCCATTCGGAGAACACAATGGGCTCCTCGGTGTCCTGCCGGTTTTCGTCCACGCACATCAGGCTCAGGGCGTTGCCGCAGACGATGTTGCGGGACAGAATAAACCGAACCGAGCGGCGGCAGTCCTCGCTGACTTCCTTTTTGCAGACGGCCTTGTACTCCTTGTCCCACATCTGATAAAGCCGCTCCCGGCAGGCCTCGCAGTTGTCCTGCAGAATATCCACACCGTAAAGGCTGCTGACGGCGAGAACGGAGTATTTTTCATAGTCCATCGGGAACTTTCTGTATTTCTTTTTTACGACCGCCAGCTTGCGGGATAATATTTCGGCGAGAAAATTCCCATCGCCGCAGGCAGGCTCCAGAAAACGGCTGTCGATGCGCTCTGTCTCGGTTTTCACGAGGTCGCACATCGCCTTGACCTCCCGCTCGGCGGTGAACACCTCGCCGTGATCCGCCACCCGCTGTTTGGATTTCACTTGCTTTGCCACGCTTTTGATCCCCCCGGAAACATAATCCCGATTATGTTGTAGTTCCATTTTGATAGCGGTACATCTATACATATTGAATTGTAGCATTAAACCACAAAAAAGTAAAGAAAGCATCGACGAAAAGCGTGAAAACCCTAAAATTGTCTAATTTTGAGCACAACAAGAAAGCCTTTCCGACGCACTTTTTGAAGCAATAAGAGAAGGCTTGCTTTTTCATACCCTTTTTGGCCTGTCCGATCTGTGGCAGGTCTTTTTTGCTGCCCTGTTTACAACATAATCGGGATTCTGTTGCTTATAAAATCAGGTGCATATTTTCCATGCGGCGTCGGTGCTCCGTGCCACTGGAGATGATATAAATACGGGTCGTATCAATGCTTGAGTGACCGAGAATGTCGGCCAGCTTAGCGATGTCCTTTTCGATGCCGTAAAACACCCGTGCGAACAGGTGGCGCAGGTTATGAGGAAACACTTTTTGAGGGTTGACCTCTGCCTCCGCGCATAGCGCTTTCATTTCCCGCCACAGATTCGTCCGATTGATCGGCTTGCCCGTGCGGGTCACGAAGATCGTTCCGCTTCTGATTCCATGCTCCGCTGCGTAGCGGAGCAGTTTTTGTCTCAGCGCCTTTACGAGAAAAACCGTCCGGGTTTTCGCCTTGCAGCTTACCACCGCCTCGCCGCACCGTGCTGCCTCAACGGTGATAAATTGCAGCTCACTGACCCGAATGCCGGTGCCGCAGACGGTCTGTAAAATCAGACAGAGCCGTTCATTGTGCTTTCGTTCCGCCGCCCGGCAGAGTCGTGTGTATTCCGCTTTTGTCAGTTCCTTTTCTTCGGGGCAGTAAACCTGCTGCTGCAATTTCAGCGTTTTTACCTTCAGGTCGTGCCAGTCGAGAAATGTGAACAGGCAGTTGATACCGGCAAGCATGGAATTTACGCTCCGCACGGCGTAGATTTCTTGCAGGTGCTTTTTGTACGCGATCACGGTTTCCTTTGTAATTTCTCCATTCTGTGCGTATGCCGCAAAGGTGCTGACATCCCGAATATATTTTTCGACCGTTGCGGTACTCCTCTCCTCTAAAATGAGGTGTTCCTTAAATTCGGCAATTCTCTCTGCCGTAACAGCTCGTCCTTTCATCGTATTGACCTCCGGGTTTTTTTAATATTCTACCCGAAAAGGATGAAAACAAAATTGTCACCGATTATTGTAAGAAAATCGGTGACAAGAATCGAATCTATGGATTTTTGTTCAGCTGTTTTCTCAATGCCTTTGTAGGGTGCGTCGAGTCGCCGACCCCTACAAAGTGAATAGCCGCAAGCTACCGCAAAACCCGCAGGCGGATAATATCCGCCCCTACACGGTTCAATATACGTTAGCTGCTGTGTTTTGCAGGCGCACAAAGTTCGCCACTACGGGTTACCTCTTGAAACGGCTCGCCAAATTTCAATCTGTCGTGAGCACCGACAGATTATTATATCGGTGCGGTGTCCGATCCTTTTCCATCTCCGAAAAATATGATAATATAAAAACATAAATCAGTGCGTTACCCAAAGCACCTTTTTGTTGTCTTTAAGAGTGAGCGGATGTCGTTGGAGAGGAGGTAATTATGGAGGACAAACTGCTTATTGACGGCTTGTTCGCCCGCGACGAGAGGAGCGTGGCGCGGCTCGAGGAAAAATATTCGGGCTACTGTTATACCGTGGCCTATGCCGTTGTGCGCTGCCGCGAGGACGCGCAGGAGTGCGTCGGCGACGCCATGCTCGGCGCGTGGAATTCTATTCCGCCGAACAGGCCGGAGAATCTCGGAGCATATGTCGGCAGGATAGCGAGAAACTCGGCGCTGAATATGCTCAAAGCCCGCCGCTCCAAAAAGCGCGGCGAAAAGAATGTCGCCCTCGCTCTCGATGAGCTGTCGGAGTGTATTCCGAGTGCCGAGAATACCGAGCAGCAGGCGGACACCGTTCTGCTGCGCGAGGCGGTGAACGGATTTTTAGACTCTCTCGAGCGGGAGAGGCGAATAGTTTTTATTCAGCGCTACTGGTATATGCTCGGCATATCGGAGATAGCCGCCGAGCGCGGAATGACCGAGGGCGCGGTAAAAATGTCGCTCAAGCGAACAAGGGACAACTTAAAGATTTTTCTCGAAAAGGAGGGCTTTACGGTATGAAAAAAGAAGATTTATTGAAGGCCGTAGGCGGCGCTGACGACAGGTTTATAGCCGAGGCCGCGCCGAAAAAAATAAATTTTAAGAACAGAGCGCCGCGCTATCCCATGCGCTTGATGACGGCGGCAGCGTGCCTCTGCATAGTCGCGGCGGTGTTCTTCGGCTATTGGCTGATAAGCCCCGCCAGGCTGCAAAAGATATCACTCGGCACAGTGGGCTTTTCCGGCGAGGGAGCCGGCGCTCACACGCCTGTTGTGCGCGACATAAGCGAATACACGACGGGAAACCCGTGGAGCGCGGAGATGAAGCTGAAGCGTCTGCCCGTCTACAAAAACACGCAGTCGCTAAGCTATGACGAGCTGCTCTCGACCGTGCGCAAAACTGCCGAAAAATCAGGCGCGCAGATAAAGTCGGTGACGCAGGAGAATCTCCCGGAATGCGAGTGGGTAGTCAGCGAAAATTCGCTCTACGCCGTCAGAGCCGAGACGGACATCGGGACGGTTTCCGCATATGTGACGGGCGATGTCAATATAGTCTTTTACGAGCCCGTCGCCGGCGAGGGTACAGGGCGCGAGGCGGCCGAATATTTCCTCGGGAAGTACTCCGCGGTCACAGGTTTCAAAGATCCCGTGCTCTGCGTCATTCGGTACTTTGATGCGAACGGCGAAGAGCGCTCGGAGTACCGATGCTACGACAATGCGAGCGCCGCGCTCAAGCGGGTGGAGAACTATAATCTCGAGAGCGTGTATTTTGATATAAACGAAAACGACGAGCTTGAGTCAATAAGAATAAGCTCCGTTGACGGAGCAAAAAAGCTCGGGGACTATCCGGCGATATCGCTCGGGGAGGCGGAGAAATTGCTGCTC
>OGXM01001041.1_pt1 | contig 16200 bp, 17 predicted proteins | sample 1576271 | NCBI WGS metagenome assembly OGXM01 (sample SAMEA3541579, study PRJEB24748) | human gut metagenome | biome: human gut; feature: human-associated habitat; material: faeces | place: China | collected 2012 | reverse complement strand
TCTTACGTGTGCATTGCTATTTGGAATTGGATAATGGGTTTGAGGAAATAGAGCACCGGCAGGCTGGACCATTTGCGGACGGATTTCAGCACTTCGATGCCGTCCATATCCGGCAGACCCAGATCCAGCACGATCAGATCCGGGCAATGGGAGGAGATCATGGTCAGCGCCTCCTCTCCGCTGCGGACGACGATGGTATCATAGCCGTTGGCTGTCAGGATCATGGAGATGAAATTGCTGATGCTTTGCTCATCCTCTACGATCAGTACTTTGTCTTTAATCTTCATGGTCTTCCTCCTCCATAGGTAATTCGATCACAAACCGCGCCCCGCCGTGGCGGGAGACGTTTTCGCCGTAAATGATGCCGTCGTGAGCCTGCACCACGGTCTTGCACACGGAAAGGCCAATGCCCATGTTCCGCTTGCGGTCGCCCTGCTGGCTCTGGTGGGCGGAGCTGTCAAAGAGATTGTTCAGCTTATCGTGGGCGATACCCACGCCGTTGTCCTCCACGGTGATACGGGCCACATCGCCCTTTCGCTCCAGGGTCACGTCCACCTCGGTGGCGCCCTCGGCATGGATGGCGGCGTTTTCCAGCAGGTTCAGCAGCACCTGCTCGATCAGCAGCTCGTCCATGGGCACCAGCAGCACCTCCTGGGGCAGATGGACATGCACCGGAAGCTTGCCGCCACGGCTGGTAAACTTCGCCACCGCGCCCTCGATGACCTCCTCGGCCACCGCCAGCGTCTTGGTCACCTTGGCGTCGCCCTGCGCGCCGATGCGGGTGATGGACAGCAGGTTCTCCACAATGCGGATCAGCCAGCGGGCATCCTCGTTGGCGGAGGAAAGCAGCTGGTGACGCTGCTCCGGCGTCAGGGCGTTCTCCTGATCCAGCAGCACGTCCGTGGCGCCCACGATGCCGGTCAGCGGCGTGCGGATGTCGTGAGACACCGCCCGCAGCAGATTGGAGTGGATACGCTCCCGCTCCGCCTCGCGCTTAAGACTTTCCACCTGCTTGGCGCGGCTGGTCAGCATGCCGGTGACCACCGAAATGAACATCATGACGATAAACGTCAGCGGAAATCCCGCCAGCGTGAAGCTGATCTCCCAGTACGGTTCGGTGAACACATAGTCCACGCACAGCACGCCGGTGACGGCGATGAGGATACTGAAAAGATAGCCGTCCGTCAGCAGCGCCGTCAGGAACACGTCCAGAAAGAAGAGGACGGCCACATAGCTGGTGTCGCTGTGGGGGTCGACCGACCGCAGCAGCAGGCACAGCAGCACCGTCAAAAAGAACAGCGCCGCGGACACGATGAAATCCTTGCCAGAATACAGTAAAGAGTGGTGAAACAGCTTTCGCTTTTTTGTCCATTGCCCTGGCCATGGGATCTTCCATTTTTTCATGTATCGCCCTCCCCGTGCCGGACACTGCAATTACTCTGTATTGTATCACAGAATTTTGTTAATGTGGTGTTAAAATATTGTTAAGAGGCTGTTTTTTACTGTCTCTTTACGACACGCCGCCGTAAAGAGCAAAAACCGGCCGATCCTCCTGTAGAAAACGGTCGGTTTTTATCGGATATTGTATTTTCAACGGAGAAAATTCCTCCATAAAAAGCAAATCGCCACGGCACCGATGTGTCGTGGTTCCTTCGTAAGTGGGGGATCTTACCGCTCGCTGGGCTGCCAATCGCAATCCGCGAAGATCATGTCGTCCAGATCACCCGTGATGAACTTGTTCAGCATCGTACATATCACACTCCTTTTCTATTCATATTTTACATTTGTATTATATGCTTTCGGGTTTTATTTTGCAAGCTTCAATTTAGATATATTTCACAGTTTTCTTCTGTTTGTTTTTAGCATGTTGCACAGTACCTCTTGCACTTTCGAGAGAGATACATTATAATATAAGATTGAATTTTAGTTTGACGCGGGGGACGCGTATGAAAGAGTTTATTGCGGGACAATTTGATATTGCCGTCATCGGCGCGGGACACGCCGGCATCGAGGCGGCGCTGGCGGCGGCACGGCTGGGACTGGAGACGGTGTGCTTTACCATCAATCTGGACGCGGTGGGCAACATGCCCTGCAACCCGGCCATCGGCGGCACGGGAAAGGGTCATCTGGTGCGGGAGCTGGACGCGCTGGGCGGCGAAATGGCCAAGGCCGCAGACAAGGCCTGCATCCAGTACCGAATGCTGAACCGGGGCAAAGGCCCCGCCGTATGGTCCCTGCGGGCACAGGCCGACCGCCGGGAATACCAGAAGGTGATGAAGCACACGCTGGAGCGCCAGTCCCACCTGACGGTGCGGCAGGGCGAGGTGGTGGATATTCGGACGGAGAACGGCCGGGTAGCACAGGTGGTGCTGCGGACAGGCGCGGTGTTTCAGGTGAAGGCCGCCGTGATCTGCTCGGGCACCTATCTCCACGGGCGCACCATCATCGGCGAGTGCATTGAGGAGAGCGGCCCCGACGGCATGCACGCCGCCACGGCGCTGACGGAGCGGCTGCTGGCGCTGGGTCTGCCGCTGCGGCGGTTCAAGACCGGAACGCCGCCGCGGGTCAACGCACGGACGGTGGATTTCAGCAAAATGCAGCTTCAGGAGGGTGACCCCTCTCCCCTGCCCTTCAGCTTCGAGACGGAAACACCGCCGGAGAACCGGGCGGTATGCTACCTCACCTACACCAACGAGGAAACCCATCGGATCATCCGGGTGAATCTGGATCGCAGCCCCATTTACAGCGGCGTCATTGAGGGGATCGGCCCCCGGTACTGCCCGTCCATTGAGACGAAGGTGGTGCGGTTTGCCGACAAGCCCCGGCACCAGCTGTTCATCGAGCCCATGGGGCTGGACACGGAGGAGCTGTACATTCAGGGGTTCTCCTCCTCCCTGCCGGAGGAAATTCAAATTCAGATGCTGCACACCGTGTCCGGCTTGGAGCATGCGGTGATGACCCGGCCCGCCTACGCCATCGAGTACGACTGCATCGACCCGCTGGCGCTGAAGCCCACGCTGGAGACGAAGGCGGTGGCGGGACTGTACGGCGCGGGGCAGTTCAACGGCTCCTCGGGCTACGAGGAGGCGGCGGCGCAAGGCTTCGCGGCAGGCGTCAACGCGGCGCTGGCGCTGCTGGGCCGTGAGCCGTTGGTCTTAAAACGCAGTGAGAGCTACATCGGCACCCTCATCGACGATCTGGTGACAAAGGGTACGGAGGAGCCGTACCGGATGATGACCAGCCGCTCGGAGTACCGGCTGGTGCTGCGGCAGGACAACGCCGACCAGCGGCTGACGGCCATCGGCCACCGGATCGGTCTGGTCAGTGAGGAGCGTCTGGCGGAGGTGGAGGCCAAATACGCCGCTGTGGCGCAGGAGATCAGGCGGCTGGAGCACACGGGCATTCCCGGCAGCGAGGCGCTGAACGCTCTGCTGATGGAGCGGGGCACTACCCCCGTCAACGACGGGTGCCGCCTTATCGACCTGCTGCGGAGACCGCAGGTAAGCTATAACGATCTGCGACCCTTCGATCCCGCGCCACAGGAACTGGCGGCGGACGTGGTGGAACAGGTGGAGATCACCGTGAAGTACGAGGGCTACATCCAGCGGCAGCAGAACCAGGTGGCGGAGTTCGAGCGGCTGGAGCAGCGGCTACTGCCGGAGGATTTGGACTACGACCACATTCAGGGCTTGCGGTTGGAGGCACGGGAAAAGCTCAGCGCCATCCGGCCCCGGAGTCTGGGACAGGCAGGGCGTATCTCCGGCGTATCCCCCGCCGATATGGCGGCGCTGATGATCTATCTGGGCAAATAAGGAGGGTGAAGTGATGAAGGTATACGATCTGACCCACACCATACAAAACGACATGCCGGTGTATCCCGGCACGGAGCAGCCGAAGCTGACCACCGCCTGCACCATCGAAGCGGTGGGGTATCGGGAGACGCTGCTGCACATGTTCTCCCACACCGGCACCCACATGGACGCGCCGGCCCACATGCTGTTGGACGGCGCGGCGCTGGACCGCTATCCGGGCGAAAAATTTGCCGGGACAGCGGTGGTGGTGGACTGCCGGGAACGGGAGAGCATCTCCCTTCCCCTGTTGCAAAGCTATGATCTGGACGGCGTGGACTTCGTGCTGTTCTGCACCGGATGGGATAAAAAGTGGGGCAGCCCCGATTACTACGAGGGCTTCCCCTGTCTGACAGCCGACGCGGCGGCGTATCTGGCCACCCTGCCTTTGAAGGGCGTGGGCGAGGATACCATCTCGCTGGATCCCTGCGACAGCGTGGACTTCCCCAACCACATCGCGCTGCTGGGTGCGGACTTCGTCAACACGGAGAATCTGACGGGGCTGGACGCTTTGATCGGACGGCGGTTCACCTTTGTGACGCTGCCGCTGAAATTTGAAAATTCTGATGGCTGCTCCTGCCGCGCCATCGCCATGGAGGAATGATACAATGGGTAAGCTGCGGTTTTTGCTGGCGCTGTGGCTGGGCAAGCTGTCCATTCCGGCGCTGAAGATCACCCATCACAACGGCACGGACTTCCCCGGCTCGCTGGCGGTGAAGGTGTGCCCTGACTTTTTGAAATATGTGGGCAAGCCGCCCCTAATGGTGGCCGTTACCGGCACCAACGGCAAGACCACCGTCAGCAATATGCTGGTGGACATTCTGGAGGCGGAGGGCCACCGCGTCCTCAGCAACCGGGCGGGCAGCAACATCACCTCCGGCGTGTCCACGGCTTTCATCCGCAACTGCGACATGCTGGGCCGGGTGAAGAACTGCGACATGGCAGTGCTGGAGATCGACGAGCGGTCGGCGCCGAAGATCTATCCCTATGTGCGGCCCAACTATATCCTGATCACCAATCTGTTCCGGGATTCCATCATGCGCAACGCCCATCCGGGGTACATTGCGGGCATTCTCAGTCGGAATTTGCCGAAAGAGAGCAAGCTGATCCTGAATGCCGACGACCTCATCTCCTGCGGCGTGGCGGAGGGGAACGAGCGGTGCTATTTCGGCATCGGGCGGATGCCGGGAGACGTGACGGACTGCGTGAACCTGCTGAACGACATGCGCATCTGCCCCAAGTGCGCAGGCAAGCTGCGGTATGAGTACCGGCGGTATCACCACATTGGCCACGCGGTGTGCGAGAGCTGCGGCTTCCACTCTCCCGAGGCGGACTATCTGGCGGAGCGGGTGGACTTGCAGACGCGCACCATGGCGGTGCGGGAGAAGGATGGCGTAGCCTATCCCTATGACCTCATTACCGACAGCCTGTTCAACATTTACAATATGATGGCGGTCATCGCGGCACTACGCCAGCTGGGACTGAGCCACGAGACCATCCGGAAGCGGTTCGCCGGGACAAAAATTCTGGAGAGCCGTCTGTCCGAGGAGAAGATCGGCGGCGTCAACGTCATCATGCAGATGTCCAAGGACAAGAACGCGCTGGCGTGCAGCCGGAACTTTGACTATATCCAGTCCAAGCCGGGCCGCAAGGAGCTGCTGGTGATGATGAACTGCATGGGCGTGTCCAAAAACTGGTCGGAGAATCCCAGTTGGATGTACGACACGGACTTTGAATTTTTGAACCACGACGACATTGTGCAGCTGGTGTGCGCCGGGCCGAGAGCCCGGGACTATAAGCTGCGGCTGCTGCTGGCGGGCATTCCGGAGGAGAAGATCTTTCTGGAGGACGACGAGTTCAAGGCGCTGGACAAGCTGTATTTGACGCCCGGCGACGACGTGTATATTCTGTACGGCGTGGACGGCACGCCGCTGGCCTTCCGGGTGAAGGCGAAGCTGAAGGAAAAGCTGCTGGCGAAGGGAGGACAGGCACAATGAGAGCGGAAATTCTATTCCCGGAGGTGTGCAACCTCTACGGTGACTTGCAGAACATCTACTATCTGAAGCGGTGCCGCCCGGAGCTGGAGATCGTGGAGACCGACCTGAAGTCCAAGCCCGCCTTTCTGGACGGGGACGTGACGCTGGTGTTCATGGGCTCCACCACGGAGCAGGGCTTACAGCTGGCGGCGGACGCCCTGCGGCCCTATCGGGAGGACATCGCGGAGAAGATCGACGCGGGACAGCTGTTTCTGGCCACCGGCAACGCACTGGACATTCTGGGCGACGCCATTGACAGCGACGCCGCGCCCCGTATCGAGGGGCTGGGCCTGCTGCCCACCCGCGCCGAGTATCACATGATGCAGCGGCACAACAGCTACTATGTGGGCAAGTTCGGGGAGATGGACATTGTGGGCTTCAAGAGCCTGTTCGGCCACTCCCACGGCGTGGGCGAGGCGCTGTTCGACACCGTGAAGGGCGTGGGCCGGGACGGTCAGGAAAACAGCGGCGAGGGCTTCCGCCGGGGCGGACTGATGGCCACGTATCTCATCGGGCCGCTGCTGATCTTGAACCCGCCCCTGTGCAAGTGGCTGCTGCGGGAGATGGGCGCGGCGTCCGACGCGCTGGCCTTCGAGGACGCCGCCATGGACAGCTATCGCAAGCGGGTGGCGGAGTTTATGGAGCCGGGACGCGGGTGGAAGTATTGAAAACACCCGCCGGAAAAGTCTCCCCTGTGTAAGGGGAGGTGGCTGCGAAGCGCCGGAGGGGTTGTCCGTTGCTGGGACAATCCCCCAGTCACCTTCGGTGACAGCCCCCTTTACACAAGGGGGCCTTGGTGTATGCGCCCCAAGCGCACAAGGCAAGTTCATCTTTCGCCGCAAAATGGGCTTATTATGGCAACTCTACGCTGCGCAGACTGATTTCTGAATCCGCGGGGTGGACAATTTGGGCGGTCTTACGGCATACTGGCGTCACAGCGAAAGGAGCGTGACCACATGGATACCATGAAAACAGGCAGCTATCTGGCGGCGCTGCGAAAGGACGCAGGGATGACCCAGCAGGAGACGGCTGACCGCCTGGGCGTGTCCAACAAGACCATCAGCAAATGGGAGAGCGGCGGGGGATTCCCCGATATCGCCATTCTGCCGGCGCTGGCAGAGCTGTACGGCGTGACGGCAGACGACATTCTGGCGGGCGAGACGGTGCGGCGCACCGCCGCTTCCGGCGGCGGACAGGTGGAGCAATACCTCGCCCGCCGGGGCGAGCTGCGGTGGCGGATCGGCTACGCGGCGGCGGCACTGTGTCTGCTGGCGGCAGTGCTGTTCCGGCCTTACGTCTGGGTGTGGCTGCTGCTGGCGGGAGCCGCGGCGGCGGTATGGATCAGCTGGGGCCGATGCGGCAAGGACGAGCTGCGGACGCGGCTTTTGATGCTGTTTCCGCTGGCGGCGGCACTGGGGTTTATGGTGCTGGGGAAGTGCTTCCCCTCACAATCGGTGTATGACAGGGTGGCGGCCACGGTAAAAGACCTGAGCGGCTTCACGCTGTTCAACTACGTCGTCGAGCATGTGGTCTGGGACGAAATGCTGGTGCTGCTGGCGGTGCTGTATTTTCTGGCACGGTGCATCCTGCGGCGGCACGGTGATGGCGCAAAACTGCTGGGGCCTGTGGCCTTCCGCTGGGCGCTGGCGGGCTGGGCAGCATCGCTGCTGATCGAGATCCCCCGCTGGCTGGTGGTAACGCCCCGGCTGGCGGCGTATGTGGAGAATGGTATCTTCAGCGATCCGGCGATCAGCGCAGCGTACACAAACGCCGCACGGTGGTTCGCAGTACTGCGGTGGGGCGTGATCGCGGCGACGGTGGTGCCGGCGGCGCTGGCGGAACGGAAAAAGGCGGCGGAAGCGCCGCAGCAGACCGAAAACGCCGGAGAAATGAAATAAGCGAAACCAGCGGCTTGCGCGATAGGCGGAAGCCGCTGGTTTTTTATTGTAATTCCTGTTCCAAGGCGTCGAATTCAGGCGCTGCGAAAAACTCGCCCAGCGTGATATCCAGCCCGTCGCACAATTTTTTAATGGTGGTAATGGAGATATCCCGACGCCGCACGTCCAGTAGGCTATAGACGGTGGAGGGCGTTATTCCGGAGAGATTGGCCAACTCGTTGTATTTGATCCCCCGCTGGGCGCAGAGCTGGCGGAACCGTTCCGCCACCACGTCTTTCACTGTCATACGATCACCTCAAAGGCGAGTTTATTCCTCTTCCGGCAGCATGATCTCGCCGTGCTCCCGCTCGTAGACGTCCACGCATTCCTGCGCCAGATGCTCCAGCTGCGCATTCAGCGAACGGTGATTCTTTTTTGCGATATAGGTGATTTTGCGCAGCAAGGCTTCCGGAAAGCGAATGCCGGTCTGAATGCGGTCAGTAGCCAAATGATAACACCCCTTTTGCAGTATGATAGCATTTTAACCAAAAACGATTTGACTATCTACAAACTTTATGTTATCGTTTAGTTATCAGTCGGGTTGGGAGAGATGTGATTTATGAAAGAACTTACGATACAGATTTCGGATTATCTCTATGAGTTTTACCGCAAAATCGGCCAACAGGCAAATGTGTCCACCGAACAGGTGGTCAGCGACACGCTGTTCAAGCTGGCGGGTGAACTGAGTCTGAACACGATCCACAAAAAAGAGAAGATGTGAGCGCGGCAGACGCGTAAGGCGGACAGAGTCGTCCGCCCCTACGAACTTGCTTCACCCAATTTGTCAAGCAGATTGCATGGCACAGCATCCCTTACCTCTCCCGTTGGGAGAGGTGGCCGAGCGCAGTGAGGACGGAGAGGGGAACAATGATCGTTCTTAAATTGATCTTATTATTCAAACAGGCTGCAATCCCCTCTCAGTCACCTGCGGTGACAGCTCTCCCGAAGGGAGAGCCAAGGATCTGCACCCCGTTTCATAGCATATTGGCATGAGAAATGGAGCGTATCGGTATCGATACGCTCCATGAACTGTTTTACGACCACCCAACCAAATGGGTGCTTCTTATTTGCATTTATTACACCAAATCGGGAAAATTCTTTACAACTGCGGCGCAGCGGGGGCACAGCTCGGGATGCTGGGCGTCGCTGCCCACGGTGGGCAGTACCTTCCAGCAGCGCAGGCACTTGGCGCCGCTGGCGGGGCGGACGGCCACGGTCAGCTCGCTGCCCACCTCCACGCGCACCTGAGAGACGATCAGCAGATCGGCCAGCATGGCGGCGTCCATCTCGGCCAAGAACGCGTCCTCGGCGGGGACGGTCAGATCGACCTCCGCCTCAAGGCTCTTGCCGATGGTCTTGGCGGCACGGGCCTGCTCCAGCTCGCCGTTGACGGCGGTACGCAGAGCGGCGATGCGGCTCCACTTGGCCATCTCATCCTCAGAGAGTGCGTACTCGGTATAGGGCTGCACCATCTCATTGAACAGGACGTTGCGGGCATCGTCGCTGCTGCGGTGAGGCATAGCCAGCCAGATCTCATCGCAGGTGAAGGCCAGAATGGGTGCGAACAGGCGGGTCATGGCGTCCAGGATCAGGAACAGGGCGGTCTGGGCGCTGCGGCGCTCCAAACCCTCGGCGGCGTCGCAGTACAGACGATCCTTCAGGATATCGAAGTAGAAGGAGCTGAGATCCACCACGCAGAAGTCGTTGACCATGTGGGACACCACATGGAACTCATAGTTATCATAGGCGGCGAATACCTTGGCGATCAGGTCGTTCAGGCGGGTGACGGCCCACTTGTCCAGCGGCAGCATGTCGGCGGGCTGCACCAGATGGTCGGCATCGAAGCCCACCAGATTGTCCAGGCAGAACTTGGCGGTGTTGCGGAACTTCAGGTAGTTCTGGCTCAGCTGCTTGAAGATCTCGTCGGAGCAGCGGACGTCCACGTGATAGTCGGCGCTGCCGGCCCACAGACGCAGCAGGTCTGCGCCGTACTTGTCGAAGATCTCGGCGGGATCCATGCCGTTGCCCAGAGACTTGTGCATGGCCTTGCCCTCGCCGTCCACTGTCCAGCCGTGGGTGACGCACTCCTTGAAGGGAGCGCCGCGGCCCAGCGCGCCGACGGCCACCAGCAGAGAGGACTGGAACCAGCCGCGATACTGGTCAAGACCCTCGATATACATGGTGGCGGGCCAGAAGCCCTGATCCCGCTCCATGGCGGCGAAGTGGGTGGAGCCGGAGTCGAACCAGCCGTCCAGCGTGTCGGTCTCCTTGTCGAAGCCGGTAGACTTGCCGCAGTGGGGGCAGGTGAAGCCGCTGGGCAGCATGTCCTCGGCCTCCATGTCGAACCAGGCGTTGGAGCCTTTCTTCTCGAACAGGTTCGCCACGGCCTCGATGCTCTCCGGCGTGCAGACGGGCTTGCCGCAATCCTTGCAGTAGAACACGGGGATGGGCAGACCCCAGCGGCGCTGGCGGCTGATGCACCAGTCGGTACGCTCCAGGATCATGGAGCGCATGCGATCCTTGCCCCAGCCGGGCACCCAGCGAACATCCTCGCAGGCGGCGATGGCGTCATCCTTGAAGGAATCCACGGAGCAGAACCACTGGGGAGTGGCGCGGAAGATGATGGGCTGCTTGCAGCGCCAGCAGTGGGGATAGCTATGGACGATATCCTCGCTGGCAAAGAGGGAGCCGTTGTCCTTCATGTCCTGAAGGATGACGGGGTTGGATTCGTCGGTGGTCATGCCCTCGTACTTACCGGCGTAAGCGGTGTGCTTGCCCTGATCGTCCACGGGCACCACCATGTCCATGCCGTAGCGCTTGCAGGTCAGATAGTCGTCGGCGCCGAAGCCGGGCGCGGTATGGACGCAGCCGGTACCGGAGTCCATAGTGACGTAATCCGCCAGCACCAGACGGGAGGTCTTGGGCAGGAAGGGATGCTGGGCCAGCATATTCTCGAAGAAGGAGCCGGGGTGGGACTCCAGGATCTCATAGCTGTCGAAGCCGCCGATCTTCATGACCTTATCGGTCAGGGCCTCGGCCATGATATACATTTCGCCGTTGGGCGCCTTGACGACAACGTAGCTCTCGTCCGGATGCAGGGCGATGGCAAGGTTGCCGGGCAGCGTCCAGACGGTGGTCGTCCAGATCACGAAGAACAGCTTGCTGTGATCCAGATGGCCCATCTTGCCCAGATCGTCGTTCATGGGGAACTTGACATAGACGGTGGTGCAGGGATCGTCCTTATACTCGATCTCGGCTTCCGCCAGCGCCGTCTCGTCGTGCGGACACCAGTAGACGGGCTTCAGGCCCTTGTAGATATGGCCGTTCTGGTACATCTTGCCGAATACCCGAACCTCCTGCGCCTCAAAGCCGGGATCCATGGTCTTGTAGGGATGCTCCCAGTCGCCCACAACGCCCATGCGCTTGAAGCCCTCGCGCTGCACGTCGATATAGTGGTCGGCGAACTCGTGGCAGGCGGTGCGGAAGTCCGCCACGCTCATGGCCTTGTGGTTCAGTTTGTTCTGCTTGATGATGGCGGACTCGATGGGCATGCCGTGGTTATCCCAGCCGGGGATATAGGGGGTGTAGTAGCCCCGCATGGCGTACATACGGGTGATGAAGTCCTTCAGGGACTTGTTCAGGGCGTGACCCATGTGCAGCGCGCCGTTGGAGAACGGAGGGCCGTCATGGAGGGAGAACAGGGGCTTGCCCTCGTTCTTCTTCAGCAGTTCGTTATAGAGGTCGATCTCCTCCCAGTGCTTCAGCATATCCGGCTCGCGCTTGGGAAGACCGGCCCGCATGGGAAAGCCGCTCTTGGGCATGTTCAACGTTTTTTTGTATTCCATGTTGCTTCTCCTTTTCTATGTGAAAAATTTTCGTATGCAAAAATAAAAAGCGCCTTTGTCTCGTCAAGAGACAAAGGCGCGATAAAACGTCCTCTGCGGTACCACTCTCGTTGCCGCGCAAGACGGCCACTCAGCCCCACCATCCGTGGGCGCGGGGTGATAACGGCCCGCTTCCGTCCGTGCCTACTTATGCTTTCAGCCGGATGCTCCGGGGTGATATCCGCGCCATGCCCGCGTCCGCCTTGCACCGAAACGGCGGCTCTCTTTGCGTCAGGCTGTGGCGCTGCGTGTCCCCTTCATCGCGTTTGTGCCATGTTTACCATGAGATATCTGTTAATATAACCACTTTTTCTCCGTTTGTCAATGGCATTTTCACCAAAAGCAAGGAAAAATCCGGCATTTTTCAGATGATACCGAACATGGTCAGGATGCCGATCAGGCCCATGGCGGTGTAGACGATGCCCATTACCGTCAGCAGAACGGTGACCAGCGTATAGAACGTGCTGTCCTTCTTGGTGTGCTTGAAGCGGCGGGTATAGAACAGCACAAGGCAGGTGACGCCCAGCAGCAGCGAGGAAATGTAGTTCATCAGCTGGTTCTCTTTATACACCGTGAAGCGTAGGATCAGCGTGACGGCGATGGCGGCGAACAGGACGATCAGCGTGATGTTCAGCCACATGGGCAGCTTGACCCGCTCCTGCTGCTTACCGCGCTCGGCCAGCTTCTGGGCCATGTAGCTTCCGGCGCTGGTGCTGTAACCGCCGTAGTTGCTGTTTTTCTTCTTGGCGTGGTTGTTCTTGTTGGGGTTGCCCTTCGCCTTGCGGATCTCCTCCTCGCGGTTGGCGTATTGGTTGATCTGGGAATAGACCTTGTTCTTTGCCATGGGTATGATCTCCTTTTAATTTAAGTAGTCCAGCAGCATGCGGAGCATTTCGTCTGCGGCGGCGGCGCGGATGGCGCTGCGGTCGCCGGAGAGGTGCAGCAGCTGCGCGGCAGTCTCGTTCCGGGTGGACAGAGCCACGTACACTGTGCCCACGTCGTGCCCGGCGTCGTCCCTGTCCGGCCCGGCCACACCGGTGACGGACAGGCCGGAATCCGCGCCGGTCAGGGTGCGGACACCCTCCGCCATAGCCCGGGCGGTCGGATCAGAGACGGCGCTGTAGGCTTCCAGCGTCGCATGGGGCACGCCCAGCACCCGCTCCTTGACGCCGTTGGTATAGCTGACCACGCCGCCCAGAAACACCGCCGACGCGCCGGGTACGTCCGTCAGGCGCTTGGCGGCCAGGCCGCCGGTACAGCTTTCAGCGGTGGCAAGGGTCAGGCCGTGGGCTTTCAGCGCGGCGATGACCTGCTGCTCCAATGTCTTATTCATGGTGCGCTCCTTACGCCTTGGGGTACAGACGGATCATCTCGCGGCCTGCCAGCGCCTTGTCGCACAGGGCGTCGATATCCAGCGCGGCTTCGTACTCCCGGACTTCCTCCAGATTGGGCTTGGTCTTGGGGTGGCGGGGGGTGAACACGGTGCAGCAGTCCTCATAGGGCAGGATGGAGGTATCAAACGTGCCCACGTGGCGGGCGATACGGACGATCTCCTCCTTGTCCATGCCGATCAGGGGACGCAGCACCGGCAGGGTAGCCACGTCGTCGCTGACCACCAGCGCCTGAATGGTCTGGCTGGCCACCTGACCCAGACTTTCGCCGGTGACGATGGCCTTGCAGGCCAGCTCATGGGCCAGCCGGTCGCCCAGCCGCATCATGAACCGGCGCATAATGAGGGTGAAGTGATCCTCCGGGCACTTGCGGCGGATCTCCTCCTGAATCTCCGTAAAGGGCACCACGTGCACAGTAAGCCTGCCGCACCACACCGTCAGCTCCTGGGCCAGCTGCAGGACCTTTTCCCGGGCCTGCTCGCTGGTATAAGGGGGTGAAGCGAAGTGCAGCAGCTCCAGCTGCACGCCGCGCTTGGCGATCATGTAGCTGGACACGGGACTGTCGATGCCGCCGGACAGCAGGCTCACCGCGTGGCCACCCATACCGATGGGCAGGCCGCCTGCGGCGGCCTCCGCCGGGCCATGGACATAGGCCGCGTCCTCCCGCACCTCCAGATACACCGTCAGCTCCGGGGTGTGAACGTCCACGGTCAGGTGGGGGAAGGCGTCATGCAGCGCGCCGCCCACCCACTGGCTCAGCTGGATGCTGCCCATGGGGAAGGACTTGTCGGAGCGCTTGCTCTCCACCTTGAAGGACTTGGCGGCCAGCAGCGCCGGGCCGAGATACTCTTTGGCGGTGGCGAAGATGGCCTCCTTCTCCTTGGCGCAGGGAACGGCCCGGGCAATGGCGATGATGCCGAACACCTTTTTGCAGGCGTCGTAGGCGGCGTTCAGGTCGCAGGTCTCCTCCACCGGCTCCACGTAGATGGTGGACTGGCGGGAGTAGATTTTGAACTTGCCGTACCGCTGGGTGCGGCGGCGGATGTTGCTCATCAGCTTCATCTCAAAGCTGCGGCGGTTCAGGCCCTTCAGGACCACCTCGCCCAGCTTGCACAGAATGATCTCGTGCATATGGTTCTCTCCTTGTTGTTGGTGTACAGATGTGGGGACGTCGGGGACGCCGTCCCCTACAGGTTGCGCACTTTTTTGTGCGCTTCCGCCAGCTGCAAATATTCTTCCTCGTTGGCTTTGATTCCGGCGGCCTGCTCCGCACTGACCGGGCGCACGACCTTGCCCGGCACCCCGATGACAAGGCTGCCCGCAGGGATGACCGTTCCCTCCGGCACCAGCGCCCCGGCAGCGATCAGGCAACCGTCCCCGATGACCGCGCCGTTCAGGATTGTGGCGTGCATCCCGATCAGGGAACCGTCTCCCACGGTGCACCCGTGGACAAGGGCACAGTGGCCCACGGTCACGTTCTTGCCCAGCGTGACCGCCCCGCCCGGGTCACAGTGGAGCACCGCATTATCCTGCACATTGGTGTTCTCGCCGATGGTGATGCAGCCCGTATCGGCGCGCAGCACCGCACCGTACCAGACGCTGCTCTCCTTCGCAAGGCGCACACAGCCCGCCAGTGTTGCGTTCTCCGCCACAAACGCCGCACCGTGATCGGCAGGGGAGCGCCCATTTATTGTGATAAAAGCCATAGGGTTTCTTCCTTTCGATACCGTCCTACGGGGCGTCCATATCCGCCCGCCCTCAACCATTATACCGCCGCAAAACAAAATTGCAAAGACCTAACCGAATATGGTACAATATCCCTGTGAAATAAAAGGAGTTGTACTATGGCAATCAAAATGATCTGCAGCGACATTGACGGTACGCTGCTGCAATATGGCCGCAAAAAGCTGGAGGGCGAGATCTTTGACCAGATCTGCGCCCTGCATGACCGCGGCATCCTGTTCTGCCCGGCCTCCGGGCGGCAGTACACCAGCCTGCGCCTGCTGTTTGAGCCGGTAGCTGACTGCTGTGTTTTTCTGTGCGAGAACGGCGGCGTCCTGTTCAAGGACGAGCAGTGCATTGCGGAAAATCCGATGCCCCGCGCTCTGGCCGAGGAAATCGCCCACGACCTGTGGGAGCGCAGCGACGGTCAGGGAGAGGTCATGCTTTCCGGTCAGAACTGTGCCTACCTGATGGAGCGGGGCCTCGGCATGCTCGACCGCATCCGCTTCATCGGCAACCGGTACAAGGTCATTGCCGACCCGTCCGAGATTCCGGAGGAGATCGTCAAGGTGTCGGTCTATCTGCATGAGGGGGTCGCGCCCTATGTCGACCGCTTTGTGCCGCGCTGGCAGCAGGCCAACTGCGCGGTGGCCGGCCCCTACTGGATCGACACCACGACCGCGAACAAGGGCGTCGGTGTAGAATCGCTCTGCAGTGTGCTGGGCTTTGCCCACGATGAGGTGATGGCGTTCGGCGACAATTACAACGATGTAGCCATGCTGGACCTTGTCGGCACCCCCTACATTATGGACAGTGCCGCCGCGCCCCTGCGTGCGCGCTACCCCCTGCACACCCCCCGGCCGGAGGATGTGCTGCGCGAATTTCTGCAGAAATAGGGCATATATGCCGCCGCATGGACGAAACGCACAGCGCCGCACAAAAATGCTTGACGATTTAACCAAAATTTCAGCGCGTTTTCGGCCCTTTTTCCGTTGACGCAGACGGATTAGTATGTTATTATAATAACAGCTTATTGAATTGCACCGCACCCTATCTGCCGTGCATTTATGGGAGGAAAAAGCTATGAAAGAATTCACCTATACCATCAAAGAACCCGTCGGCATCCATGCGCGTCCTGCCGGCATGCTGGCAAAAGAGGCCAAGAGCTGCCAGAGCACCGTCACCATTGTTGACAAGAACGGCAAGTCTGTTGACGCCACCCGCCTGATGGCCCTGATGGGCATGGGCATCAAGTGCGGCGACACCGTCACCGTCCGGATCGAGGGTGCTGACGAGGAGACTGCCGCCCCCGCCATGGAGAAGTTCTTCAACGAGCATCTGTAATTCCGATTTTACGGCCGCGGCCGCCACAGCAATACGGC
>OGXM01001040.1_pt1 | contig 16201 bp, 17 predicted proteins | sample 1576271 | NCBI WGS metagenome assembly OGXM01 (sample SAMEA3541579, study PRJEB24748) | human gut metagenome | biome: human gut; feature: human-associated habitat; material: faeces | place: China | collected 2012 | reverse complement strand
AAGCGTTACGCTCGTGTGATTGAGGGACATATCCTCGATTTCAAACCGGGAAAACACCGCCGCCACTCATAAACAAATCATTACTGCGAAAGGAAAGGATTGAAATGTGTACTGTAAAGGAAATCCGGGAAGCAATCCGGGAGGATTGCCATTCCCAGCATGGTATGGAATTTATAGAGATTGACCGTGTTCTGCAAACTCTGCCATTCTCTCAGGGAAATGACCTGTTGGACAGACCGCCCATTCCCAAGCGCCCCTACCGGCGCAGAAAAAGTGAACAAAACAGCTGACTGCCACAATTCTTTTTACAGGATTGTGGCTTTTTTCATACCCTGAGAAATTTGGAAGGAGTGAGGTCAATGGCCGTATTTCGCATTGAACGAACCAGAGATTATACCGTGATGAGCAATCACCATTTACGCAACGGGAAACTGTCCCTGAAAGCCAAGGGGCTGCTTTCCATGATGCTGTCCTTACCGGAGGACTGGAACTATACCACCAGAGGGCTTGCCGCCATCTGCAAAGAGGGCGTGGACGCTATCGGCGGCGCGCTGCGGGAGCTGGAAACTGCCGGGTACATTGTCCGCCATCAGCTGCGAGACCGGCAGGGTCGGATCAGCGATACCGAGTATGTTATCTACGAGCAACCACAGCCGAAGAACCCGGATACGCCCCAGCCGGATACGGCTTCACCAGATACGGAAAACCCGGATATGGTAAAACCGGATACGGAAAAGCCCGCAGAATTAAATATAGAGAAATCAAATACAGAAAAAACAATTACTTATGGATCAAGTACCGATTCTATTCCCTTCCGGGAGCCAGCGGCAGCACAGCTGCCGGAACGGAAAGGAAGGGATGCGATGTCTGTCTCAGAGATGGAAAGTTATCGGGATTTGATTCTGGAGAACATCGAGTATGACCACCTGTGCCGGGAGTTTACCACCTATCGGGAGGACCTGGACGAGATTGTGGAGCTGATGGTGGAGACCGTCTGCGCCAAGCGGAAAACCACCCGGATCGCTGGCAGCGACTTCCCCCATGAGGTGGTCCGCTCCCGTTTTTTGAAGCTGGATTGCTCCCACATCGAGTTTGTCATGGAATGCCTGCGGAACAATACCACCGAAATCCGCAACATGAAGCAGTATCTGCTTGCGGTGCTGTTTAATGCGCCGACCACGATCAGCAACCACTACACCGCACAAGTTAACCACGATATGTACGCAGGCGGCTGGTAAACAGCCGCTTTTCTGCTGCCCGAAAACACCGGGAGAAAGGATTTTGCCATGAAACGACCTCTTGCCTACATTACGGCTCCCTGGAGCAACAGCCAGTATGAGAACGCCGAGAACGCTGCGGCCTACTGCCGTCAGGTGTACGATGCCGGGTATTCGCCCATCTGCCCGGTGCTGTTCCTGCCTACCTTCCTCAAAGACGAGATTCCCCAGGAACACAAGGACGGGCTGGATATGGCGCGGGACTACCTGCGCCGGTCCCATGTGCTGGTGGTCTGCGGCCACGGCATCGACGAGACCGTGAAGAATGACATTGCCACCGCCGAGCGCCTGCGGATCACCGCCACCACCCTGGACGGTATCCTGGCCGTGAAGGGCCAGGGACGCGGGAAAGGAGGCGCACGCCATGCCTGAGCGTAAGACCGTGGGCCAGCTGATGGAGGAAATGCGCCTCAAAGCCGGGGCGCAGAACTACCACGGCCATGAGTACATGGATTTGGAGCGGTTTGCCGAGGACACCCGGCACATGATTATCTTCGATGTGCTGACCGACGATTCCCCGGTGGGCTGGAAAGGTGAACGAACCCGCCTGTTTCTGACGGAGGCCGGATACCAGAAAAGCCTGGAGAACCAGGAAAAGGGCCACATCAAGATTCTCAGCCATGCCAAAGTGCGCCAGGGCCATCTGTACTATGACCGCTCCGACCAGCTGCGCTGAAAGGAGCCTGCCATGCTGAAATACCTGCTGCGGCGGCTGGTGGTCCCGCCTTAGTATCAAGTGCCACCCCTGCAAAATCCGTGGAAAGGAGGCGATGACCTATGCAGGAGGAAGTGGAAAACAGGACTTTGACGCTGGTAGTCAGCGGAACAAAGTTTACCGGGCGGTTGATGAAAGCCGCCATCACCAAGTACCTTGCCCACCGCAAGGAAAAGAAGCTGCAAAAGCAGAGAAGCCGTGATGCGCCTGTGAAGCCCCAGGGCAAGCAGACGGTGAAACAGCTGATTGGTCAAAACCAAGGGGTTTCCAACATCGAGATCACCGACCCCTCCATCAAGGAGTTTGAGAAGATCGCCCGGAAATACGGCGTGGACTATGCGGTGAAGAAGGACCGCAGCAGCTCCCCACCCAAGTACCTGATCTTTTTCAAGGGTCGGGACGCGGATGCCCTGACCGCTGCTTTTACCGAGTACACCGGGAAAAAGGTCAGAAAGGCGGAGAAATCCGAGCGCCCGTCCGTGCTGGCAAAGCTGAGCCAGTTCAAAGAACTGGTAAAACACGCCGTCGTGGACCGGAACAAGCGGAAGGAGCTGGAACGATGAAAAAGCAGCTGAACATCAAAAAGCTCATTTTGCTGAATCTGCCGTATATCCTGATGGGGCTTTTCTCCACCAACTTCGGTGAAGCGTGGCGGATGGCCGTGGGTGCGGACGCTTCGGCAAAAATGCTCTCGTTCTTCTCCACGCTGCCGGTGGCGCTGGCCAGCTGGTGGCCCAGCCTGCACCCGCTGGACCTGCTGGTGGGCCTGTGCTGCTGCGGCGGCCTGCGGCTGGCTGTGTACCTGAAAAGCAAGAACGCCAAGAAGTACAGGCACGGCATTGAATACGGTTCGGCGCGCTGGGGTACGGCGTCAGACATAGCCCCGTATATTGACGGACAGAATTTCTATAATAATGTTCTTCTCACGAATACGGAACGGCTTACAATGGACAGCCGCCCGAAGATACCGAAGTATGCAAGAAATAAGAATGTTCTTGTAATCGGCGGCAGCGGCAGCGGTAAAACAAGATTTTTTGTCATCCCGTTCCCAATGTCAATGCCGGAACGAAAAGTCCCGAACCGTTCAATTTACGACATTCCATAATGATAAGTAGTTAAATGTTTTACAATCCGATGATTTCATACAAGAAGCATAAGCACCGACACACAGGTGACGGCAGTCGTGAAATAGCGGAATCCCTTTTCGGGCAGTCGCTTGACCAGCATAATGCCTGACACGCCACCCATCAGGACAAAAGGCACAGCACAGGCATCCAATACGAGCGACGAGAGCGTGATATTGTCCCATGCCAATACCTGAACGGGGATTTTCAGGTAGTTTATCACAAGGAAGAACCATGCGTTAGTACCCACAAAACTATACTTGGGCATCTTGACCGACAGAAGATATATAGCCATCACCGGCCCGGCGGCATTGCCAATCATGGTGGTGAATCCGCCAAGTAATCCGAACAGGGATCCGTACCACCAGCGGGAGGACAGGCTGTTTTCCTTCCCCTTCCATTCCGACCAAAGCATGGCGGCAAGCACGGCAAGCAGGCAACCGCCCATCAGATGCTTGAACTCGGCAGGCGGCACATGCCTATCCACAAGCAGTGCCACACCAAAACCCGCCAATGCCGCAGGCAGCAGTTTCAGCACATACTTCCATTCCGCAATGCGGTGGTAGTACAGCACTGCCACCAAATCTGCCACACACAAGATGGGGAGTATCAATCCCGTGGAAGACTTCGCCCCGAAAGTCATAGCCATCAGTGGCACCGCCAACAGGCTGATGCCTTGAATTCCCGTTTTCGACATTCCAATCAGCAACGCCGACAGGAAAAGCATCCCCCAGTCCGAGGGGGACTGCATCCACATAGATAAATCCATGATTACACCTTATATCATATATGACTACAATCCAAGTACCCGCTTCAGCTCCTGTCGCATGACCTCGGCATCCACATCCACACCCGTCCAATACTTGACGGCAATCACAGCCTGGTTGACCAGCATGTTCATCCCAGACAGGACGTGCTTGCATCCTTTGCTTATAGCATCCCTCACGAAATGCGTGTAGGCGGGATTGGGGATGCAGTCGGCAACCACCATGTGCGGCTTTAATGTATCCATATTGATATTCAACCGCTGTTCCACGTTGGGGTACAGACCGACCGATGTGGCATTAATGACTATATCCGTATCAGCCGGTATGCAGAAAGTCTGGTCCCATAGGATGAACGAAGCCTTTGCAGGAGTATCCCGGTCAAGCAAATCGGCCAAGACCTGTCCGTTCTCTGAAATATTAACGACTGTAATTTCGGAAGCCCCTGCCAATGCCATTTCCACGCAGATGGCGCGTGCCGCACCGCCCGCACCGAATACGACAAGTTTCTTTCCCCGTATGGACGTTACTTCCGATATGGCCTTTACGAAGCCTTTGCCGTCCGTATTTTCGCCTCGTGTCTTTCCGTCTTTCTCGATGATGACCGTATTGACAGCACCGATAATCCGAGCGGACTCGCCTACTTCATCAAGGTATTTGATGACCTCCACTTTGTTCGGAATAGAGCAGTTAAAACCTCTCCAACCCATTGCCTTTGCTCCTGCCACGGCGGCTTCTAGTTTGTTGGGAGCTACCTCGCAGTTGATGTAACGATAGTGCATTCCGTGATGGCGAAATGCCGCTTCCATGATTGCCACTGTCGGGTTTTCTGCCACAGGCTTTGCGAAAGAGCCTACCAGCCCCGGAAGAAAGTCGGGGGTTGGTTCTTGATTATCTAAATTGTTGTTGCTCATAACTCAAATATTCGTAATTGTTTACTATCAAATGTTTGACGCTGCAAAGGTACGGACAAAAAACAAGCCTCACTTCCACAATATTTGCAGTTTTATTCATTATATTTGCAAATAGAATAAAAGATATGACTATGGTAATATTAGAACGTAAGATAGTACACGGCATAACTACCCTGTGTAGCCACATATCTTATCCGCGTTTCGTGCTTCCACTGCACAAACACGTGGAGTTTGAAATCATGCTGTTCACGAAAGGAAGCGGAAAACAGTTTGTGGGTGAAGGGGTATCTGACTTCCGGGCAGGCGACGTGGCACTCATCGGGAGCAACGTCCCCCACTTACATCTATGCAACACAAAGTTGTCTCCTTCCGTAACCGGTAATGGAGAGAAACGTGAACCCTGTGCAGGCGAGGCGGTACAGTTTCGTCCAGAACTTTTCCCTGCCTATATGCAGGACATTCCCGACTACCGTCCCATCTACGACCTATTACAAAAGAGCCAGTACGGTGTGCGGTTTTACGATAAAGGCATATATGACGATATGCAGGAAATGCTGGACGAACTGGACGGTACAACACATACGGCACGCATCATCTGTCTGCTCCGTATGCTCGAAAGACTGTATCATTGCCACCATACTGAATTGCTATCCGATACGGCATACAACAGTTCCAACCTCATACCCGACGTGGAAGAACCTGTGAATAAAGTGTATACCTACCTATACAACCATTTCAAAGAGAATGTCTCTTTGAAAGACATCGCCGAGTATGTCAAGCAAAACCCGTCTGCACTGTGCCGCTACTTCAAACAACGCACAGACAAAAGCATATTCCAGTGTCTTGCCGAGATACGAATAGAACATGCCTGCAAGTTACTGACTTATTCTGGCATGACGGTCTCGCAAGTGGCATACGAATCAGGCTACAATAGTCTGACACACTTCATCGCCCAATTTGAACGGTATACGAAGCAGAAACCGTCTGAATACAGGGTGCAAATAAAGCTATGATATTTTAGACTTTATATCAAAAGACATATAGCACCATTTATATATATCACAACCACCTTAATGTTGTCAAGTGCAAGGTTCGTTTCCCTTGCCTCCACGCTCTTGCCTTTGGCACGGTTTCCTTTTGCGTCCCAAAGTGCCTTTGAGATGTCTCTCTTGCGACTGAACCGCTCCACCCCCATTGATTGTAACCAGTCCCGTGATGAGATCAATTCCGTTCCTCTCTTTACCACCGTTCACATAGAACAGCTCACAGAATATACTTCTTGTCATACTTGTTCTTTTTGTATGTGTAAAACTATAAATCAACAAGTTAATCTTGGTAAACAAGTCGAAACCAAACAATTCATCCTCATACAGAACAATATCTGTTAAATTTGAACTCGGGCAACGACTTGGGAACGATTCTGGCACTTCAATCCGCTTCAAAATGCTTTTTTGCTATCTACCCAAAATTCGGACACTTACCCTAACTGTTTAATCCTCAAATTTGCATTTCTGCTGAAATTTGACGGCCATTCCATATATTTTCCGTAAATCTGTATAAGGAATATACCTCTTTGGAATCAAGAGAGTTAGAAGAATTACCACGTTTTGGGGTAATGACTTGGCAACCGTTCCAATTGCCGTAGTCTGCATCGCTTTGCTTGTTTGGGTAACTCTTACGGATGCAAAAATACAGAGAATATTTTAAATATCATTCATTTAGGGTGTATCTATAAGCATTGAGCTAATGAATAAAACAAGAATATCATTTTCTTATAATTTTCAGCAGATAAAAGATTCCCTATTGCCTCTTTCCAATTATTCTATGATGCCGGGTTTCGGAATTATGTGTATAACAAATCGTTGGTTATCTTTATTCCCTCTAACATCAGGTTGAACTCTAAATTTACTTGATTGTCCGCTTCCTGAAATTAAAACTTCACAATTACCAAGTGTATCAAATTCAATACCATTATTTGACCAAAATTTAATCAAAGCCAATGCCCTTTCATAGCTAAGTTCATAATTCCTTGTATAATAATCTTTTGACGATTGCCCTTCTACGATAAGTATATATTGAGCTTCAGGGATTTTGTTCTTTGCACTATTCATAAAACAGACAATTGCTTGACCAGCTTTTAGTAATTTATCAAGCTGCTCTTGCCCTATATCATTGATGTTAGAACTATAGGTATTAAAAGAGACTTCAATGTCTTTTAATGTATGTCTTTTGAATTGCTCATCGTATTCGAAATACTTATTATCTATCTCTTTAATAGAATTGTTTAGTTCTTCAATTTTTCTGAGCTGTTCCTCTTTAGCGTTTACCTCCTTATCTAGTTGTGTATTAATACCTTTCATCTTAACGACACACACTATAAATAGAACAAGCATAATGAAAAACAAGCTTGTCATGAGGTCAGAATAACTTAACCAGAAAGTATTACTTCTGTTTTTTGACATAATTACTTTTCTTCTTTTAAGTTTTTAATAGATTCTGTCATTGTTTCTATAGCCTTAAGAATCGATTTGTTTAACTCTATATCCTCAAGTTGAGCGTTATGAAAATCCGTTCTCAGATTTAATATTTCACCCTTCATATCCTTATAACATTCCGCTTGAACTTGCGTATATTGTATCATTATATCAAGCACTTCTTTCAGCTTATCAAATGTATCAAAGAACTCTTTGTTATTGGTGACAAAATTCTGAATGTGTTCCGTTGATGCTGTAAGTTGTGCTGACAAACTTTCTGAAACGTGCTTCCCCTCAGACATAAGCAAATCAAATTCCTTTCTCCAAATCTCCCTTGCTTCTGCTCCTGTCGGGAAATGGGTTGTTATTGCTTCTTGAAACTCTCGCTGAAGTTCGGTTGTTTTATTCTGATTACTTATCACAACAGAAAGTCCAGTGGAAAAATTTTCAAATTTGCCTATTAAGGTTTGTATTTGATTTATAACTCCTGACGTATTAGCTATTGTTGAATTTAGCTGCTCTTGATATGTACGAAAAACAGTTAATGAATCAGCTGAATCTTTTAATTGCATAAAGGTTTCAGCAATCTTGTTTGCAGTTTGCGTTAAACTTAATTTGTTTATTTCTGCTAGAACCAAATGTTGTTTTTCCAAATTGTCGTTTAACAATTCTGCTGAATCAGCATAAGCATCTAAATTCCTTCCAAATTTATCTACAAAGTGTCCTAATACTCCCTTTAATGAATTTAGGCTTGAAGCCATACTATTTGATAATAATGGCATCAATTCACGTCTTAGGAAATTCATATAATCTCCTTTACCGTCGTCACATTTGCTTACAGCAGTCTTATATGTTACAGCACTATTATATACGGTAAAACCTAAGCCTAATAAACTTGCACACATAGCTACAACTATGCCGTATAATAAATGCTGTAATCCATTCAAGTTATTTGTGTTACCAAAAATTTGGTCAAAATCAACACCCAATAATCCTGTAATAATTCCTATAAAAGTGCCTGCAAGCCCTAAATATAGAGGAACATTAAGGCTATTTTGTATTTCATCCTCTAATGTTTCTTTTTGACTGTCACATATGTCTTCTAATACCCCTAAATCAGCACTTGTCCCTGTATTTTTGCACAAGTACTCATTCGTACGATTAATAATCATTTTAAATTTCTTATTGGAAGACTTACTTCCATCTTGAAAAACGATAAGTGATAAATCTGTATAATCTTTGCTTTCATCACCGTTTTCATCATTATGGCGTGGTGGAATGCTTTGCAAAAATTTCTGTAGAGATTCTTTGTTCCTTAATACACTTGGTGTAATAGACGTTTCTTTAAGCGACAGAGTGTCAACATCTTCAAATAAGCTATCAAGCTCTTTAATTTTTCCTTTTGTTTTAAGGAAACTACGAATTTGAAATATAATAACAGCAGCTACAACGATGACTGCGAAAATTAAACCGATGTATTCTTGTATCATTTCCATCTTTACAAATTCTAATTGTTCAACTTATTCTTCAAACAGTTTTTTACTTTGTGCGCTTTTGCGTTCTTTTACCTTACGTTTTAGTCCTTTCTTTAGTTCTTTCTCCCTAACTTTCTTTGCATCCATTTCTTCCTGTGTCATTGGCTGGTAATCCTCTATGCCATTGGGGTATTTACCGTCAATGTATAATTTTACCAAACCTGCATGTGACAATGGCTTTGAAATATCTCGAAAGTCAATATTTGTATTATAATCTAATAATACAATATCTTGAATTTTGCTTTGCGCTTTAATTCTTTCTATTACATGATGAACTTCGGGAACATTATCCAGTACCCATTTATACGTTGGAAGATAGATAAGCATCCTCGCTTCAAAGTATCCCAATAACTCTTTACTATAAGCTCCTTTACTGTGTCCTTTAGGCATTCCATATTTTCGTACAGTCCGTTTTAAATCTCGCATTGTATCATTTTTGAATGTCGCAAAATCCACGCCTGCATTCTCAAAGACTTTTAGTCCTTGCCACACCGCTTCGACACAGGTAGCCTTTAATCCGTCAGTAAAAGGAATAGGTATATTTCCATGTGGATAAAACGGACTCAATATTTTTGCATATCGCATCTCTGAATTAGAGGTAATATCCAGTATTACAGCATTAGGATATTCTTCCTTTATTTTTTCTAATTTCCTTTTTTTGCTTTCTATATAAATCATAATTCAAAAATTATCAAGATTTACAATATATTTCTTTGGAACAAATGTCTTTACCATGACTTCTGCTTGATGAGGCTTAAAATCATCATCGTCTTTACGGACATAATTCCTTTTAGTAGCGTTAAAATTAACTCTTTTCAAATCATCTAATTCTCCTCCGTGAGTATGAAGTTTATCTGCTGCATTAATATCGGAAAACAGTGTACCTTTTAATAAGGCAACATCTACTTCAATTTTTAGAATGACTATATCGCTCCCCGATTGTTGTAAACGATAAGCCATAGGATGGTCATTACAAAAGCTCAAACGAACATAATCTTCTAAACCATATTTTTTATCTAACTCTTGTGAATCATAATCACCACCTTGACACGGAATAGTTATATTGTTTTTCTTGCAATAATGCCATGAGAATAGACCGCCATGCAACTTAATTGATGGAATATTTCGCCTATCTGTAAAATGATATAGATACTGAATACCATTATTATCCAATACTTGTTTGAAAGCAAACCAGTTTTCTTTTCGTTCAGTAGTTAGGACTTCTAATCGTTTCCTTTCTGCTAACTCTGCTTGCTCTTTCTTTCTGGCTTCTTCGGCAAGCCTGTCTGCTTCCTGTTGTCGTTGTCTTCGTTCTTCTGCTATTCTTTTTTCATTCTCTATCCTTTCCTTTTCTTCTCTTTCTCTTTTTTTGCGTTCTTCTTCCTCTTTGCGTTTTTGCTCTTCGGCTAGCCTAACAAGTCTTTCATGTTCTAATTTTCTTTCTAATTCAGCTAAGGATTTCTGTAAAAAAATGTATCGCCTTCTTATGGACGGCTCTTTTGTACGCACTATTTCATGCGTAATTACATCCATTATTTGCTTTGCATCTTGAAGCTTTTGTTGCGCAATAAAGGTTTCAAGTTTATCTAATAATAACTTTACCTTTTCTTCTTGCACCTTTAATTCATGTGCTTCTTTTCTTAATCTGTCATCTTTTAAAGTTTGAAGAGAAGGTATATTCTCAAATTTACGCGGAGAAAAGACGCGAGTTTGTAATTCATCTTTTTGGGAAGGAGTATTTAAAGAATACCAATCAATTGGCGATTGTTTAAGTTTGTCCCTATTTTGCTTTACATGTTCTTTCCTTTTGTCAAGTTCATCATAAAGCGACTTAGAGGCAGATGGCTTGAGTTCACCATTTGCAGGGATTTCAGTTGGTGAACTATCATATAATCCAAATAGTTTTTTAAGCCATTTAAAAATCATACCATATATTTTTAACACGAAGCGTGAACTACAAATCGTTCACCTGTGTCGGAGGTCCTAGGAAACCTATACAAACAGATATAACAATAGCAGCCCACGCTATAGCGTGAGAACCACTATGCAATCATCGTTTGTATGTTTGGGAAATTTCCTAGGTTTCCGACACCACGATTAGCATAACGCTTCTTCTTTATTCTAATATGCCTTGGAAAGAGTTGTCTCAATCCAGCTACAAAAGTACAAAAACTCCGTGATATGTCACCAACTATTACGGACTTTATTTTGATTTACAACTTAATATCTCGATTTTGTTTCTTCGTTGGCAATCCCAATGCTTCCATATACTCGTCTTTCTTGCGTCTGAACCAACTTACATGTGAAACGCCGTCTATTTTGAGGTCAAATTTTCCATCCGAAGTTTCTTTAAGTGAACAAATCGAACCATCAGTCTTAAAGAGCTGTCGGAATTCAGAAGAATAGAGTTTACCTTTAATGGTGACATCCTTGAACATGCACAGCTTTTTGATTAGCCCATCGCTAAAATTCAGAGTATCACGCAAAAACTTGATAGTAGGCATCAGCTTTTCCACATAAGGGAAGTAGCGTTTGACAAAATCCGTAAATTCCGACAGTTTGCGGTATTGTCGTTCGTAAGCATTCTTCATTTCCTGCATCTGTTTGACATGTTGTTCTTCTCGTTGTATGGCTTCTTCTTCAAGTTTCTGTATGCGCTTTTGCAAATCTTCATTTCTATGTTCAAACTCTTTCAGTTTACCACCACCGAAAAGAGAACCGACTTTTGCCACGAATGCGGCTTTCGCTTCCGTCTTGGCTGCTTCCAGTTTCTCCGACTTGACTTCCTGCCTTACCTCGTCAAGCTGTTGCTCTGCTTGTTGCTGCTCTGTCTGTAACTGTTGCACATTGGCTTCAAGTTCACCCGTCTGCCGTATCAAATCACGGTAGTATTGGGCTGTTGTCGTATGCCGTGCTTCCGAGCCACATACGCCACGTTGCAAACCGTATTTTTCCATTACTCTTGCGTAACTGTCGTGATAGGCAACGAGTTTCTCACGTGTCAGCACATCATCGGCACACAGACGCACGATATTGGCTTTCTTGCGGTAGGAGCGTTTACCTTCCGTCTGCTTTTTCTTGGCTTTCCTGCGCTCTCCTGTTACTATCGGTACGACCGTGGCATGAATGTGCGGTGTGTGCTCATCCATGTGCAGGACTGCCGAAACGGTATTTTCCTTGCCGAAGGTGCGATGAAGCCATTGAAGGTTGTCATCACACCATTCGTCAAGTCTGCCCTCGTCCTGTATTTTCATCATATCCTCGTGCGTACCCGAAAGTACGATTCTAATTGCCCGCACTTGGTCTGGAGTTATCTTCCGCTTGATGCCAGCCGTGCGGATGCGGTGGCTTATCGCTTCGGTACGGTCGGACACTCCATCGGGAAACTCCACCAGTTCACGGTTGAGATGTGTACGTGTAGGGTCTGCGTTCTTGGGTATGGTCTTACGTTCTATGTGGTCGGATGCGCCCGTGTCAGCCGAGCCTTTCGCTTTGTTGATTTGAATGCTTATATATCCCATGCTTGTTTTTCGTTTTCAGGTTTGACAATTTGGTTTGTTGGTTTCCGTCTGCTGCGGTCATGCCGCATGGCAAAGGGGGGTGTCCAGAGGGGTGTAACCCCGTTGGCTCATTGGGGCATTTTTAGCTGTGCCTGCACTGCGTAAAGAAAATGCCCTAATGAGCTATGGCTTTTCTGTTCTCAAAAGCCTGTGAGAGTACCAGCGGTATAGGCAGATCTTTTCTTTTCATTGATATGATACGCCTTCCCTTGTCGGCTGGTCGGACAACAGGCAGGTCGGATGTCCGACCGACCAGCTTGCGGATAGTGGCATTTCCTTCCATCCGTTTGTCCCGCAGACTTGTTGGTGGATAAAAATCCGATGAATTGATGAGTTGATAGGATAATATACTGATAACCAAAATGATATACATTCATCATCGTTTCATCAAACCGCTCGCCAAAAGAAAAGTGATGTAGAGTGCGGTGTGTTCTTTCTCTTTTCATCTGCCCGATTCTCTTGTTGAAAGGTTGATGAAGACGTAAGTTACTGTTTCTCTTTATGTTTATATATACTTTCATCATCTCATCAAAATATCAGAATTTTTCCAGCTGTATTTTGTTTACCGTGTAGTAACGTCCTATTCCTCTTATCGGCGAATAATGACAATCCCGATTCACAATCTTGTAGAGAATTGTACCTACGCAAATGATTCCTTTTTTTTCTTCATGTTCTTGATACAGGTTTTAGTGCTGCCTACATTCTGTCGGCAACGGGTTAAACATGGTTGCAAAGCTACGGAAGTGTCGGTAAAATCTTGATACGCAAATCTATGCGGAACGGCGCAAAATAGGTCATGCCAAAAGAAAATGCAGTATAAACGGGTTGCTCTTTCAGGTAAAAGGATATAAAAAAGCCCGAAGTCGTGGAATATGCACGTCTTCGGGGACTGGTTGTTGCAGATAATTACAGATTGACTGACGTACTGATTTACAGATTCAATGACTTCATGTCGTCACTACGTCAGATTAAACCGTTAATCATCAAATGGCTGAACATTAAAAGTTCATGCTAACATTCATACGGCATCCTGTTATTCATTGATACCAGCAGGACTTGTTCCTTTTTTCGCTGGCACAATCTTTCCAGCAGGACATTGCGAATCATTGCGGTACTTGACGTGTCAATACGGAAAGCGAGTGCCACCACCATCGGCAGGGCATACATGTCCGCATAATAGCCGTTGGGCAGCCTGATACGTTTTTCTGCTTCAAGAGGATTCAAAACTCCACACTTGTACACGGCACGGATGGCGGCACGGAGCGTCGGGGCGATTACCCCGAACAGTTCCACCAGCTCCATTTCATTCATCCATATATTACCTGTATCGGATGGTATGGTAATTCTACCATAGCTGTCCGTTGTGATTATTTCCCGTTTCATATCCCTGCCATTTTCACGTTTCCGAATGATTTGCTCAGTTTGTCGCCCAACATCGTGAGGTCATTATCCAATTTCTGCACGGTTATCTTCGCATAGATTTGCGTGGTCTCAATGTTCGTATGTCCCAAAATACGGCTGACGCTCTCGATTGGCATCCCTTTGCTGAGAGCCAGGGTCGCAAACCCATGCCTTGAGCAATGAAAGCTGATTTTCTTGGTGATGCCGCATTCCTTTATCATCTTTCCCATACGCTTGCATATTGACCAATAGTTGAGATTGGGAAATACAAGATTGTTTTCCTGAAAAGCCTTGTAACGCCCGATTATCTGCAAGGGAATATCCAGCAGCTTTACCTGAAAAGGCACACCCGTCTTGTGTCGTTTGGAAATAATCCATTTCTCACCGTTCACTTCCACAATCTGGTCGTTGCTTAATTCCTTTATATCCACGAATGAGAGGGCGGTAAAACTGGCGAAAACAAAAATATCACGGAGATAGGAGTTCTTGGGGTCTTTGAACTGAAATTCCATCAATGTTTTCAGCTCATTCTCCGTCAGATATTCACGCTCTTTCGTGTTCGGACTTATATGGAACTGGGCAAACGGATTTCTCGGTATATGTCCGTTGAAGTGCGCCCGCATCACCACACCTTTCAGCCACATGCAGTTTTCCCATATCGAACCGTTGTGCAGTCCGGCTTCGTTGGAAAGGAACACGGCGAACTCCTTGATGAAGTCGGGCGTAAGTTCAGGCATGGAGATGTCGTTCCGCTTGTAATGTGACCTGATGAATGCCGCCACATGGTTTCTTGCCCGTACCCTTGCCATATAGGTAGCCCTGACCCTGTCTTTTCCGACACGCTTCTTGAACACTTCATTTTCCTTATCGAAAGCACCGAGCAACGTTTCATACTCACCGCCCAATCCCTGATAGGCGTTGCGTACCATTTCTGCCGTTACATACGCTTCACGGTCGGATATACGCTGGTAATGCTTGATGATTTGAGCCTTGATGTTGTCAAGCGCAAGATTGGTTTCCCTCGCTTCCATACTCTTGCCCTTTGCCTTGTTCCCTTTGGCATCCCAAAGCTCTTTCGGGATAGTCCGCTTGCAGCTGAACTGTGCTACCGTTCCGTTGATTGTAACTCGTCCCATGATGGGGACAATTCCGTTCTTTTCCTTACTGCCGTTCACGTAGAACAGCACCTTGAATGTGCTTCTTGCCATGCTCGTTTCTTTTTGGTTGCAAAACTATAAATCAACGAGTTACCTATTGATAAGCAAAGCTGCGCAGAACGCCGCAAAATGAAACAGGAACTGTTAAATCTGCACTTTCATCGGGTAATGATTAGGAAACCGTTCTTTTGCTTTAATCTGCTTTAAGACGGTTTTCAACTGTCTGCCCAACTTCTGCGTTTTTCTTTTAACTCCCTAATTATCAAATCCTGTTGCGTTAATCTGCTGCAATTCGGCGGATATTCCAGAGATTTTCTGTAAGTTTGTAATTAGAATATTATTAAAAGCCATAAATATGCAACAAAGTTTTAATGCGTATATAGAAAACAGCATTCGTGAACACTGGGAATTGGTCGCTTTATCAGACTTTAAAGGTGTTTCATACCAATATAAAGATATTGCCCGCAAAATAGAAAAGCTACACATTCTGATGAACGCCACCGGCATACAAAAAGGAGACAAAATCGCAATATGTGGACGAAATTCGTCGCATTGGGCAGTCGCTTTTTTCGCCACATTGGCATACGGTGCAGTAGCCGTACCCATACTTCATGAGTTCAAAGCAGATAACGTTCACCATATTGTCAATCATTCTGACGCTAAACTTTTGTTTGTTGGAGACGTAGTATGGGAAAACTTGAACGAGTCGCAAATGCCTAACCTCAATGCGATCATTTTGATCAACGATTTTTCCGTACTTATATCTAAAAAGAAAAGCCTGACAGATGCACGGGAACATCTGAACGAATATTTCGGAAAGAAATTTCCGAATCGATTTACAAAAGATGATGTAAAATATTATGAAGACCAGCCTGACGAGTTGGCTCTCATAAATTATACTTCCGGTTCTACTGGTTTTTCAAAAGGTGTAATGCTCTCTTATCGCAGCATTTGGTCGAACTTGAAATTTTGTTTGGAGAATCTCGATTTTTTGCGTGAAGGTGACGGGACTGTATCAATGCTTCCGATGGCACATATGTATGGTCTGGCCGTAGAACTGATGCATCCTTTTGCAAAAGGTTGCCATATTCATTTTTTGACCCGCATTCCCTCTCCTAAAATAATTATGGATGCTTTTGCCGAAGTAAAACCAAAACTAATCGTAGCTGTACCTCTAATTATTGAAAAAATCATTAAAACCAAAGTATTCCCGTTGCTGGACAAACCTTTGATGAAACTTATGTTGATGATCCCCGTTCTTGATACTCAACTTCTTTCAA
>OGXM01001031.1_pt1 | contig 16279 bp, 15 predicted proteins | sample 1576271 | NCBI WGS metagenome assembly OGXM01 (sample SAMEA3541579, study PRJEB24748) | human gut metagenome | biome: human gut; feature: human-associated habitat; material: faeces | place: China | collected 2012 | reverse complement strand
CCCGCCGCTCGTGTTTTAAGGGCATATTGGCTTGATGAACCGGAAGTTACAGCGCCGCCTTTTTCCATTTTCTGATCTTAGTTCTAAAAGTTCCGAAAGGAGCAACAGTATTAACGTGAATGAACCTGTAAACTTCCCATACAGCTGCTTTTGTAGCATCATCAGCCCATTTTCTCATATGCGGCTCAAATAATTCATCCGCACTGAGCGAATCAATCATTGCGCAGATAGACTTGACATTTTCGTTCAGTTCGGCTTTCAACTCTTGAAGAGACAAATGAGCGTAGGTATCCGTGAACCACTGATACAGCTCGCCAAGTTGGTTCCATTTGAATTCGTCCGACGGTGTCTTTACTTGAAGTCCCTTCCTTTCATCTTCCTCCCATTTAAGAACCAATGTTGTCCAACCCACCTGATAGGCAAGGTTTTCTGCTGGGGTCCGGTCAACCTCATCAACCCTTTTATCTTTTAAGGCTTCTGGTATGCTGTCAAACTCCGAAATATATTTCTCAAATGTTTTATTGATTTCAGCTTTGAGTTCTTCTTTACTTTTGTATACTCGCAAAAAAAACACCTCCATAAATTCCAGCTTGTCCATTAAGCAACCATTCTGATTATAGCATAGCTTTATGAACTTTTCTCTTATTGCACCGTGCACCAAGGCGTTTTAGGGGAGAGATATGGCGTTTCCGGGGGGATTTTCCCTTTCGCTGTCTGTATAATAGCAGGTGGTTAGAAAAGGTTAACCCCACACGGTTAAGAGACTCAGCTGTTCTATTATTTCGATATGCACGCCCGTTGGTTAGCTTACTCTAACTGAAGATTTATTACTCAGGAGGTCGTCAGAATGAAAAAATCCGCAATGCTCATGTTGTGCCTTGTGCTTGTGTTTGCTCTTGCAGCCTGTGCTGGAACGGATACCACGCCGCAGGGATCGGTCTCGGATACCGTCACGGTAACGGATATGAAGGGCGAGGTTGCCATCCCGGCAAATCCACAGCGCATCGTTGATGTAGCTGGCTTGACAGAGGAACTTCTTATTCTGGATATGAAGGTTATCGCCTCGGCTAATACCAGCATGTTCGATGGGGTGTCTGTCCCCAAACATCTGACAACGCTTTTTGCCGAAAGAGGTATTGAGGTTGTCGGCAATTACTCCGGGTCTTCTTCTACCGGAGACCTGAACCTCGAAAAGATCGCGGAGTTAAAGCCTGATCTGATCATTATGAATATTCGCCATGAGAAGGTTTATGAACAACTCGCGGCTATTGCTCCCACGGTCATGATCGACGATGACATAAGCTATGTTAACTGGCGTGGAAGATTTCAGCAACTGGGACAGTGGTTTGATAAAGAAGCAGCCGTAGAAAAATGGCTTGCCGACTACGACGCCAAAGCTGCGGAGCTTGCGGCGAGAATCAGGGATATGATTGGGGACGAAACCTTTGCTGTATTGGAGGCCAATTCCGTTCATTTTGGTTCCTATTACATCTATCGCAGCGGCGGGCCGGGTGAGCTTGTCTACGATGAGCTGAAACTCACACCATCAGCCGGTGTACCGGAGAATGTCTGGGGTGAAGTGGTCGATGCGGAATACTTTTCCCTGATCGATGCAGATCACATCTTCTTCTTTAGCGACGACGGCAAAGCTGGAGACACGGGGAACCTTGCCGTGTGGAAGAATATGAAAGCTGTCAAAGCCGGCAACGTTTACTTTGGTATCAATGAGGATCAGTATAATATGGCTTTTACGGCGATGGGAAAGGAACTCTATTTGGAAAAACTCGCGAACGCGATTCTGAACCATGGGGACGTTGAGTAAGGAAACAGGCGCGGTTGCGGGAATATCGCAGAGACAAGAGAGATACAAACGCTCCGCGCCGGCTTTTCTGATTATTCTTGCCGCATTGGTGCTGTTGCTTGGGTTCTCAATGATTCTCTCCGTCTGCACCGGCATTGCCGGCGGTAGCTTTAAGGCCTTTGCGGAAACGGTTATGTACCCCGCCAAGGCTTCCGGCGTTGGAATGATTATGTTGGAAATGCGTATGCCCAGGGCGCTGGCTGCCGGGCTGACAGGAATGGCCTTCGCTCTCTCCGGCGCTGTGATGCAGGGAATTACCAGAAACCCCCTGTCGGACGCCGGCCTTCTGGGGATCAATGCGGGAGCCGGTTTCTTTGTTGCACTGTCCGCAATTCTGTTTCCCGCCGCACCAGACACCGTGAAAACATGCGCCGCCTTTGCCGGAGCCGCTCTTGCGGTATTCATGGTCTACGGTTTCGGCGCTGGCAAACATAGATCCGAATCTTTCCGGTTCATTCTGGCAGGCGCTGCTGTATCAGCCCTGCTTACCGCGTTGAGTCAGGCGGTTTCTCTGGCGTTTGGAATCGTGAAATCCCTTTCTTTCTGGAGCGCGGGCAGCTTGTCCGGTGTGACATGGCAAAGCTTGAAAATGCTATCCCCGGTGATTCTCTCAGCCGGTGCGCTTGGTTTGCTTTTATCGAGCCGACTATCAGCTTTGGCACTGGGAGAAGATAGCGCCGCCAGCTTGGGCGTAAATGTCCGCACGGTCAGGCTTTTCGGTATGCTTGTGGTGTTGCTGCTTGCGGGAGCCAGTGTATCTCTTGTGGGAGGCATCGCATTTATCGGTCTTATCGTGCCGCATATATCCCGACTTCTTGTGGGCGGTGATTACCGCAGGCTGGTTCCCGTGTCTGCGCTCATGGGCGGCGTTGTGCTGGTGCTGTCGGATATTGCGGCGCGCATGATAAACGCCCCTTTTGATACGCCTGTCGGCGCACTGGTATCCATCCTCGGCGTGCCCGTCTTTTTTGCGCTTACTTTCAGGAAGGAGGGCATGGTCTTATGAAAAAGAAAACCAGGCAGCTCCTTATCCTCAACGGTCTTCTTATCCTGATTGTAGCTACGGCTATCTTATCCGTTAACAGTGGTTACGCAAGAATTCCCTTCTCGACTGCGGTTCACAGCATATTCCAACCGCATATGGAGGGAACCTCCGTAGTCGTAGCGCAGTTTCGCGTTCCGAGAATCGTCCTCGCCGTTCTATGTGGGATGGGTCTGGCACTTGCCGGATGCGTTATGCAGACTGTCACGGGGAATCCGCTGGCCGATCCGGGGATATTGGGCATAAACGCAGGTGCGGGATTTGCCGTTATGCTGTTCCTGACATTTTTCCCTGCGCTGCATATACGTACCATGGCATACCAGCCGATATTTGCCATAGCGGGCGGGCTTTGCACAACGGGACTGCTGTATCTTTTTGCAAAGAGGAACGGAAAACTCCTCCCAATATATTTTCTGTTGGGCGGCATCGGTCTTGCGTCCCTATTTTCTTCTTTTATGCTGATCATGGCCGCGAACATGGACAACAGCAGCTATCAGCTCGTGGCAAGATGGCTGGCAGGAAATATTTGGGGAACGAGCTGGCATCAGGTTCTTGCCCTGTTGCCCTATATGCTCATACTGGTTCCTTTTCTTCTTACAAAGACGAACATACTGGATATTCTGCTCTTAGGAGAGAATACTGCCATTTCTCTGGGGATAGCCGTAGAGAGGGAGTTGAGACTGCTCCTGATTGCATCGGTGGCTCTTACCTCTGCCTGCGTTGCCGTCAGCGGAGGGATCGGTTTTGTGGGACTGGTAGCGCCGCATATGGCACGAAGGTTGATCGGAGGCAGACACCACGCCCTTATGCCTGCCTCCATGCTGCTGGGGGCGCTGCTGTTGCTTTTGGCAGACACGCTGGGACGGTCTGCCTTTCAGCCGAGGGAGATCCCGGTTGGTATCGTGATCTCCGTGCTTTCGGCTCCGTATTTTCTGTTCCTGCTCCGCAGGTATTTTTAAGGGAGGATGTCTATGCTTTCACATATGCAGGCAAAGGGTTTGTCTGCCGGATATAACGGGGAGGCCGTCTTCAGGGGGCTTGACTTAAAAATCCCTGAAGGCAGCATAACCACCTTGATAGGCTCCAACGGCTCTGGAAAATCCACCATACTGAAGACACTGTGCCGGATCATTTCCCCGGATTCCGGCGCAGTATACCTTGATGGCGAAGCGATCCACAGAATGCCGACAAAGCGTGTTGCCCAGAGACTTGCGCTGCTGCCGCAGGGAGCGCAAGCCCCTGCCGGCATCACAGTCGGCGACCTTGTGGAATACGGGCGTTTTCCTTACAGGTCGGCGCTAAGCGGTCTCGGCGAAAAGGATCGGGAGATCATTCAGTGGGCTCTTGCCAGTACAGGCATGAGTTCCCTTGAACATAGAGAAATGGAGAGGCTTTCGGGAGGTCAACAACAGCGGGCATGGATCGCCATGGCGTTGGCGCAGAAAACAGGATTGCTGTTTCTGGATGAACCCACGACCTATTTGGACATCTCGCACCAACTGGATATATTGTACCTTCTGCGCCGCCTCAACCGGGAAAATGGTGTTACCATCGTAATGGTTCTTCATGATTTAAATCATGCCATCATGTTTTCCGACTATTTGGTGGCGATCAAAGACGGGATGCTGCACAGCGCAGGTACGCCGCAAGAGGTTATTACCCAGCAGGCGTTGCGGGAAATCTTTGATGTAGAAGCGGAGGTCATTACACATCCGGTATTAAATGTTCCGGTATGCCTTCCCTTCAGGATAACGGAGCAGAACAAAAAAACAGGAGGTTCGAACACATGAAAAAAGGGGTGCAATCAGTGCTGTTCTCCGTGCTGGTGGGTGCGCTGCTGCTGTGCGCCGGATGCGGCAAATCGGGAGACATCTACACGGCGGGCGTTTATACGGCTTCCGCTGAAGGTTATTCCGGTCCGGTTACCGTAGAGGTAGAGTTTGACGGGAGCAGCATATTGTCTGTACATGTCCTATCTCACAGCGAAACAGTAAAGATCTCAGACCGCGCAATAGATGAGATCCCTTCCCAAATCGTGGAGGCGCAGACCTGGGATGTGGATGCCGTTTCATCTGCAACATTTACCAGCGATGCCATTCGTGAAGCGGTCAGAGATTGCCTCGCGCAGGCGGCACTCCGATGAACCATTTGCGTTGCAAAGGGTATTTTGCGGTGATAGAATGGGTGAGATGAAGGGCAAGTCAAAAAATCAGCCATAACTGCTGTTTTAAGTGCTTTTCCAGCGAAGTGCCGCAGGCATTTCGCTGGAGATTCCATATATGGCTGTATGAACTCCCTTCCATGCGCAAAAGAATATCGCGAATCCTCCAGGCAAGGGTATATGTGTTTAGTATAAAATGTGTCACTCCCATTGACAAACCAAATCTACGCGGTTATAATATACCAGCGGTATGTACTGCTGGTATATCAGGAGGCGTAGGAAATGGAACGAACGGAAACCCAAAGGAAGATCCTCGAAGTTGGGAAAAAAGAATTTCTGGAAAAAGGTTTTAAGGACGCATCTCTGAATAAAATCGTCGCAGAGGCGGGCTTCACGAAAGGCGCCTTCTACGGCTATTACCCGGATAAGGCCGCGCTTTTTGAAGATCTTGTGGGCGAGGCAGCAAAGGGACTGCTGGAGCAGTTCAAAGCCGCACAGTCCGCCCATTTCGATCTTATCTCCGAGGAAAAGACGAAGGACAGCCTGAAGCTGTCCACTGAGTATTTGCGCGTCTTTGTGGAATATATGTACGCCCATTTTGATGCCTTCAAGCTGATCCTCTGCCGGGCGGAAGGTACGCGCTATGCAAATTTTTTGGAGGAGCTTGTGGAACTGGAGGTAGAGTGCTCAGAGGAATACTACGCACTTCTCCGCAAAAGAGGAAAGCTCTCCGGGAAAATGACAAAGCAGCTTCACCACATGATTACCAGCGCCTATTTTACGGCGGTATGTGAGACGATTGCCCATGATATGCCCAAAGAAGAAGCTATGCGGTATGTTGAGGAGCTTGCAAAGTTTTTCAACTCTGGCTGGGAAGGCTTGCTCCGGCTGGAATAATACACAATCATACAATCACTTTAATTTTTTACACGCGAGTTAGCCTACTCTAACTGAACAATATAAAATTGGAGGTCATTTATTATGCTTAAAACAGATGCGAAGAAGCTGGAAACAAGGGACTTTATATCGGTGGGCATCTTTTCGCTCATCTATGCTGTGGTGGCGTTTGTGATTGGCGGTGTTGCGCAGATGACGCCGGTCACTTTCCCGTTTATGCCAATGATCGTGGCGCTCTTTACGGGGACAGTTTTCATGCTCTATGTGGCAAAAATACCGAAGAAGGGAGCTCTCTCCATTCTCGGTGTAATCGCGGCGATTTTGCTGTTTGTTACGGGAATGTTCTGGATGATGTCCGTATTCTTCCTGGTTTTCGGCTTGATCGCGGATTTTATCTGCGCTTCTGCTGATTTCAGATCCTTTAAGAAAAACCTGCTTGCCTACTGCGTCATGGCGCTTGCGCCGATGGGGGCGTATATTCCAATGGTTGTCATGCCCGCACAGTTTGATGCTTTTATGAAGAATAAAGGCGACTTCTCCTCCTTTGAAGGAGTGATTCATTCGATCGGGGCTACCTGGTGGGCGATCCCCGCAATGATTATCGGGACGATCGTCTGCGCGATCATCGGCGGACTGATTGGAAAGAAGCTTATGAAAAAACACTTTGAAAAAGCAGGGGTTGTATAAATGAGACTCGACCCACGGACGAAGCTTCTGATTCTCGCGGTCACAAGCGTTTCCGTTTTTATGAATAAAAGCATCGCGGTGGAGTGTGTGCTTGCGGGGATTCCGCTTGTACTTCTGAGCACGTCCGGCAATCTGAAAAGGATGCTGAAATACGCAGCATTTTTTCTCGCGCTTCTGCTGATCCAGCTTTTTATCGTACCGAGGCTGCCTGTGACTTTCGGCGGAATCGTCTATATGTTTGCGGTGTATATCCGCAAGCTTCTTCCCTGTTTTATGCTGGGCAGCTTTCTGATTGCAACGACAAGCGTAAGTAAATTTCTTGCGGCTATCACAAAGCTCCGATTGTCGAAAGGACTCACGATTGCTCTTGCCATTACGCTCCGTTATTTCCCGACCATGAGAGAAGAGTGGGCCTCCATACGGGATGCCATGGCGCTGCGAGGGATATCAGCGTCCGCGGCTGGGCTGATTAGCCATCCTATACAGACGATGGAGTATGTCTATGTTCCTCTGCTTGTTTCTGCTTCCAGAATTTCGGACGAGATTACGCAGGCAGCGATTACAAGAGGCATCGAGCACACAGGTGAAAGAAGCTGTATAGAGGAAATCGCGTTTTCGTTTGCTGATTTGCTGGTGGTAATTGCTTACGCGGCGGTCGTTGCCGGCATGGTATACGCGGGCATGAAAGGGGTGTTTTGATTATGATATCGTTTCAAAATGTCTCTTTTACATACGCTGAAAGCGGGAACGGCGGAGTCCTTGATTTGAACCTTGTTGTTCGGTCCGGTGAATGCGTGCTGCTTTGCGGGCCGTCCGGATGTGGAAAAACAACAGTTACACGGCTCGCAAACGGACTGATTCCCCATTTCTTCCACGGCAATCTTTCGGGGCAGGTGAACGTAAACGGTATGGATACCCGGGAGACAGAGATTGCTGCGCTATCGGATGCGGTAGGGACGGTTTTTCAGAATCCTCGAACGCAGTTTTTCAATACGGATACAGACAGCGAGATCGTGTTTGGGCTTGAAAATCGGGGTATTCCGCGAGAAGCTCTGCGCTCCCGATTAGATGAACTTACGGAGGAGCTGCATCTTAGCGAGCTCCGGGGTCGAAATATCTTTGAACTGTCCGGCGGAGAGAAGCAGAAGATCGCGTTTTCCAGCGTGTATGCTTCGGCTCCCAATGTCCTTGTGTTTGACGAGCCATCATCGAATCTCGACATGAAGGCCATCGGAGAATTGGCTGATTTGATCCAACGGGCGAAAATATCAGGAAAGACCATTCTGATCGCAGAGCACCGCATCTGGTATCTGATGGACATTGTGGATCGCGTCGTTTATATGCAGGATGGCCGGATTGCATCGGACATGGAGGCTGCAGCGTTCAAGGCACTGCCTGAAGCAGATATTCGCAGAATGGGACTGCGTGTCAGAGATCTGTCGGTATCCGAATCGGGCGGTGTGAAAACAATCGCTGCCGATGGATTGCTTTCCGTTCAGAAAATCAGTGTCCGCCTCGGCGGCCGGAATGTATTGAATGATATCTCTTTTCAGGCAAGCCGCGGAGAAATCATCGCCATTGCGGGCGTCAACGGCGCCGGGAAATCGACCCTCGCCAAAATGCTCTGCGGATTGCAAAAGAACAGCGCCGGCACTGTTTTGTGGGCTGGAAAACCGATGAGCCGGCGGTTGAGACGGAAAAAGGCATACATGGTCATGCAGGATGTGGGGCACCAGCTCTTTACCGACAGCGTGGCGGCGGAATGCGCGCTTGGCATAAAAGCTCCGAACAAAGGCGAGATTGACCGCACATTAGAAAAGGTGGATCTGCTGGCGTATAAGGAACGGCATCCCTTGTCTCTTTCCGGCGGGCAGATGCAGCGCCTTGCGGTTGTGGTGAGCGATATCTGCGGCAAGGAGCTGCTGGTGTTCGATGAACCTACCAGCGGACTGGATCTGAAAAGCATGGAAGAGGTCGGCACCTTGACACGAAGCCTTGCGACGCAAGGCAAGGTGCTTTTGATCATCACACATGATATTGAGTTTATGATGCGGATTTGCACAAGAATACTGTTCATCCGGGACGGAGAAATCGTGGAGGACCTTTCCGGCGGGCAGAAAGAAAAGATTGTAAGACTTTTACGAGGTGAGGAATGATGACGGGAAAAGAAAACTCGGCGATGACGATTCTGATGGATTTTGCGAAGCCGTGCAAAGGGAAACTGATCGGCTCCGTCATACTTGCGGTTTTGGGGGCGCTTTGCGGCATGATCCCCTACATTGCGGTGTCCCGCGGGATCATTATGATCTGCCACGAAGACTATGCTTTCAGCAAGTTGGCGTTTCTGGCATTGATTTCTTTTGCGGGCTATCTCGGGCAGGTGTGGTTCGGTACTTTTTCTACAATGAAAAGCCATGAGTCTGCCTTTATCATTCTGCGGAATATCCGTATGGCGATAACAGAGAAGCTCTCCCGTGTCCCCATGGGAACGATCCTTGATACGCCGTCCGGGAAATTCAAAACGATCATCGTGGACACCGTGGAAAAGCTGGAGCTTCCGCTGGCGCATATGGTACCGGAGCTCACTGCCAACATCCTAATCCCAATTCTAATGCTCGTTTACCTCTTTAGCCTTGATTGGAGACTCGCGCTGATCTCTCTTGTGACGATTCCGGTGGGCGCCTTCTGCTATATGGGAATGATGAAGGATTACGAGAAGAGATATGCCAGAGTACTTGCCGCAGGGAAAAACATGGATGCCGCAACGGTGGAATACATCGGCGGCATCGAAGTGGTGAAGACGTTCAATCAGGGTGAACGCTCATATAAAAAATACGCCGACGCCGTGGCGGAGAACGAGATCGCCAAAGCGACTTGGTTCAAGCAGACCAACGGCTACTATGTGATGGGGCTTTCCATCCTGACGGCAACGCTTGTGGGCGTGCTGCCCTTGGGGAGCTGGCTCTTTATAAACGGAAGGGTCGAAGCGGGTACGCTGATTACCTGCATCATTCTCGCCCTTGGACTCGTAAAACCACTGATTCAGGCATTGCAGTACACCGACAGCCTGGCCATGGTGGATTCCACCGTAAAAGAGGTAGGGAATCTCCTGGATGAGCCGGAGCTTGTGCGGCCGACCGAGAGAGCTGTCCTTGCGGACGCCGACGTATCCTTTGATCATGTTACCTTCCGATACAAAGAGACGGAGGTTTTGCATGGAATTTCCTTTGACTGCGCAAAAAACGGTATGACAGCCATTGTGGGTCCATCCGGCTCCGGTAAATCTACCATCGCGCGGCTCATCGCCTCCTTCTGGGAGGCGGAGAGCGGCGGCGTCCGTATTGGCGGCGTGGACGTGAGGAACATTCCTCTTCCTCAGATAATGGAGCTTGTCTCATATGTATCACAGGATAACTTTCTGTTCCATCTGTCTATCCGGGAAAATATTCGTATCGGAAAACCGGAGGCCACAGACGCAGAGATCGAAGCAGCGGCAAAAAAAGCGAGCTGTCACGATTTCATCGCCGCTCTGCCGGAGGGCTATGATACGCTGGCGGGCGATGCGGGAAGCCACCTCTCCGGCGGAGAAAGGCAGCGTATCGCCATTGCAAGGGCAATCCTAAAGAACAGCCCGATCGTGGTGCTGGATGAGGCCACAGCATTTACCGATCCTGAAAATGAGGCCGTTATTCAAGCATCCATTGCAGGGCTTGTAGCAGGAAAAACTTTAATTGTCATTGCACACCGGCTGTCTACCATTACAAAAGCAGACAAGATCCTTGTCATGGATAAAGGAAATGTCGCTGCGGAAGGAACTCATGAGGAGCTTCTTGAAACAAGCAATCTATACAAGGAATTGTGGAAAGCCCATATGCAGGGCAAAGATACCGCAGAGGAGGTGGCGTGATGATAAGGTTGTTTCAAAGACTTTTGTTGTTCTCGGGCTTACAGAAAAAGCGTCTTATCCGCTCTTTCCTTGCTTACCTTGTCAGCTCATTCTTTGAGATGATCCCAATCATGGCCATTCTAACGGTGCTCACAGGAATCCTGAAGCAGCTTTCCGGCGATGTTATGCCTGAAAGCACAATCTGGATTTCGCTCGGCATCATGATTGTTTCCATTGTAGGGCGAATTGTATTTGTCAATCTTTCTGCCAATGCCAGAACTCTTGGCAGCTTCGCGTTCGGGTCGGAAAAGCGCATGGAGATCGGCGAACGCCTGAAAAGGGCTCCTATGGGCTATTTCAATGAAAACAGGCTCGGGGATATCACTGCGGCGGTGACGACCACACTTGGTGATCTGGAGCAGCAGTCCGTTACCATTATGGAAAATGTGGCGGGCGGGTTTATCCACGCCATCGTGATTGGCGTTTGGCTTATGATCTATGAGTGGCGGACCGGGCTGATCTCTTTGGCCGGGCTTGCTGTGGCGCTCATTGTTTATTCGCTTATCGGCAAGGTCGGCAGGAAATACGCGCCCCGCCGTCAGGCCGCCCAGGCTGGTCTGGTCACTGCCGTTTTGGAATATGTGCAGGGCATGGGCGTAGTCAAGGCGTTTGGGCTGGCGGAACGCACCGGAAAAGCAGTTGACGCCGCAATTGAGGAAAGCAAAGAGGCAAATATCGTGCTTGAAAAGGCGTTTTCCAAAATGACGGCGCTCTATCAGACGGTGTTCAAGCTCGCACGGGCGGCTATTCTGGTTTTTGCGCCCTATCTTCTGGCAGGAGGAAGCATCACGCCGGAGAAGTGCCTGCTGCTTCTCGTGTCCAGCTTCATGATCTATGCCGCCGTGGAGGTGGCGGGCAGTATGTCCTCCATTGCCCGCGCGGTGGAGGCTTCCCTGGACCGGCTGGATAACATCATGGACATTCCATCCCTGGACGAAAACGGGGCTGATCTTGTGCCGGAAAATTTCGATATTGAAGTGAAGAATATGTCCTTTGGATATGGGGAAAAGGAGGTATTACATCAAATCAGCTTAAACGTACCCCATGGAAGCTCCTGCGCCATTGTTGGTCCCTCCGGCTCCGGAAAAACCACGCTGGTCGGTCTGATTGCCCGTTTCTGGGATGTGAAGGAAGGACAGATCACGCTCGGCGACCGGGATGTGCGGGAATATACCAGCGGCAGCCTTCTAAAGAATTTCGCCATCGTATTTCAGAATGTGTATCTCTTTGAGGACACCGTCGAGAACAATATCCGGTTTGGCAGACCGGACGCGAGCGAGGATGAAATCATAGCGGTCGCAAAGAAAGCCTGCTGCCATGACTTTATCATGACGCTGCCCGATGGCTATCAGACAAAGATCGGCGAAGGAGGCTCCAGCCTCTCCGGCGGGGAAAAGCAGCGAATCTCCATTGCAAGGGCAATTCTGAAGGACGCACCCATCGTCATTTTGGATGAAGCCACAGCCAGCGTGGATCCCGAAAACGAGCAGGAGCTGCAAAAGGCCATCCGGGAGCTGACAAAAGGCAAAACGATCCTGATGATCGCCCACCGTCTGTCCACCGTGCGCACGGCAGATCAAATCATCGTGCTGGAGAACGGCAGGATCATTCAACGCGGAAACCATAAGGAGCTGATGCGCGAAGACGGCCTGTACAGGCGCTTTGTGGGAATGCGCAGCCAGGCAATCGGCTGGACGCTGAAAGGCGGGAAAGCACATGGATAGAAGGTTAGACAAAAGATACTTGACCGGAGCGGTATCTGCAATGGAAAAACAATATGGCGCGGAAAAGACAGGCGCGATCATAGAAGATGCATGGAGGCGTTATGCGGAAATCGTGGATGAAAACGCCGACGAGCCGAAAAAGATGTATATGCATACGCGGAAACGCATCTATCCTGCCATCGCCGCCTTTGATGCCATGACGGGGAACGGAATCTCCCGTGAGGAAGCGGCGGCTTTTCTGAATAGATATTATGAAAAGCGGGCAGCGGGCGTTGGTTCAAAAATCCGAGGGGCAATGAAGATACCGGGTCTGTATAAGCTGGTGCCGAGGTTCTTTGCCAAAATGACAAAAAGCTCCTTTGGAGAGGACTGCGGTTTTCGGGCTAATTGGATACGAACGGAGCAAGAGGAAATGTGCTTCGACATGCTGGCCTGCCCCTATCAGGACACCTGTGTGAAATACGGCTGCCCGGAGATTGTGGCCGGCTTTTGCCGCGCGGATGACGAGGCCTACGGGCATATGCATCCAAAGCTCAAATGGGGACGGACAAAGACGCTCGGCCAGGGCGGAGACTGCTGTGATTTCAGACTGACAATAGAGTAATGACCCTATGAAAAGACTGATGAGATACAAGACCCTCCAATGCTTTCTTGCGGCGCTGATTATGATTGCGTTCCTCGCTCCTGCTGCATATGCATCCGGTACACCGGACGCATATGAGGCAAGCGCAAACGCTGTTTCCGAAAAATATATTGGCAAAACGGTTCCAGGCGCGTGTGTCGTAATTTCGGAGCATGACAATACGGTATTTGCGAAGGGGTATGGCTTTGCTGATTTAGAGAACAATACGGCCATCGACCCGGAGACCACGGTTTTTGAATGGGGTTCCATATCAAAGACCTTTGTGTGGGTCAGCGTGATGCAGCTTGTTGAGGATAGGAAAATCGATCTGGAAACGGATATCTGCACCTATCTGCCGGACAGCTTTTTGAAAAATCTGCGATTCGCTGAGCCGGTTACTTTACTTCACCTGATGGTGCGAGTGGCGATACAGAACTTTTTGAAAAACATAGTAATATTAATGGTTTCTGGCTTTCGGACAACAAAATTTCTTGCTTGTAACTTCATATTCAGTCCTCAAATTCAAGGCGATTGTTGAAAAACAGTCGCCTTTTTCTATACCCAAGTGAACCCCATCAAAGATGTTGAGATTAGGGTGGAAAAACCGCTGTTTTATCCGCTGTGGTTTGCGTTCCAAAGCGAGCATGAGTGTTTTCCTATGTGGTAGTCTGCGGAGGCATACAGGCGGAGAAACCACCCAAAATCAACACTTTTTATCTTCACAGAAAGGAGGTGTCGGAGATGGCAGTTTTTCGCATTGAAAAGACCAGAGATTACACGGTCATGTCAAACCATCATCTACGGGATATGTCCCTGTCGCTGAAAGCAAAGGGACTTCTATCCCTCATGCTGTCCCTGCCAGAGAACTGGGACTACACCATGAAGGGGCTTGCCCGTATCTGCAAGGACGGCATCGACAGTATCAGCGGCGGCATCCGAGAGTTGGAGGAACACGGCTATCTGATCCGTGAGCGCGTGAGAGGCGCAAACGGTCAGCTTGGTTCGATCGAGTACACCATTCTGGAGCAGCCTAAAGAGCTAACACCTGCACAGGAAAAACCTATACGGGAAAATCCCGTACAGGTAAATCCAACATTGGTCACGCCTGTTCAGGAAGAACCCGCCCAATTAAATAAAGAAGAATCAAGTAACTATCCATCAAGAACTGATTTATCAAGTACGGAACTATCAAATCCTATCCGATCAAATCCCCCTACCCCCGTAGGGGCAAGGATGGGAACGGATCGGATGGGAGCCAGAGAATGTTATCGTGAAGTGATTTTGGATAACATCGAGTACAGCTATCTGGTGCAGGACAGCCATATCGACCGTGAGCAGCTTGACGAAATCGTTGACCTGATCGTGGATACCGTATGTTCTGCCCGCAAAGTCATCCGCATTGCCGGAGACGATTATCCGGCGGAGGTGGTAAAGTCCCGGTTTATGAAGCTGGACAGTTCCCATGTTCAGTATGTTATGGACTGCATGAAGGACAACACCACCTATGTCCGCAATATCAAGAAATATCTTCTGGCGGCGCTGTATAACGCCCCGACCACCATCAACAGCTACTATTCTTCCCTGGTGCAGCACGATATGTACGGGGACGGGCAAAGGGGGCGAGGCTAAATGCAGGAGGAAGTAACGCGGGGCGCCGTGACGCTCATTGTTGACGGAGCCAAGCTAAGTGAGCAGGTCTTTGAAAAGGCCGTCAAAAAGTTCCTGGAGGAAATCCAGAAAAGCCAGAAGCCCAAAATCTACCGCGGCAGGCAGAGCCTTAAACAGCTTGCCAGCCAGAACGCCGGTCTTGCCAATATCGAGATCAGTGACAAGAATATCAAGGCTTTCTCCCGTGTGGCGAAGAAATACCATGTGGATTTTGCCTTGAAGAAGGACACCGCTGCAGAGCAGCCCCGTTACCTTGTCTTTTTCAAAAGCCGGGACGCGGATGCCATCACAGCGGCGTTTCAGGAGTTTGCCAGCCGGAAAATGAGCCGTGAGGAAAAGCCCTCCATCCGGGAGCGGCTGACCCAGGCGAAGGAACAGGCGGCAGAGAAAACGGAACACCGCACCATTGACCGGGAGAAAGTAAAGGTCAAAGATCGGAGCGTGCAGAGATGAATATGAAAAAACTGTTTTTGCTGAACCTTCCGTATCTTCTGTTCGTGTATCCCTTCGATAAGCTGGCACAGGCTTTCCGGCTTGCGCCCGGTTCTGACCTCTCCGGCAAGCTACTTTCCATCGGGGACGGCTTCACGGCAGCGCTTTCCTCCCCGTGGCTCAGTTTCCACCCCACGGACCTGCTGATCGGCATAGCCGGTGCGGTGGTCCTTCGCATGGCGGTCTACCTGAAAGGCAAGAATGCTAAGAAGTACCGCCACGGGATCGAGTATGGTTCTGCCCGCTGGGGTACGGCGGCAGATATCGCTCCCTACATGGACAAGGACTTTTTCCAGAACATCCCTATGACGCAGACGGAGCGGATCACAATGGCGAGCCGCCCAAAGCAGCCGAAGTATGCCAGAAATAAAAACATTCTGGTGATCGGCGGTTCCGGCAGCGGCAAGACGCGGTTCTTCTGCAAGCCGTCGCTGCTGCAAGCCCATTCGTCCTATGTCTGCACTGATCCGAAAGGAACCTTGCTGCCGGAAATCGGCGCTTTCCTGGAACGGAAGAAATACCGTATCAAGTGCCTCAACCTGATAAACTTCCGAAAATCCATGAAATACAATCCGCTGGCTTATATCCGATCAGAGAAAGATATCTTAAAGCTGGTGAACGCCCTGATTATGAACACGAAGGGCGAAGGCGAAAAATCTTCGGAAGATTTCTGGGTCAAAGCGGAACGCCTCTATTATTCCGCGCTGATCGGCTACATCTGGTACGAGGCCACGGAGGAAGAAAAGAACTTCATCACACTTCTGGACCTTATCAATGCCAGTGAAGCCAGAGAGGATGACGAAACTTATCAAAGCCCGGTGGACCTGCTCTTTTCTCAGTTGGAGGAACGGGAGCCGGACCACTTTGCCGTCAAGCAGTACCGCAAATTCAAGATGGCGGCGGGCAAGACCTTAAAATCCATCCTCATTTCCTGCGGTGCCCGGCTTGCTCCCTTCGATATCAAGGAGCTGCGGGACCTGATGGAGTATGACGAACTGGAACTGGATACCCTGGGCGACCAAAAGACGGCGCTGTTTGTGATCCTGTCAGATACGGACAGCACTTTCAATTTCGTGGCCGCCCTCATGTATAGTCAGCTTTTCAATCTGCTCTGCGACAAGGCGGATGACTTCTACGGTGGGCGGTTGCCCGTCCATGTCCGTCTGATCCTGGACGAGT
>OGXM01001020.1_pt1 | contig 16410 bp, 16 predicted proteins | sample 1576271 | NCBI WGS metagenome assembly OGXM01 (sample SAMEA3541579, study PRJEB24748) | human gut metagenome | biome: human gut; feature: human-associated habitat; material: faeces | place: China | collected 2012 | reverse complement strand
AATCGGCGCGTCGAAACGCGGGAAATGCAAGTATTCGTAACGCAGGCCGCGCGAAGCGAGCAACTGCTGCAACAGGTCGATCTGGGTCGATTTTCCGGCTCCGTCGAGCCCTTCGAGAACAATCAGCGACATATTTATTGATTCGGTTTCTATCGTTTACCGCCGGGGCTACGCCCGCAGCATATCCAGCGCACGGATCAGTCCGTCCGCGAAAACATCCACTTCTTCGATCGTATTGTACATCGCCAGCGACGCGCGTATCATCGACGTGATACCGTAGTGCGTCATCACCGGTTCGGCGCAATGCGTTCCGGTGCGTACGGCCACGCCCAGCTTATCGAGAATCATCCCCGCATCGTACGGATGCACTCCTTCGGCGCCGAACGACACGATGCTGCATTTCCCGGGCTGCGTCCCGTAAATCCGCACGCCGGGGATTGCCGAAAGACGCTGCGTTGCATAATCTTTCAGCGCCGTTTCATGGCGGTGCGCCGCCTGCAGGTCGATCCCGTTCAGGTAACGGACCGCCTCGGCCAGTCCGATCGCTCCGATATAGTTCGTGGTTCCGGCTTCGAATTTCAGCGGCAGTTCGGCATAGGTCGTCCCGGAAAACGACACGGTCCCGACCATATCGCCGCCGCCCATAAACGGCGGCATTTCGTCCAGCAGACGCTCTTTCCCGTACAAGACGCCTATTCCGGTCGGCCCGTATAATTTATGCCCCGAAAATCATTTACACTTAAAATTATGCACTCCACTTCGCAGAGCCATATTCCTCTCTTGGACGGAACTGCTTGGCATTCTTCTTTCTGGAGTTCATGAAAAGCTTGAATGCCACACCTGCTCCGATACCACAGATAAGCGGTGTCAGCTTAAATGAAGGTGCAAAATACGGTTTGACCTGGAATATCAGTGAAAATGCTTTGACACACTTATCCAGCATATCGCCACCATCGGCTGATATTGCCGCCTGTACATACTTATTTATCACATAAAATATGATTACAAACGGGATTCCATCAATCGCTATCTTATTCGCATTCAACTTTCCATTCTTGTAATATGGTTTCAGTATTTTCTTAGGTAATGCCTTCAGGTCATCAAGTATGGCACCGCCAATATTCTTATTCCCCATAAGCACCACCTACAAACTTGTATCCCGGCTCTTTTTCTTCGTTTTCTCACGTTGCCGGTTCTTGTCTTTCTGTTTCTTCTGTGACTGCTCCTTCTTATCCTTAATTCGCTCTGTAAGCGACTTATCCTTTTTCGGATTATGTTTTCTCGCCGCTTCCTTGATTTCCTCCTTTGCATTCGGTGTGATACTTCCGGATTCCAGGACTTCATTCTTGTGATCCTTGATCTCAAATCTCGTAGAGAATCTTGACAGTGTTTCCACATCGTCCATATTTATCTCACCATTATTTACAAAGTCAGCCGACATAACCTCCTTGCCCTTATCATCGTAAAGCACAAGTGTCTTAGTCATTTCCTTCTGCTCCTCAAGTACCTGTTCGGAAGCCATCTTCAGTAATGCTGCCACCTGATCTATGCTTTTCACTTCACAGAATGCAGTGTGCGTGATAGAACCATCTGCTCTCGTTACCTCTTTCATATCCATTGGAATATGACTTTTCTTACAGGCTTTCTCCAAAAGTTCCGCTGTTCGCTCATCATTCACATCAATATGCGTGACATCCTTGCCCTCTCTGTTAAATCCCTTTAATGAGCCATGAGTTTCCTTATAATTCGACATTACCTTATCGACAACCTTGCCGAGCAATGTCTCCTTCTGTTCCTCACTCATACCCGGATTCTGCTGTTCAGACCGCTTACACGCATCCGCAATGGCAGTAATCAGATCTACGCTGACAGTCACAATCGACTTTCCTGTCTGGAACGACTCCTGCGTCAATTCATCGACCATTGTTCTGTCCTCCCGATATTATTTTCTCTATGCTTCCTGTCCTGTGTGGGTGGTCTTACCCACGGAATACCATTTTTGCTATACATCAGGTATCCTCCTTCTTTTTTATTTGAACTTCTGGACAATTTGTCCAAAAGCTGCTTTCTTGTTCTTTGTCCATGAAAGGACAAAAAAGAGCATTCATGCTTTTACACATAAATGCTCTGACGCTGTTTTATTATAAAATTGTCTTAGCTGTTGTTCCCTACAAACTGAAATTTGCTTATTTTAACCAAATCGGACCGACAATAAATATTCCCCAAAAGAGAACTGTAATAATGACTAAGGCTTCAGATACAGACCAGTAAATGATTTTATATTTTTTTACCGTAAGAGGATATATAAAATATATCAGTACAACTAATAGCTGTAAAATGATAAATAGTATTGTTTCCTCAACCGTTGCAGATATGAAAAAGTCAGCAGCGCCCTTTGCTACACCCTTACCTATAAGCCAGATATTGACTGCCAAAAAAGAAACGATTGAAAGAATTAGCTTTACACCAAATCTATTCATGTTATTCCCCTCCAAATTCAAATTTGTAAAACTGTTGCATTGATTATATCAAAGAATCTTGCTTGCAACAATCCCCTTTTTTTTTGAGAGGCAGGTGTGCCCTCCTGCCCCTCAAAAAAAAGGGAAGGTGAAAAATATATAGTCAACTGCTGTTTCCAGCAGCTATGAATCGTTACTTACCATAGAAGTCATGGTTTACTTCTGCTTTATAGTAATTACAACAAGTTACCGGTGCATTGTAAAGCGTAGTAAGCATATAACTTCGTATGTTGCGAACCTTTGTGGTATTGTTGCGCAGACATTCCAGCACATACTCCATCGTATGAAAATCTATCTTCTCCAATCTGCTCCGTATTCTCTGTAGTATTCTCTGTATTTGTCTTACAAAACTTTGTATGAGGTGGTACATCGTTTTGTGGGAGGGTGGTACAAAATTTTGCAGGAGGGTCATACGAAGTTTTGTAGCAGGCTTATTTACTTGGTTTTCCGTAAAAGTCCGATAGCTTCATTCTCCCCTATAACCTTGAGGAACAACAGCGGCAAAATGAGCGTGACCTGAAGGAGTTGCAACACTACCAGAAGGAAATTGACACCTATCTAGGGAAAAAGCATGAGGATATTTAGTCCTCATGCTTATCAGTAAAGATTTTATAGGAAGATCATCCATATTCTCATTTCGTAAACTCTACGGAGTAATAATACATATAATCATTCTCTGTATTTAGATTATCTCCGGAAATATCCTGTATCGGTAACATACTTAATCCATTTTTACCATAAACCAAAGCCGCTAACCCCTGCTCTGTTCCAAAATCTATCGGACATGTATGGTTTATGCTTGTCGCCGATCTTCCATAATATTCCCGATCTTCAACATCATTTAAAATTGGATTTTCTGTTGTGTATTTCGTATAGTTATCTGCCACAATTAGACTTGCAGAAAATTTTTCAAAATTAGGAACAACCACTATCATTCCAGTTTCGGTAGATTCTGTACCATTAAAAGATATTTCTGCAATTTTCTCATGCGATACTCTTTTTCCGGATTGATATTCAGACAAGTAAACAAAAAGGCATTTATAGTTATCCTTTGTCTTATACCGAAACATCATTACCCCATCTGCTCCAGACATCAGTTCCGCAGTTTTCATTTCCGCACTATCCGGCGATACTTCTTCTATGAAATTTCGGGGTTGTCTCATCTTCTTACACGCTATAACAGCGATTACAGTGATAAGTCCTGTCAGAATAATACAAAGTGCTACAATGATTCGTCGCAGAAATTTCTGTTTATTCTTTCCTTCCTTTGACACCTGCAATAGCGTTTCATCAGACTTTTCTCTTACACTATCTTCGCTAATATCTTCACCGGCTAAAAATTCATTGATGCTGATTTCCAATATTTTACACAGTTCCATATATACTGAAACGTCTGGAAGGCAAATTCCACGTTCCCATTTTGAAACAGACTTATCACTCTTCCCGAGCTTATCTGCAAGCTGTCTCTGTGTCAGCCTAGCTCTTTTTCTTTTTTCTGCGATATATCTTCCAATCTTAGCAATATCCATAGGTCATTCCTCCTTTCATCATGATAATCTTATCTTATCACAGCAAAAAAATACACCCCTCAAAGGTAGAATTGCCACATTTACTGCCTATATCCAATCACAGCCACAACTTTTCCATTCTCTGCCTCTATGTTTGATAGTCACGATATTATATCTGTACGGCTTGTATTTCTGTATTCGCTCGGTGTAACTTTGTATCGTTCCTTAAATACCCGATTGAATGTTCTCTGACTTTCAAATCCGCTATCATAGCATATATTTGTAATGGCATCACTGGTATTTTCTAAGCGATGGCAAGCATAATTTAGTCTTGCATCATTCAGATATTGATTGAAATTACGATGGAATGTTTTGGAGAATGTTCGTGATAAAACATACTTGCTCACTCCCAAATCTCTTGCCATATCATCTAACGAGAAATTCTTTCTAAAATTACCAGACACGTACGATACTGCCTGATAGACAAGATCTTTACTTCCCACATCTCCTTTATCGACCAGTTTCAGCTTTCCAATACATCTTGCAATCAAAATCTGCAGGTATGCCTGTATAACTGCTATATCCATGTGGTCTGTATCTAAGATGGTATTAATTACCCGGTATACTTCCGGCTCCACCATTTCTGCCTTTATGATTGGGTAATCCGGTGCCATCGTCTGTATAATATCAGCATATTTCCCAATCGCAAAAGGTGGAGAAATAATGTAAACCGCCTTATTCACTCCCGAAGAGAAAACCTGATAATGATGGATAATATCAGGAAATACAAAACCAATATCTCCCTTTTCCATGTGGTATAACTCTTGTCCAACTCCCAGCTCCAGTGTTCCATTTGTCACACATACGATCTCCAATGCATTATGTAAATGCGGAGCAACATGCTTCGATTTTCTTTTTAAAGCTAATATTTCTTCTTTTGTATCAACAAATGATAAATGCATTGGTTACGCCCCCTTTGCAAGATTTGTCTACTTTTTCTTTCGATTTGGCAAGCAATCACATTGTATTTATTCTATAATCAACTTGTAAATAATTATAATCAGCTTGTAAATAAGGAAAGGAGGTACGCATTATGAACAAGTTTAAGAATTATATGAACAACCTTTTAGTATTCTACGCTGATTACTTTGAACATGTATATCATGCATAAAATACTAAAAGGACTACTTTGTGAAAACTGAATACCTAGCTTGCAGACCATTTCACAAAAATGAAATGGTCCTTTTTATAAATTATCAATAAATCTATTGAATGCAGCAATTCCATCTGGTGTTCGTTTATAAACGCCTGCATCCTCTAAAACCTTTGTAAAGACAATTCCGATTTCCTTTTGCACGATAGAATGAATATTCTCCGACGTAATGTCATACTTAGGGATCTCTATTATTGTATTCGCCTTCAAAATATACACCTTCTTGCACAAAAAGCATTGCCTTTCTCGAATGTTCAATTAGACAATGCTTTTCATTACATATAAACCTTAATACTCTGTTGCGTCTGTTACTTCATCAGACTTAATTCCCTTTTCAGCTTTCAATTTTTCATTTACAGCTTCCACGTTCATTCTGGAAAGAACAATCATAATTAACACATCAAGGATCAATGGCAACCATAAATACATAAACTGCATCATATCAAGTGCTGACTGCGGCTGTGTTGCATTTGTTCCGACATAACCACTAAGCTCTAATAACCAGCCACATACTGCAGTTCCGATTCCTCCACCAATCTTTACACCCAGTGATGTACAAGAATACATAGTTCCGTCAATTCTCTTTCCCTGTGTCAGATAAGTATACTCTGAACAAGAAGCAATCACTGCGTTCATATCTCCCTGCCATGGACCCTGTCCAAGTGCTGCAAGGGCTGTAAATGCCAGCATAAGAGGAATACTTCCCATATATCCTGCTACAACAACCAACGCTCTACCAATAACGGCAATGATATATCCTCTGAGATTCAGCTTGTACATACCATTCCACTTGCCAACGAGTGTCGGAGTAAAGATAAGAGCTATAATAAGCGGGATATTCACCGCCCAGGCGAACTGACCAAAAAGATTCTTGTTCTTCAATACCCATGTCATGTAGTAGATACCAGCACCGATCATGGCACTATAAAGCTGCTGTAAAATATATGTTCCACAGATCATCATATAATACTTGTTCTTTACAAGAAGCTTAAATGCCTGAACCAGTCCATACTTTTCTTCATCTCCTTTTACTTCTCCCTCGTTAAGCTCCTCCTCCGGAAGCTCTTTTACGGAGAGCGCTGAGATTGTATTTACAATCAGACCGATAATTGCATAGATGATTGCTACCGTTCTCCATGCTGCTGCATCTCCACCGCAGTAATCAACGAATTTTACGGTTACAGACTGGATCAAAAGGCTTGTAGAAAATGCGAAGATGAAACGATAAGATCCCATCTGCACACGCTCTTTACTGTTCTTCGTAATCAAAGAAGTAAGTGCAGAATACGCAATATTATTTGCTGTATAAAACACACCATTTAACAATGTATATGCAATAAAGAACCATGCATATTTTGCTGTATTTCCCCAGCTTGTAGGAACCGCAAAACAACATACCAGTGTAATCGCACATCCAATGTAGCCGTAAAGCATCCACGGTTTCGCCTTACCCATCTTGCTGTGTGTCTTGTCAATCATCGAGCCAAAGAAAATGTCTGTAAATCCGTCAAACAGTTTGGAAACTGCGATCAACGTACCTACTATACCTGCTGCAAGTCCGACTGAATCCGTCAGATAAATCATCACAAAGGATGTTAAAAATGCATATACTACATTTCCTGCTATATCGCCGGATCCGTATCCGACTTTGTTATACCATTTTAAATACTTTTTTTCTTCCATAGAATCACTCCTCATCTTAATCATGTTTAGAATTTCATGTGTCAAACAGTCTGATGCCTATATTATTCTAAATGCTTTTACTTTTGTTCTCTTGTATCCCGAATATCCCCGTATGTCCGGACTTATACGTCGATATTCGGGAAAATACTGTGTCAACGAGTTATATCATTATCCTTTCACATACGGAACCAGTGTAAACCGGAACCGGAATAATCTATCATCAAATCTGTATGCTTCTAACACGTCTGGTCCGCAGCTGTTAGAGCCTATTCCATTCTGTGCATAATCAAGACAGAATACCGTACTGTCCGATTCTATCAGTTCATAGTTATGTGCCTTTTCTTCCAGCTCCTCCTGTGTATAGAAGGACGCATTGAATGAAAATGTATCCTCCTCTGCAACGGCAGTGATACCGTACTGGCTGTTGCCAAGCTCCACATAATCGCAGTCGTAATGACTTCCGTTTTCCTGTGGGCGAATATAGTCCTCATGCATATCGGAAACCTTCAGACGATACAATCCGTGGCTTGCTGCTCTATGCTTGTCCCGGTAGCTTTCCTGCGGTCCCATACCGAAGAACCCTGCATCTGTAAGCTTCTTATCTAAGAACATCCGCACACCAAATCTTGGTAGATCCGGCAACTCCTCATCCTTTTTCACTGCGATATCCGCTCCAATTCTTCCGGCTGCGTCAATCGTCCAAGTGATTGTCACATCCATAATTTTCTGCACGGTTGCTGCCACGACCGAAGCCTGACTTACAACAGTTACTCCGTGCTTTCCCTGAATCACCTCTGACTTGTATGCTCTTGTATAGGCTTCGTTGTAGTGGGCTTTCTTCCACTCTGCCTTGATATACATATCGTTATCCGTCGGTGCTCTCCAGATGTTCAGTTCCATCGGATGATTCATATATTCTCTGCCTGCAAATGTCAGGCTGTCAAAAAGTGCTGTCCGCTTGTTGACCGTATAGGAGAAATCCCGTCCCTTTATGATGATCTCTATATCATTTTCCTGTACCTGAATACCCGTATCAGGCACTTCCTTTGTAAGCCAGCCTACTGCCTGCTGATTCTTTGCACCCTTACTGCTTACATCTATCTCGTCAAAGCCTAAGACATACGCCTTGGAAAGAAGCGGAATGTCCTTCTTCAGCTTATAGAACAGCTTCAGATATACCTTTCCATTCTCCGGAATTGAAAGCTTTAAGGTCGTGCTTCCATCACAATGCGGTAATACGGATACTTCAGAAAGCTTCCCCTTTCCGATCACAAGTCCATCCTGTGACAGCTCGTAAGTAATCTCAACATAATCCTTCAAATCATCGAAATCCATATAGTTGTGAAGCACCAGCTCACCGCTTGCTGCATCATACGATACTATTCTTGCCGGTCGGTATACATTCTTGTACTCCAAAAGTCCGGTGTGTATCCTTCTGTCCGGATATACCAGACCATCCATACAGAAGTTGCTGTCATGGATTACTTCGCCATGATCGCCGCCATAGGCATAGATCGTCTTGCCATTTTCGGCTACACCATGGGCGATTGCATGATCGCACCACTCCCATACGAAACCACCGCACATCTTATCCTCTGCCTGTATCATCTGGAAATAATCTTCAAAATCTCCGGGACCATTTCCCATACTGTGGCAGTATTCCACCAGAAGGAATGGTTTGCTGCCATCCTTTTCCAAATATTCCTCTATCTCAGTAAGTGCCGGATACATTCGGCTGTATAAGTCAAGATTCCCGTAATCATAGGTTACATCGTAATTGCGGTATCTGGCACTCTCATACTGCGTGATACGTTCCGGATCAAATCCCTTTGTCCATGCCAGTGCCTTCTCAAAGTTGCAGCCATAAGCGCTTTCATTTCCCATAGACCACATCACGATACAAAACCGGTTCTTGTCACGCTCCACCATCAGCTTCACACGGTCAACAATCGCAGCTTCCCATACCGGATCATCTGCTATCTTCTCATTCCAACGCTTAAAGCGGTTGTAATCCGTATCCTCTTTTCGATACAGCATAAATGGTCCGTGTGCTTCGATATCTGCCTCGTCAATCACCATAAATCCATAGCGGTCGCACATTTCATAGAAAAATGGTGCATTTGGATAATGGCTGGAACGAATGGCATTGAAGTTGTGCTGCTTCATCAGGGTAAGGTCTGTCTTGATCTGCTCCATGCTAATTGTAAATCCGGTGACCGGATCGGAGTCATGGCGGTTCACACCACGGAATTTAATCTTCTGTCCATTTAAGTAGATTACCTGATTCTTGATCTCGATCTTGCGGAGTGCTATATGGTCTACGATTACCTCCTGCTCCGTCTCCAGAATAATCGTATACAGATACGGATTCTCTGTATTCCAGAGTGTATAATCTACAATCTCAAAAGTCGATTCTCCACTCTCGGAAATAACACCCTCGGAAACAACTGCTCCATTCTTATCCTCGAGCTTTACCCGAACCTCTGTCGGCTCGTAAAATGCTGCTGTAAGATTTATCCTTGCAATGTCTGAATCTAATTGTGTTGTAATGCGATAATCACGAATTCCCTTTTCCGGACGTTTTAAGAGATACACATCACGGAAGATTCCGCTCATACGGAACTTGTCCTGATCTTCAAGGTACGAACCGTCGCACCACTTCATCACAAGCACGGAAATCCGGTTCTCTCCTTCCCGCAATACGTCTGTCACATCAAACTCACTGGTCATGTGGCTCACCTGACTGTAGCCTACATAGGTGCCGTTTAACCATACATAAAAGCAGCTATCCACACCTTCAAAGTTAAGATATGCCTTTGGTGCTGCAGCATCCTTTGCATAGTCAAAGGTATGCACATAAGCTCCACATGGAATATCCTGTGGCACATATGGCGGATCAAACGGAAATGGATAACGGATATTTGTGTATTGGTGTGTATCATAACCTGCCATCTGCCATACACTCGGAACTTTGATCTCGTCAAAGCCCTCAACCGAATAACCATCCTCATAAAAGGCATCCTTCATATCATAGATGCTGTCAAAATACTGAAACTTCCATGTACCATTCAAAAGCTGCATTCTGTCTGACAGCTCTCTGTGCTCTACCAGGTCATCCATCCGCTTGGAAGCCGGCATGTAATAAGCTCTCGCCGGCATCGTATTGTCATGTAATACACTTAAGTCCTCATAGTAACGTGGCACGATCATAAATAATCCTCCTTCATTCATACAGTTTATACACTTTTTTGTTGTTTGTACCCCTGCTAACAGTTTTCTCCTTACTGTCTGCTTTTTTTCTTCTCGCTTTTGTTAGATTTATATTACCTTAATCCATTTCTTATGTCTATAAACTAGAATGGACAAAATATGCACAAAATGATACAATAATCCCATCAAGCAGAAAAGTGGACGAACTGCTTGCAACATCGGGCACTTTTCTATTTGATGGGTAAACAGTCATAAGCACGCAGGACGATAGTCCGGAGTGCGCATGGCTGGCACGATTTCGAGAGTTCGAAGAACGAAGAAATCGTGATTATTGTATCGAGTGAAAGGAGTGCTGCCCTATGTACATGAACACCGGTTATTTGAACCATTCACATATGGATTTTAAGGATAAAAGCCGACCACTGATTGTCGGTAGCTGCGGAATCTATCGTTTGTCTGAGCACACAAAGATGCCAACCTATCGCCCAAGAGGACGTGTTGATTTTCAGATTATATATATTGCAGCCGGATGCGGACATTTTCATTTTGATACTGTTGATAACGAAACAATTGTTCCCGCTGGTAACATTGTCATATTCCGTCCAAAAGAGCTTCAGAAATATGAATACTATGGGGAAGATAAGACAGAAGTCTACTGGATTCATTTTACTGGAAGTGATGTAAAAAATATCCTAAGAAAATATGGTTTCCCAGATAACGAGAGAATATTCCCGGTTGGTACATCCATGGAATATGAGCGTGTATTTAAGAGAATTATTATAGAATTACAACGTTGTCAGGATAACTACGAAGAAATGCTCACATTATTGCTCCGTCATCTTCTGATCATATTCCAACGTGAGCTTACCAGAGAGCAAGTTTTAAAAAATGAATATCTCGACCACGAGATGGATACCGCCATGACATATTTTAACGAAAATTATAACCGTGATATCAATATAGAAGAATATGCGACATCCAAGGGGATGAGCGTCAGTTGGTTCATACGAAGCTTCAAGAAGTTCACGGGTTCTACTCCTATGCAGTTTATTGTTGCGCTCCGTGTCAACAACGCACAGGTCTTGCTTGAGACAACCAACTATTCCATCAATGAAATATCTAAGATTGTAGGCTACGATAACCAGCTCTATTTCAGCCGATTATTTCATAAGCTGAAGGGATTTTCTCCGAGGGAATATCGGAAAACCAGAAAGTCGGAAATATAAAACTAAAGCCAGGAAAAAGTCACGCATATAATGCATATTCTGTATCATTTCATTCATTGTTTCGTATGTAATATCCATCTATAATAGGAATAACTACTATTATGGAGCTTGTTGGTTCTGTAGGCATGATAAGTTTCTTATTTTTCTCATTATGTACGGGACTTTCCTCCGGCATAGGCGTAATCGTTTCTAACTGTTTTGGTGCAAAAAAGAAGAAGAAGTGAAAACTGCGATTGCTAACTCCATATATGTGATGAGTGGAGGGTACGGACAAAATTCTGGACTACTATAGGGCTTCGAAAGGAGCCTTTTTATGTATTCAAAAGAACAAAAGTATATTGCACTACGGATATATCATCAAACAGAGTCTGTAACTGAAACTATTAGGATTAACTGTTTTTTTACGATGCGTAAGTAATGAAAGGTTGATAATCACCGCCATAGAGATTGCAATGTTGTAGAATATACCAACTTCTAAAACCAGCTAAAATTCCAAAACCAGATACATTATCGACATATTTATTTTCTTCTATATCAACACTATCTAACCCATATTCATGCACCGGCAGACGACAGGTGGCAGGTAAGGTATCTATAAAAATCTGTATTTATTTAAATGATTCTGCCACCCATCGAAAACTTTCTTCGTCTCCCAGTTTAAATGCCATTGTCTCCCCTGGTGGCGCAAGAGAACTTTTTTCATGAATCAATACCCTTGTGATTGGATCTTTTCTTACTTTCCCGATGAAAATCAACTCTCTCTGTGTCTCTGCATCTGTCCAGCTATTTTCTTTCTACTCTTTCCAGATCAATCCCACAGACAGGTTTCTGAACTAACCAGCTACTGATTTTTTACATTTTCTCCATCCGATAAAATGCGCCTTTTTTCTCTAGCAATTCTTCGTAAGAGCCACATTCCAGAACATTTCCTTTTTCAATCACAGCAATCCGGTCAGCATTGCGAATGGTAGACAGACGGTGGGCTACGATCAGTGTGGTACGCCCTTTCACAAGTTTCTGGATTGAATCCTGAATCTTCTTTTCAGAGATGCTGTCAAGCGCAGAAGTTGCCTCATCCAGAATCAGGATCTTCGGATTCCGTAAAAATGCACGGGCAATGGAGATGCGCTGCCGTTGTCCGCCGGAAAGATTTTCCCCATGTTCTGTTATCATCGTGTCCAGACCATCAGGCAGTTTCTGGACAACTTCTTCCAGGTTGGCTGCACGGATGACATTCCATAACTGTTCCTCGGAGATAGATTCAGATCCATAGGTGATATTCTCGCGGAGAGTTCCGGTGAAGAGAATGGACTGTTGTGGAACGACGGCAATCTGCTTTCGGTAGCTGTGCAGATCCAGTTCCATCAGGTCATTTCCATCAACCAATACCTGTCCGCTGTCAGCTTTCAGGAAACCGATGGCAAGATTGAGGATTGTTGTTTTTCCAGAGCCGGAACCACCGGCAAAGGCAACTGTCTCCCCCGGCTGAATCTTGAAGTTCAGATGACTTAATACCGGTTTTTCATTGCCTTTATAAGTAAAAGATACATCCTGAAATGTAATCTCACCTTTCAGATCAACTACTTTTTTCTTCCTACAGTTGTCCTCAATATCATTTGCACAAAGCACATCACCAATCGATTCAACGGATTCCAGGCCTTTCGCAATGATTGGCAACAAAGTCACTATACTTGCAATCTGAGCGACGATGCTGGAAAAATAAGTCTGGTATAAGGTGATATCTCCGACACCGATGATTCCTCTCCATGCAATGTAGGCTGTAAATGCAAGACAGAATACCTGAAAGATCTGAAATGCAACCCAGCTGATTGAAGAAAAGTATGTCTGAATCATATCAAGCTGAAGCCCTTTTTCAGCAACTTTACGAAGCTGTTCACTCATTTTACGGGCTTCCTGATCTTCCAGAGCGTGAGCTTTAGTTACAGGAATCATTTCAACCATTTCCATTACATTTGCAGAAGTTTCTTCCATTTCTTTACGGAAAGCACGGTTATGGGTTTTGATTTTTCCTTTAAAACCAACAATGATCAAAACAGAAACCGGTATCGTGCAGAGGAAGAAAAGAAATACGATCCGACTTTTGAAGATGACCACTCCGAAGGATACACCAATGTTCAGAATGATAGTCAAAAGAGAGATAAAGATCTGAGATGCAAGATTTTGTATCTGTTCTACATCTCGCATGATCTTCGACTGAAGCCTTCCGGACTGCATTTCCTTGTGATAGGTAATCGACAATTGCTGAAGCTTGCAGACTAGGGCTTCGCGCAGTTCTTTCTCTACTGTTCGTACCGTTTTAGCATAGAGCCAGGTATGGATGTAGTTGGTTGGTATGTTCTGTACCAGAAATGCAATCATAAGGATGGTATTCAGAATCAGAATTTTGGTAATATTCCCGTTGTGGTCTGTCACTGCATTGATAATATTAGCTGTGACGATTGGAAGAACCCAGGTTGGGGAATGCTTGATAATGAAAAAGAAAATGGAACCAACCAGCGCGCCATAGTGTCCCTTGAAAAGAGAAAGAAGCGTGCGCAGGTTATTTTTTCTGTTCCGGCTGAAGATGTGCATCACGGCAGCTTCTTCCTGCCAGAGATCCTGTTCTGAAGTTTGTTGTATGCTATTTTCTTGTGTCTCTCCCATAGTAGTCTTTAATAACCTCCTGTATCGGTTTGTTGCAGATTTCGTAGCTGGTATCTCTTGATGCAATACTTCTGGACGGAATAACCGGGGCCCATTCCCACATGGCAAAACCATTGACCCATGAGCGCTTTGCACAGGCCTCAAACATAGCACGATACCAGTCTGGCTGTTCCTCCAGACATAAATCTCCCTGAATTGCCCAGTTGTTAGGCACCAGTGAGGATCCTTTTCTGGACATGCATCCTGCTTCGGCGAAGAAGAATGGTTTCTTGAATTTCTGAACGACTTTTTCAATACGGTCAAGTTCCTGTTCCCACTGATCAATCGGATAATATCCGCTGGAAGAAATCATGTCGACACAGTCCCACCAGGTTACATTTTCTTCCTGATATTTATCGGTATTATAGGAAACAGGTCCGTGGTAATAGTTTCGGATCGCAGCGATTACGTTTCTCCATTCTTCACTGCGGTGTTCCGTCATTACCATCTCACATCCTGCAATAAAAAGATCACATTGTTCGGCTTCTGCAATTTTGGCATAGTGTGTCTGGAATTCTGTGTAAGAGGCAAACCAGTTTTCCCATTTCGGTTCACATGGAACATCTTTTTCAAAGAAACTGATGTAAGCACGCCAGACACCATTTTTACAATTAACGGTAGGTTTCAAGGCAACACGGATGCGCTTGCTTTTTGCATAGCGGATCATATTGATTAATTCTTCATCTGAGAATGTGGCACTGGAAGTGTAACAGATCTCTTCTGAGTGTGCGTGGTCCTGTAGCCCTACAGGAGCAAGGATTACGAAATCAGCAGCAGTGTGTTCTATCATATAATCAAAACTGTCACGGGCAGTCTGTGTAGAAAGAGAACCACGTTTGTGAAATGGGGCAAATGTAATTCCTTTAATATATCCAAATTGATTTTGAATTTTCATTTTGGTAAAAACCTCCTGTCTTTCGAATTATATAGTTTCTATTTTCTGCTGGAAGTATATCATGTAGAAAAAAGATATGATATAATGAATCTATTATAAAATTGTAAAAATCTATGATGGAGATAATCTGTGAAACCTTATTTTGAATGTTTAGACAAATTAAACAAACCATATGAAGCCTTTTTATTTGATGCACAGACATCTGAGATGTTCCCAATTCTTCCACATTGGCATTATTTTGTGGAGATTCTTTACATGGTGGAGGGAAAGGCGTATGTAGAGGCAGGAGAAGAGAATTATGTATTGGAACCGGGAGATCTGATCGTATTTTATCCACAGATGGCTCATGCAATTTATTCAACAGGACAGCTTCCAATCCGTTACTATGTCCTGAAATTCGATCCGGCACATCTGAATATATCCGGTTCAGCACTCCCATCGATTTCGAGTCTGATCGCCATGGCCGCAGTGGAGCAGAAGCTATCGGTTTATTTTTCGAAAGAGAAATTTAATCAGGAAAAAATGAAGCAGCTGATTCAGGGATCAGTGAAGGCGTTAGAAGAAAAGCAATTTGGTTATGACATTATTATGCATTCGAATTATTGTCTTCTTATGGCAGAAATTCTTCGTATCTGGAAGCAGGAAGGCTTTCAGATAAAAAAAAGGAAAAAGGAAACTGTATTAAGCGAAAAATTTACAGAGGTATCTGAGTACATTTCACAGCACTACCAGGAAGATCTCTCGGTGGCGGAGCTGGCAGAAAAATTTCATATGAGTTATTCGTATTTTGCCGCAATATTCAAGGAGTACTATGGACAGACCTGCAAGGAGATGATTCTCACGGTAAGACTGCAAAAAGCGGAGGACTTATTGCAATTCACAGATTTTGACCTAACTTATATCAGCCAGGAGACAGGATTTTGTGACTGCAGCCATTTTATCAAGGCGTTTAAACAGAAGTATGGAGTGACACCGAGGAAGTATAGGATGAAGGAGAAAAGTTTTGATTTTGTATCACGGAAGTAAAGAAATTGCAGAGGGATTATTACCTTCGTTTGCATCAAGATATACCTTAAATCTGATGCTTCTGCTATTACAGGACATTACCGATAAAATTGCAAGTCCTTTTTATCGGACACATCATTTTGCATAATTGACAATAAGAAAATTCTATAGAACTGAAAGAAGGGATTTTTATGGCGGTTACCAATAATATCCGAGAAATCCGAGAACAGCGTGGCATTTACCAAGATGACCTTGCCGCTGCTATCGGATTCAGCACCAAAACTGTCGGCAGGATAGAACGTGGGGACAGCACCCCATCTGCCGAGTTTATGCTACGGATTTCTAAATACTTTAATTTATTGGTGGAAGATGTCTTCCATGTAGAAGATTGAGCTGGATAGATGCCACCCAGCTCTTTTTATGTTTGAATCGTCAACCTTCAATTCGA
>OGXM01001000.1_pt1 | contig 16632 bp, 16 predicted proteins | sample 1576271 | NCBI WGS metagenome assembly OGXM01 (sample SAMEA3541579, study PRJEB24748) | human gut metagenome | biome: human gut; feature: human-associated habitat; material: faeces | place: China | collected 2012 | reverse complement strand
GTTCCGTGTGGAGCCTGACAGCGAGGTTCCCGCTATCGATGCAGGCGCTCTCACATTGAATCCGGGAGATACCGTCGCGGTTGAGGTGAAAAAATCCCTTGCCAGGCACCTGGCTGGGCGCGAGTTCACCGTTTCTTTCCCGCAGAGTGACTATACTTACACGATCCAAGCCAGCAAGCACAATGACTGGCATGAATTTACCGTTCCCGCTGAAGAAGAACAGGAGGCTCCCGTATGAAGAAGTTTTTCTCATTGACTTTGACTCTGGCTGCCATGCTTTCTGCGATGGCGGTCAGCGCCCAGGCTGCCGATTATTCCTTTGAAACCGATGGCACCCCGGAATACTATCCCTCCTCTTCCTATGAGGATGTCTACGGCTCCCGCTACAATTACGGTGGAAGAAATGTGGTGGACTACCAGATCCCCGAGCTGGAGTACGGGCAGCTCAGCACCACCCAAACCGGGGTGATGGAGAAAATCATGCTGCCTGGTCTTCAGAGCATCTCTGCATCCGGCAGCGGCATTTACGGAATTTCTCCCGGCGGCGGAACTGTCGAGATTCCCGGTTTTCTGCAGGGCGGCTCCACAGCTACTCCTGCGACGCCCACTTTCACAGAGCTGACACAGGATTTTCTGCTCTCCAACGGTGCCGTCGGAAAGATCTCCATTCCTGCAATCGGAGTCAAAAACTATTATCTCTGGGAAGGCGAAACGACTGCCAGCATGAAAAAGGGGCTGGGACATTTCACCGGCACCAGCGTCTGGAACGGCAATGTGGCTGTCTGCGGTCATAATCGCGGTGCCAAATATGTGATCGGCAGCATCAAGGATCTGGATGTGGGCGACAAAATCACCTATACCACATCCATGGGTACCCGCACCTATCTGGTGGAGACTGTGACCAAAATCAGCAGCAGCGATTGGAGCTATTTGTCCTCTACCGCGGATAACCGAATGACTCTCCTTACCTGCGTTGCCGGAGATTCCAGTCAGCGCTGGTGTGTGCAGGCTGTTCAGGCCTCTTAAAAATCTTTTGTTGAAAAAGCCGCTCTATGATCGTAAAGGAATAGTAGATCAAAAATAAGGAGGCTTTTCCATGAAGAAGCAGATCCTCACGATGTTTACGGGCCTTTTTATCGGCGCTATTATCACAGGCGGAGCTTCCGCCTATGCTGCGGGAATCCTCGCTGAACGCAGCAGCCATCGTATTTTTGTCGATGGGCAGGAGGTGCAAATGGAAGCGTATGGTATTGCTGGACACAACTATGTGAAACTCCGCGACATTGGCAAAGCGGTCGGCTTCAATGTGTTCTGGGATGCGGACAGCGGATGTGTGCAAATCGAAACCGGTGCGCCTTACACCGGCGAGGCTCCCTCCGCTGAAGCTGTTCCGCCTGCTGCTGCGCCTTCTGATGTGGATGCTGCAAAGCAGGATATTGTAGCTCGCACCAATGTCCTCCGTGCGGAGCGAGGCATCGCAGCTTTGGCGGCCGATGATCAACTGATGCGTGCCGCGCAGGTGCGGGCCGATGAAATGGCTGCCACAGGTACCTATTCTCATACCAGACCGGACGGCAGGAAGTATTACACCGTTACGGACTGCAGGCAGGTTGGGGAAAATATCCACCAGATCCCGCTGCTCTATCTTGCGCAGCAAAAAACCGCGCTTGCGGAAACGCTCGTATATTCATGGTCAAAATCCGCAGGACACATGGAAAACATGACCGATGAAAGCTATGCGGCTATCGGCGTCGGCCTTGCACGAGGGACTGACGCCAACGGCTTGGAGTGCTGGTACTGTGTCCAACTATTTCTTCGCAGCGGATACAGCATTTCAGCGGTGGACAAGCCGGCAACGAAGTAAATCCTGTTATCCTATATCACGAATCAGACCGGGGAGCCTCGGTCTGATTTTTCTTGTGCAATTTTGCAAGGAGGTAGCTCATTGAAAAAACTAAGAACCAGGCTCGTCTCGGCGTTTCTCGTTATCATGACGCTGTTGACGCTGCTCCCGACTTCCGCGCTGGCCGCGTCCGGCAGCGGAACGGGCATCAAGCCCACCGACAATACCAATTACTGGACAACACGACTGCTCCATGACGGTACGCCTTACAGCTACAAGCCCCCGATGGCGGCAGGCAAGCTGCTGTACTGCCTTGACCGCGGCTACGGCTACCGCTGGGGCACTGCCAGCTTTCTGAACAGCTACACCTATACCTCCGCCACCGGAGCGGACGCGGATACCGTGCTGAAAACGGCGCTGGCGCAGAGCGGCATGGGTGAGCTGGATGCCCAGCAGCTTGAAAACTTCAAATGGATGATGACGTTCATTTCGGACTATAAGGGTGACATCCCCGGCAGCCTTTTTATGGCTGCGCAGACGTATGTGTGGGATCACCAGACCTTCAAGGGTGAGGGCGATGGTGACATCGATGGCGGTGGTTACGCCAACGCCGATACCTATGAAATGTACCTGGGCTATATCGATTGGATGTTGAAAGAAAAGGCCAAGGAAGACGCAGAATTTCAGCGCCAAATTGAAGAATACGCAGAACAGGGCATCATCGCCACTGTGGTAGAAGATGAAGCTGCAAAATGGGCGGTCTACGCGAAATCCAGTGTTAAGGGCCGTCAGGCTTTCTTTAACTATTATGCGCCGAGAAAACTCGTCGCCAATACATCTGAGCCGGGAAAGCCGCCGGCTGGGGACGCTGATATTACGCTGCGGAAGGTTGCTGCTGGCACCACCCACGGCCTGGACGGCGCAAAATTCAACATTTATCGCGACGGCCAGATCGTCGGCAGCGATGTGACCCAAAATGGCGGAATCATTGAGGTCAAGGATGTCACCCGCGGCCTGTGGTCTTTCGTGGAAACCGAGGCTCCGGAGGGCTTCTGCGCCGACTCTACGCCCATCAGCGTCTATGTCGATACCACTGATGGTGACAAGCAGTACACGGTCACTGCCGAAAATTACGCACTGCCCGATATGAAGATCACCAAGCGGGACGCCATGAGCGGCAAACCGATTGCCGGCACGGTGTTTTCCATTAAGTCCGTTACCGGCAGCTATTCCACCTCCGTCACGACCGGGACGGACGGCTCCGCAACGCTCTCGGCCATTCCTGCCGGTGTCTATGTTGTGCGTGAGGAATCCGTTCCCGAGCCGTACATCGTAACCAATACCGAGCAGACCGTGGCGCTGCGCCCCGGCAAAACCTCCGAGGTCACTTTCGTTGACTATGAAAAGCCCGGTCTTGAAATTGTCAAGAAGAACATCGCCAATGGTGAGCCCATCGAGGGCGTGACCTACCGCATCGAGCAGATCGACGGCAGCTTTTCTACCAGCGCCACCACCGATAACCATGGGCGGATTTTCCTCGACTCTGTTCCTGTTGGCACATTCAAAGTAACGGAGATCAATGTCCCCAGTCATGTCATTCTCTGCCCCATCCCCCAGGAAGTGGCGCTGAAACCCGGCGAAACCTCTACCGTCACCTTCTTCAACGCCCTCAAGCCCAGTCTGGAGATCCGCAAGGTGGACAGCGTCACCGGTGATCCCGTCAAGGGTGCCAAGTTCCAGATCTGGTATGGCAGCAACCATACCGACACCGGTGAGCTCAACGACCTCGGCACTTACTTTTCTGACGCAAGCGGAAAAATCATTCTTCCTGAGATCAAGGATGGCTGGTACAAAGTAACGGAATTGGAACCGGCGTCCGGGTACGCCATCAAGGAGCCTGCCACGCAGGAATGCTTCATTGCCGGTGGTGAGAGCAAGGTGTTGACCTTTGAGAATACGCCTCTTTCCGCAATCATCATCCGCAAGGTGGACAGCGAAAGTGGTCAGCCGCTGGAAGGTGCATGGTTTAGAATCCGCTACCTTGGCGGCACCTCCGGTACGGGTGGCACGGTTATCGGCGAGTACCGCACTTCGAGCAATGGAACCATCGTTGTGACCGGCCTCAAGGCAGGCACTTATGTCTGCGAAGAGATCTCCGCGCCGGACGGGTATGTGATCACCGACGCCGCGGAAACCGTTTATCTCTCCGGCAAGGATCAGGACGTGATCACCGTGACCTTCGGCAACGATAAGATGGGTTCCCTCCTGATCGTAAAAAAGGACGCCGTGACCGGCGCCCCCATTTCCGATGTGGAGTTCTTCATCACCGATTCGGATGGCAGCGTGATCGGCAACGCCAACGGAAAGTATGTGACCGACAGCGCAGGCACCATCCGCATTGACGGCCTGACGCCCGGCATGACGGTCATCGCAAAAGAGGTGCGTGCCAAGGATGGCTACATCCTCGACGATACCCCGCAGAGCATCAAGATCAAGCGCAATTCCGTCATGACGCTGGAATTCCGTAATCAGCCCAAGGGCGGTGTGCTTGTGAAAAAGGTGGACGCTGTGACGAACGCTCCCATCTCTGACGTCGAGTTCATTGTCACGGATTCGGACGGCAATCTCATCGGCAACGCCAACGGCAAGTTCGTGACGGACAGCGCAGGTACGTTCACGATTACGGACATCGCCCCCGGCACCACGCTTGTCATCAAGGAAACCCGTGCGAAGGTGGGCTACATTCTCGACGATACCCCGCAGACAGTCAAGGTCAAATCCAACGAGGTTGTCACAGTGGAGTTCCGCAATCAGCCGAAGGGCAATCTCATCATCGTGAAGCAGGACTCCGTTACAAAAGAGCCGTTGGAGGGCGTTCAGTTCAAGATCGTCTACGCAGACGGCTCCTATGTGGACGCTGAAGGCGGCACGCTGTCCTCCACCGGCCTGTACTGGACGGATAAGGAGGGCAAGATCACTCTCTCCGGCATTTCCGGTACCGTGGTGGTGACGGAGGTTGAGACAATCCCCGGCTACACCATCGACGAAAACACCCGCACCCAGACCGTGGTGATCAATCCTAATGACACCCAAACGCTCCACTTTTACAATGATCCTGTGGGCGGCGTGGAGATCATCAAGGTCAACGAGGATAACCATAGTGAGCGCATCCCCAATACGACCTTTGAGATCCGCAAGGTGGACGATGCCTTGGTGGATACCGTTACGACGGACAAAAATGGCCGTGTGTTCGTGGCTCTGGAGGATGGCAGCTACTATGCAAAAGAGGTCACATCGAACAAATCGTTCCGGCTGGATGATACGCCCCACTATTTTGAGATCAAGGACGGCAAGCGTGTGACGCTTCAGGTGACCAACAAAAAGCTCAGCGGCATCGTCATCCACAAAATTGACAGCGCCACGGGAGAGGGGATCTATGGCGTAAAGTTTGTCCTCTATGATGCGAACAAGAAGCCCATCGGCGAGTACACCTCGGACGATGAGGGCTACATCTACATTGACGAGATCCCTGGCGGGCTGAGCGGCCGCTTTTATCTGAGAGAACTGGAAGCCGCCCCCGGCTACACGCTGGATAAGCAGTATAAGACCGTTTATGTCTCTCCGGGCAAAACCGTGGAGATCGAGTGGGAAAATACCGCTGTCACGGGCCAGATCCAGATTTATAAGTACGCCGCTGAGTATAACGAGGTCACCGGCACCGCCGCAGGCACCCCGCTCAAGGGCGCTGTTTATGAGATCGTCAATGCCCGCAGCGGCAAGGTGGTGGACTATATCACCACCGATGCCCGCGGCGTTGCGGCAAGCAAGGCGCTGCCGCTGACCCGTTATCAGATTCGTGAGGTCACAGCGCCTGCGTATTGGCAGGTGTCCTCGGAAATGTTTGATGTCACGCTGGAATATCCCAGTCAGATCATCAAGCTGTCTGCCTACGATAAACCTTCCTCTCTGGGCGTTACGATCACCAAGCGCGGCAATAGTGCTGTGATGGCTGGCAGTCAGATGCGCTATGACTTCACCGTTGCCAACACCAGCAATGTGCCGCTGGAGTCATTCTTCTGGCATGACCGCATTCCAACGGATATTGCCAACGCAACGGTGCTGAGTACCGGCACCTACAGTGCGCGGCTTACCTACCGCATCCTCTATAAGACCAACTACAGCGCAAGCTATCAGGTGTTGGCGTCCAATCTGCTGAGCAGCAACAACTACAGCTTTGCCCTAAACGCCATCCCCATGCAGGCAGGTGAGGTGGTAACCGACATCTATTTTGACTTCGGCAAGGTTCCTGTCGGCTTCCAAAGCGTTGTCAACCCCACGCTGAGCGTGATGGTGAATGGAAACGCGGTCAATGGCTATCAGATGGTCAACCGCGCCGATGTGGGCGGCAAATATCAGGGCACATGGCAGACCGCAACGGCAAGCTGGGTGACAATCATCCGCCGTCTCTGGAATACACCTACACTCCCCAAGACTGGCTACTAAATCCAATCCTTTTCAGGGAAAGCGCCCTATCCGGGGCGCTTTCCCAATTCTAATGTGAGGAGCTGAACTATGAAACACAAAAAAGGATTTGCTGCCGTCCTTTTGACGCTGATCATCAGCGCGCTGCTGTCCGTTTCCGCCTTTGCCGCCTCTGACGGCTTTTCTGATGTGCCGGAGACATCTCCGTTTTACGAAAGCGTCACTTACCTTGCTGGGCAAGGCATTACTTACGGTACGGGAAACGGCCGGTATGCACCGGACACACCGATTACGGTGCGCCAATGGGCAACAATGATCTGCCGGGCCTTTGATAAAGAAGACGCCCTTTCGGATCCTGCTGGCTATGGCGGTGATGCCTGTATCAACCAGGGCTATGCGGATGGATGGCTGAATCTGACGGCTATGGCGGCGCCGGACTCCCGCCTGTGCCGCTATGCCATCTATGAAAGCGGCTTTGCTGCCTTTGACATTGCCCTTTACAGTTCTCAGCTCTACCCGGAGGGGGAAACCCTGTCTTCGCAGGACAATGCTTTCCACGCTGCTGTGAGCTTTGGCTTATGCGAAGACACCTGTGCAGGGACGGACATCATCACACGGGGCGAGGCTGCGGATCTTCTCTATGCTCTTTTGACCGGGGAATTTACCGTTGCGCCGCCGCCCATTCTGGAGACGATCCCTCTGAACAATAAAGAGGGCGTCCATCTGAACAGCTATCTGCTGGAACTTCAAAAGATCCCGGAGCCGATCCGGCAGGCATTTGCGGAAAGAGGGTGGCAGTACACCATTGACTATGCGTACCTTGCAAGGCTGAGTGAAGAGCGGAATATGAGCTGTATTGGGGCAACCAATTACGGAAGCCGCCAAATCACTGTATCCTCGGCAGGGGCCACCATCCACGAGTTTGGCCACTTTCTCGATGAGCTGACGGGCTTCCCGTCTCAGACGGAAGGCTTTTATCAGGAGGAATCCGGAACCGCAGCAGCCCTGCTCCGTCCATATGCGCTTACCAACGAGCAGGAGTATTTTGCGGACTGCTTCGTGTACTGGCTCACTTACCGTGATAACAGCAAAAAAATGGCGTCGCTTTGCAGCGCCGCACCAAAAACATACGCATATCTTTTGGCATTGGAAAGTCAAAATTGGCAGCCGGCTGCATAGGCCTTCCTGCCTGGCTGCGGCTGTTTGAAACCCCATAACATTGTTATTATACTGTACCGTATCCTGCAACGTCAATCAAATTAACAGCAATCCGCCTAAAATCAGATGGATACACAGTTTGCATTATGGCTATTTCGTACAATTTGCGGATTGCAAACCAATAGAAAATCTGCTATTTTATAAATACAGAAAGAAAGGTGAGTCCGATGTACCAGTAACCCTCAAATCTGTAGAAATCGGAGGTAACCAGTGATGGTAGAGCCCAAGACTTACATAGAATGACCCTTGACTGCGGAACACGAAAGCAGTCAAGGGCCATTCTTATATGCTGGCTCCTGCGTGCAGCAGGGGCTTTTTTCATGTCTGCGGGAAACCTCATTCATCGGAGCGCAGAAGCGCCTGTGTCTTGAGCAGCACACTCATCAAGGCACGGTGATCTTCCCACTCTTCCCACCAGAGCGGCTTTAGGGCAAGCAGCATTTGTTCGGCCCATTGCAGCTCCGATTTTTGCAAACAGCCCCGTTCCAATCCGACTTGAAATCGTGCAAACGCATCTCGGACATGGTCTGATGCGGAGTCACGATTCAAGTAACTGCTGAGAAAGCCGCCTAAAACAGCGGATTCTTCCTGCGTATAAAACAATATTCTTCCCCTCCTATCGCACACGAGGGGTATTCTACCACAGACTGTTCGGATTGAGAAGTGTGGATTTTTGAAGGCTCCGATCTGCCACGCAAAAAAAGCCTGCCGCAAGCGATGCAGGCGCCACCTTTAGACAGGAAAGGATACGACCATGAGCGAACATAACCATACCGGACTGGATGAGGCAGCTTCTGTTGCATCCAATACCATGCAGGCAGTGCGGACCGGCAAGGCCATTTCCGCCGCGGCAAAGGGCGCTGCGGCAGGCGGGCCCTATGGAGCTGCCATAGGAGCAGCATTGTCCGCACGAAAGCATATCGGGAAAATAGCGGCGGCCGCGCTGGTGTTACTGGCGCTGCCGCTGCTTTTTATTTTGCTCCTGCCGGGGATTATCTTTGGAAGCCTGACGGACAGCGGAGCGTCCGGAGCAGCCGGGCAGCCGATCCTCAATGACAACGCAGCCATTACGGAAAATGTGAATCAGGCTGCCTTTGCGATCAATCAGATTCTCGGAGAGGGCATTGAGAATGTGCAGGAGCGCATCGCCAATGATTTTGCCGGAACAGACGGAGATCACTATGAAATAGTCAATCCCTATGAGGGGGATCTCATCAGCAATGCCAATCTGTTTATCTCTCAATACTGCGCGGCGAAAAATCTGGACTTTGCCGCCATCTCCCTCACCGACATGGAGCAGATCCTGCGTGCGGGCCTCACGCACCTTTACAGCTTCAGCCGAACAATGGAGGTGCGTACTGTCCCTGCGGAGGAGGACGGTGAGAAGGACACTACAGAAACGTGGTACATCTACACGATCCGCTATAATGGTGAAGCCTACTTTGCGGACACCATCTTTGCGCTGACTGACGAACAGAAAAGTCTGGCGGAAAACTATGCGGAAAACCTCAGTCTGTTTCTTGGTGATGGCCTGTTCCAATACGCTCCCTCCACCAACACCATTACAGCTCTTGGCGATGTGCGCTTTACCGATGGGGAAACAGAGGTCATCTACTTCAACCAGTTGGATGAACGCTATGCCAATCAGCCCTATGGCACCGACCATATCGGGGGGTATGGCTGCGGGCCAACTTCCATGGCTATTGTGGTTTCCTCGCTGACCGGCGAGACCGTTGATCCTGCCCAAATGGCACGGTGGGCCTATGAGCACGGCTATTGGTGCAGCAAAAGCGGCTCCTACCACACTTTGATCCCCGGCGCGGCACAGGCGTGGGGGCTTTCCGTTGAAGGGTGTACCGCTTCGGAACCGCAGCGCATTCTGGATGCCCTGGCAGACGGAAAGCTGGTCGTGGCTCTGATGACCAAAGGGCATTTTACGAAGTCCGGACATTTTATCGTGCTGCGGGGCGTCCAGGATGAAAAGATCCTCGTGGCCGATCCCGCCAGTTACCGGCGCAGTCAAAAAGCCTGGGACTTGTCCATCATTCTGAACGAGGCCAGCAGGCGCGCCGGTGCCGGCGGGCCGTTCTGGATCATTGGGTTATGAGAAACTTCTCATAATCCGATTTATGTCCAGCAAAAAGTTATGGGAAGCAGAAGGGGTACCGCCTTTGGAAGCGGTACCCCTTCAACAATTTTTCTTCGCATAACTATTTTGCAAGACTCTTTAGCCGCATCATAAGTGACCGGTCTTCTTGTCAAGACGGCAACCTGTTCGATACGGAATTGCAGAAGATTTTCTCCTAAATTGCGCGTTTCTTTTCAGCATCAATTCTCGCATAGATCCCAGTGGCGGAGAAGTATATCCCGGTCCTGCGCTTACCGCTTTCGCAGGTTTTTCAAGCATTTTCCATCAGCATAACGGGGCGGTTCGTCCTATTCTTCCCATTTCTGTCTACTCGTTTCCGTATGTGGATCACGGTGTGGGGCAAAGCTTTTTCAACTCATCAAGGAACGAAGGCAAAACATCAAATATGATTGCGCAAATGACGGTCCAATTCGTATCCTCATAATGATGCACCAGCCTGTGCCGCAGTCCTGCAATCTTCACCCATGGAATATCCGGATATTGCTTCTTGAAGTCCTCTGATAAATTAGCAGCGTGCTCTCCAATGTTGTAGAGCGGTGTTGTAACGGTCCATTGAACTGCTTCTTCTGCAAAAATTATCTCGGGAGTGATATTTTCTTTCTCCACATAACGCAGGAGCTTCTCCGTCGTCTCCCGCATCTTTTCAATTCTTTGCTGGTCACTATATTTCATGCGATTCGGACTCCTTCCTCCATGATCGTATGATAGAAAGCGGAACCAGCATTGACCTCCCGCAGTTCGTAAACATCCACAGCTTTTCCCATGGTGCGATGCAGTTCCTCTGCAATGCAGAAAATATCCGTCGGATCAAATTTGCTGCCACCGACCACGATCAAATCAATGTCGGAGGCCGCATCCGCTTCCTGCCTTGCATAAGAGCCGAACAGAATCGCGCTTTCCGCATGATACTTTTTTAGCAGCTGCCGTACTACAGCGAAAATCTCGCTCTGTGTATAGATATGGCCAGACATCAGATTCGCACCTCTCTTTCTATGGTATAGTATATCACAGTTTTTGCGAAAAATGAAGTCATCGAAGCCACACTTTTCGTTTCGCAAATGCACCTCTGTAAAAAAGCTACGTTACTGAATAGATTGCGACACGGCGAAATGGTCTAATCAGCGTTCATTTTCGTTCAGGATTTCCAGCATCTCTTTTGGCGTCACCACATAGGGCTTGACCGGGAAATACTTGATGTTGCCAGTTACGAGATAGGCGTCGGTAGTTTCTCTTGCCTCCATAACCACCTCATAGAAAATTGCATCATCGGGGTCGGGGACATAGTCCTCAATCGTGGCAGCATCCAAAAAGATACCTCGCTTAATCAAGCCTGTCAGCGCAATTTCAATGTCCCGGCGGTCAAACTTAAATTTAGGGCGGTGCAGAACATCGTTGTATTCGTCCAGAATATCCTCATGCAGCAGAGGAATTACACGCCCCGCAAGAGCTTCTTGCAGAATAAGACCGGGAATGGAGGAAAGGTTCAACAGAGCAGAAACAACTACATTCGTATCAAGTACAACATAGTATTTCATGTTTATGCTCCGTTTCGAGCATTTTTTGACGCCCGGTCAGCTCGGGATGCCGCAATCTCAACATTGATCTCATCCAGCGACATATCCGCCGTGCCGTTCTGCTGTGCGGCTTCACTCAGACTTTGCATGGCGCGGATCGCCCGCTCAGCCCTGTATTCCTGCTTGGGCAGCGTCATGGAAAAGGGAACACCATTTACCACGACAGAGCGTTTCAAAAACATTCGGATAGCGGTAGGAAGGTCAATGCCGAGTTCCTCATAGACGGCGGCAGCCTTAGCACGGAGATCATCGTCAACACGCACCTGCATAACACTTGTAGCCATAAAAGCACTCCTTTCAACTATGATTGTGTTTGTTTACAATACAATCATATTCTATTATACGCAAAAAGTCAAGGGTTAGTCCTTGTGCATTTCCTAATGCGCTTTATTGCGCACAAAAGAAGCAGACTATGCAGGGAAAGTCATGTGCAGCCGCTTTGCTATTTATAGAACGCAGTCCTCTTGGATCAGCAGAATATCATCCCGCCCCTCAGCTTGATCGAGCATCCGCTGCGTGAAGCCGCTCTTGGAAAACAGACCGTACAGTATCTTATACCCGGGGAAAGCCGTGCGCAGTTCCGCGGACTTTTTTACCTTCTCCTCCAGTTCATAATAGACCGTTGCATCCACCGGCTTATTGTGGTACTTGCACTCCCCGGCGAATACCTGCTTCTTCTGGTGATCCACCGCCATCACATCGATCTCCGTATCGCCGTTGATGTCATTGAGCCAGTAGGAGCCGATGCGGGAGGGCACAAAGTCCACCGCCTTGCTCCGGCACAGGGAGGCAAAGATATCCTTGCAGACGTCCTCGTAGGAGAAGGCAACGAATTTCTGAATAAAGTCCTTCTCCAACTCGTCCAGAACGATCTGCTGATTGTCCAGTTCCAGTTCTCCCTTGTAGGGATAGACATAGCGGAACCAGAAGCGGATGAAATTATCTGAAATGAAGTAGAGGCCCTTTCGGGACTTCTCCGGATTCTTCTCCGTGACCGGTGTTGCCTTTTTCAGAAAGTCCAGATCGATCAGCGTGGAGAGATAGGGCGTCAGCGAGGATGTTTCCATGCCCAGAGCACCGGCGATCTTGCCCAGCTTGTGGTTGCCGTCCGCAATAGCGCGAATGATGGAGAAATAGCTGTTGGCGGACTGTACCTCGTCTTTCAGCAGGAAGTTCGGTTCCTCATAGAGAAATCCGTTCTTGGACAGTACAACTTCCTGAATCTGACGGTAGAGGTCTTCTCCCGGTTCAAAAAACTCCAGATATTTCGGGACGCCGCCCGTTACGGAATACTGCTCCACCGCCTGGGAGAACGGCTGCCCCTGCACGGCATAGAGGTCTGTAAACGGCAGCGGCTTCAAGCGGATCTGCGCGCTGCGCCGGCCATAGAGCGGACTATCGTGAGAAAGGGCGTGCTTCTGCATCATGCTGATCAGCGACCCGCAGAGGATCAGCATAACATTACTGTCCTTCAGGATCTCGTCCCAGGCATTTTGCAGAATGGACGGAAAGGCCGCGTTCGTCTTGACCAAATACGGAAACTCATCAATGACCAGCACCTTCTTTTCCTCCGGACGGTAGTTGGCGATCTCCCGGAACAGATCCAGCCAGTCCGTGAAGGTGACCCGCTGCAGCATGGAGTTGCCCGTTACCCGGGCTACCACGCCGGCAAGACGCTTCATGCTCTGGGACTCCACTTCCTCCGTCGCAAGGAAATAAAATGCCTGTTTATCTTTGATGAATTCTTTGATCAGGGTCGTCTTTCCGATGCGGCGCCGTCCGTAGATCACAACAAAGCTGCCATCCCGGCGGAATTCCTTTTCCAGCGTATTCAATTCTTCTTTTCGTCCAATAAAGTTCACCTGTACCACCTCCAGCATCTACGATTCATTTATGATAAATTATATTATGATAATCTTGTTTATATTATAAGCAGTTTTCTGAAACTGTCAAGCGGCCTGCTATATGCGGGCCGCTTTTTCTATTCTTTACAAAAAGTTCAAATTTTAAGGGGACGATACCCCCCTTGAGCGGCGCGTAATACTATGAGGGATTTTTAAGGAGGCTTCCATGGATCAAATGAATCGAAACCTGTATGAACTGCTTTTCAGATGCAAGGGGAACTGGCGCAACGCCATTTATGTCCCCTGTGGGCCGTGCCCACATCCCTGCAAGGTTGACTGCTCCGGTTGTCTCGCAGCGATCCGACAGGATGGCGCGCCGTTGCTTGTCGGCGTTCGGGAGTTTGAAGAAGAAACCGGAGAGCGGATCGATCCGGGAGAATGCATCGGAACGCTCAACAAGGACGCCTTCTCATCCCTCTTTTCCAGATACCTGACCTGGGAAATGAGCAGTTCCGAGCAGTGTCCGATGGAATACCTCACAGCTTCATCACTTTGACCCTCACTTCAAAACACCAGAAACAGAAAGGAGATCTTGCATGAAACGAATCAACATCACTTGCCCTGCCTGTGGTTCCAGAGCGTATCTTCGCCCGGCCAGCGTGGTTTATGGCGATAAGGCCCCAGACCCCGATGCCAAATACTATGTCTGCGGACGGTATCCCGCCTGTGACTGCTATGTGGCCGCGCACCGGAAAACGATGCTTCCCATGGGGACGCTGGCGGATAAGGCCCTGCGGAAAAAGCGGCACGATGCGCATGTGGCCCTGGACAGTCTCTGGAAGAATGGCGTTATGAGCCGAAAGGAAGCCTACCGCCTGCTGCAGCTGTCTATGGGGCTTCCCGCCGAGGAGGCGCATATCGCTAAATTCTCCGCCGCGCGCTGTGACGAGGTCATTGCGCTCAGCCGCAGGTTTCGCGCCGCCGCAGCAAGAGCGGCATAACAAAATCAAACATAGAAAGAAGGGAAATCGTGAGTATGGAATTTACCTTGAACGATCTACAGCGCCAGAGAGTGGAAGAGCACCTTGCGCTGGTGGAACAGGTGCTTCGCCGCAGCATCAAGACCAATGAGACGGTGGACGGCATGGGGCATGATGATCTGTACCAGGAAGGCTGTATCGCACTTTGCCGCGCGGCGGTCTCCTACCGGGAGGAAATGGGAGCATTTCCCGCTTACGCCAGAACCGTTATCCGAAATTATTTGCTGGATCGCTGCCGTGAGATCCAATCTGCGCGAAAAAATCTGCCGTTGTTGTCGCTGGACGCTTTTGCCGAGATGGGAGCGCCGGAGCCGGTCAGCCCTTTTCATACAGAAGATCTGATCTCTGATGTTTCCTCCGACGCCCTGCTCTCCCATTTCAGGAACCGCTACCACGGCACCGCCCGGCTTGGGATCGAAGCGATGGAGCTGCGGGTCAGAGGCTACAGCTGCGCGGACATTGCCAAACTGTATCAAAAGAAACCAAACTACATCGGAGCCTGTATCTCACGGGCGGCGGAAAAGCTGCGCCGGGAGCGGATCGTGCGGGAGTTCTATACCGCCTGCACGGAACAGGATATCAAGAGCGCATAAGGAGGAGTTCGTATGGCAGAAAAAACACTTTATACGGCATTGGGACATTTCCGCTGCCGAAACGATGGCGGGGGCCGGCGTTATCCGGTCATTCTCATGGATCACCGTGAGTTCGGAATGGATCCGCAGGAGATGACGCTTTGGACTGCCCTGTGTTGGCGCCTGACAGACCGTCAGCGTGCAGAGGACTTCTATGAACAGCTCTCCAACGGAATGGAGCTTTTCCCTCGACGCAGCTTTTCAGACTGCCTTGACCGGCTCGTAACACGGGGGCTTGTTGCCAAGGGCAGTGGCACGACGGATTTTGACGCGCTCTATGACCTTCTCGGCGAGCTTTATGTTGTTCCCATCTCAAGCAGCTTTCCCCTGAAGGTGGTGACCTTTCTGAAACTGCTGTGCAGCGGAACGGCTCCCGGGTCGGCTGCGGCGCTCTTTCGGCGGGATCGGCGCACAGAGCCGGAACGGCACATTATGGACCTCAGCCGCTGCGCGCCGCTTTCCACGGCGGAACTGGTTCGATGTGCGGAATGCGATATTTCGGCTACTGTCGGCAGTCAGCAGACGCTTGCGCTGCTGTATGGAGATCAGGAGACGACCAGCGACAACATCGTATCGGAAATGCGGACTGCCGCAGCTTGTCAGTCTGTGACAGCGGCGGTTGCCAATCTCTATCTTCGCAAGCAGGTCATCTTTGAGAGGGCCTGTGCATGAGCGGGTTTGAAAACTGGCCTGCTCCGATCCTGCGGCGGTGGCTCTTATCCGCCGCCGCAGGGCCGGTCATTTTCCTGATAGGGCTGGCAGGCCGCATTGCCCTGCACGACCCAACGCTTCTGACGCTCAGCACCTTATTGGCATCCTGCATAGTCGTTCGATGTATTCTGCTGTTTCAAGCGATCCGTCAGGGGGCCTATGAAACGGTGGAGGGCGTGTGTGTCGCCATCAGGCGAGCGTCCTTGAGAGGGCACCAGCGTATCCGGCTGATGGATGATTCCGGCACTGCGCATGACCTCTTGCTGGATCGGCATCAAAGATTTCTGATTGGCAGCAGCTACCGCGTCTATCTTCAAAGTCATTTCGGAGCCGAGTTGCCGGAAGCGAGGATACCCCGTGGCACACTGCTGGGGCTGGAGGAGCTTGGAGCGTGCCGGACTGAATCGGAGATAGACGGTCAGCCTGCCGCGCCGGAAGACCCAAATATCGCAGAAATGGAGGAATTCAATGAGTAAGCAAACCGGGGATGCGGATAAAATCTTGGACCAAATAAGATAAATGTGACTGATAGTTTTCCATCAGTCACATTTATCTTAATATTTTGTTGAAAGAGGCAATTGCTTTATCATCAGATATATCTTAATCAAAAGCAAAACCACATCAACAGATACTATCGACAACAGGAAAAGCTCTATAGCTTTCTCTTTGCTTTCAAAAACCTCTTTTAATGCAGTTCTTCCTTTGAATAGATCATACCACAGCGGAAATGCGAAGAACACCCCTATAAGCAATAAGTATTCTTGGACCCTCATGCTCTTTAGGCCTCCACAAATTTGGTGCCATCATTGTAAAAAATCATCTGCTTCTTTCCACATGGAGTTACCGTGCCAGAAGATGACTGTGCAATAGAAATTCGTTTTTTCATATTAATCCCTTTTTCAATAGTTTGGAGTTCTTCGAACTTCGCCGTGTTTTGTTCTATTCAATATATCCTTTTTCTCCCTCAAAAGTGAGTTTTATGTGCAAATCATTTTTCACATCACTTTTGAAAAAGCTTTCAGCAACTGTTCTTTCCTTCAGATGAAAAATGTGGGCCCATTGTTCTCGGTTTTCGTTATTGTCTGTATTTTCAATAACAAGCACTTTTTCTTCATCATTTTCCAAGAATGCAAAGGATT
>OGXM01000998.1_pt1 | contig 16649 bp, 17 predicted proteins | sample 1576271 | NCBI WGS metagenome assembly OGXM01 (sample SAMEA3541579, study PRJEB24748) | human gut metagenome | biome: human gut; feature: human-associated habitat; material: faeces | place: China | collected 2012 | reverse complement strand
ACAGCAGCAGCCGCAAAATCAGCAGTGCCGTCACGCCGGGCAGGCCCAATACCCCGGCACAGAAGGTCGTAAAGCGGTTCAGCGGCAGGCTGATCCCGGTCACAGGCTCCAGCAAACCCAGCAGCGCCAGTACCCCAAGGCCGCATACCGCGCCGCCCAGCAGACTGCGCAGCCCGCAGTGCTGGCGGGCCGCGCAGCGCACCACACACAGCAGGCAGACGGCTGCCGCAGCATAGGGCCAGTAAGCCGTCATGGGTCCTCCCTGTCTGCCCGCAGCAGGCGCAGCAGCGCGCGGCAGCGGCACATAAGCGCCGCATGCTGGTAGGTCAGCTGCTCGATGGAAAATGGGTCCTGTGCCTCCCGAAAGGCGCTGTCAACGGCGCGCATCGCTTGCATTGTGCTGTCCAGCTCGGCCTTGGCGGCGCGGCGCTCCCGTTCGGCTCTGGTAATGCGTCTGAACATAACCCCTCCGTCACAGCAGAATACAGATCAGCCCGTCACAGCCCTCGTTGATGATGCGCTCAAGGGTCTGCTGCAGACGGGCGCGCGCCTCCTGCGGCATATGCAGCAGCTTGGCCTGTACGCCCTCGCTGACAAGCTCATTCAGGCTCTTGCCGAAGATGTTCGTGCTCCACAGCTTGCCGGGGTCGGTCTCAAAATCCGAAAGCAGGCTTTTGATAAGCTCCTCTCCCTGCTGCTCACTGCCCACTGTGGGGGAAAGCTCGGTGTGGATGTTGGCGCGCATGATGTGCAGGCTGGGGGCGCTGGCGCTGAGTCGTACCCCGTACTGGCCGCCCTGCCGGACGATTTCAGGGTCCTCCAGCGTCAGTTCATCAATACCCGGCATGACGATCCCATAGCCGGTAGCCTCGACCTGATCCAGTGCGGATTTGATCTTGTCATAGGCGCGCTTGGCCCGTGCCAGACTGACGACACAGGGCAGCAGGCTGGCTTCATCCACGATGTCCAGCCCGGTCTGCTCGCCGAGGATCCGGTAAAAAATATCGGGGTCTACAGTGACACGGAGTGTGACGCTGCCGGTGGCGAGATCCATACCGGCGGGGGAGGCGCCGGGGATATACTCGCAGCCAAGCTGGGGGCGTTTGCCGGCAATGTCGGCCATCTTGTGCAGCGAGGAAGCAAATTCCAGCATGGCGGTGTAGACAGCACTCTGCAGCCAGTGTCCGCTTTCAAGCATCGTCACCCAGCCGGGCATCTGCACAGCGATCTCCCGAATGGGGAACTCATACAAAAGCGCCTGCAGCAGCCGGTCAAGCGTTTCCACAGTCATTGTGGTGCAGTTCAGGGGGAAAACGGCATGACCGTAGCTTTCGGTCAGCTCAGCGGCAAGACGGCGGGAATCCTCGCTGTCCGGGTCGGCGCAGTTCAGCAGGATGATATAGGGCTTGCCGATGGCGTCCAACTCGGCAAGGATGCGGCGCTCCGCCTCCAGATAAGCCTCTCGCGGCAGATCGGCAACCGAGCCGTCCGTTGTGACAACGAGACCGACCGTGGCATGCTCCCGGATGACGCAGCGTGTGCCGGTCTCGGCTGCCAGATCAAACGGTACCTCGTGGTCGAACCAGGGACTTTTGACAAGGCGCGGCGCTTCGTTTTCCTCATGGCCCAGCGCACCGTCCACCATGTAGCCCACACAGTCGATGAGCCGTGCCCGGAAGCTGCCGCCGCCCGAAAGTTCGATCCGAACCGCCTTCTCGGGGATGAACTTTGGCTCGGTGGTCATGATGGTGCGCCCGGCAGCGGACTGGGGCAGCTCATCATGGGCACGGGCCCGGCGTGCTTCGTTTTTGATGCGGGGCAGCAGCATAAGCTCTGCAAAGCGCTTGATGAAGGTGCTTTTGCCGCTGCGCACCGGCCCCACAACACCGAGGTAGATGTCCCCGCCGGTGCGCTGGGCTATGTTCTGGTAGATCTGTTCCTGTGTCACGGGTGTACCCTCCTTTACAGCGCAGCCGGAATCAGCAGGCAGGCGGCCTCAGTGGTCAGCTCCTGAGGCGGCTTGTCGGTCGTATCAAGATGGTTGGCGGCGGCAAGGTCCCGGGCGCGTGAATGGTAGCGCTTGGCAATGTCAAAGATGCGTTCCCCCTGCCGGGCATAATAGATGTACAGGGCCGGGCCGTCAGCGTCATCGTAGGCCTCCCCCAGCTCCACATCGCAGAGGGCGTCCGTACTGGCGGCCTGCATCAGGATACCGCTTGTCTCGATCTCAAGATCGACCCGCAGCCGTGCGCCGCTCTTGCTGCTGACGACCCGGACGGCAGCAGCACCCATGCTGGGCCACGCGGCATCTGCCGTGCCGGGCCAGACACCGTCCGGCTGCCAGAGAAAGGTCTTGTCATAGCAGGTCAGTTCCCCGCGTGCATCGCCGATCAACACATGGGCGGTGCCCTTTCCCTGCAGGCGCAGGTGGGTTTCGGCCCGCTCCCCGTCCGCAGGGATGGCGCAGGCTGCCCCCAGCGTTACAAAGCAGCCGATGACCGTTCCCTCGGCATCGGGCAGATCGTCCTCAATGGAAACGGAGATACGCCCCGAGAGGTCGGCCGTTTTCTGCAAAAGGCGGCACGGCGTTTGAACGGTCTGTGTCTTGCAGAGCGTTGAGTAGGCATCGGCGGCCACGCGGTACTGTACGGCACGCCAGACCTCAATGCGCAGCCTCCATGTCACCGAGAGCGAGGCCTCCCCTGCGCCGCCCGTACTCTCCGCTGCGCTGAGAACGCAGGCCAGCACCTCACCGCGCACCAGCGGGGCATCGTCCTCCGCCACGCCGGGCAGCTCGATCGTCTGCTGTATGGGAATATCCCTGCTGCGCACGGTCAGCTCGCCGCTGTCGGTATTCTGGCTGCAGATCTGAAGCTGCAGGGTCCCCTGCACGCTGGCCTGCCCGGCGGCCAGAACGATGCTGCCTGCGGTAAAGCTGCCGGTGATGTCCAGCACATTCTCCCCGGCGGCGGGCAGCGCGGCAGAGGACTCGGCTGTCAGCGTTTTTTCCTCAGTCACGGCGCATTGCATGCCCTGCAAAATGCGGGTGTACTGCTCAATGCCGCAGTCGGCCAGCGAGGTCAGCAGTTCAAGCTCCCGCCGCACAGCCACGGCGGCACACAGGATGTACGCCCCGCGAAGATCAATGCGATGCTCACTGACTGCGCGGCAGTTGCAGTATTCCTGCTCGCCCCAGACCTGGGCCGGGCCTTCGGCAAAGGCAGCGTCCGGGAGCTCGACCGATTTTTCAAAGGCAAATTTCTGCTCTGTGCGCAGTAGGCGGGCACCGGGCTCCTCGCTCTGGTAGTAAACGGTACAGCGCAGATACCCCTCGGTCTGCCATCGGTTGCCGGTCACGCGGTTCTGCAGCACAACGGGCGTGATCAGGCATTTGACGATCTTAAAGACGGCGGGCAGATAATCGGGGATCAAAAGTTCGGTCTCAACAGGTAATTCCAACCGCGTTTCCCAGCGGCCGCCATAAGATGCTATGGTGTCTTTGAACACCTTCAGTTCCATATTGCTTGCCCCTTTCCGGTTATGTTCTGGGGCATTATATGCGGCAGGGCAAAAAAATAGCCCCTGCCCGTAACAGGCAGGGGAAAAAATCATACCCTGAAGGCTGCGCGCAGAAGCCAGCGCAGGCCGCGCGGGCAGCGAACCACGACCACATGCATGACATACACCTCACTTTCCGTGTCTGTGTACGCCATACTATGCAGCGCGCTTACGGTGTGTTACGCATCATCGCGGGTCAGCACCACAACGCCGCAGCCGCTGCTGCACTGCAGGCAGGCGGTGTCAGCGGTAAATTCATTGCTGACGCCGAGGGGATACTCTGCGGTAAGAACGGCGTCCTCGAGCGGGTAGTACACGCCGCGCAAGCAGACGCCGGTGAGCGTTCCTTCCATCGGAAAGAGGGAGAGAAACTTCCAGTCGTGGTGTGCCAGCACCAGCGCACGGCCCGGGGTCAGAAAGCGCAGCTCGCTGCGCTCATCGGCCAGCAGAACGCTGACGCCGTTTTTGGCAAGGTACAATCCGGTAGCCAGGTTGGCCAGGGTATGCTCAAGCCGGGCACCGCCCAAGGCCCCCAGCAGCGTGATCTCGTCATAGCCCTGCTCCAGAAGCCAGCGTGCGGCATACTGGGTGTCGGTGTCGTCCTTCACATGGGGCAGAACGATGGTCTCCTGTGCAGTTTTGGGCCGCGGGGCGGAATCGAAGTCACCCACGATCAGATCGGGCTGTAAACCGAGCCGCGCAGCATTGCGGTAGCCCGCATCGCAGGCTACGATAAAGTCCCCGGGCTGCACATAATGACCGAGGGCAGCCGCTACCGGCACGGCGGACAGGATAACGGCGCGCTTGCTCATTTTTCCCACTCCTTCCGCGCATTGGCCTCCTCATACATGGCAAGGTAGCTGGCGTAGCGCGTTTTGCTGATGGTTCCGGCCTCCACGGCCTCGCGCACGGCGCAGCCGGTCTCGCTGCGGTGAGAGCAGCCGGTAAAACGGCACTGCCCGAAATACGGCGCAAACTCCGGGAAGGTATGCTGCAGATCTTCCTTGGGAATACGGCAGAGCTTTTGTGCTTCAAGGCTGGCAAAGCCGGGGGTGTCCGCCAGTCTGCCGCCGCAGATCTCAAAGATCTCGACCTCGCGGGTCGTATGGCGGCCGCGGCCCAGCTTTTGGCTGATCTGGCCGGTCTCCCGGTTCAGCGCAGGGGCCAGCGTGTTGAGCAGCGTTGACTTGCCGACGCCGGAATTGCCGCAGAAGGCGCAGAGGTGACCGCTGATATAGCGCTTGACCTCATCGAGGCCCTCGCCGGTCTCGTAGTTCAGCTGCACAAGCGGGATACCGCTGCCCGCGTAGGCGGTGCGCAGCATGTCGGCGGCGGCCAGATCTGCCTTGGTGACCACCAGCACCGGCTGCACATCCTTGTAGATGGCGGCTGCAGCCAGTTGATCCAGCACAAGGGTGCTGGGCACCGGCTGGGTCGTGCTGGTGACGATGAACAGAATATCCAGATTGGCGATCGGCGGACGAATGAAAACATTTTTGCGGGGCAGGATCTCATCGATCATGGTGCCGTCGGCAGAAAGGGTCACATTGTCCCCTGCCACAGGCGTGATGCCGCGCTTGCGGAAGATGCCGCGGGCTTTACATTCCACGATTCCGTCCGGTGTTTTGACATAGTAAAAGCCGCCGATGCCTTTGGTGATATAGGCCATGTTGTCCTCACTTATCAGCCGATGGGATTGCCCTGCGCATCACATTGCTGGCCGTTCTCATTCCACATCGAGCCATCGGTACGCTGGTGGATCTGGTGGCTGCCGTCAGCACTCCACCAGGTGCTTTCCTGCACGGAGATCGTACCGTCCGGGTTGACGGTCGGGCCGGTCTGCTCAGGCTCCTGTACGGCCTCGGGCACGCCCGTGGAAACTACCAGCGTGATGACAGAGGATTTGCGCACGGTGGTATTCGCCTCAGGCGACTGGCTCAGGACGGTGCCGGCGGGCTGGTCGCTGGCCTGCTCAATCGTGCGGATGGACAGGGTCAGGCCCTTCACATCATTGCGGGCGTCCTCAATGGTCTTGCCGGTCAGGCTGGGCACCGTCACATCGCGGGCAACCTCAGAGCGGCTGACATACAGAATGGCAGTGGTATCGCCCTCGACCGTTTCACCGGCGGCGGGCTGAGAGTAGATGACTGCGCCGTTGGCAACGGAGTTGTCCACCATCGGCTTCTTAGTCACGCGCAGGCCCATATCCTTGAGGGTCTGCTCGGCGTCCTCGGCCACCATGTTCTTGGTTTCAGGGATCGTGACATACTGGGTACCAAGGCTGACCGTCAGCACGATGCGCTGCTTTTCCTTGACGGTACGCCCCGCCTTGGGGGTCTGGCGGATGATCGTGCCGGCCGGCTCGCTGGAGTATTCCTCCGGAAATTCGGCGCGCAGCAGGTTGTTGTAGTCAGTGGCGAGAAACTCGTCCTTCGTCATGCCGACAAAACTGATGACCTGCACATCGGCACGGTTGGAGAAGAGCAGGTTGCTGGAGTTTGTGAAGATCAGGTAGATGAGAATGGCAGCGCCGATAACGAACGCCACGGCCATGCCGAAGAAGATCGGCAGCAGAGAAAAGCCCCTGCCGGAATTTTTCTTCTTGCGCTTGGCCGACTTGCTGCGGCCCGGGTTGGCCGTGCCGACCCGGCGGGCGTCGCTTGTGCGGATATTTGCGGATTTGGCGCTGGGCTTGGCGCTGTTTACCACGCGGTTGATGCTCCTTTCCGGGTTGTCCTCAGCATTGCGGTATTCATATTCAAAGACGAAAGACTTAAGACTTTCATTAAGTACCTACATGATATAAATCTTCGTATTCCGGGTCAGAAACTTCCGGGTCAACCTGTGTTGCCAGAAAGATTTTCTGGTCTTTTTCCATTGCCTTTTCAGTGATCTGGCGCAGACCGGCCGGGGTATTGGGGGCAATCTCCGCCAGAGGCTTCGGCTTCTCGGAAATCTGCATGATAGCGATGGACACGGCACCATCGCCGTCAAACGGCAGGCGGCCGGAGAGCATCTCATACAGCATGACACCGACAGAGTAGATGTCGGTGCGGGCATCGGTGCGTTCGCCCTTGGCCTGCTCCGGGCTGATATAGTGTACCGAGCCGATAGCCTTGTCGCTGACGGTCTGGCTCTGTGCGCGGGAGAAGCGCGCAATGCCGAAGTCCATCATCTTGATGGAGCCGTCCGCCAGCAGCATGATGTTCTGCGGCTTGACATCGCGGTGGATGATGCCCTTGGAGTGTGCATGCTGCAGGGCGCTCAGCACCTGTGTGGCAAAATGCACGGTTTCCTTCCAGGTCAGCGCGCCGCCGCGCTGTTTGAGGTACTCCTTCAGGGTGATGCCGTCCACATATTCCATGACGATGTACTGCAGCTTGTCGGTGACAGATACATCGTAGACCTTGACGATATTGGGATGGCTGAGGATGGAGATGGCCTTCGATTCGTTTTTGAAGCGGCGGACCAGCTCCTCATTGTCGAGAAATTCTTCCTTCAGAACCTTGACGGCGATCTGGTTGCCTGTTTTCAAATCGGTGCCGCGGTAGACATTGGCCATGCCGCCAACGCCCACAAGCCCCTCAATCGAGTAGCGGCCGTCCAGTCGTTTGCCAATCAGATTATCCATTGTTGACCTCCGTAGTTTCCACGCCCATCAGCAGGACCGTAATGTTATCCTGTCCGCCCGCCTGCAGGGCGCGGTCTACCAGGATACTGGTTGCATCAAAGAAGGGTACCTCACGCAGTACCTGTGCAATATCATCGTCCGACACCATATTCGTCAGACCGTCTGTGCAGAGCAGTAAAATATCCCCTTCTTCAATCTCGCAACGGTTGTACTCCGGCACGATATTGGCCGAGACACCCAGCGCCCGGGTGATCAGGTTTTTTTGCGGGTGTATGGCGGCCTGCTCACGGGTGATCTGGCCGCTGTCCACAAGCTGCTGCACCATCGAGTGGTCGCGGGTGATCTGCCGCAGCGTACCTGCATGGAACAGATACGCGCGGGAATCCCCAGCGTGTACCAGATGGGCCATGCCGCGGCTGGCGTAGGCACAGACGCCCGTGGTGCCCATGCCCTGCATCTCCGGGTCGGAGGTGGATTTTTCATAGACGGCGCGGTTCGTGATGTCGAACCCGCGCATGATAAAGGTCTTTTCCATCCCGGGCTGCAGGGCCTTCATGTGGCGGGCAAAATACTGCTGCATGGTGTCGGTGGCAATGCGGGCGGCAATGCGCCCGCCGTTTACACCGCCCATGCCGTCGCAGACAATGCCCCAGGCGGTGCCGCCTGCCAGCTGCTGCGCACAGTAATTGTCCTGATTTTCCTGCCGGCAGCTGCCGATGTCAGTGATCGCGGCGATCTTCATTCAGGTCGAGTCCTTTCTGCTGCCAATGGCAGAGCTTATTTTCCCTGCGCATCCTCGCGGCGCAGCTGGCCGCAGGCGGCGCTGATGTCGGTGCCGAGACGGCGGCGCACAGTGGCGTTGACGCCGAGTGCCTCAAGCTCCTTCTGGAAGCGGTGTACATTGGCATCGTCTGTGGCGGAGTAGGGGCTGCCGTCCACCGGATTGATGGGGATAAGGTTGACATGCGCCCCCATACCACGGATGAGGTCGGCCAGCTTTTGGGCCATCTCGCTGCTGTCATTGACGCCGCGCACCATCGAATATTCAAAGCTGATGCGGCGGCCTGTCTTTTGAAAATACCGGTGGCAGGCGGCAAACAGCTGCTCCACGTCATAGGCGCGGTTCACCGGCATGATTCGGGAGCGCGTCTCGCTGTCCGGCGCGTGGAGGGACACCGACAGCGTCAGCTGCAAATTCAGCTCCGCCAGCGCGTCGATCTGGGGCACGATGCCACAGGTGGACAGACTGATATGCCGCATGCCGATGTTCAGCCCGTTGGGGCTGTTGACCAGCGCTAAGAACTTCAGCACGTTATCCTTGTTGTCCAGCGGCTCTCCGATCCCCATCAGCACAATGTTGGAGATGGCAAGGCCGCTGTCCAGCTGGGTAAACAGCACCTGATCCAATATCTCGGAGGGCGACAGGTCACGCACCTTTCCGGCGATGGTGCTGGCGCAGAAGGCGCAGCCCATGCGGCAGCCCACCTGAGAGGAGATGCACACAGTATTGCCGTGGTGATAGCGCATCAGCACCGTTTCGATACAGTTGCCGTCCCGCAGCCGCCACAGGTATTTCACCGTGCCGTCATGCTTTGACATCTGCTTGCGCTCCACAGTGGGAACGGTGATGTAGCAGCGCTCCGCCAGTTTTTGCCGCAGGGGCTTGCTGAGGTCGCTCATTTCCTCGAAGGATGTCACACCCCGATGGAGCCAGGTAAATACCTGCTTGCCCCGGAAGGATGGCTCGCCCATCTCCCGCAGCAGCTGTGTGATCTCCTGAAGATCCAGAGATTTGATATCTGTCATAGGCAGTTCCTTACTCTTGCTTTTCCAAACGGCAGATATAGAAGCCGTCCGTGCCCCATCGTTGGGGCCACAGGGTCAAATGTCCATCGCAGCCGCCGATAGGAGCAGGCAGCACAAAGGGCGACAGGTGGAATTCGGGATGCTCCTTCAAAAACCACGTGACCACCTCTTGATTCTCCTCCGGCAGCACCGTGCAGGTGGAATAAATCAGCGTGCCGCCGGGACGGACGTAGCTGGCGGCATTCTCCAGAATGGCCCGCTGCTCACGGGGCAGCTTGGCCAACTCCTTGGGGTTTTTGTAGCGGATATCCGGTTTCTTGCGAATGATGCCAAGGCCGGAGCAGGGCACATCGGCCACCACCAGATCCGCCTGTCCGATCCACGCCTCGTGGCGCTCCCGGCCGTCGGCCAGCGCCGTGCGAATGGAGCGCAGGCCCAGACGAGCCGCGCCGTTTTCGATCAGCTTCAGCTTGTGGGGATGTACGTCACAGGAGAGGATGTCTCCCCTGTCCCCCATGTCGATGGCCAGCGCAAAAGACTTTCCGCCCGGCGCGGCGCAGACGTCCAGCACCCGGTCGGTTTCCTGCGGCGCAGCCACCGTAGCTACCAGCCGCGCCGCCGCGTCCTGCACGGTAAACAGGCCCTGCCGGAAAGCATTCAGACTTTCCAGATCACCGGTGCCGCTGACCTCAAAGCAGCCAGCCATCCACGGATGGGGCATGATCGTCGCACCGGTGGCCCGCAGCTCCTTTTCCAGCGCTTCCGGTGTGGTTTTCATGGTGTTGGTCTGGATGGTGGTGGGAACGATGGCGTTGTTGCAGCGGAGATATTCCTCTGCCTCCTCCGCGCCCAGAATGTCGATGAGCCGCGTCACCAGCCACTTGGGATGGCTGTACCGCAGCGACAGGTAATCCGCCGTGCTGCCGCGGGGCAGCTCCGGCATATCCAGCCAGTTGGTAACAAATTTCCGCAGCACCGCATTGACCATGCCTGCCGCCTTGGGGCGGCCATGACGCTTGGTCATCTCCACCGCCTCGTTAACGGCGGCGCGGTGGGGAATTTTATCCATAAACAGTATCTGATAGGCACCGATCCGCAGGATATTCCGGATCAGCGGCTCCAGCCGCTCCGCCTTCTGGGTACACCACAGACTGATGTAGTAGTCCAGATACATGCGGTTCTGGATAACGCCATAGGCGATACGGCTGGCCAGCGCCGCGTCCCGGCTGTCCAGCCCGTTTTTGGCGATGGTGCGTTTCAGGCTGCCGTCCGACCAGGCGTTGGCGGCGGAAACGCTCAGCAGAACCTCCAGCGCGGTGTCGCGGGCGTTACTCTTTCGTTTTTCGTTCATAGGCAGACCGGGATCGGATGGCCTGCCAGATAGGCGGCGGCGGACATGCGCTTGCCGCCCTGTGCTTGCAGCTCCAAAATCCGCAGCAGCTTACCGTCGCCGCAGGCAACAGCAATGCCTTTCTTGTTGGCTTCCACGACTGCGCCGGGAGCGGCGGCGGTCTCCTCGCCCACTGCGGTACGGTAGACCTTCACGCTAGCGCCGTTCAACTCCATTGTCGCGCAGGGCCAGGGAATCAACCCACGCACCTGATCGTGCAGCTGCTGGGCGGGCTTCGTAAAGTCCATGGGGCTCATGCTCTTATCCAGCATAGGGGCATAGGTGTGCTTGTCGTGCTCCTGCGGTGTACGGGTGGCCGTACCGGCCGTCAGGTCGTGCACCGTCTGCACCAGCGCGTCAGCACCCAGCAGAGCCAGACGAGCCGTCAGGGTCTGGGCATCCTCGTCTGGATCAATGGGAGTCTCTGCAACGCGGATGATATCGCCCGCGTCCAGCTCGGCGGCCATATACATGATGGTCACGCCCGTGACCTTTTCGCCGTTGAGAACCGCCCAGTTGATCGGGGCCGAGCCGCGGTATTTGGGCAGGATGGAGGAATGCACATTGATAGAGCCGTAGGGCGGCGTGTTCAGAATATCCTCCGGCAGAATGCGGCCATAGGCAGCCACCACGATCAGCTCCGGGTGCAGCTCCTGCACCAGTGCCAACGCCGTGCCGTCCCGCAGCTTCAGCGGCTGATACACCGGCAGATTCTGTGACAAGGCATATTCCTTCACAGGTGAGAATGTCAGCTTGTGGCCGCGGTTTTTCGGCTTATCCGGCTGGGTAAAGACGCCACAGATCTCGTGACCGGCCTCCACCAGTGCTTTTAGGGAGGCCACCGCAAATTCCGGCGTGCCCATAAATAAGATCCGCATTACTCTTCTTCCTCTACTTCCGCATCTTCGATCTCGTACTGGTCGGCGTGGTCAGCCAGCCACTGCTGCAGCTCCTCGCCCTCCATCAGGTGGTCGGTGTGCTCCACAAACAGGTGGCCGTCTAGATGCTCGATCTCGTGGCAGAAGCAGCGGGCGGTGATGCCCTCGTCCTCCACCTCGAACCACTGGCCGTCACGATCCTGCGCCTTGACCCGCACCACATAGGGGCGCGTCACTTCGCCGTATTTGCCGGGAACGCTGAGGCAGCCCTCCAGCGCCGTCTCCTCGCCCTCGGTGTAGACGATCTCCGGATTGATCAGCTCAATGATCTCGTCATCCTCGTTCAGTACGATGCAGACCCGGCGCAGAATGCCCACCTGCGGAGCGGCCAGACCCACGCCACCGGCTTCCTCCAGCGTCTCCGCCATGTCGTCCAGCAGCGTGTGGAGCCGGTCGTTGAACTCTGTCACGGGGCGGCAAACCTTGGTGAGACATTCCTCACCCTGCAATGCGATCTTCCTTAGTGCCATACTTTATTACCTCTAATCCATCAAATTACAATCCGTGTATATCTGCATGCCGCGGTTTTCACCGCGCTTTGAAAACGCCTTCATAAATGCCGCCAGCAAGCCCCGCAGTACCTTGTCGTTCCGGCCGATCACCGTTACACGATAGCGGTATCGGTCGTTGACCTTTACCACCGGTGCGGGAGCAGGCCCCAGGATCATCAGACCCAGCGCGTCGTAGGGCGGCTGCTTTGCCGCCGCCAGAAGGCTGTCGCATATCTCCCGGATCGCGCGGCGGACGGCGGATTCCTCCGGCCCTGTGACCGTGACCATCATCTGGTCGGCAAAGGGCGGGTCGCGGCGCAGCTGCCGCAGGCGTATCTCGCTCTCGTAAAACCGGTCATAGTCCTGCGCGGCGGCGGCCTGTATCACGTCGTTGCCTGGCGTATAGGTCTGGATCACGGCACGTCCCTCTTTTCCGCCCCGTCCCGCGCGGCCCACCACCTGCGTCAGCAGACTGAAGGTCCGTTCGGAGGCGCGGTAGTGATCCACGTACAGAGAAAGATCCGCCGCCAATACGCCAACCAGTGTGACATTTTCAAAATCCAACCCCTTGGCCACCATCTGAGTGCCAATCAGAATAGGGATCTCCCTTTCGTCAAATTCCCGCAGCAGCGCTTCATGTCCCGCACCGACCGTGTCCGCGTCCATCCGCAGGATAGGGGTATCCGGAAATAGCTCACGCAGCTCCTCCTCCACCCGCTGGGTGCCGAAGCCGATATGGCGCAGCTGCGTTCCGCAGTCCGGGCAAACCTCCGGTGCCTTTTCCGAATGACCGCAGTAGTGGCACATCAGCCGATCGTTGACGCTGTGATACGTCAGGTAGACGCTGCACCGGGGACATTGGGGCACAAAGCTGCAATTGGGGCACAGCAGCTGGCGGCTATTGCCCCGGCGGTTGAGAAAGAGGATGCTCTGCTCGCCACGCGCCAGATTTTCACGCAGCTCCTCGTACAACGGCTGGCTAATGGCGGTCATGTTTCCCTGCCGCAGCTCCTGCCGCATGTCCGCCATAATCACACGGGGCAGCTGCTGGCGGTTATACCGTTGGCGCAGCAGTGTCAGGTGATAGTCGCCGTTCCGGGCGTGCCACGCTGTTTCAACGGTAGGCGTGGCGGAGCCCAGCACCAGATGGCAGCCCTCCGCTCCGCAGCGGTAGCGGGCAATGTCTCTGGCGTGGTAGCAGGGAGCGCGCTCGGATTCATAAGAGCTTTCCTGCTCCTCGTCCATAACGATCAGCCCCAGATTTTCCAGCGGCGCGAACACGGCGCTGCGGGTGCCCAGCACGATACTGGCCTCCCCCTTCCGGATGCGCTTCCACTGGTCATAGCGCTCCGTGGCCCGAAGGCCGCTGTGCAGCAGGGCTACCTTTTCCCCAAAATAAGCGGTGAAGCGGGCCATCATCTGAGGCGTCAGGGCAATTTCCGGCACAAGGATCATCACAGACTTTCCCTGTGCCAGCAGCTCCTGTGCCAAGCGGATATAGATCAGCGTCTTGCCGCTTCCGGTAACGCCCTGCAGCAGCGTTACGCCACCGGATCCTGCCATGACCCGCTGCAAGATCGCGTCATACGCCTGCTGCTGCTCCTCATTCAGTGTAATGGATTCTGCCTTTACATGATAAGTTTTTTCACTGATTCGATAGGTTTCCTGTGTGCGCAGCTCGATCACGCCGCGCTTTTCCAGCGCTGTGACGGTCTGTCGGGACGCACCGGTAAAATAGCTCAGCTCATGTACGGCGGTCTCGCCTTGCTGTAACAGGAACTGCACCGCATCGTACATACGGGGCGCAGATTTTTTCCGGGTCTGCGCCCACGCGGCGGCATCCTCCGGCGGAATCGCCAGCCGAACCAGCTGCACCGTCTTGTCCTGCACATTGCGGCGGCCCACCGTCTGGTGGGAGACGACGCCCCGCTTTTCCAGACCGCGCAGGGTGGTGACAACCCCCTCGCCATAAGCCTCGCGCAGCACAGACAGTTCTTTCGGCCCGTCCAGAAGAAGCTGGCAGACCGCCGCCTCTTTCCCGGACAACTCCGGAAAGGCGGTACTTCCACGCAGGTGCCACAGCTCCTGATAACGATACCACACAGCGGCAGGCAAAACGGTGCGGATCGCGTCATAAAACGTGCAAAAATACCGCTGCCGCATCCAGAATGCCAGCTTGATCTCCCGCGGAGAGATCACCGGAGCGCCGTCCAGGTTCAGGCGCAGCGCCTTCAGCGGGCCATTCGGCAAACCCTCCTCCAACGAAAGGATGATCCCCTCGCTGGTACGGTTTCCCCGGCCAAAGGGTACCAGCACCCGGCAGCCCACGCTGACGTCCATCCCGGCGGGAACCCCATAAGAATAGGGCTTGTCGATGGCATATGTCGCCGCTTCCACGGCGATCTTCGCGATCTGCATAAGCCCTGTTCTCCTCTCTTGTATGGGTTACTCCTGAATCGAGGAGTCGATGGTGCTGGCGTCAAACTTGCCGTCGGCCACCTCGTCAATGGCGAGGGTGACGGGCTTTTCGTCCAGATGCTCGCCGGTCTCCTCGGCCTCGGCGGCGATCTGACGGGCGCGGCGGGCCACTACGTTGACCATCATGTAACGGTTGGGCACATAGGCCGTCAACTGATTCATAGCGGGATACAGCATAGACATAATAACATATCTCCTTCTGCCTTTTCGGCGATAAAATATATGGTTTGATGGGTCTCTTATGCTTCGCGCAACAGGTGGATGCGGTCTGTGGGGCGGCAGTGCTCAGCCAGCATAATGGCCCGCAGCTCCGCCACGGCGTTCTCCACGTTGTCATTTATCACAAAATAATCGTACTGGTCGGCAGCCTTCAGTTCCACCTTGGCCCGCAGCAATCGCTCCTGCACCTTTTCCGGAGAGTCGGTGTTCCGGGCGGTAAGGCGGCGCTCCAGCTCCTCCCACGAGGGCGGCGCGATGAAGATCCGCACCACCTCAGGCCGCAGCGTATGAACCTGTGCGGCACCCTGGATCTCGATATCCAGGATGGCGTCTTTCCCCGCCGCCATGGCCTCGTCCACATATTTGCGGGGCGTGCCGTAGAAGTTGCCTACATACTCGGCATACTCCAGAAATTCACCGTCGGTGATCCACTGGTGGAACATCTCCGGCTCGATGAAATAGTAGTTCACCCCATGCTCCTCACCGGGACGGGGCGCACGGGTGGTGGCGGACACGGAAAAATACAGATCGTCACGCCCCTCAAACAATGCTTTCAGCACCGTGCTCTTTCCCACGCCGGACGGCCCGGAGATCACAAATGTTTTTCCCTTTTTATCCAAACTCATTCCTCTTCCTCCCTTATCTCTTCCGGCGTCATGCCAAGGCGCGGCGCCAGCTTTTCCGTACTCAGAGCCGACAGCACCACGTGGTCGCTGTCCATAATGAGCACCGACGCTGTTTTCCGGCCATAGGTGGCGTCGATCAGCATGCCCCGGTCACGGGACTCCTGCACCAGCCGTTTGACCGGGGCGCTGTCCGGGCTGACGATGGCGATCAGGCGCCGTAGCGACACCAGATTGCCGAACCCGATATTGACCAACTGCATCTCACTCAATGTTCTGCACCTGCTCGCGGATCTTCTCCACCTCGGCCTTCATGTTCACCACGTCCTGCGCGATGGTCAGGTCGTTGCACTTTGAGCCGATGGTATTGCACTCGCGGTTGACCTCCTGGATCAGGAAGTCCAGCTTCCGGCCAATGGGCTGGTCGCTCTCCAGCATGGTACGCAGCTGGGAGAGATGGCTGCGCAGACGGACAGTTTCCTCATCCACGGCGATCTTGTCGGCGAAGATGGCCGCTTCCGTCAAAATGCGGCTCTCGTCAATGGCGGTGGATTGCAGCACCTCCTGCATCCGGGCCAGCAGCTTTTCCCGATAGGCCGCCACGGTCTGGGGAGAGCGCTCCTCCACCTTACCCACCACCGCTTCGATGGTATCAGCACGGCCTGCGATATCCTCGCGCAGCTTGCCGCCCTCGACGGTGCGCATGGCGTTGTAGGCGGCCAGCGCCTCGTCCAGCACAGCGCAGATATCGGCAGCTACGGACTCCAGATCCTCCTCCGCCTTGGTGACAGTCAGCACATCGGGGAACTTCGCCAGCGTAACGGCGTTCAGGCCGTCCTCCAGCGAGAACATGTCCTTCAGCCGCGTCAGCGCCTCGTAGTAGCCGCGTGCCAGCGGCTCGTTGACCGCCACCACCGTCTCGTCAGCGGCGGCAGCGTCGATGGTGATGAACACATCCACCTTGCCGCGGGAGACGGCCTTCTGCACGCGGGCCTTCACAGAGTCCTCCGCGAAGATGTAGGTGCGGGGCACCTTCACCGTGCAGTCCAGATAGCGGTTGTTGACAGACCGCACCTCCACCGTGATATCGCGTCCATTCAGTGTCTGTCTGGCCCGGCCATAGCCGGTCATGCTTTTGACCACAATATTCCCTTCCTTTCAGGCGGCAGAGCCGCCGCGGTAAAATTTAACAGCAGTAGAGATACCCTCCGCCGGGGCAGCAGAACAGCGGCAGGCAGAACGGCAGGCATGGGTTCATCTGGCAATTCCCTGTTGAGGCCGAACCATAGCCGTCCGGCCGGTAAGTTGTCTGGCGGCCTTCCGCCCTGTCCAGCGCCTGCTGATATTCATCATTATCCGGATCCATCTGCACCGCCGTCTGATAGTAGCGCTTCGCCTCGTCCATCCAGCCCCGCTTCTGGCACAGCACGCCCTTCAGAAAGTTCCACTCGGCGTCGTGATTCTGCATGGCGTTCAGCAGCTCCTCCGCCAGATTCAGATCGTTCTGCAAAATGG
>OGXM01000995.1_pt1 | contig 16690 bp, 8 predicted proteins | sample 1576271 | NCBI WGS metagenome assembly OGXM01 (sample SAMEA3541579, study PRJEB24748) | human gut metagenome | biome: human gut; feature: human-associated habitat; material: faeces | place: China | collected 2012 | reverse complement strand
ATATTTATTATATTTTATTTTGATATTGGTATTTATTTCAGCTTTTAGGGCTTTAGGTAGCATTACTTGATAGGCAGATACTAATGAACATAGAAGTGTTTTACTCATATATTTACCAAGTAAAATCATTTCTTCATTAAGTACTGGACTACTATCGGTTACATCAATAATGTCTTTTATTTTATCTTTATCATAAAGAGGAATATCAATAATATTCATAAAATGCCTTTCTTCACACGAAAAAAGCAGAACCGTCACCCGGCCTGCTTTTCCCGATTGTAAAAGAGAGATATCTTTACTCTTATACCTATTTTTATTTTATCTTGTAATTGTATTGGTACATGATAAGTATAATATTGATCGACAGCTTTAGCACTTATTTGAGTTAATACTTCTATATACATTTATTTCCTCCTTATATTCATATTTTATCATTATTAATGTTTAAAGTCTATAGGGTGATTTAAAAAATATAGATTTATTTTTTAAGATAGATTTGGCTATAAAGTTAGAAAATTACACGAAATCAAGATTTTAAATGAAAAAGATCGCCTTTTAAGCAGTCTTATTCTTTTTACTTTCGATAGCCACTCTTTGAACTAAGCCCATTGCTATCATTAAACATATTGTATAACTACCTCCATACGATAGAAATGGAAGTGGTACTCCTGTTAATGGCATTAGCCCCATTACACCAAATAGATTGACGATAATATGTGTTAATAAATAGGTAAATACGCCATAACAAAGAAGACTTCCTCGAAGAGTATTTGCTCTTCTGGCAATTTGAATAATTCTAAATAAAACAAAGGCATAAGCACATATTATTATTATTCCTACTACCAATCCCCACTCTTCAACGACAATAGGAAAAATAAAGTCTGTATAAGATTCTGGTAAATATAAATATTTCTGAGTTGAAGAACCTAATCCCTGACCATTTAAACCACCATTTTTAAAAGCAATAAAACTATTACATAACTGATAACCAGTTTTTTCTTGATATCTTTCACATGGTAATGTAAATTTAAATCTATCTAATTGATAATCTTTTAAAAAACTTGCACCAGTAGTAATAAGAACTAATACTACCAATAAGATACCACCAATAAATATCTTATTAAAAATACTTCTATTTTTCTTATCAATAGGTACTCCATAAAACATAATAATAGTAATTAAACCAATTATAACAGCGGTTCCCATATCTGGTTGAATCATAACAAGACCTACAATAATAAGAGCCACTATTATAGGCTTAATAATATTCCATTGGTTATCTAGTTTATCTTTGTTTCTTTCATAATAAATACTAAGATATAAAATAATACCTACTTTAGCAAACTCTGATGGCTGAATAGTAATAGGTCCTATCTTATACCAACTAACAGCATTTTTAGCAGCATGTCCAATAAAAGGAAGTCCAATTAAAGATAACATAATTATTGATATAATTATTATATCTAATTTTAATTTTTTATAATTCTTAGTAGGAAAGATTATACAAAAGAAAAAAGCTATCATACCTATTACTAAAAATAAAGCCTGTCTTATAAAATAATGATATGGACTATAATTATATCTCATATATGATTCCATTGATGAAGCACTTAATATCATTATTAAACCAAATATAAAAAAGATAAAAGTAACTACTAATAATGGTTTATCTAATTTTGATAATATTTTCAAGAAAATTGCGGACAGTATTTTGTTTGGCTTTCTCGGAAATCTGACGATAACTGGTTCAGGGCATTACAGCGGAATAATCGTTGCATTTTTTGAAATTCTCACAGCCTACGCATTTATATATCTGTTTAATCAGACCGTTGTATATAAAAATCTGAATGTTCCCGAAAAACAGAAAAGCAAATTACTTCACATTGTTTCATTGTGCAATGTACCGTATCTGTTGTTTGTTCCGATTCTTAAAATTAGTTTTGTAAGTAGCATTATGAACGATGTTATCATCGGTATGATTTATTGACCGTACATAATATAATGATGAAATAAAAAATATCGAAATAAGAATAAACCTCCTGCACAGAGTAAAATCCGTTGCAGGAGGTTTTGTTGTACGAAAAATTATATTGGCTTAATTATTGGCATATTTGTTGGAATCTATATGTAAAATTTACAGAACCTGAAAATATGCATTATTGTTACTTTGTCGGGACAGGCACACATCAGTTCTTGCTGTTTGCAATTGCCTGATCAATCAACTTTTGCAGCTTTTCAGACTGCTTTTCGGAGGTTATTGCACCGACAATCGGCTCTCCCACAATATTACCGTTTTTATCGACAACATAAGTTGTGGGGTAGGAGTACAATCCGGATGTGAATTCTCCGGCTTTACTTTTTGAATCAAACCAAATGTTTTTGTAGGTCACACCCTTTTTTGCCAGAATATTCTTTGCGTCAGAGATAGTCGTTTTGTCACCGTCAAGTGTAAATGAATTGATTCCTACTACTGCTCCGCCTTTTTTTGCAAGCTGTTTATTCAGAGCTTCCAGGTCGGCAAGTTCTTCCACGCAGGGATTGCAGGCCTGCCAAGGGGTGAAACTGCGTGGGGTAGCCTTGATGTCGTTCAGAGCCTGCTCATACTGTTCGAGCGAATAGTTATCCTTGATGGCCTTCCAGGTGAGCTTACTTACCTGGGAAATAGAGGTGAGGTTGATACCGTGCTTCTCGCATCTCTGGAACTTGGAGAAGGAATGCTCCTCGTCGCTATAGTTTACCATCAGCACGTTCCAGTTGATGTAAAGGTGCATGTATCGCTCGTCGAGACCGAGGAAAGCTGCTGCACGCTTCATGGTTCGCATGATGCGGGATGTGTCGGCAGCACTCTCCATGAGAATGCTACCGGTACGTAATAATAAGTCGAGTTTTCTTCTGAGTTCTGATTCTGCTATTTCCTTGCAGTTGCAGTTGTCCTCTACGCAAGCGCAGGTTTTCAATTCTTTTTCTGTCATATATGTTTATCCGAATACAAAAATAATAATCTGAATGGTTACAATTCTGAGGAACATGGCGAATGGATATACATTCGCATAGCCTACTGTTGGCGCATCTGCCGAAGTCTGCTCACGTACGTAAGCCAGGGCAGAAGGGTTGGTGTTGGCACCTGCCAATACGCCGAGTAATGTATAATAGTTGATGTGGAACACGAGCTTGCCGATGATGCCGCCCAGAATGATTGGTATCATGGTGATGGCGATGCCGTAGAGTATCCAGGTCAGTCCGCTTTCTGATGCTACGGTCTGGATAAACTGTTCGCCTGTGCCGAGACCCACGCAAGCCAGGAAGATGCAGATTCCGATTTCGCGAAGCATCAGGTTGGCTGAAATGGTATTGTAGGTAACGAGGTTGTATTTCGGTCCGAAATAACCTATCAGAATGGCTACTACCAATGGGCCGCCGGTAAGTCCGAGACGCAGATTCTCGTTGATGCCTGGGATGAAGAACGGAATGTTGGCTACGATACAACCCAGCATGATGCCCAGGAAGATTGGGATGAGGTTAGGGTAGTTCAGACGCTTCATCTGGTTACCCAGCACCTTCTCGGTATGAGCGATGGCGAGTTCCTTGCCCACTACGGTTACGCGGTCGCCCAACTGGAGTTTCAGGTCTGGGGTTGCGATGAGGTCTACACCATTTCTGTTCACGCGGGTAATGTTGGCGCCAAGGTTGCTTCTAATCTGCAACTGGCTGATGCTCTTGCCGTTGATGCCCGGTTTGGTAATCAGGATTCGGCGGTTGATGAGTTCGCTGCTGAATTCCTCGTCCTTTACGTCAACCTTCTCGCCGAGCAGGGCGATGATAGGTTCTTCTACGGTAGGATGAGCCACAATCTGCAGAATGTCGCCCTCTTCTATCACGGTCTGTCCGTTAACTACCTCGTTTTGGCGTTCACCGTTATTACGGATAATCTTGGAAACCATGAAGTCGCGCTTCAGCAGATAGCGAATCTGCTTGACGGTATCTTTGAAAACCATCTGGTTAGAAACCTTTACGGCGAAGGTGTTCAGGGTCATCGCTTCAAGATGTCCCTTGCCTCGCTTAGCTTCATCCTCTTCCTTCTGCTTGTCTACGCGTAGCGCGAACCTTAATATAATGAAACTGAGGATAACGCCGAGCACACCCATAGGATAGGCGATGGCATAGCCGGCTGCGATGGATGGGGCGTCGATGTGGCGCAGGTCGCTGAATGCCTGCTGGGCTGCACCCAGTCCAGGAGTGTTGGTTACGGCACCCGAAAGGATACCTGCCATAGAGGTGATGGATGTTCCCGAAAATGAGAAGATGACCAAGGTAGTAATGATACTCAGGGCCACAACAATCATGCTGAGCAGGTTGAGACTCTTGCCGCCGTTCTTGAACGAAGCGAAGAAGCCCGGACCGACCTCCAGACCGATAGAGTAGACAAAGAGGATCAAGCCAAATTCCTTGAGGAAGTGGAGCAGATGCTCGTCAAGGTTGAGAGAGAAATGTCCAAAGATAAGACCGATGAACAGAATCCAAGCCAAGCCCAGGGAAACACCTTTTACTCTGAGCTTACCTAAACACAAACCCAAGGTGATGACCAGCGAAAGAATCATCACAGAGTGGGCTACTCCGCCTCCCCAAAGGTCTGGGAAGCCATAAAATAGATTTTTTAAAATCTCCATTTTTCTTTATCTATTAATGTAAATACTGAATTTTCAAAAACATTCTTTCTTATCGATTTCTGAAATCGATTGCAAAGGTATAGATAAAAACGAAAGCAAAACTCGTTTTATGTTTAAAAGCTACGAATGCGGCTATAAGTGTTTTCTATAGCGTAAATAGGCTTTGCGGGCTTTTCTTTTCTCTTTCTCATGCATTTCTAGCCCTTTCTTTGCTCATTATATCAGTTTTTTTTCGTAATTTTGCAACCGGATTATTATAAACTGGAAAGAATATGCTGAATATTGATGAAATAAAAGATAAGAGAATTGCCGTGCTCCTTTCGGGAGGCGTCGACAGTTCGGTTGTGGTTTGGGAGTTTGCCCAGTTGGGCCTGCATCCTGATTGCTTCTACATCAAGATTGGTCCTGAGGAGAAAGAGGAGTGGGACTGCTCTTCGGAGGAGGACCTGGAGATGGCTACGGCTGTGACTAGAAAGTATGGGTGCAAGCTGCAAGTGGTTGACTGCCATCATGAATATTGGAACGAGGTAACCCGTTATACGATGGAGAAGGTGAAGGCTGGTTTTACGCCTAATCCGGACGTGATGTGCAACCGCCTGATTAAGTTTGGCGCCTTCGATGAGAAGATGGGTCACAACTACGACCTCATCGCCACGGGGCATTATGCGCAGACCGAAACGGATGAAAATGGCGATAAATGGCTTGTCACGAGTCCTGATCCTGTGAAAGACCAGACCGATTTCCTGGCTCAGATAGAGAGCTGGCAATTGAAAAAAGCGATTTTCCCTATCGGCCATCATATCAAGAATGAGGTTCGCGAGATAGCCGAAGAGGAGCATCTGATAAATGCCAAGCGCAAGGACAGCCAGGGAATCTGTTTCCTGGGACAGATAAATTATAATGATTATATCCGCCGTTATCTGGACGAGAAACCGGGCGATGTCATAGAGATGGAAACGGGCAAGCGCATAGGCGAGCACAAGGGTTTGTGGTTTCATACCATCGGCCAGCGCAAGGGCTTGGGCTTTGGCGGCGGTCCCTGGTTCGTGATTAAGAAGGATGTAGAGAACAACATCCTGTATGTGAGTCATGGTTATGATCCGCAGTCGGCATACAAGAAGGATTTTCCTCTCCATGATTTCCATTTCCTCACACGCGAGGTTGCGATGCAGAACGATCACCCCGACCATCACCTCCACATGGTCGCTCGCCACGGGCTACAAGACCTTCGAGATCTTTGAGACCACGGACGTGCACGGCTATCTGACGGACACCTCCAGCGGCAAACCGGAGACGTTCCAGTATCGCCTTGCGCGCATCGCGAAGATCGTCAAGGACGCCAGAGCCAATGCCGCGAACAACGGCGTGCTGCTCTTTGACGGCGGCGATATTTATCAGGGCACGCCCGTTTCCAACCTGATCTACGGCAACGCTCTGCGCGCAGCCTATGACAACATGGGCTACGATGCCGTCTCGCTCGGCAACCATGAGTTCGACTGGGACGTCACCAAGTACGCCACGGACGCCGAGGGCACCATGCCCGCCTATGAGGTCGGCAGCTTCACCGGCGACAGCAGCATTCCCGTTCTGGCCTATAACCTCTTTGACGCCGGGACGACGACGCACTCCTCCATCGTGAAGGATTATGTGATCCTCGATAAGGACGGCGTGTCCGTCGCGGTGATCGGTTATATCCCCGACTATTCCATGGACATCATGGCCGCAAAGATCGCCCCGTACGACATTGATCCCGACCTCGACAAGCTCAATGCGAAGATCGACAGCGTGATCGCCGCGGAGAAGCCCGACGTCGTGATGGTGCTTGCGCACGCAAGCCCGGCGTATCTTGCCAGAGCGCTTGACCCCAACAAGGTCGACCTCGTTTTGGGCGGCCACTCTCACACCGCGAGCTTCGGCGTCGCCGATAACGGCATCGCCTACATTCAGGGCAACTGCCAGGCCAAGGGCTATGCCAACGCCAAGCTCCAGTACAACACCGTCACCGGCGAGGCCGAGGTGCTGGCTCCCAACTATATCTCCATCACCGATAAGAAGGATGCCCTTTACGACAACGACGAAAACAAGGCCAACCTCGATCCGGACGTGCTTGCCATCAGCCATGCGGCATGGGATGCCGTCAAGGATCAGATGGAGGAGGTGCTCGGCACGGTCGACCGCAGCATCACGCGCCGCGTAAACATCGGCAAGAGCACGAACACCATCGCGGGCAACTGGCTTGCAGGCCTGATGCTCGAGGCCACGAAGGACATGAACACCGTCGTCGCCTTCACGAACAGCGGCGGCATCCGCTGCGACCTGATGATGGAGGAGGGCGCGACCACCCGCAACATCACCGTCGGCGACATTTACACCATCTCGCCGTTCGGCAACCGCCTGCTGACCTTCGACGCAACCGGCGCAGAGCTTGCCAAAACGGTTGAAAATGCATTCAGGAACGCCAACTACGGCGACCAGTTCTCCGGCATGTTTGTCAAGTATAAGGCCACCACGGGCACGGACGGCCGCCCGGTGAGAACTGTCACCTCCATCGTGCTTGACGACGGCACCGTTGTGGACATCCACGACAACACCAAGACCTATCGCATCGCGATCAACGAATACTGCGCGACGCTGCCCGGCTCCGCCTTTGAGAAGAAGACGCCCGTGCAGGACGTCAACGAGGCGCCGATCGACAACCTCAGCGCGATCGAGGCGCTGCGCCGGATCGGCAAGGATAACGGCGGTGTGCTGCCGCTCGACCTGAACGAGCGCTGCGTCAAGGAAGAGGACGCCATTACCTATGAGCTGGTTCCGGACAGCGGGAACATGTTCAAGTACGGCCACCTTGACCTGAACGTCTCCACCGAGGAATTCCTGAAGCACTTTAACTACGGCGACATTGTCACCGTCTCCTTCAATGGAAAGAGCTACGATTTCCCGGTCTGCTCGAACTATGACGACGTCGACACGCATCAGCTCCTCATTCGCGCCGCAACGGGCAAGAAGGTTGTGACCATGGCCATCAACTACGGCCAGCTCGGCGTTGAGGCGGGCATCATTGAGCCGAACCCCGATGCAGGCACCGTTGAGGGCGCCCCGAAGTACCGCGTTAAGGACGGCGTGACCTTCCCGATCGTCGCCACCGTGACGATGAAGGAAGCCGGCGGCTATGCCGACGAGCTTTCCGTCCGCCAGCTCAACCGCACGAACAACCGCGAGGATTACCCCGAGCTGACTGACGAGCAGTTCGCAAACTTCCGCAACATCGCCACTACCGGCATGGGCGCGGGCATCCTCTACCGCTCCTCCAGCCCGATCAACCCCGAGCTGGGCAGAAACACCTATGCCGACAAGGCTGCCGAGGCAGCGGGCGTGAAGACCTTCATCAACCTCGCCGATTCCGTGACGGAGGCCAAGGGCTACGCAGGCTATGACGACAGCTACTATGCCAAGCAGAACGTTGTCTTCCTGAACCTGCCGGTCGCCTTCACGACTGATGAGTTCAAGAACGGCCTGGCCGAGGGCTTCCGCTTCATCACCAAGAACGAGGGCCCGTATCTGGTGCACTGCACCGAGGGCAAGGACCGCGCCGGCCTGACCGCGGCCATTCTGGAATGCCTGATGGGCGCCTCTGCTGACGAGGTCGCAAACGACTACCTCACGACTTTCCGCAATTATTATAATGTGGTCGACGGCAAGCAGGTCGCGCTGACCGAGGCACAGGAGGCCTATCTGCGCAACGCGATCCTGAAGAACCTTTGCCTGATCTTCGACATGGCCGATGCCGCAAAGGCCGACCTTGCCAAGGAGGCCGAGGCCTACATGAAGGAGATCGGCCTGACCGACGCCGAAATCGCCAAGCTCCGCGAGAACCTGAGCAAGAGCGCTGCGCTCCGGATCAAGACCGTCGCTCCGTCGACGACCGAGATCGACAAGTACGGCGACGTTCGCCTGAGCATCACCTCCGGCGAGCTGCTCGCAGCGGGCTTCGAATATGCCGACTATGTGACCGTTGAGTTCCTCGACCAGAAGCTGACCCTGCCCGTCATTCCGGAATACCGTTATGTCGGCGCAAGAGAAGCCGGTCTCGTCGCGTGGAAGGATGCCTCCAAGCCCGTCGAGCTGGAGATCTTCAACGGAAGCTTCGCCGCAAGCTACGGCCTTGCGACCAAGACGACCAACCCCGACAAGTCCTATGTCTGGAACGCAAACGAGGGCGTGACCTTCCCGGTGGAGATCACCATCACGCTGGCGCAGAAGGGCGGCTATAAGGATCAGTACGAGGTCTATGACCTTGTCCGCACGAACAACCGCGAGGACTACAAGGATCTGACCGACGAGCAGTTTGCAAACTTCCGCATGGTCGGCACGACCGGAATGGGCTACGGTGTGCTCTATCGCTCCTCCAGCCCGATCAACCCCGCCATCGGAAGAAACACCTATGCCGACGCTGCGGCAAAGGCGCACGGCGTGAAGACCATCATGAACCTGGCGGATAATCAGGCTAAGGCGGAGTCCTATGCGGGCTATGCCGACACCTACTACTCCAAGCAGAACGTGGCCTTCCTCGGCATCGGCGTTGACTTCCTGAGCGAGACGAACCGCACCGGTCTGGCAGAGGGTCTGCGCTACTTCGCAACGCACGACGGCCCGTACCTCGTGCACTGCAACGAGGGTCAGGATCGCGCGGGCTTCACCTCTGCGCTGCTCGAGTGCCTGATGGGCGCCTCGCTCGACGAGGTCAAGACGGATTACGCCGTGACCTACATGAACTACTACGGTGTCAAGGTCGGCACGACCCAGTACGCGACCATTTCCAACAACATTGTCAAGAATCTCAAGACGATCTTCGGCGTCGAGACGCTCGAGGGCGCGGATCTTGCGAAGCTCGCGGAAACCTATATCAAGGGTCTCGGCCTGACCGACGAGGAGATTGCAAAGCTCCGCACGAATCTGGCAGGCAAGAGCCAGTTCAATGACGTCACGGAGAAGGATTGGTTCTACGATTATGTTGTGGAGCTGACTGCTCGCGGCGTGGTCAACGGCGTCAGCCCGACCGAATTCGAGCCGAACGAGAATCTGACTCGTGCGCACCTGGTCACGATGGTCTACCGTCTGGCCGGTGAGCCGACCGTCGAGGCAACTACCTCCAAGTTCACCGACGTCAAGGAGAACAGCTACTACTTCAAGGCGACTGTCTGGGCAGAGCAGAACGGCATCATCAACGGCACGTCCGAGACGACCTTTGAGCCGGATGCGTTCGTGACGCGCGAGCAGATGGTCACTATCCTCTATCGCTTCTCCGGCGATAAGGGCAGCTACGAGGATAAGCTCGATGGCTACAAGGACGCCGCCGACATTTACCACTATGCGAAGAACGCCGTCGGCTGGGCGACCGAGAAGGGCGTCGTCGCCGGTTACCCGGACGGCACCTTCCAGCCGAAGGGCAACGCGACCCGCGCCGAGGCAGCAAAGGTTCTCGTGATCTTCGCAAAGCTCACCAACAGATAACGCACCAAACCGTTTCGCACAAGTCATAAACGAGGGCGCTGCTTCGGCAGCGCCCTCTTGCGCGGTCAGCAGCCAAGCAAATTGCACAGTATGCACAAAATACGAATGTATTAATTGAATAAAATGCTGAATATTACAAAAATGCTGGACAATCCGTGCATCGCTTGTTATACTGTACGTGCGAGCAGCTCTCTGCCCGCACCAAAAAATGAGCCGATTCCGTGCATTCGGGATCGCAGAGAAGGAGAGTTGTTTATGAAAATGCGCAACCGTTTGCTTTCTCTTGTGCTGGTGCTCTGCCTGATATTCTCCCTGCTTCCGTCCGTGTTTGCAGGGGATGTCGACAAGCTTGGCGCAGGGAAGACCGTCATTCTGCACTCAAACGACGTGCACGGCGAGGTTCTGGGATATTCCTATATGGCCGCGCTCAAGGCAAAGCTTGAAAAGGCCGGCGCCGACGTCATTCTGGCCGACGCGGGCGATTTCAGCCAAGGCGACACGTCTGTCTCACTGAGCAAGGGCGCGAATGCTGTGGAGCTGATGAACCTGACCGGCTATGACGTGGTCGGCCTCGGCAACCACGAGTTTGACTATGGCTATCCGCAGCTTCAGGAAAACATGAAGAAGGCGAAATTCGCGGTTCTCTGCTCCAATGTGCTTGATGCGGAGAACAAGCCCATCTTCGAGGCAAACAAGATCATCGAAAAGGGCGGCGTCAAGATCGGCTTCTTCGGTCTGGAGACGCCCGAGACGCAGACAAAGACCAATCCCGCGCTCATCAAGGGTCTGACCTTCCTGACCGATTCGACCGAGACGACCATCTGGCAGAACGCGCAGGCGCAGGTCGACGCGCTCAAGGCAGCCGGCGCAGACGTGGTTGTCTGCCTTGCTCACCTCGGCGTGGACGAATCCTCTGTTCCGTATCGCTCCTATGACCTGTATGAAAAGGTCACCGGGCTGGATTTCATCATTGACGGCCACTCCCACACCGTGATGGAGAAGGGCGAGAAGGATGAGCCTATCCAGTCCACCGGCACGAAGTTTGCCAACATCGGCGTGATCGTGGTCGATAATGCCACGAAGAAGATCTCTGAAAACTATCTCGTTGCCACCGGCGAGGGCGGCTTCAGCGAGCAGGACAAGACGGTCAAGGCCGCCGCGCAGAAGATCATCGACGACATCAAGGCTGAGTACGGTCAGAAGTTCGCGACCTCCGAGGTTGAGCTGAACGGCGCTAAGGAGCCGGGCAACCGCACCGAGGAGACCAACAACGGCGACCTCATCACCGACGCAATGGTCTGGTACCTCACCGAGAAGAATCCCGGCTCCATCACTGAGACCCCCGCAGAGAACATTCTTGCCATCACGAACGGCGGCGGTATCCGCGCGGCCGTGAAGGCCGGCGATGTGACCAAGAACGACATCTTTACGGTTCTGCCCTTCGGCAACACCGTTGCGGTCGTCTATGTCACCGGCGCGGAGCTGCTCGAGGCGCTGGAGGCCTCGACCTTCTGCACGCCGATCTCGCTGGGCGGCTTCCCGCAGGTTTCCGGCATCAAGTTCACCGTCGACGGCGATAAGCTCTATGACAAGAACGAGGAGACCTATCCCGGCTCGACCTACTACGGCCCGGCCTCCATCAACCGCGTGAACATCGACGAGATCAATGGCAAGCCGTTTGACGAGAAGGCCAAGTATGCCGTGATCACCAACAACTTTGTTGCCGCAGGCGGCGACACCTACTATGCCTTCAGCGCCGCGTCGGCTCAGTTTGACACCGGCTATACGCTCGATTCCGTCGTCATCGACTACATCACCGAGAAGCTCGGCGGTGTCATTTCGGAGAAGGACTACGGCGCGCCCAAGGGCCGCATCACCGTTAACTACACCAATCCCGACACCACCAAGATCACCATCGGCGGTCTGGATGCCGACATTTGGATGACCAAATACGGCAACGTCTATACGGACTGCAAGGCGACCGTTTTCTTTGAGAGAATGGGCTACACCTGGGGCGATATCGTCACCGTGAAGTTCCTCGACAAGGAGCTGGAGCTGCCGGTCGTTCCGACCTATCACTATGTCGATTCCGGCAAGCCCGCCATCATCATCAACAAGGATGAGAAGGGCATGCCCACCGGCTATCTGTCCATGGCGATCAACATGGGCAACTTCGCCACCACCTACGGCATCGCCGAAAAGCACACCAACGAGGACAAAACCTGGTATTGGACGGCAATGGAGGGCGTGACCTTCCCGGTCGAGGTCACCTTCGAGATGAAAGAAAAGGGCGGCTACATGGCCGAATACCTGCTCCATGACCTCACGCGCACCAACAACCGCGAGGATTACAAGGATCTGACCGACGAGGAGTTCGCAAACTTCCGCAACATCGCAACCACCGGCATGGGCAAGAACGTGCTCTATCGCTCCTCCAGCCCGATCAATCCCGAGCTGGGGCGCAATACCTATGCCGACAAGGCTGCCGAGAAGGCCGGCGTCAAGACCTTCATGAACCTTGCAGACGATGCCGAGAAGGCCGCGCAGTATGAGGGCTATGCCGACAGCTACTATTCCAAGCAGAACATCGTGTTCCTCAACCTCGGCGTGGACTTCAGCGAGAAGACCTTTAAGGACGGACTGGCCGACGGCCTCCGCTACATGACCAAGCACGAAGGCCCGTACCTCGTGCACTGCACCGAGGGCAAGGATCGCGCGGGCTATGTCTCGGCACTGCTCGAGTGCTTCATGGGCGCGACCTATGACGAGGTTGTCGAGGACTACATGAAGACCTACGTCAATTACTACGGCGTGGAGAAGGGCACCGAGAAGTATGACGCGATTGCCAATTCCAACATCATCAAGAGCCTGAAGAAGGCCTTCGGCGTGGACGACCTGTCCAAGGCGAACCTTGTGGCCTGCGCAACGGCCTATATGAAGGAGATCGGCCTGACCGACGCCGAGATCGCGAAGCTGCACGAGAACCTCGGCTGGAAGAACCCGTTTGGCGACGTTGCCGAGGACGCGTGGTACAGAGACTATGTCATGGAGGCCTACTATTCCGGCATCATCAACGGCGTCAGCGCGACCGAGTTCGAGCCGGAGGAGAACCTGACCCGTGCACACCTGATCACCATGGTCTATCGCATGGCCGGTGAGCCGACCGTCGAGGCCACGACAACGAAGTTCACCGACGTCAAGGAGAACTCCTATTACTACAAGGCTACCCTTTGGGCAGAGCAGGAGGGCATCGTCAACGGCACGACCGAGACGACCTTTGAGCCGGACGAGAACGTAACCCGTGAACAGCTGGTCACCATCCTCTTCCGCTATACCAAGATCGACGGCGATTTTGCCGCAAGAGCTGACATTTTCAAGGACGTCGCTGACATCTACGGCTATGCGAAGAACGCTGTGGGTTGGGCGGTTCAGAATTCCGTCGTGGACGGCTACCCGGACGGCACCTTCCAGCCGAAGGGCAACGCCACCCGTGCGGAGGCCACCAAGATCCTTGCGATTATGGCCATGCTCGTGAAATAATCGCTTTTCCGCGCGATACGGGTCTGCATGCTCCGTCTTCGCAAATCAAAACGCAAAGAGGCAGAACCGTAAAAACGGGATCCTTCCCACGGTTGCGGACTCTTTGCCGGTCTGAAAAAAGGGCGCTGCCTCGGCAGCGTCCTTTTCCGCTTGAAGTATTGTATGAAATATGGTATAATATACATGTAGGGAAAGAAGACTACAGCTCCGAGCGCCGCGCCCGGGGCTTTGGACAAGAGGAGAAGAAACATGAAAGGGATTATTCTTGCCGGCGGCAAGGGAAGCCGCCTTTATCCGATGACCAAGGCCATGAGCAAACCGCTGATCCCGATCTATGATAAGCCGATGGTGTATTATCCGCTTTCCGTGCTCCTTACGGCCGGGATCCGCGATATCATGCTCATCACGGCGCCGGCCGACGTCGAGAGCTATCAGCGCCTGCTGGGCGACGGCAGCCAATACGGCGTGCACATGAGCTACGGCATTCAGTACGTCGCGCGCGGCATTGCCGATGCGTTCCTGATCGCGGAGGATTTTTTGGCGGGCGACCGCTGCTGCCTGGTTCTGGGCGACAACATGTTCCACGGTGAGCAGCTGAGCTATCTGCTCTGGGACGCCGCGCAGCAGGAGTTCGGCGCGACGATCTTCGGCTACCCGGTCAGTAATCCGCGGGCATACGGCGTCGTCGAGTTTGACGAGAACAACCGCGTCCTTTCCATTGAGGAAAAGCCGGAGCATCCGAGATCCAATTACGCCGTGCCGGGTCTGTATTTCTATGACGGCACCACCTGATGGCCTGCGGTCCAGCCGTGGGTCATGGCCATACCGACCGAGTTGCCGGCGAACGGAGTGCTGTAGCCAAAGCCGTAACGACCGCCCAGGCAGTTGCCAGCCACATACAGGCCCTCGATGGGCTCCCAGTCCTTGTTCAGGACGTTCTGGGTCTCGTCGGTGATGACACCGCTCATGGTGACCATCATCGGGTTGGAGGAGTGGCCGGTGGAGCTGGTGCCGCCGAAGAACGGAGCGGTGTCGATGGGCACCATGTACGGTGCATCCTTGCCGTAGTCGCTGTCCACGCCTGCATAGCACAGCTCGTTGTAGTGTGCGATGCTGTCCAGGAAGTTCTGCTTGGCAGCGCCCTTGTAGCCCAGCAGATCTGCCAGCTCATCCAGAGTGTCGGCACGGTAGATGGTGCCGGCCATCTGGGTGCGCTCGGCCAGGTTTGCAATGGTGATGGTGTTGGCCTGACCGGACACGGTGTTGTTCATGTCCTGCTCGATCTTATCCCAGTAGTCCTGCATGCCAAAGTTGGGTGCGCCGTGGTCCAGCGGAGCAGCCTTCAGGGTCTTGGCCCAGTTGGCGTCGGTGACGTAGCAGGCCAGACCGGCGGGTTGACGCAGGCAGGTGGCCTGCATCTGAGCAATGGCGCCCTCGTTCATGAAGCGCTTGCCGCGGCTGTTCAGCATCAGCATGGGAGCGGTGCCCCAGGGGCCGGAAGCGCCGCCGCCGATGGCCATCCAGCCACGGGGGGTGGGCTCGATCATGCCGCCTGCCCAGCAGGCCATCTTGTGGCCCTGGCCGTTGCGGGTGCCTGCAGAGGCCCAGCTGTCAGCGGTCGCGCCGCTGCGCTCAGCCCACTCCATGCCCTCGTTCAGCAGCGCCCAGCACATCTCGGGGTTGCCGATGAAGTCGCCTGCGCACAGGATGACGCCCTTGTTGCAGTTGTAGCGGTAGTAGGTGCCGTCTGCGCCCTTGGCGTACACACCGGTGACCTTGCCGCTGTCGTCCTGGATGAGCTTGATGCCCTCGCGCTCAAAGTCCCAGGCACAGTTGGGGGTCTCCTGCACATACTTGACGATGTACTTGTGGATGTACTCGATGTTGTTGCCCTGATAGCCGTAGAACTGGGCATTGCAGGGCCAGGTCAGGTAGCCGCCGCAGCTGATGGGGTAGCTGGCCTTGTGCTGGCCGTAAGCTGCCTGGGTGTTGCACAGCGGGTACTGGAACATATCGCTCATGTCGTAGTGACCGGCACCGCCTGCGGGCTCGCCGTCCACCCACTGGTCGCCGGTCTTGCCGTCGCCGGTGGCCTTGGGCACGATGACAGCGGTATCGGCCAGATACACATCGCTGTCGTTGGCCTTGCGCTCTTCCTCATAGGAGTCGTAGATCTCCTCGTAGCGGTCGAACATCTGGCCGGAATACTGCACGAAGTTCTTGATGATCTCCGGGTTCACACGGCCTGCGGCACGCTTGCAGAACTCGGAGGTGATGGCACCGGTGTCATAGGGGCCATAGCCGCGCTCGATCAGCAACTTGGAGTTGACGTGGCCGATGTCCTCGCCGTACCAGCCGCCCATGTTGGTGCCGGTGCCGTCCAGGTCCACAAAGTTGCCCCAGGGCTGCTTTTCAATGACAGCCACGGTAGCGCCCTCATCCACAGCGCCAAAGGCTGCGCCGACGCCGGCATGGCCGCCGCCCACAACGATCACATCATAGGTACCTGCATCTTCGTCCTTGTCGGGGTCGGCCGGAGCCTCGCCCAGCCAGTCGCCGGGGCCGCAGTAGCCGGGCACACGGCCGGTCACTTCGGTCGTCTCAGGCTTTTCCACCTCAGTGCCGGTAGCCTGTGCGATACAGTCGGCTACGCACTCCTGGATGGCGCCCACGGAGGCCACCAGCGTGCAGCTGGTCACAGCGTCCACATCGGCGCTCTGGCCCTCCACGATGGCCTTGGCCATGGCAGTCTTTTTGTCGTCGGTCAGCAGGTCCTGCTCACCGGAGGAAGTGATCTCGCAGGCGGTGATGCTGTTGGCATCAAAGGTCATGGTGACCTTTACGCTGCCAATGCCCTTGGCAGACGCCGTGTAGGTGCCGGGGGTATACAGACCGGCTGCTGCGCTGGACGCTGCCACAGACGAGCTGGCCGCGCCGCTGCAGCCGGTGAGTGCGCTCAGAGCGGCAAAGCC
>OGXM01000994.1_pt1 | contig 16696 bp, 28 predicted proteins | sample 1576271 | NCBI WGS metagenome assembly OGXM01 (sample SAMEA3541579, study PRJEB24748) | human gut metagenome | biome: human gut; feature: human-associated habitat; material: faeces | place: China | collected 2012 | reverse complement strand
AGCCGATTCCGACTTCTTGTAAACAGTATGGTCAACCTTTTATCTCAAAATATGTGAGTGAAATGATTTATCGTTTACAAAGACATAATTTTAAATGGGAAGATAAATCATTTGAAGAACTTTATAAAAAGTATCCAAAATGTAAGATTGCACTTAATTGGTGGTGTGGTAATAGCGGTGAGCATAGCAGATTTAATATTTCTCGTAATACATATCTAAAAGAGTTCATGGTGAAAAATCCACCATTTTTCCTAATTTCAAATAAATGTTGCCAATATGCAAAGAAGGGAATTATTCATAAGTTGATTGCGGAAAGAGGATATGATCTGAACATTTTTGGCGTGAGAAAAGCCGAAGGTGGAGCAAGAGCATCAGCTTATAAAAGCTGCTTTGACGATAATGGTGATGGTTATGACAATTACAGACCTTTGTTTTGGTACAAGGATGTTGATAAAGAAGAATATGAAAAAGCATACAATGTAACTCATTCTGATTGCTATGTTGTTTATGGATTAGAGAGAACTGGATGTTGTTGCTGTCCATTTGGACGAGATTTTGAAACTGAATTAGAAGTTGTAAAACAGTATGAACCAAATATGTATAAGGCAGTCAATTATATTTTTGGAGATTCGTTTGAATATACAAGACAATATCGAAAATTTTGCAAAGAAATGAAAGAAAAGAATAAAAATTAAAAATTCCAATCTCTGAAATGCCTTAAAATCAAGGCTTTTAGAGGTTGAAAAATGCAAGGAAAACCACGTTTCATTAGAGGAGGTGAATTATGGGTAAATCATTAGAATTTGTAAAAGAACGAATTGCATCAGGTCAGTGCAATGGTATGGAAAATAATAAATATGAATCCATGATTGAGCAGGATATACGAGAGTTATTTACGGTTATTTCTTATACCAAAGATGGAACAATTTTAATAGATGTTCCTTATCTTAAAGGTGATAAACCTTATTTTAATGTAATTATTAAGCATGATCCAGATGCAGATTTTGAATATTTCACAATGCAGCGTTGCAATTGTGATGGAACGTTTGTATTCTTTCAAGATTTAATGGGTGAATGCATAGATAAAATGATTCATCTTAAAACCTGTAATGTAAATAAGGAGATTCCAAAAGATTTAACTGGATATTCTATCATCTATACTGTTGGTGATTTCGTATTGGCAGAAGAGTTTGGAGATGAATTTGCAACTAAAGAAAAACCTTGGATGAAGAGTAGATTCACAGCTATGTTGCCAATTAAGTTTGATGTAGTGAAGAATGGAGAATATTACAAGAATGAATAAGAGACAGAAAAAGAAATTCATTAAGAAGAATATGACGGAACTAAGGAAGATACATCCAAGTGAAGGTGATATTGTAGTTCTTCAGTGGAATCCAGATAGTGAATATATAGATTTTGACACCATTGTTGAGTTCTATAAAACTTGGGAGAATGCAGGAATTTTTGATAAATGCGGAGTTGCTATTGTTCCATGTGATTTTAAGATTTTCAACAAGGAAGAAGCTCAGATATTTATTGATAAATTGCAGAGTATTGTAGATCAGATGGGAGAATAAATGAATATACAAACAATTGAAGGTTTAGGTTATAAAATCCTCATAACTGAGTATATCACTAAAGATGTTCAAAGAAGAACTCACAAGAAAAAGCGTATTAATAAGAAGTGGTTGAAAAGATACGGAATGAAAATTGTACCAGATAACACGAAAATACTACTAGTAAATAATACACTTATGATGACAGAAAAATGTTATGAAAAACTAAGAAAATTCACAGATAAAGATGCTGATAGTATGGAAAAATTTTTGAAAGAAGCTACTAAGAAACAATCTCAATAAAGAAGCATTTCCTTCGAATTTTTGAACGATAAAGAGAGAATATATACATAGAAAATAGAAAGAGAGGATACATATGAGAGTATTACTTTTATTAAGAGGCTCTGCTGGTTGTGGAAAATCAACTTGGATTGAGCAGAATGGATTAAAGCCATACGCATTATCAGCAGATGATATTAGGTTACTGTGTCAGAGTCCAGTATTACAGCCTGATGGAACAGTAGGAATTAGTCAGAGTAATGATAAAACTGTTTGGAAGACACTATTCAATTTACTTGAAATTCGGATGCAGAAAGGCGAGTTTACAGTAATTGATGCTACAAATTCAAAAACATCTGAGATGAACAGATATAAGCAGATGTGCGAAACATACAGATATAGAATGTATTGTGTCGATTTCACAGATATTCCAATTGATGAAGTAAAAAGAAGAAACGCTAGCAGAGAAGAATTAAAGAGAGTCCCAGATGCAGCAATCGACAAAATGTATTCACGTTTCAAGACTCAGAAAATTCCATCTGGTATTAAAGTAATTAAACCAGATGAGTTAGATTCGATTTGGATGAAGTTATTTGATTTATCGGAGTATAAGAAAATTCATCATATTGGAGATGTTCATGGTTGCTATACGGCATTAAAGAAATATATTGAAGATAATGGTGGTATTAAAGATGATGAATTTTATATCTTTTGTGGTGACTATGTGGACAGAGGTATTGAAAATGTTGATGTTATTAAGTATCTGATTTCTATTAAGGATAGAAAAAATGTACTTATGCTTGAAGGAAATCACGAAAGATGGCTTTGGTTATGGGCTAATGGTTGTACAGGTAAGTCTAAAGAATTTGAACTTGTAACAAAAACACAGTTAGAAGAATCAAAGATTGATAAAAAGGATGTATGTCAGCTTTATAGAAAATTTGGGCAGTGTGCTTATTATAAGTATGGAAAGAATATTTATTTAGTTACTCATGCAGGTTTAAGTGTATTGCCAGATAATCTTACATTCGTTGCAACAGATCAGATGATTCATGGAGTTGGTAATTACAATGATTTTGAAAAAATTGCAGAAACATTCACTGAAAAAATGCCATCAAATTACTATCAGATTCATGGTCATAGAAACACTAAACAAGTTCCAATTCGTGTGAATGATAGAGTATTTAATCTTGAAGGAAGAGTTGAATTTGGTGGAGATTTAAGATGTGTCCAACTTGATAAAGATGGTATGCACGAAGTAGAAGTTCATAATGAAGTATTTAAAACGCCTGAAATGAGAGAAGAACAAAGTGTAACAAATAGCTCTGTTGCCGATGTAATAATTTCTTTAAGAGCAAATAGATATATCCAAGAAAAGAAGTTTGGTAACATCTCTTCTTTTAATTTTACAAGCAGAGCCTTCTACGACAAGATATGGGATGAGCAGACTACGAAAGCAAGAGGTTTATATCTTGATACATTTAAGGGGAAAGTTGCAGCAAGAGCATACGATAAATTTTTCAACATTAATGAACGTCCTGAAACAAAATTTGATATGTTACAGAATAAACTTCAGTTCCCTGTTACAGCATATGTAAAAGAAAATGGTTATTTGGGAATTGTAAGTTATGACGAATATAATGATGATTTATTTATTGCAAGTAAATCTACTATTGACAGTCAGTTTGCACAATGGCTCACAGAAGCTATTTACAATCAGATTACAGTAGAAAATAGAGAAAAAATGAAACAGTATGCGAAAGATAATAATGTATCATTTGTATTTGAAAATGTTGATATGAAAAATGATCCACATATTATTGAGTATCCCGAAAGTAAGTTATATCTATTAGATATTGTTTATAATCAGATGGATTTTGCTAAATATGATTACGAAACTATGTGCGATATTGCTCGTCAGTTTGGATTAACACCAAAAGAAAAAGCATTTGAGATTGCTAACTGGCAAGATTTCTATGATTGGTATTACGACATTCTTGAAGAAGATTACGAATATAGCGGCAGAAAAATTGAGGGATTTGTAATCGAGGATAGTGTTGGATATATGACAAAACTGAAGCTTACATATTACAACTTTTGGAAGTTTATGAGAGCAATTTCACATGAAGCTATTAGAAATGGATACATCAAAAAGACCTCCGCATTAACAACTCCTATTGCAAATGAATATTACGCATGGGTTAGAAAGTTACATGACGTTGATGATATTGATTCTGTTCCAAAAGATATTTGTACACTGAGAAGATTGTTCTTCAAAGATAAATTAGGAGAATAAATATGTGTAATCGTTGTAATTATGACTCACCTGACAATCGGATATATATTGATCCATTGACGAATGAATATTATTTAGACATAGAAACTTCTGAATGGGATGAATATGATGATGGATTTGTTCATCAGCGAGAATATATTGCGTATTGTCCTTGGTGTGGAAGAGAATTAGGAGAATAAACATGAAGATAGAGCTAATCAAATTAAAATTCAATGACACTCATTCGTATAAATATAAACCATTTAAGCATTGCTGCAATGAAATCATGAATGATAAAGCCATTGTATTTACAGGCGAAGATTTAGTTCATAGTGATGATTATTGGGATGACAAAAGATATATTCCGAGATTCTGTACCTCTTATACAGAAGTAATTACATCATATGAAGACGAATGGGAGCAGACAGACAACTATCCAATTCAGTTTTGTCCTCATTGTGGAGAGAAGATTGAGGTTTCAGTTGTGGACGAGATTGATGTTTCTAAAAAGTATGAAGCACTAACTAAGCAGCGTGAAGATTTATGGGAAAAGTGTCAGAGAACGGATAGTAAGAAAGAAGAGTCTGAATTAAGAGAACAGGTTAGAAAGTTAGATGACCAGATTAACGATTTCTATGAGTTAGGAGAGGTATGAAAGCAGTATATATACATAAAAGATATTTACACTTAAAAATAAATGGTATATGGAAATATGCAGATGATATTGGTGGCAGGTATGTCTATTTATATGGAGAGTTACCAAAAAACAGAGTAGAGCAGTTTAGAAACAAAGATACTGTATTTTCGGAGTTAGTCAAACGATGTGGATATGTTGATAATTTTATGGGATGTAAAACCTTTTTGAGAAAAAGGATTTATGTAGATTTGTTTCCATTGGCAAATGGAATAGTCTATAAAGATCAGTTGGAAGCGTTTGAGATAGAACATGTTTATGAAATAGTAGAAAATCCAATTATCGAGTATTTGCAAAAAGACCTTGGGTTTAAAGGATATAGTCAGTTAGTTTTTGATAGGGAACAAGAATTAAAAAATATGTTAATTAGTAAACCACTGTAAATTCAGGTTTCGTTTGACTGGAAGCGAGAATATTAAAGTAAGGAGATAAAAATGTCTTTAGCATATAAAAATGGAACATACGGCTATAATGGTGAATATGAAACGAGTTCAGTTAATAAATTTGCACAAGCAGAAAGAAGATTGTCTGCAAAGAAACAGGCATTGGACGATATGAAAAATGAATATGACCTTATTGAACAACAGGCATTTCGTACTTATAAAGAAAATATTCAGTATATGCTACTTGATCAACCGTCTACGATTAAAACGTGTAGAGAATGGCTAAATATGTTATCAAAGAATCAGGATACTGATGGGAACAAACTTGATAAAAGAAAGAAGTATAAGGAAAAGGAAACATATGATTGGTATATTGACTATATTAAAAAGCTTCTTGATATTGAATATATGAATGATGTTAAATTCATTGATTATAATTTTGGACAAGCTACTAATATTCGGTTTGAATATAAGGAGCATAACTGGTATTTAGAAATTCCTCATATTAAAGCTATCAAGTTAGATGCATATAAGAACTATGGTGGCAGTGTATTTAAACTTGCGTTAGTACACAATGATACAGAATATAGTTGTAGTTGGTCGCAGTTTGGTTCTACATATGAGGAAGATGAATTAAAAGATATTATGGTACAAGGTGTTGAGAAATATTGCAATTAGTTTGGGTAAATTTGCAAGAAAGTAACATATTCTTGTATTGTAGAGGTGATATATGAAACGAGAAAATTTGGAAAAAGCAACTAAAATCAATAAAGAAATATTAAGGCTTGAACAGGAGATAAAGTTCCTTGATGATGCGAATATGGGAAGAACTCATTCAATAGTTAAGGCATTGATGCCAAAGAAATATACATATAAAGGATATTTCTGTTCAGAAAGAGACATTGATTGTATTAATTCATGTATATATTTAGATCATAAGGAATGTATGGCTCTCGCAGATTTTAAGAGAAATGAAATTGAAGAATTGAAAAAACAATATGAATTATTGGATTCTGAATGAAAAGAATGTATTTCGTAAGAAACCAATCTTTCATTGGAAAATTTTTAATCATATCTAAGCCATTCGGCTATGGGAATCCCAACAAATAAGAGAATATTACAGTGTAACTAATAAAAATATTACATATAAAGGAGATTTTAAATGAAGAACACAAATTGGAAAGTGCCAGTAATTATTGGCGTAGGAGTATTAGCAGTTATTTTGATGATTGTATTTGGTGTACAGAGTTCACAGAATAAGGCTATTGCACTTGAAGAGCAGGTAAATACAGCGTCATCAGATATTAAGGTACAGGAAAAGCGAAGAGTTGATCTTGTATATAACCTTGCTGATTGTGTAAAACAGTATGACAAACATGAAGCTGATACATTGACAGCGGTTGTAGATGGTCGTGGATCAACAGGGGATATTGAGAATGTAACAACAGCTATTACAGCAGTTGCAGAAGCATATCCTGAGTTGAAGTCCAATGAGAACTATAAGACTCTTATGAATGAGTTATCTATGACAGAGAATATGATTGCAGAGTATCGCAGCAATTACAATAAACAGATTAAGGAATACAAACGATATGTGAGAAAGTTCCCTACAAGACAGTTTCTTGGATTGCTTGGATATGAAGTACAGGAATATGAGTATTTGGATTACAATGCACCAGTTGATGCTCCGCAGGATTTGTTTAAAGAGGATTAGTCTATGAGATATGGTAGAAAAGGTTTTGATTTTGGCAATTTTGAAATAACAAAACGTGAAATCTTGGCTAGTATTTCTATCATTGCAGTTATGATTCTGTTTGGTATTCTGATTTCTTCTAAGATTTCAGAATACCAAATGGATAAAAATGAAATTTATAACAAAGCTGTTAAGATAGAAAGTCAAGAAATGTTCCAATATGGAATGGATACAAATGTTGGTAATGCGTTTGTATATGGTGATTTGAAAACAGTAGATACAGTTACATATCCTGAAATTGATGGAGAATATATGTATGTAGAAAAAGTCAAAGAGCAATACACAATGCATACAAGACAAGTAGCTCATACAAGAACTGTTAATGGCAAATCACAAACTTATTATACAACAGAAACATATTGGACTTGGGATAGAGTCGGAAGTGAAGATATTAAGTGTAAAGAAGTATCATTTTGTGGAGTAAATTTCACAAGTAATAAAATTGATTTACCTGGTACTGATTATATTGACACTATCAAGGAATCAAGTCATATAAGGTATAAATATTATGGCGTTGGTACTGAATATAAAGGAACAATTTTTACAGATTTGAGAGATAAAACCATTTCTGATAACACATCATTTTATAATAATTCGACTATTGACGAGACGATAGAAAGGTTAGAATCTGATTTTCCAATTATTATTTTCTGGATCTTTTGGGTTATTTTAATCGGAGGAATGGTGTTTGGGTTCTATTATTTGGATAATAGGTGGTTAGATTAAGGATAAGAAAGGAGAATAAATGAGCAGTAGTAGTATTTATGGAATAAGAAAAGACTATACAGGAGAAGAAATATTTGAATATAAAAACTCATGGTGGTTTTCTCCTATAATTTGGAGCGTCTTACCAGATAAATATATTCATGATTACATTCAAACACCATTTGGTTTTAAAAAGGGAATTATTGGAATGGACGGAAACGATGTATGGACAAGAACTAACAAATCCATTAATGAGTGCGATAACACACCTGATAGGATTTGTTGGGAGATGTCAAATCAACAGATTTTTCATACATCTGATAAACAGATTATTTCAAATTCTATTATGCAATTCTTAAAACAAAATGATACTTATGATGTATCAGAAGAAGATAATATCCCAGTATTAAAAAGAGAACATATTATTGAAAGATTTACCGAAATAGCAAATGATATTTTGTCAATTGACGAAAATGAATTTCCATATTTTGTTTTTAAAAATACAACAGTTGATGATGGCGTTGAGAGATGGTTTGAAAAATATGATGAAGAATCTGATGAGTATGTTTCATGTGCAATGTCAGAAAATACAGATAATTTTTATGCAGAATTTGTATTTATCAAAGATGGAAAAATTGACAAATTTGTAAGTAACAAAGATTATCAGTTTGAAACATAGTAAGAAATTTTTCTTTCCCTTGGATAGATTGGAGGTATTATATGTCTTTTACAGTAGATTTTAGTTCAATAAGAACAGTTAGAGTTCACAAAGAACAATTTGACGCAATAGACAATAAAGCAAATGTCGTAATGATTACTTGCATTGAGGACGGAAGAGTTATTCCATTCAATAGAGCTGATAGCGAAAAAGATAAAATTGATAGATTGAACAGGAATAGTGGAGAATAACATTATGAAGATTATAGCAGGTAATTATTTTGGTAAAAATATTCAGTTTGTATGTAGATGCTGCAATTGTGTATATGAAGTTGAATCAAAGGATGATTGGAACGTTCAGATGATATTTCCTAACTATTGTAGTTTTAAATATAAAGTTCCTGAATATAAAGTAGATTGTCCTAATTGTGGTCATGAAGAATATCTTGGCTGTGATCAAGATGACTTGATAGGAACTGAATCTGAAAACTTGCATTGTCCTTGGATTCCATTATTAAAGAAGAGAACAGATTGGAATGAACGATATAGGGTTGAGCCAATAAGAGAATAAGTAATTGTAAACAATAATTTTTATATTATAGGAGGAAATAAATATGATGAACAATTTTTTAAATGGTATGTTTGGCAAGGTAGGAAGTGGAATGTGTAGACTTTCTATGAATGGTGGTATTGCAGTTAAGACAAATGGTGGTTACAAAACATATAACATCAAAACTGGCAAACTCACAAACTGTAGTAACTTTGTATTTGATATTGGAGAGGAATTCTTCTTTATTATTCCAACTAATAAGGTAGAGAAGGGTGATATCATTCTTGTAAATGGTAAGCCAAGATGCGTTATTGAAGCTGATAAGACAAAGATCACAGTAATCAATTATGAGGATTCAACAATCGAAACTGTACTTCCTGAAAGACATGTATTTATGGGTAATACATATTTTTATGGCAAGATTGTTTCAATGTTTGGTAGTGACATTATCAAGGGTAAGAAAGGCACAAACAATATCTTAAAGTATATGATGCTTTCTCAGATGATGAAAGGTGACAATGGCTCTACTGGCATGATGAATGGAAATGGTGGAATGAGTTCTATGTTACCATTTATGATGATGGGTGGAAATATGGGTGACATGTTTGACGGAATGTTCGACTTTGATATGAGTGGCAATGATGACGATGATACAGAAGTAGACGAAGAGGAGGAAGCATAATATGGGATGCGGTTCATGGACAAGAGATAGCTATGTAAGTTATTCAACAACAAAGGGTATGAGTGTTTCAACGGATGGTATGATTAGCGGTTCTTATTCTAATCAAGATATGTTTAAGGCGAGAAATATTGATTCTGCACTTGATCCTAAGAATGTTATTAGAGAGTGTTGCGATACAGAGGAACATCCAAACACAATCCCTGTTATTCTTGCACTTGATGTAACTGGTTCTATGGGACAGGCTGCCGTTGAAGTGGCAAAGAAGTTAAATGTAATTATGACTAAGTTGTATGAAAAGGTTACAGATGTTGAATTTCTTATTATGGGTATTGGTGATTTAGCTTGTGATAGCTGTCCAATCCAGGCTTCACAGTTTGAGTCTGATATTCGTATTGCTGAACAGCTTGACAAGATTTATTTTGAGTTTGGTGGTGGTGGAAACAGTTATGAATCCTACACAGCAGCATGGTATTTCGGTTCTCGTCACACAAAACTTGATTGTTTAAATCGTGGAAGAAAAGGAATTATTATTACAATGGGTGATGAGCAGTTAAATCCATATCTTCCATTTAAGAGTAGAGGTCATGGCTTATCAGAGGTGACAGGTGATAACCTTCAGTCTGATGTAGAGACTAAGGATTTATACGAAGAGGCTTCTCAGAAGTTTAACATTTATCATTTAGATGTAAATCATGGTTACAGATGGGATGAAGAAGAAATTGAGAAGTCTTACAAAAAGTATCTTGATGATACACACTTTAGAAGAGTAACTATGGATAGTATTACAAATGAGATTGTAGATATTATTGTTAGTGAAGCAGAGAATAATGTTACAGATACAGTTGCTACACCTTCAAGCTCAGAAGGAATTACTTGGTAGAATAGGAGATTTAAGAGATGAAAGACATTAAGATTGTGATAGGTGCTAACTTTGGAGATTGTGGAAAAGGATTAATGACAGATTATTTCTCACAGAAACCTAATAGTATTGTTGTTTGTTCAAATGGTGGTGCTCAGAGAGGACATACCGTAACAACGCCTGAAGGAATCAGACATGTCTTTCATCATTTTGGATCTGGAACATTCAATCACGCAAGTACATATTTATCTAAAGATTTTATTGTTAATCCAATTATTTTTAAGCAGGAATATGATGAATTGATGAAATTAGGATATATACCAAATGTTTATATCAATCAAAATTGTATGTTGACAACACCTTTTGATATGATGGCAAATCAGATTATAGAGGAGAATCGTGGGAAAAATAAACATGGTAGTTGTGGATTAGGAATTTTTGAAACTATCAAAAGATACAAAGCTGGTGTAACTGATGTAGATAATCATATCAGGGAATATTACTTAGAACAATTTGAAAGAGAGAATATCATATTAACAGATGAATGGTCAAGAATATTCCTTGATAATGGTATATTTGAACACTTTTTAGATGATTGGGATTTTATGAATAATCACTCATTGACTATATCAGATAATTATTTCTTAAATCAGTTTGACAATATTGTGTTTGAAGCTGCACAAGGTTTATTACTTGATCAGAATAATACCGAATATTTTCCACATCTAACACCGTCTAATACAGGTATAGAAAATCCCAAGAGAATAATTGAAAACGTTGAATGGAATGATGAGATAAATATTGAAACTTGTTATGTATCTCGTACTTATTTAACAAGACATGGTGCTGGTAAATTCCCATCTGAATGTAATAAGAGATTTATCAATGAGTATATGTTTGATAAAACAAATGTACCAAATCCATTCCAGGATACATTGAGATATGGAACACTTGATTTGAGAGAATTATATAGTAGATGTTCCGATGATGTAGGGAATTTTGGAGACGAAAAATCAATCGCCATTACACATTGTAATGAATATGATTGGGATAATGATAAATTGATTGAATTATTCAAGGATTGGAATATTTATTATTCAGATGGCGAAACACATAATGATGTGAACTAAAAACAAGAAAGATTCGTTTCATCTGTTTGTCACAGATAAAAGAGAATATACCTATAGAAATTTTATTTGGTTGTTTAGCAAGTAAAAATAAACATTAAATGATTGTAAATGTCAATCAGCCTATTATATGGAGCAACCTACAACTTAGATAGACAGAAAGATAGAAAGTTGAGGTAGAAATATGGTTTTACAATATAAAGGATTTAATAATAATTGGATTTATGAAGAAGCAGAAGTGATTACATCAGCAGTTGTTTGGGTTGGCAAAGAAACTCGTGCCTATCGTAAAGGTGGAGTAAGATACGAAAAGAAATATTCGGAACTTTATAAAAATGGTAAAACACCAGATCAATCTGATTTAAACAAAGTTGATTTAGATTATGTCGCAGAAATGCACAAAGCAGTTGACAGACTTATTCGAGAAGAAACACATTGCGGTGATGAAATCGTTTATCACATTGATAAGCCTTTTGATCAGATGGAGAATGTAACAGTAGTAACTTTGAATGACAAAAATAAGAATGTGACTCGTGTATTTGAAAGTGGCGTTTACTTATTAAACAGTAAAGGACAGACAGTACAGAAGTTAGCATAATAGAAACTTAAAAATATTGTAGGTTGCTCCTACATAATAAAAAATATAATTTGGCAGAGAATATCGGTTTCCTTGGGAGGTGAAAAGATGACAATAGACGAGAGAATAGAGTTCTTGAAAACATATATTAATGAGTTTGAAAAGACTAGTCAATATGGTTATGGATATAGAGCAGATGAATATTTAAAGACTTGTGAAAAGCTAAAAGCGTTGGGATTCAATTGGGGAGATAAAATTGATTTTAAAGATTTTAGAATCTGCAAAGGTCATAATATCTCAAATTCATCTACTAACTATAAAGGTAATGACGATGATTATTATATTCATTGGGATAATGGCAATGTTGGTTGTCTGATGTTTGTTAATAGTGAAAATTGGGATTTAGCACAGGATGATTACAATGAGTTTTTAGAGAAATTAAGATCTTATGGTGCTGTAGATTGGGATGATTTTAATGCACATATTATTTTTGACATTGAACATGGTAAAAAATTACTTAAAGACTATCCAAAAATCAGACAAGAGACTGCTGATAAAATAAAAAAGAAGTGGAAAAATGAAGAGTTAGCCAAAGCAAAAAGAAAGTATGAGCAACTTTTAGCTGAGTCAGGAGGTGAAATTTCAAATGACTTGTAAGTATCCAATAACTAGCAGAAGTTATAAGTTTTGTATAGGCTGTAGTGATATGGATTGTTGCGAAGATGCATTTACTTCTAACATTCCTATGACAGAAGTTCAGTCACCAAAGAATATTATTCCGTCTGCATCAGAAGCAAATAAGATGACAAATAACGCAATTGATAACTGCACTACGCAACAATTAGCAGAATTATCTAAATTAATTAGAGATGCGATTGCAGATGGCAAATTTTCAATCAGTGAAGATGGTTGTTTAAAACCTGAAACACGGACGAAATTAGAGGGACTTGGTTATAAAGTCGAGACTGGCACTCAGTACAATGAGCCATATTACAGTATTAGTTGGAGAAAAACAAAGTAATTTCGATTTCTTGCGAGGAGGTGAAATCTTGGAGAAAGTAATTAAATATAAATGTTCTGAATGTGGAGAATTATTTGATATACCTGAGAATGCTTTAGCTTGTGAGGCAAGACACAAAAGAATTGAGAAGGCTAATGAAATGCTTGATGAAGGATTTACGTTGAAGCAAATCAATGACGAGTGTAAGATTTGGTACAAAGTACCAAAACATTTAGAAAATGTAAATAAGGATAACTGCTTCAAAATCAGTTATTGGCAATGTTGTGATAAACCTGCATATCGAATTACTCATATCTTTTTTGACGGAAAGGTAAATGTATGTGGTTGTGGTTCGTGGAGTGGATATTATGGTAATCGACTTAATTTAAGTAACTCAGATTTAAAAAATCCAAGACCAAAAGAAGAATTATTTATAGATAGTAGATATACAAGTAGATGGTAATTATAAAGGAGAAATAATATGGATAGAAGTGATCTCGCAGAAAGAATGAAAGGCTATGAAAAAAGGAATAGATATTATCTTCAGCGAAGAATGCCAGTGATTTTGAGGCTAGACATGAGAGCTGGACATAGTTTCACCAAAGGATTTGAAAGACCTTTTGATGAAGTATTTATAAAATCAATGCAAGAGACAGCTCAATATTTGTGCGAAAATATTCAAAATTGTAAATTATCTTATCAACAGAGCGATGAAATCACATTACTTCTTGTTGATTATGATAAGCTAAATACGGATTGTTTCTTCGATTATAGAGTTGATAAATTATGTAGCATAGCTGCAAGTATGGCTACAATGGCATTTAACAATATTTTTTCTAAATACGTAAAGGAATTTGATTTAGAGTTAGCATATAACGATAATGGCATTGATACTGAAGAAAATAGAAAGTTATGGGGAATTTATAAAAAAGCATTAAATAAAGGTGCAATGTTTGACGCTCGTTGTTTCAATATTCCAAAAGAAGAAGTAACAAATCTCGTATATTGGCGACAACTTGACGCTTCTCGTAATTCAATTCAGATGGTAGGTCAAGCCAATTTTTCACACAAGGAATTACAGAATAAATCATGTAATGATATTCAGGACATGCTTATGACTCAGAAAGGTATTAACTGGAACGATTTACCGACTTATCAGAAAAGAGGAAGCTGCTGTGTAAAAGAAAATCATTTTATAGAAAATGAAAAAGGAACTCAAATATGTTTTCCAGAAGGATGTTCAGATCCATTTGAAGATGAAGAAACTTTAACAGGAGTATATAGAAGTAGTTGGATTATTGATACAGATATCCCTATTTTCAAGGGCGAAGGTAGAGAATATATTGATAGATTGGTTTTTGTTGGTGAAGAGTAAAAATAAAGGAGAATATACATATGAGTAATTTGAAGGAAAAATTAACAAAAGGTGGAGCAACAGCAGTTATTGTTATTACAATTTTAGCTGTATGTTATGGGCTTAGTTGGATTGTTACATGTGGAATAATCAAACTTATTACAATGTGCTTTGGTTTAACATTTAAATGGTCTATTGCAACTGGTATTTGGTTGATCATCTGTATTTTAAGGTCAGTTTTCAATGTAACAGTGAAGAAATAGAGTCGAAGGAAACTGACATTTCTTAGTGCAATTTTAAAGGAGAATTATAGAATGAGCGATATTTGTAAAGATAGAGAAGCTTTAAGACCTGAATACGAACATTTTATTCAGACTGAGGGAGGTAAAGAATGGAAACACTTTTGGCAGAGTCAAATAGGTTCAGATATAGGTGGAGATTTTGGAGATTATTTGTATGACTTTTATCCAGAAATGTTGCAGTAAACAGAGAATATATACTTGGAGGTGAGATTATTAAAGCTTATATAAGAAATACGAGATTTGTTGTAGTGATAATTATAATAGCGATTATAGTATTTTTAGGAGTTCATAAATTTTCATCTTATGCACAATACACAGAAGAATATTCTTATGATTTGCAAGAAATAAAAGATGACACTTATGCAATTTATCACTCAGTATCGTCTAATGTGCCATCTCATAATTATGATGTGATTACTGTTTGTTATAATGATCAGATTCATATGTTTCAAGGAACGGTAAATATTCAACAGACAAATGAAAAACCTTATGTTGAAATAATTGCTAAACCACATATAAATTATGGTGATGAAATTACAGTGTTTATTCCAAAAGGTACAGTTGAATTTGCAGATAATGTAGGATTGAGATAAGAGAATATATAGTTGAGGAAGGTGAGAATATGATTCAAGTAATTGAGACAAATTTGAGTATTGATAATGATAATATCATAAGAGATCATCAATCACGAATTGTTGAAGTTGAAGATTGGGATACATATTGCAAAGCATTTGAAGAATATAATGGTGAAGCTGTTTATTTTAAGTCAAAGACTATGCGTGGTTACAGTATCTTATCGAATTGCACAATGACAGATTTGATATATGATGACATTCATTTATCTTGTATGGTTTTACGTTCATCAGGTTTTATTACGAAGAAACTTGCATATAGAATTGTTTTATAATCTATGATTCATTCGAATCACAATTTCCAATAAAAATGAAAATCGAATAGAGAATAAATATATAAAGGAGGAAAATTATGTTTGCAGAATTTGAAGATGATATACAGTTTTGGGGATGCAATATTCCGAATGAAGTGAAAATGGTTATAGATTCAGCAAATGAAAGTGTAGACAAATCATTTGATAATGAAGATCAGAAACAAGCTTATCATCTTGGTGTAGAAAATACATTGTCTGTATTGAAACAGTTACTTGATGAAGGGTTAAGTAGAGATAGCATTACATTCTATTACCCAAACGCAACTACGACAGAAGAAATGGGTATAGAAGACATTAACAAGTGGCTAAAAACATTACCATATAAATAAATCACTGTTTCTTTTGAAAATTTTAGGAGGTAGATAATATGAAATATAGAGTGAGATTTGATGGATATGTAGAAGTGGACTGTAAAGAAAACGAAAATGTATATGAAATAATAGAGAATAGTTTTAAAAATGCAGAATCAACATTAGAAGAAAATGAACACGTTTCTGTTGCAGAATTATATGATTTAGAGGCAGAAGATCTTGATTAAAACAAACACAAGTGAATCAAAATCGAACAGAGAATATGTAAGTGAGGTGAGAAAGTGGCAGAATTTAGATTTAATGAAGACTTCGCAAATAATTGGAAATCAGGTCAGATAGTTCTTTGTGAGGAAAAAGAGGATGGTTACTTAGTTGATAAGGTGGTACTGATTGAAAAGGACGAACTTTTAAAACATGGTGAATTTATCACAATGAATGTTGAGATATTAGGACATATGCAATCAAATGGTGTAGATGATTTATTCATGTATAATAGAGATTTTCAACCAGGAGACACAGTACAACATTTCAAAGGTGGTTTCTATAAGATTGTTGCCATTGGAACTAATATAGAAACAGAAGAAAAGATGGTTGTATATCAGAGTTTAAAGGATCAAAGAGTATGGATTAGACCATATGATATGTTTATCAGTAAAGTGGATAGAGAGAAATATCCAAACGCTTAT
>OGXM01000983.1_pt1 | contig 16832 bp, 20 predicted proteins | sample 1576271 | NCBI WGS metagenome assembly OGXM01 (sample SAMEA3541579, study PRJEB24748) | human gut metagenome | biome: human gut; feature: human-associated habitat; material: faeces | place: China | collected 2012 | reverse complement strand
GTCTGCAAATTGAATTATCCCTTCAGTATCTATGTATCGGGTAAACTCTTCCTGCTTCCCACATGAGGGACAGGCATACCGGTTTCTTTTCTCCCGATTGTAGTTTTCTAATATGAATCTGAAGTTTTCCATATGATTGTATATTATTTTTTACTGATGATAAAATGACAATTTGACAAAATGGAGATTTAAATTATCAATTTATCATTTTGTCATTTTGTCATCTCTCTTTTTATAATTCCCATGTTTGTGACCAAGATAGCCGTTTTTGCTCAATGCTTTCAGGAACCGGTCGTAAGTGCTGGCTGACAACTCCAACTGCTCGGCTATTTTCAAGCCTTCCGCACGTGTGAACTGTTCAGGCAGCAAATCTAAAAGTTCCTGCTGCCTGGGAGCAAGTTCGCTCTGTATCATGGAAAGCACCTGTAAGGCGGTATCTTTGAAATATTCTACGAGTTTGACAACCTTATCTACCGTATCAATATCTATCCGGTCTTTGGGTGCTTCATCGCAAAGCCACTTGCCAAGTTGGCTTGGCATTGCCGTACGCACGGGACATCACTGTGCCCAACCATTGATGCAGCGTCTTGGCATCGAAGGAACAGTGCGTGCATCTTTCGGGCTTTACAATACCCGGGAGGAGATAGATGTGCTGGTGGCAGGTATAGTTCGTGTCAGCCGGATGTTCTGACCAAAGCAAAGCTTTGCAACCTTTCTTTCATTCCTTGCGTCTAATATGTCAACAACTAAAAAAATGAATTATGTTAGTAACAACAACCCCGACTATTGAGGGTGGACGTATCACCCGCTATTATGGCATCGTTTCCGGTGAAACGATTATCGGTGCCAATGTATTCCGCGATTTCTTTGCCAGCATCCGCGACGTGGTGGGTGGGCGAAGTGGCTCTTATGAAGAAGTGCTGCGCGAAGCTAAAGATATAGCCTTGCGCGAGATGCAAGAACATGCCCGTGCTATGGGTGCCAATGCCGTGATTGGTGTAGACTTGGACTATGAAACGGTAGGAGGCAGTGGCAGCATGTTGATGGTTACGGCATGCGGTACGGCTGTAACGGTGGAATAAGTTCGCTCTACTATATTACAACATAGGAAGATATAAGAAATGGCAACCCTGTGAATGGTTGCCATTTTCTTTATAAGGAGTATCTTTTATCGGTTATTTGTACCAATCCTTATAATCTGTTCCATTGGAATTGACCCAATCCATAAAATGTTCAAAGCTCTTGTCTATCGGCTGGGTTTCAGGAGTATTGAAGTTTGTGGCTCCACTTAGATGAATGGCAAAAGGATAGTTGCCATTGGCTACATAATAGCTTGTCGGTACAGAGGACAAATCCTCTTCGGTATGGAATAGAGCCATGTCTGCCTTTTCAGTAGGAGGATAGTTGACCAAATGCACTTCGATGCGTGATTCTTTCAATTCGTCATGTACCATGATGAATGGATTATAAGGGGGAATTCCAAGCGTTTCGTGTGATAGTGGAGTCTTGAAGGTGTTCTTTATCTTATATGTAGCGGTTTTTGTATTTCTCTCTGTTACATCGAGCGCACTTAGAAATACATTGACGGTAGCTTTGGAAAGGTCTGTATCCAGTCCTTGTCCGTTGAAACTTGTGGGGGCTTCCAATATTTCAGTTGACATATTGCTGCGTTCTGTATTCAGTTGGTAAGCGAAACCATTTTTGAAAGTGGCACCGGACCAAAGCAACTCATAGGTGTCTTCTGTAGAAAGGGCCTGATTGGCATCATTGAAGTTCAATACGGACTGGTATTTTACAATAACATCATTCAAGTCATAGTCACCCTTTCTGGGCCAATTATCTTCGAAAGCGATGATTCCTTTGTATTCCAGACTGTATTTCTTATCCTCGTTGCCACCGTCAGGTTTGATATCAGGAATATCCGGATTGATGATGGCTTCGATGGGGTTGGACCATACGTTGAATTGTATATCATTATAGTCTTGGTCTGTCCAATCTTCAAAGGACAATACGACAAAATCATCGATGCGGAATGCGGCTGTATGTGTACGGCCGTCCCCATTCAGCTTTGTAGTAGAGTAGAAAGGCTTATTGTTTCCGCCATAGAAGCTGTCATTCAATAGGAACCATCCGATTTTTACTCCATTGGGAAATACGGTTTATGATATTCTACTAAAAACTTTATATTTTTAATGTAGTTTGATATTAGTATTTCAAAATGATCTAATAATATTTTATTATTTATTTTATTAATACTATTAAATAATGACAATAACATATATTCTCTATCAGTATTGACGAAACAAATATCCCCTAATAACCTGGTTATTTTTTTTACATCTTTTGAATTGTTGATATTGAATTTATTTAAATCAATATCAATTATATCTAACTCATATGTTAATTCATTTTTTAATATTAATAAATTATTATAGAAGTTATTTATAATCATTAAATTGAATTTGTTATAAAAGTAATTAATATTGTCATTATCAAATATATATTTTTTAGATAATAGTACTTTACCATGTTCGTTATTGATACACATACTAAATATTTTTTCTAATAGCGTTATATTATTAAGTATGTTTGATAAATATGTTATAAAACTATCTAATATACTAAGAAATTGTTCCTCACTTGTAAAATATCCTTTTTTTATGACTGTATTTATCTTTATATTTACTTTATTATCATCTAAACTATTTATATAATTATCTAAAGTATCCCCTAATAAAAAGGTAAAAATTAGGTTCTTATTTTGAATGTATTCTGAATTTAATACTATTCTTAGTATTTTTTTCTTTTTTAATTGATATTCATTATCTGTTTTTTTATCTTCTAAATCAATTATATTTAACATTATACTCCCCCTTTCTTATAGCATTATCTACGATAACATAAAATTTTATTTTTTTATTATAGTATTAATTTAAAAAGTACTTTTATACTTTGTATATAAATATAATTAATTAGTAGTTAACTATAAATAAATAAAAAAGCCAGATAAATAAACTGGCTAATTTGATATTTATTTAATTTTTTTTAAGATATAATATCTACAATCTACAGCACAATATTCTTTTAGATAGTTATCTAGGTTTTTGTAGTTGTTTATATCTTTTACTTTTTTATTATTTGACTCATAAAAACCTTTTAATCTTAGCTTATTATAAGCTATATCTCCCACTATATAGTCATAATCTTCATAAAAATCCGTATAATGACTAATGAAATCATCTAGATCAAAACCATTTTTATAATCTTTTAGTATTTCATATTTATTTTTTTCTACTTCTATTGTTTTCATTTTATCACCCTATTCGTAATTTTTGGCAAATGCTGATTTTATTTGTTCATACTTTGCAAGACTCGAGGATGAATTCCATGTTATGAATCCTCCATCTAAGCCATTATCATACAATGCTCTTACTTGATCTTCTATTTTTGAGGCATTATATATTACTGTTGGTTTCCAATATGGAGTATCATAAGCTGTTATCCATGTTCTTGCTACCGCTGGAGTTGGTATTTCTTTTTGTCTTGCTGCTGCACCTTTAGCCCAGTTATTCATTGTTTGATATGGATTACTCCAAGTATCTACACTTCTTCCAAAGTGGTCTGTATATGGCATGGAACTTATGGCATCTACTATATTAGATATAGCAGGCCAATATTGACCATATGCTGTAACGTATTCTCCTGAACATTCGCCGAAGACGTCTACTGATAAGTATACTCCTTCTTTATGCAACTGATCAGCGGCATAAAATAGAAAATTTTGTACGGCTTCTGCTTTTTCTTCATCATACTTGTTTTTGAAGTCTGAGTTACCACTAACAGACATGTTATAAGCATCTTCTGGAAATCTTACATAGTCAAATTGAATTTCATTGAATCCCATTTCATGAACAGCTTCTTTAGCTAATTCAACATTATATTCCCATGCTCCCCTACTATAAGCAGATGGCCATAATCTATTGGAAGCTTTTGATGAAATGCAATCTTCTGGATGGTCTTTACCGTAATGAACATCATTAAAGACAACTATTCTACCAATGGCATATATGCCTGCTTCTTTTATTTTATCAATAGCACTTTTATAAGCACTATTATCATTCATAGCAGTAGCATATGCTGTTGGAGACATTTCTTTGGCAACTTCGGAAGAGTATGCTAAGGCACCATCCTTGATATCCACTACTATTGCATTGACTCCATTTTCTTTTGCTATCTTTAGATAACTATCAATACTTGATATAGTGGCAGCATTTAAATACATAGCTTTAGCATTTTTCATAAGTGGATTGTCTTTAAACTGTGGCTTTTCATATGGGTAATAATCTAAGGTAGAAGCTTTTCCACCATGTAATTCTCTACCTGGATATTTTCGATCTTTATGGGTATCATAAACTGAATTTTCATTATAATTAGCGGTGGCTTCTTCCATGGTATCCACCAAATATTTACTATATACATATCCTGTTATATCATCTTTACTTATCTTATACATATTAACAGTTCCATCTTCATTAAGTATGTCATAACCTGTTATACTTATTTCATTTCCTTTTTTTATAAATGAACTTATTTTTGAATCTTTTTCATTTTCATATACTGTTACTGATGTTCTTACATATTTTGTTTTTTCTAATACACTATCTTTGATGTCACTTACTAGATTTCTACTATTAACATAATAATTGGTGTTGTTATACTCTATTTGAGTATACTTAGTATTATTTTCTTCAATTGTTTTATCGAAACTAGTAACTTTTGTTCCACGTGTTTGTTTTTTATCTTCTTTAAAATTATTATTTTCGTCATAGTTATATAAAGTTACCTCACTTTTATCTGAAGCTAAATACATAGTTTTCTTATCTATAACTACTTTTTTTACGCCTTTTAATAGAAATAATACTGCTAATACCGATATGACGATGATACTTAAAAGAAGTATTAGTCTCCCTACTTTTATTTTCCTTTTTCTTCTTTTTTTTGTCATTTTTACCACCTATGTATAGTATACCATATTTAGACATTTTTTACTATTTTTTTAAAAGAAAAAAATAGAAACTGATTGTTTCTATTTATCTAACATATTTAGTAAATTTATTTTGAACATATCTCTTTCGGCATGAGATTTTGATACCATTACGCCTTTATAAGTTGATAATTCCTTTTGATGTCCTTCGCTTAGTATTTCTTCTGGAGTTAATGTATCTAACATTACTAATTTTTGATTTTCATATACTGTATAATATAGTTTTACGTCTCCATGTACTTTAGCAAACATTCTATCTGTTGGTAGCTTTAACTCATATTTTGTAATACCATCTTTAGTATTTTTTGATACTACTACGCCTTTAAATTCACCATCTCTAAATGATGGATAAAAATCAAAAACTAATTTTTTATATGCTAACATATTATATTTCTTTATAGCACGTTCTTTTTTTCTAAATTCATTTTCATTTAGATATTCTATAACAAAACTATTTTTCATTCCAAATCCCCCCAGATTCAAAGCAAAATGTATTAAAATAATATCATAATTTGATTGAAAAGTCAAGAAAAATCGTTTTTATATGATGGTATCTCCTTTGAAATTTGGTATAAAACTGTCACTTTGGCTTTCTTCTTCTTGAGTAAAACAGTTTCTCACTCCTAAATCATAAGCATAATCTATTAGTTCATTATATTCTTGCACGGTTACTCTTCTATTTAATTCTTTATATTTTAATTCTTTAATTGGAGTATATTGATTCATTATACTTAGTATTATGTTGTCATGGTACTTTGTATATAAATATTTGATTATTTTTTTAGAATCTTCAATATGACCTGGTAAAACTAGGTGTCTAACAATTAATCCTTTTATTAATAATTCATTATTATATTTTGGTTTTCCTACTTGTCTATACATTTCTTCAATAGCTTTAGTAGCTATATCGTAATAGTTTGAGACATTGGAATATTTTCCTAGATTGTTATCATAGTATTTGAAATCTGGTAAATATATATCTATAAGTCCCTCTAATGATTTTAGAGATGATACTTTTTCATAACCTGATGTATTATATACTATTGGTATAGTTAATCCTTGCTTTTTTGCTAATATTAGTCCTTCTTTTATAAGGGGAATATAATGCGTTGGTGTAACTAAATTTATATTGTTGGCTCCCATTTCTTGAAGTTCTAAGCAAATATTACTAAAACGTTCAATACTTATTTCTTCTCCTTTACATATATGGCTTATTTGATAATTTTGACAATATATACAACCTAAGTTACAGTAAGAAAAGAAAATGGTACCTGAACCTTTATCTGATGATAGTATTGGTTCTTCCCACATATGCAAGTGGTAACCACCTATTTTTATTTTATTAGAAGCCCTACAAAAACCTAATTCTTTATTATTTCTATTTACTTTACATTCTCTCGGACATAATGTACAACTATTTAATTCTTCTTTCATATAAATCACAAGATATATTTTATAACAAAAAATAGACTTTTTCAAGTCTATCTAGTTCCAAGTATAAAACAAACTATCATTCCTATTAATAACATGATTGTAGCTATGTTGATAAAACCTTTGCTACCATTTTTTTTAGGAATATCTAATTTAATGCTAGGCATAGTGGAAGTGAATTCTAAATTATCCCCTATTAATCTATTTTCTTTTACTACTGGGAGTGGTAATCTTTTTATTTTATCTTCACTTATACCATTACATTCTTTTATTTTCTCGATATCTTTTCTGTCTCTTTCTCTATTTAATAATAATTTATCTCCTATAATGCATTCTAATGATTCAGTCATATACTTTTTATTATCTGAAGATACATATGGTACAATGTAATCACTTAGTTTGACATTGATATTTTTTATTCTTCCTATTCTTCTTTTACAGTCGAAATTATATTCTATAATGCCATTATCTTTTTCTTCAAAAGCAAATATATTCACTTTTACACCATCAATAACCACTTGAAAGCCATAGTCGATATTATTAACGGTATAAGTTAAGCTATCTCTTTTGGGGTCATATAAGTCTTTTTTTCTGAATACTTCTCGCATCATTGCTATATCTTTTTTATTGCATAGTAAATCTAGGCTTAGGTGTTTTCTTCCTGAATCTTCATTTAGTAATATATATGGTACTAATCCTCCGCATAAATATGTTTTAGCGGTCGTTTTGTTTAATTTTTCTACTTTATTATATGTATCTAATAACTGAGTATAAGTAAATCCTATTTTATCTAGGTAAGCATTATATGATTCTATACTGTTATTAAACACGGTATCTATTTTTGTTTTGATAATATTTATATCTTCTACTCTATTTAGAAAAACACTATATAATTTATTAACATTATTTTCTGGGACATCCATACCCATTCGATCTAGCTCTTGTAATCTATTTTCTATATATGATATTATTATTTTATTTTTTTCTTCCATGACGCTCACCTACTATATTATAAATTAATTATAACATATCAAAAGTTATGATGTAAATATAAATAGATTAATTTCCTTAATTTTCTTATGATTATGCTAGAGTTTTTATTTATTTTTTATATTCATGCTTACTTCTTCTTTATCTATTAGATAAAAGTTACCTTTTATAATTTTATAATTATTATTAGTTATTCTAATACCAGTATCATTAGGAAGAGCATATATTTTTATGGTATTAGATACTGGATATAATTCATTATTTAATAATTCTAGATTATTTATATCAAAATGTGGTTCTATTGTATATGGTATTCTACCTATTCCTTTATATAGTATTGTTTTGTGAACACCATCATCTAAGTCTTTTGAGCAAAGAGAATCTATTCCTAGATTAATAGCTCCTGCACTGATACCGATAACTATACCTTTGGATGTTTTTATTGTTTCTTTTAAGTTATATTTTTCTAAGAATGTATTTTGTTTTTGGGTTATCTTGGTTTTGACTTACCATGTATTGATAAGCGGTTAACTCTGGAATACTAGCAGTTATGGCTTCTTTACTATAATATTTCTGCCATGGTTTATCAATTGTGGCATATCCTGTTATTTTATTTTCTTTGTCTAATTTATAGTTTTTATTCATTTCACTATAAATATCAATATTCTTTATCATTTGGTGTTCTCCCTCAAATAATTGATATACGTATTATATTATTCTATTTCTGATTAGTAAATCATTTTAAGAATTCTTTATATTATTAATTAATTTAATTACTTCATCATAATTTTCATCTAATAATTCTAAACGATATGATCTTATTCCTATTTTTTTATAATAGTCTATTTTATCTAAATAATTAAGATTTTTGTGGTGCATAATATGAGTTATACAATTATCATGTAATATTCTATATTTATTTTGATGAATATCTTCTAGATAATATATATCTTCTTTAGTACATGGACAAGATGACATTTCTTTTATAGGACATGATTTTGTTATCATTAATTCTGGTTTACCATAGACTATTATTTCTACTTTATCTTTTATATAGTCATCTAAGTAGTTATAGTTTATTTCAGGAGATAGTGTTACTCTTTTGACATTATTATCTAATAGATATTCTATACTATAATTATTTATAACATTTAAATAATAGTCTGAAATAATATTTCTATCTTTATATTTATGTACTCCTCCTAATTCGGTAACTAATATATTTTTAGCATCATAACTATAGTTATTTACTACTCTTGGTAATCTTAAATACACTTTATTGTTATCCTTGTATTTGTTATATAACTCTATGGAAGGAGTATATATTCTATCTACATTTTGAGATATTGATGCTTCTAGTTGCTCTTTTGTTCTTACTAATACTGATACTTCATAATTATAATTTTTTTCTTCATTATAATTTAGTTTTACATCATTTATTATTATCTTTCTTTTTACTTTTGTTCTTGCCTCTACTAACCTACCTGTTAATTCTCTTCTTATATTGTTTATTTCTTTCATATTTACAAATATGTTCTTTTTTATATCTATATTTATGGTATCTATAATAAATGGTGTATTTCCTAGTTTTGATATTTTTTCTTTTATTTCTTCTTTAGTAGTATTTCTAGTAAGTGGTACTTCTACTGGTAGTACTGATGATACTTTATTATTATCTTTATCTTGGAATGTTATAGATAAGTTATTGTCTTTTTCTTCTATGTTTATATCTATTTTTATTTTCTTTTCACTAATAGATAGTATTTCTTTATCTAGATATGGACTTGATGTTTTTACTAATATGTCTTTATCTTTTAGATTTATTTTGTTATCTAGATAAATTATATCTCCTTTACTGGCTTTATTTATAAGAAGATTTTTTTCGTTATAAATAAAGTTAGCAATCATACCTTTATTTGACTGTTTGAATCTTAGTCCATCTTCTTGATATAGATTATCAGATAGTTTTATTTTTATTTTCTTTGGTGTTATATCTATAACTTTTCCTATTTCTAATCCTTGATGATTTGATGATGATATATTCATTACTTTATCACTGAATAAATAACCATTTGTAAAACTTCTATTAAATAGTATTTTTAAATTGTTTTCTTCTTCCTTGGTTATTATTTCTTTGTTATTTTTCTGATAATTATCTATTAGTTTTCTATATATTCTTGTTATATATCCTACATATGAAGGGGACTTCATTCTTCCTTCTATTTTGAAACTAATTATATCTGAATTCATTAATTTATCGAAATTATGGATGGTATTTAATTCTTTAGTACTTAAAAGATATTTATCTTCATTACTTATATATTTACCATTCTTTATTAATTTATATGGTAATCTACAAGGCTGAGTACATTCTCCTCTATTTCCACTTCTACCACCATTTAGACTACTAAAAAGACAACAACCACTATAGGAATTACATAGGGCTCCATGAATAAATACTTCTTTTTCGATATCGACGTTAATATTTTCTATTTGTTCTAAAGTCATTTCTCTATCTAATACTATTCTTGTTACTCCTAAATCTTTTAAGGCTTTTATTCCTTCGTTATTATGGTTATGTAATTGGGTTGAAGCATGAATTTCAAAATTGGGAAATGTTTGTCTTACTAGAGATATCATTCCTATATCTTGCATTATTAGTGCATCTACTCCGATTTGATATAGATATTTTATATATTCTATAAATTCTTCTACTTCATTATTATATATTATTGTATTTACTGTTATATATATTTTTGCTCCATAAAGATGGGCATATTCTACTGCTTCTTTTAATTCTTCATTGGTAAAGTTTCCAGCAAAAGCTCTAGCTCCAAATGATTTTCCTCCTAAATAGCAAGCATCTGCTCCATTATTTATAGCGGCTTTTAAACATTCTATATTTCCAGCGGGACTTAATAATTCTTTCAAGTTTTCACCTCTTTCATATAGTATAGCATATTTTTAGGCAAAATAAAAGAATGCATTCTCTGACAAGTAATGCATTCCCAAGTTTCTGAATAACTACTCGGAATTAATGTCAGTTAATTCAAAATAGCTTCTTATCTTCGAGTTTCTCTCTCATACATATATGTACATCCAATAGATAGATAAGAATTAAGGCCTCTACCTCAATACCCAAACAAATATACTCGCAAAGCATAAAATTTCTAAACAGTAAAACTTCTACCATCAAGATTTGATACCCTTACAAATGTTATCTTTATTGGAGATAAATTATAGGTATTTTTTTATGCTTTGCTTTGTATGTTTATCTATTAGACAATTTAAGTGTAAACCATTTTTTTACAAATGTCAAGCGTTTCTGATAAAAAAATGAAAAAAATGTCATTTTTTTTCTATTTGTTCAATTATTTGTCTTATTTTTCTGAATCTATGATTTAGTCCTGACTTACTTATTTCATTTCCTGTTTCTAGGGATATTATTTCTGCTAATTCTGATAGAGAACTTTCTTTATATTTCATACGATATTCTATTACTTGTTTTAATTTATCATCCAATAAATCTACCATATCTAATTCATATAGTTTTTCTATATCTTTTATTTGTTTATTAGCGGTCATAAATACTTTATCAATATTTGCTTGTTCACAATTATTTAGTCTGTTTGTCATATTTTTATGATCACGGTATATTCTTATATCTTCGAAGTACATTACTGCTGAGAAGGCTTTTATTATTCTTAAGAAGTCGGATATTTTCTCAGCTTCTTTTATATATACTGTATAGTTTTTTTCTCTTTTTATTATTTTACTATTTAAATCATAGGTATTTAATAGTTTATTTACGTACTCTGAATATTCTTTTGTATCTAATATGAATTCTAAATGATATCTTGATGTTTTAGGATCGTTTACTGAGCCTGATACTAGGAATATTCCTCTTAAATATGCTCTTAATGAATCTTCATCTGATGTTATATATTCTTTTGGTATACTTAAATATTTGTTATTATCTATTATTGAGAGATCCTCTAGTAATTCTTTATTTTTTTCAGTTATATTTAATATATATGTAAAGCCTTTACCTAGTTTTTTATTTCTTATGGTTATTTTTGGTGTTATACCGTATATATTTTTTATTAATTTAAATGTTCTTCTGGCAACTGCATTACTTTCTATTGTTATACTTATATTTGGCGTTATGGTAGCAGCTATACGCATGATAGCTGATAGTTCTGATATATCTTCTAATCTTGTTGTTTCTAGTCTTGATACTTCTTCTTTTACTGTACTTGTAAAGCTCATATTATTCTAACTCCTTTACAATATAATTAAATATAGCTAAAGCAGTACGATATGGATTATGTCTTACTTTATCTTCTTCTATTTCTAATAGTTTATCTTCTAGAATTTCAACATTTAAGTCTTTTAATTTTGCATAATCTGTTTCAATAGGACTTGCTTGTTCCTTTACGTATCTTTCTTTTATATTATCTGGTACTACTTCATTATTTACTAATACAGTATCGATAAAATTATCTTCAACATAGGAATTTATTTTGTTTATGCAATCTGATACTTTATAATTATCTGTTTCTCCGTGTTCGCTCATTATATTGCATACATACATTTTTTTAGCTTTAGAGGTTTTTAATGCTTCTTTTACTTCTTCAGATAACAAGTTTGGTATTATACTTGTATATAAACTACCTATACCTAATATTATTAAATCTGCTTCTTTTAGGGCATTTAATACTTCTTTGGTTGGTGTTACTTTGTTTTTATATTCTATATAGTCTATTTCTTGTCCTGCTTTGGTTATTTTGCTTTCTCCTTCTATTATACTACCATCTTTAGTATGAGCTATTAATATTGGATTATCTTCGGTAAATGGTAATATTCTACCTTTTATATTGAATATTTTTGATAATGATGTTAATGATTCTGTTAAATTACCTGTTATATTATATAGAGCCGCTAATAAGAGATTGCCTACTGGATGGTTATTTAAATTACTATCAGTAGTGAATCTATATTGTAATAGTTCTTCTATTAATGGTTCTACTTCTGATAATGAAACTAATACATTTCTTATATCTCCTACGGCAAATATATCAAATTCTTCACGTAATTTACCACTTGATGATCCGTCATCTGCTACAGATACGATAGCAGTTATATCTAAAGGAAATTGTTTTAAGCCTCTTAGTAGTACTGATAGACCTGTTCCTCCTCCTAAAACAACTATTTTTTTCATATTCCACCTCTTAACCATTATACTATAAATTATTTTAAAAATAAAGTATTGTTACTTATACGAAAGAAAAAGAAGATAATTTTGTTAATTTTCTTCTTTTGATTTTCTTTTTTCTTGTATTTGAGAATTTATATCTAATATTAATTTAGATGGTGCTATTTTGATTAAGAAGCGATTTAGTTTCATGTTTGGTGGAACTATTATTAGTTTATTTTTGAACATACCATCTATAGCTATTTTACTTGCATAATCACTTGTTAATGATGAGATGTTAAACTTTACATCTGCTACATTATTGAAATTAGTATCTACGGGTCCTGGACAGAATATGGATATTTTGACATTTGAATTATCTTTTCTTAATTCTTCATATATTGCCAATGATAAGCTTACTATATAGTTTTTAGTAGCGTAATATGTTGCCATATATGGTCCTGGCATTAATCCTGCCATTGAAGCTACATTTAGGATTCTTCCATAATTTCTTTTGGTAAAATCTTTTAAGAATAGTTTTGTTAGTATATGATATGCCTTTATATTTAAGTCTATCATATCCATTTCTTTATCTAAACTTGTTTCGATAAATTTACCTGCATCTCCAAAGCCAGCATTATTTATTAATATATCAATATTTTCAGATTTTACTTTTTTATATAGTTCTATACATTCTGCTTCTTTTGTTAGGTCATAGCCATAAGTTGCTATTACGTTTTTATCATCTTTAAATATTTTATCTAAATTTTTTTTATCTTTGGATACTAATATTAGTTTGTAATCAAAACTAGATAAATACTTAGCCATATCTCTTCCCATTCCAGAAGAAGCCCCTGTTATTAATACTTTCATTGTTAATCCTTTCTATTAAAAGAAATAATCACTAGTGATTATTTTTCTTCTAATTTATCTATTACTTCTTGTGCTGCTGAAATTACTTTTTCTCTTAAATCGTTAGCCATTCCCTCAAGCACTGGAGTACCTTTTTCTTTAGCTAGTTTTACTAAATCTTCTGCTTTATCTTGTAATTCTTTTCCTTTTTTCTTAGCAGCTTTTAGTACTTTTTCTTTATTCAAATCTTCGATACCATTTGTTACTTCTTCTACTTTATCTTTGAATTCTTTCTTGATATCTTCTACTTTCATTTGATCAACATCTTTGATGATATCGTCAATTTTTTTCTTGATATCCCTTCTTAAATCTGATCCTTTTTTAGGGGCAAATAATAGTGCTAATCCTGCTCCTACTGTTGCTCCTAATGCTATTTTTCCTAATCCTTTTTTACTCATTTTTATCTTCCTTTCCTTTAAATAGTTTTTCTATTAATAAAGCTACACCATCTACTATTCTATCTGTTATTGCTGTAAACTTTCCTGTTACTAGGCCAACCATTTCAAATAGGCCATCTAGTGTTTTTACTTTTCCACTAATATTATCAACAACTTTCTCTATTTTATTCATTGTAATGATAAGCTTTATAGTTAATATTATTAATGTTACTAATAATATAGCACCTAAAATATATAATATTGTCGGTAAAACCATTTCCACTGTCATTATTTCTTATCCTCCTCTTCGTCATACATTGAATCTATTAGATTAAATATATCATTTGAATCATCGGTTTGTGTAATGTCTTCAGTGCTTTTTAATATTTCGTTTATATCTTCTTCATCGTGAGTTAAACTTTCGAATTCTTTAGTATCTTCAAGAAAATCTTTATCTTCTAACTTTTGTTTATTTTCTTTAGCTTTTATTGTTTGTCTTGTTTCTGGTTTTTCTTTTACTTCTATTTTTTCAGCTTTAGATTCTTCTTCATTGTGATCTACTATTTTTACTTCATCTGTTATATCTACTGTTTTTGGTTCTTCTTTTTTTGGTGGTTCATAACTTACGCCAAAGTCAAAATAGTTATCTTCAGCATCTCCTAATGATATGTCCTCTGCTGGGCCTTCTTCAGTCATACTTGCTAAAAGATTACTATTATCTATCTGTGGTTTTCTATCAGCATTTTTTGTTATTTTTACCTCTTGATATAGCTCACAATTTTCACACATAACATTTTTTAAATCATCAGTTAATGTACCAAAAGCTTTATTTCTTACTGTTTCGAAGTCAACCTTTCTAGATGGTCTTTGTATTTCATAAGAATTTTCATCTTGAACCTTTACTTCATCTTTAGTATAATTTTTATCTAATACTCCATATACAGGAGATATGACTGGAGTTGGTCTAAATTTTTTTGGTTTTGGTTCTTCTTTTTTAGCATATAACTCCGCTATTGGTTTTTCTCTTTCTCTTTCTTTTTGTAGAACATTTTGTTTACTATATCTTAAATCTGGAACTAAATCAGAATCATCCATATCAATTGGAAAAGCAAAGTTATTAGAAGTTCTTGTTTTTACAATTTCTCTATCACTTATAACATTTGTTTTAGGAACTGGTTCTTCTCTTTCTTCTCTTACTTTTCTTGCTTCTTCTCTTTTTTGTTCTTCTTCTATTTTATTACGCATAAAAGTAGGAAGTTTATGTTCTTCTTTTTCTTCTACTTCTATTTCTTCTGTTTCTACTACTTCTTCTTCATCAGAGAATAAGTCTTTTACTTTATCAAAAAATTTCATACTGTCTCTCCTTTTTAATATTCTGGTAAATCTGGTGTCTTATTTTCTTCCTCTTGAACATATTCACTTAAATACTCAGAAAACTTACTCTTGGTATTATCTGGTTTTTGTATTTTATATTCTTTATCAATATTTGAACCATGCTCATCTTCCAGAATTTTCTTTATTAGATTGTCATTATAATTGATACTATTTAATATAATCATACTATTTGCAAGAACATCCTCGATTTTTGTCTTTGGTACATAAGATTCTATTTTAGCATAATTATAAACTACTTTTATAAAGTATAAATCTTTATCTTCTGTTATAACTACATATCCTACTTTATCATCTTTATTTATTTTGTGATAATAGTAACTATTATTAATCATATTATCATCTAAGTTTAATGTATTGTGATAATAATAGCTCACAGAATCAACATATAAGTACATAAATGTATCTTCTGTTTTTAATTTTTGGTTATAATCTTTATCGTATACCTTTGATACTCCTAAAGGCAAATAATATGTATATCCTAAGGATGTTGTATTTTGATTATTATAATTATTATTTATAATTTTATCTATAATAATACTATAGTCATTAACATTGTCTATTCTAGTACATCCTACACATAGTATCAGTATTAATAATAGTATAATTTTTTTTTTCATATCATACCTCTTCTACATTATAACAAAAAAAGGTGGAAATTGAAATAGTTTTTTTTATTTTTATATAAAAAGTATGATAGTTTTTTAAAAAATGACTTTTGCATGCAAAAACCGGAGCCTGCCACTCCGGTTTCTTTTCAAACTCCCTCTGCCTTCGCTCTGTAATCATAGGCAATGTCCGCCGCCAGTCTTTTATTCTGAATTATCATTGCTTTTTCCCTGTCATCTCCAAAATACATCTGGTGGTCAGCACTTGAACAGCAGAGGTACTGTCCGTTCTTTGTAACAACATATTTCCTGTTCATACAAAATCTCCTTTCCTTCTTAATAAGCTGTCATGAGTATGTTTTATTTTTCCAAAAGCAAAATATTATTTAAAATAAGGGCATAGCTATTAACTATACCCTTAAATTATACCTTATTCTTTTGTCAGTGTGAGTCCAATGTTGAAGCTTCCACTCCAGCATCCGGCTGATAATCCGTTAGTGGTGGTTATATTATATACACAAACTTTGTTTGAAGGGGTAATAATATTGTTACCACTTTTTGCTGTTATTGCAGCTGTTATGTCAGCCTTGCCAGTCTGCTTATATAGAAAGCTGTCTGGAACTGTTATTTTTACGCTGCCAGTTTTAAAATCATCGCACTTGACTCTGAACTGTGATTTGCCAGTACTGTCACCGGTAAGTATTTGCGGAATTTTAACAGAAATGGGGTTATATTGCCACTGAGCATGAGCCACATGAATATCACCATTTATATATGTAGAACTATTATCTATACCATCAAGATTGTATTCTACATACAGCTTTGTATTATTTGGATTTTTATTCAATTCAAAGGCTCTCGCCAATGGGCTTAAGTGGACTCGA
>OGXM01000975.1_pt1 | contig 16916 bp, 10 predicted proteins | sample 1576271 | NCBI WGS metagenome assembly OGXM01 (sample SAMEA3541579, study PRJEB24748) | human gut metagenome | biome: human gut; feature: human-associated habitat; material: faeces | place: China | collected 2012 | reverse complement strand
ACGTTTCAGGTGCGTGTGTCGAGAGGCATGCAGGTTCGAGTCCTGTTCTGGGCACCTTTTCTCGCGCAGGTGGTGGAATTGGTAGACACGCTACTTTGAGGGGGTAGTGCCGGTTACGGCGTGTGAGTTCAAGTCTCATCCTGCGTACATACAGATAGTCCATATAGTTAGCTTCAAAAGCTGGTTATATGGATTTTTTTTATTCAAGCAGCCGATTGGGCTTCACTATTCCGTGATCGGTGAAGGTGGTTCACAGATTATGACGAAAAAACCTCATCCACATTCACATGTAGATGAGGTTATACCAAATCAGTTCATATGAAAACAAACTGAAGTAGACTAATACCTTAAACTTAGGAATAGTTTGTTTGATTAATGTAAGTTCTACACTGTAGAACCATTTCTGCAAATTTAATTATCTTTTTGTTATTATACAAACAACGTCTGTTCGGGTTCGTATAAAAAATGATTAAAAAACTTTTGTTGTTTGTTTCCATATCCGGACCATGTAAAAGCCCAGATGCGTAAAAGCGAAAACAAAAGAGATGATCAGCAGGACTTTACTTTCTTCCCAACCAACGGTTTGCTGATGCCAGAGTCCCGTGATCACACAAAGGATGGCAAGGACGATCCCGATCATATTCAGAGCCAGCTGACCGTGGCGGTTCGCCTGATTGTATTCCAGTTTGCTATGCTTGATGCCGTAGCACGCATAAATATCCAGCCCGATCAGCATCCATAGCACCAGCCGGATCCAAGTGTCGGCCGGTAGGAAAAGCATCATGCACAGGCAAGTGATGATCCCGGCAACCGGAACGAACGGAACCAACGGAGTCTTGAAGGCGCGATGCACATCGGGCATTGTCTTTCTGACCACAAGCACACCGGCACAAACCAGGGTGAAGGCGAAAAGGGTTCCGATACTGGTCATTTCACCGGCCAGGCGTGCCGGAACGAAAGCTGCCAGCAGACCGACGAGTACCATGAACAGCAGATTGCTGCGGGCGGGTGTTCTGAACTTTTCATTGATATGTGAAAAGAACGGAGGTAATAGACCGTCGTGGCTCATGCTGAGGAAAACGCGGCTCTGCCCTAACAGCGTCACCATGATGACCGAGCAATATCCGAATAGGATGGCAAGGACGATTGCCTTGTTCATCCAAGGGTAATCCGGATGAAGCACGCCCGAAGCATCTACTTCTCCCATATGTTCGATCGCAATTGCCACGGGAGCGATTCCCTGTTGGCCGCCAAATTCGGAATAATGGGCTACGCCCGTCATGACGTGGGCGAACAGCATGTATAATATGGTACAAACGAGCAATGAGACGAGGATTCCGATCGGCATATCTCTTTTGGGGTTCTTGGCTTCCTGGGCAGCCGTACTGACAGCATCGAAACCTAAGAAAGCGAAGAATACGATGGCCGCTCCGCGTAGGACACCCGATAGCCCGTATTCGCCTAACGTGCCGGTGTTTGCCGGAATATAAGGTATGTAATTGTCCGTATTGATATATTTCCATCCTAAAAAGACGAATATCAGGACGACCGACACTTTCAGGAAGACAATGATTCCGTTAAAGATAGAGCTCCCTTCCGTCCCGCGGATCAGGAAGAGGCTCATCAGGACAACGATCAGGAATGCCGGGATATTGACAATCCCTCCATCCCAGGGACAGGCAGTGAATGCTGTCGGAAGGTTGATCCCGAGCCCTTCCAAAAAGACGACGAGATAACGGCTCCAACTGATGCTGACCGTCGTTGCGGCAACTGTATATTCCAGTACCAGATCCCAACCGATAATCCAAGCGATCAGTTCGCCCATCGTCGCGTATGAGTATGTATAGGCACTTCCGGCAACCGGAATCATCGAAGCAAACTCTGCATAACAAAGTCCGGCAAAGCAACATCCGATTGCTGCAATGGCAAATGAAAGTGTAATGGCCGGTCCTGTATATCCGGCGGCGACTGTTCCGGTTATGGAGAAAAGTCCGGCTCCGATAATGACTCCTACGCCGAGTGCGACCAGGCTCCAGGGGCCTAATACCCGTTTTAATGATTTACTTCCTGTTTGATTGGCTTCGGCCTGCAGGGCCTCCAAAGGCTTTTTAATGAATAATCCCATCGTTTATTTGTGCATAGTTATAAATTTGGGCACAAAGGTAGGGATTGCCAGGATGATATACAAATGCTAATTGTGAATGGGCAACCGCCTCCATACGAAGCTGGGAATCAACTTCCAGAAAAATACTAAAACGGCATATCTCCAGTCGATTACGGTGCGTCGTTTCTTCCGTTCGATCGCCTTTACTATTTTTCGGGCAACATATTGCGGGGACATCAGCATCGGGTATTTATCGTTTTTCAACAGATCGGTCTTTACAAATCCGGGGCGGATATCCGTGAATACGATCGGGAGTTTTTCCATCTGTGCCAGTTGGTCGAGTGCTTCGATATAAGTATTCTGGTAGCGCTTGGTTGCGGAATAGGAGGGAGCGGCTCCCAATCCCTTTGTCCCGGCGATGGAACTGATCACGGCTAATTGGCCGCCGCCATGTTTTTTGAAGTAATCGTATGCGGCAACGACCATTTGGGTGAAACCGACTGTATTTGTTTGGACGGTAGACAATTCAATATCGGAATTTAGGTTCCGGTTCTGGCTGCCGATTCCGGAACTAAGCAAGAATACATCCATTCCGCCGACTCTATCGATTAATTCCGCTAACTTTTCCGGGGCGTCTGGGCTAGTTACGTCTATTTGTGCCGTTTCGATCTGGTCAGGTGCTTCCGACCGGATTTTTGCGAGCAATTCCGTCCGCCGTCCGGCAATCCCGATCCTCCATCCCTGCTTGCGGTACAGTTGAGTGATCTCGTATCCGATGCCTGAAGTTGCTCCGATGATGATGATTTTTCTTGCTGATGCCATGCTAAATGGTGATTTATATATGCAAATATACGATTTCTTTCGTACGAAAATCCTATCTTCGTGGCGTTGTTAACAAACCAATGTAGGAAATGAAGAAGTGTTTTTGTCTCTTGTTGACCTTATTGTGTATTAGCTATTCGGCCGTGGCGGCCCCTGGTTTCCGTATAAAAGGGAAAATAGTCGATGCCAATAACAACCAACCGATTGATTTTGCTGATGTCCTCCTTTTTCGTGAAGGAGATGTTAATCCAGTGTTTCATGCTTTACCCGATCGTGACGGTACGTTTCGCATAGCCGATGTGAAAGATGGAAAGTATAACCTTTTGGTGCGCCTGGTCGGTTACGATCTGTATAACCGTCCCGGTATTGTTTTGGATGCGGTTTCGAAAGCGGTAGATTTGGGAACGATTGCGATGAAACCTTTGGAGGTGGGATTAGCGGAAGTCGAAGTCGTAGCACAGAAAAAGCAAGTGATTTATAAATTGGACAAGAAAGTGATCGAAGCCTCTTCAAACCTGCTTGCCGGAGGCGGATCGGCTGTCGATATCCTGGAGAATACACCCTCCATACGTGTGGATGCCGAAGGTGAAGTCAGTTTTCGTGGAAGTACCGGTTTCACGGTCTATGTAGATGGCAAACCGAGCGTGTTCAGCGGTACGCAGGCTTTGGAGCAGATCCCTGCAGGGCATATCGAGAATATAGAAATCATCACCACCCCTTCGGCCCGTCACGATACGGGAGGAGATGTAGGGATTATCAATATCGTAACAAAGAAACACGCCCAGCATGGTTTTAGCGGTATGGTGAACCTGACGGGAAGTACGGTCCTTTCGCGCGGGGTGGATTTTCTGGTGTCTCAGCAGAACAAGGCATCGCGTTGGTATTTGGGCGGTGTGTGGAGTGACCGCCTGCGCAAGAGCGATTTCGATCAGGAGAAAACGACTATTATCTCAGACACGGCAACGACCTCCCATTCCAACGGACCGCGTAAAAGCAACAATTTCAACTATTCGATGAAGGCGGGGTGGATGTACACATTGCCCCATACGACGTTGAATGCCGACTTTGAAGGCGGTTATGGCGGGCGTACGCGCAACGGTGATCTGGATTATAAGGAAAAACGCCTGGCAGGCGGGGCTACTTTCGGTGAAGGCGATTATTATAGTCGTGACGATTACGATCTGCATGAAACCTATTTCCAGGGAACAATCGGTTTCGATCATAAATTCGACGATAAGGGGCATCAGTTGATGGGCAGTTTCTATCTGAAATACGGAGGTAATGCGATGGAATATTTCCAGAGTGACCTTTTTAATAAGAATAACGAGCGTGAAAAGGGACATCGTGCTTGGGAAGATGAGCATCGCTGGACGGTACGGGGTAACCTGGACTATATTTATCCTTACAGCAAGACGGGACGGATCGAAGGCGGTTACCAATATTTCTCTTATTTGGAAGACGGCGACTACACGATGCATTTCTGGGACCCGGTAAAGAAAGAGTTTTATAACCGGGACGATATCTATAACACATTCTATTTCCAGCATGGCATCAATTCGGTTTATGCAATCGTTGCCGACAGCTATAAATCATTCGATTTTCAGGCGGGTGTGCGGGGAGAGCATACGCATCGTGTCCTGCGAAGCTCGATTCCGGGCAAGGATCGTACATATAATAAGTTCGAGTTTTTCCCTTCCCTTCATTTAGGCTATACGTTTCCGAAGGAACATAAGCTATTGGTTTCTTATTCGCGCCGTATCACTCGTCCGGAACTCTTTTTCATGGAGCCGTATATCACCTATCGGGATTTTTATTCGGCCGAGATCGGTAATCCGGATATCCGTTCGGAATATATCAATTCTTTCGAGTTGAATTATAAGAAGAATATCGGTGAACATACGGTTTCAGCTACAGTGTTTCACCGGAACCGCAAGGATAAGATCGAGCGTTTGCGTGTCCCCTATGAGGCTGGTGTGACACTGGATTCGATGGCGAATGTCGGACACGACTATTCGACCGGTATCGAATTGAGCGGACAGGTACAGCTTACCCGCTGGTGGAATATGAACCTGAACGGCAGCCTGTATCATTATAAGGTAAAGAACCGGTATAAAACCGGCAGTGAAAAAGAGACAAGTACGAACTACGATGTCATGTGGAACAACTCTTTCGATGTCTTTAAATATACCCGTATCCAGGTGGACGGCAATTTTGTCGGTCCGTCCGTTACGACCCAGGGGCGTACGGATGCTTTCTGGTATGTGAATCTCGCCGTTCGCCAGCAGTTGATGAACCGTCGGTTGTCGGCTACGCTTTCTTTCCGGGATGTTTTCAATTCTGCCCGGTATGTAAGTAAGATCATCACATCCGACCTGCAGTCCATCACACGAATCCGTCCCAGCTATCCGCTTATTACGCTTACGCTTAGTTATACGTTCAATAACTTCAAGGCCAAAAGTTCTCAGAAAAAGGAAGATCATGATTTGTTTGAAGGAACGAACCACTAAATAAATTAAGAATTGAAAATGAAAAATGAAGAAGAAAGCACTTCCGAATTTTCAAGTTTCAATTCTCAATTTATTTGTTACATTTGTATCTTATTTAAAAGAATATGGAAGAGCGGGAACTGATATTATTGTTGAAGCAGGGCAGCAAAGACGCATTTACTGCTCTGTATAAACAATACTGGAAACAGGTCTATAATTTCAGTCGCCTCTATTTGACCAGTGCCGATGCTGCCGAAGAAGTAGTACAGGAAGTCTTTATCAAAATATGGGAAACGCGTGAATTTCTTCGTGAAGATGACCATTTTAAAGGTTTGCTGTTTATTATCACCCGGAATCTGATCTTTAACCGGCATCGCAAAAATGTGAATGAAGATTTCTACAAAGTCACGGTCCTTGCCGCATTGGAAGAACCGTATGATGTGGAAGAAGAAATTGATGCTCATAATCTCCAAGAATATATAGATCGCCTGATCGATGAATTGCCACCGCGCCGTCGTGAGATTTTCAACTTGAGCCGTAAGGAGCAAAAGAGTTACAAAGAAATAGCTCTCCTATTGAATATTTCAGAGAAAACAGTCGAAAATCAAATCAGCGAAGCTCTCAAGTACTTGAAGAAGAATATCACATTGCTTCTTCTCTTTATCTGATTGAATGTATTCTGTCTCCTATCTCTTATTATCATTTATCTAATATCTAAAAAAGTGATGGGTTCAAATCGAAACTATTACCGCATCTAATTCGATTTTCTACCCCTTCTAATTCAAATTACCCGCAAGGGTAATATTTTTTAATAAACTGGTTGTCGTTGCATTTTGCTAAAAATCAGTTTATTAGTTGAGATGTTAGTTTTTAGAGGGGATATTGTCATATTTTTTTGGAAATTTGTACTGTCAGGTGCTAAAATAATCTGTTTTTTCCCGGACTGGGTAGGGGAAAGAAGTAACTTGTGTGTATTTATATATGTAAAGCAATTGAAATGGAATACAAAGACAAAAAATATATACTAAAGAAACTAATGCAAGATGCGCTGACCGAAGAAGAGCGCATAGCCTTGCAATCTTCTCGCCGGGTGACAAAAGAAATGGAGCGGCAATGGAATAATGCTCCGGATGCAGTGGAAAGCGATCGTCCGGACGAGCCGTCTATCTGGCGGAATATTTGTAAGGAAGTCTGGCAACATGATGAAGGACGGAATGTTGTATTTTATAAGATATATAGTATGGTCGCCTCCATCTTATTGGTATTGGGTGTGGCAGGGACTGTTTATTTTGCGTTGCAGGACAAGGCGAATGTCCCAATGTATGTTGTAAGTTCCGGTATCCAAAATATGGAATCTGTCTCTTTACCAGATGGAACGAAAGTGCAGATGGGACCGGGTAGCCGCTTAACCTATCCGGCTCGTTTCTCCGGTAAGACGCGTGAAATAACATTGGACGGGCAAGCCTTTTTCGATGTGGCGAAGAATCGCGAAAAACCTTTTATTGTTCATACGGAGGATATGAGTGTGGAGGCGTTGGGGACTGCGTTCGAATTGTTCAGTTACAACATGGAAAATAAGATGGAAGCGATTCTCCTGAATGGCAAGATCAAAGTAAGTGTGGAGAATAAGGAAACAAACCAAATGAAAGAATACTTCGTCTCTCCCGACGAAAAGATTTTGGTGGACCGGCAGACCGGCAAGATCACCAAACAGATTGTGGATGCCGACAAATATACCGCTTGGCGCAAACAAAAGATGCTGAGTTTCGAAAACGAAAAACTATCCATGATCATCCCACGTCTCGAACAGTGGTACGGCAGAAAGGTGATGTGCCAAAAGGATCTGGCTGATAAATACCGGTTCACTTTCAAGGTGAGGGATGAGTCGCTAGATCGGATACTTTTTATGATAAAAGCTTCTTCTCCATTACAGTATAAAGAGGAGAAGAATGGTGATTATACATTGACTTTAAAATAACTTATTATAAACAACTTAATTCTAATGCTTATGGGATAAAAAAGAGTTAACCTTTAAAAAATTGGAAGATGCCGGCAAGCACCTTCCAATCAGAGAGTTTTCAAAAAATGCTTGTCATAGGAGTCCAAGCCAAAGACTTGCATTTATTATTCATCAAAAACTATTACAAAGTTATGGAAAAAAACAGTGAGAGGGGGTATTGTATCCCGTTATTTAGAAAAACTAAACGTATCATGAAGATCACAACCTTATTTTCGTTGGGAGTTGCATGCTGTATTTCTGCCTCTACTTATGCGCAGAACTACAAAGTGTCGATCAACAAGCAGAACAGCAGTATTATTGAAATCCTTAGAGAAATTGAAAAAAGCAGTGAGTTTACATTCTTTTTTAACGATAATCGTGTGAATGTCAACAAAACTGTGAGTGTCAATGCCCAAAATGCTACATTGGAAGATGTACTGGATCAGGTGTTGAAAAATACCGGCTACAAGTATCAAATTATCGATCGCCAAGTGTTGATCAAGGTTTCGGACAACCTCTTATTGAGCGGTGTTCAACAGAATAAGAAAACTGTTACAGGTGTAATCCTCGATGAATCCGGCTTGCCGGTCATTGGTGCCAATGTGGTGGAGAAGGGGACTACTAACGGCACGATAACGGATGCGGAAGGGAGGTTCTCCCTTAATGTTGCATCAGATGCAACATTAATAGTTTCCTATATCGGATATATTCAGAGTGAAATATCTGTAAAAAATAAAACATCTGTGTCTATAACAATGAAGGAGGATGCAGAATTGTTGGATGAAGTAGTGGTAATTGGCTATGGATCGGCTCGTAAGGGGGATTTGACCGGTCCGATATCCAGTGTCAAAGGAGCTTCCTTAACAGAACGTTCTACTCAAATGCTGTCTACGGCTATGCAGGGGCAGATTTCGGGTGTGGAGGTTACTCGTTCTTCCGGGGGTCCTGGTAATTCTGCTACGATACGTGTTCGTGGTGTGACGACACTTTCCAATAACGACCCGCTTGTAATTATAGACGGTGTACCCGGTTCATTGAATGATGTCGTGGCTTCAGATGTAGAAACCATGAGTGTTTTGAAAGATGCGGCATCGGCTTCTATTTACGGATCTCGTGCTGCGGCCGGTGTCATTTTGATCACAACCAAAAGAGCTAAGGAGAATAAATTCAATTTAGATTATAATTATGAATATTCCATTGACAAACCGACTACACGACCGACTAATGGAAATGTGATCGATTGGATGAATGTTCAAAATGAGATTAAATGGAACGATGGTGCTTCTAATCCTTATTCGCAATATTCGCAGGAAACCATTAACTCTTGGATGGCTAATAATGCAATGGATCCTTATCATTATCCGAATACGGATTGGGTTGATTTGCTGTTGAAGAATACGACTTCTCATCAACAACATAACTTTAACGTTTCAGGCGGTACAGATAAATTGCAGTCCAAATTCTCGTTCAATTATCAGACGGCAGATGGGTATTATGCGAATAAATCGTATGAGCGTTATGCGGGTCGCGTGAACAACGATTATAAAATCAATTCTTGGATTCGGGCTAATATTGATGTTGATTTTTCTGCGTCGAAAAGTGTATCTCCTGCGACTGTCAATCCTATTTATTGGGCTTATTTGACTGCTCCATATTATAATCCTCGTTGGGAAGACGGGCGCTATGCAGATGTGAAATCCGGGGCCAATCCATTGGCTATGCTCAATGAAGGGGGAACGGATGGAAAGAATTATTATAAGTTTGGGGGAAAGGCCCAACTAGATTTGACTCCGCTTAAGGGATTAACGCTTACGGCCGTTTTTGCTCCTCGATATACGTTTGAAACAGGGAAAAAATTTACAAAAGCAGTGAATGTGTATTATGAGGATGGAAGCTCCATTGCTGCACAAAGTAATAAGACAACATCTTTAAATGAAACACGGAATATGACACAAAGCCGTACTTACCAGTTTTATGCTAATTATCAGAACAAATGGACTGACCATTCCTTGAATGCGATGGTAGGTTATGAGGGGTATAAGCATAAATGGGAAAATTTGGGTGCATCAAGAAATAATTATGAATTGGATACTTATCCTTATTTGAATCTTGGTCCGGAAGATTATCAGTATAATTCGGGCAGTGCAGGTCACAATGCTTATCAATCTGTTTTCGGACGTGCTATGTATTCATATAAGGACCGGTATATGTTACAAGCGAATGTTCGTGCTGATGCCTCTTCTCGTTTTGCTTCTGATTATCGCTGGGGGGTATTCCCTTCTGTATCGGCAGGTTGGGTTATTTCTAGTGAATCTTGGTTCCCTAAAGATAAGCAGATTGATTATTTGAAAGTGCGTGCTTCTATTGGGTCATTGGGGAATGAACGCATTAGTGATGCGGAATTTCCATATCAGGCGGCAATCAATTTCGGAAATAGTTATATGTATGATAAAGGTTCCCAATCGGTGACCGCTGTACAGAATGCTGCACAATATAATTATGCATTTAATGATATTACGTGGGAAACAACTACGACTTATGATATTGGTATCGATATTACTTTGTTGAATAATCGTTTGAGTTTAACAGGAGACTACTATTATAAGAAAACATCCGACATGCTTTTGACTTTAGGTTTCCCCTCTTATGCCGGTTTTTCTGCTCCGAAACAAAATGCGGGTGATATGTATACTCACGGTTGGGAATTTGAAGCAAGTTGGCGTGATCAGATTGGTGAGGTATCTTATGGTGTATCTTTTAATTTATCTGATTATCGTTCAAAAATGGGATATTTGGGAGACAGAAGAACTATAGATGGTAATAAGATTTATGAAGAAGATTCTTATTATTATGAGTGGTTTATGTATAAGACCGATGGTCTGTTTGTTACTGATGCAGATCTGTATGATTCGGAAGGAAACAAATATCCGACACTCACTGCTAACGATAAGGCTGGTAATATTAAATATGTCGATGTGAATGGAGATGGCGTTATCAATGCAGATGATAAAGTTCGTTTAGGTAATTCTTTGCCGGAGTTTCAGTTTGGTGGTAATCTTTTCTTAGGTTGGAAAGATTGGGATTTCTCTCTTTCTTTTCAAGGCGTGGGGCATCAGAATGTTCTCTTTAATTCTGCATGGATACAGCCATTAAAAGAACAATGGGGAGCTGTGCCTTCTCTTATATTGGGGAATTATTGGAGCCAGCATAATACGGAAGATCAAAACCGGAATGTCAAATATCCTCGTCTTACATATACCAATACTACTAATACTTATACCGGATCTGATTATTGGTTGTTTAATGGAGCTTATTTCCGTGTCAAGAACATTACATTGGGGTATTCGTTGCCGCAGAAACTTATGGATAAGTGTTTCATCAGAGGACTTCGGATATATGCAACAATAAATGATCTACCAGCTATCAGCCATTATCCTAAAGGATGGGATCCGGAAATAGGTGCAAGTTAAAGCTAAAGATGGTACCCTTGATGGTTCAGATGTTCGTGAAGGCTTATCAGCAGTTATAAGTTTAAAAATACCAGAAGAATTATTACAATTTGAAGGTCAAACTAAAGGAAAATTAGGTACGCCAGAAGCAAGAAGTGTAACAGAAAGTATTACTTATGAATCTTTAAAATTTTTCCTAGAAGAAAATAAAGAAGTAGCATCAACAATTTTAGAAAAAGCTATGAAAAGTAAAGTAGCACGTGAAGCTGCCAGAAAAGCCAGAGAAGATGCTAGAAATGGAAAAAATAAAAGTAAAATTGAAAAAAATTTATCAATGAAACTTGCTCCGGCTCAAAGTAAGAATCCTAAAATAAATGAGTTATTTATCGTCGAAGGAGATTCTGCTGGTGGTTCTGCGAAAAGTGGAAGAGATAGAAAATTCCAAGCGATATTACCATTAAAAGGTAAGGTTATAAATAGTGAAAAAGCATCTTTAGATGAACTTATAAAAAATGAAGAAATTAATACATTAATTCATACTATCGGTGCAGGTATTGGTCAAGAATTTGATGCTACAGAATCTAATTATGATAAAGTAATAATTATGACTGATGCCGATGTTGATGGAGCCCATATTCAAATACTTTTACTTACATTCTTTTATAGATACATGCGTGGTTTAATTGAAAATGGTAAACTTTATATTGCCATGCCACCATTATATAAACTTGATTATGGCAAAAAAAGATTCTATGCTTATAGTGATGATGAATTAAATGAAATAAAACTAAATAATACAGGAAAATATAGTATTCAAAGATACAAAGGTTTAGGGGAAATGAATCCTGACCAACTTTGGGAAACAACAATGGACCCTGAAACAAGAAGCTTAATTAGAGTAAGAATTACTGATGCAGCCCTAGCAGAAAAACGTGTTCAAGTTCTAATGGGGGATAAGGTAGAACCTCGTAAGGAATGGATAAATGAAAATGTTGAGTTTACACTCGAAGATAGTTATAGGGCTGAGTAAGGAGGTTTAAATGGATATAGTTAAAAAAATTGAAGATTATAGCTTAGAAGAAATAATGTCTTTACGATTCGCAGCTTATGCCAAAGAAATTATTCAAGATAGAGCTATACCTGATGTCAGAGATGGTTTAAAACCAGTTCAAAGAAGAATTTTATACGCTATGTATAAAGCGGGAAATACTGCCGAAAAAGGCTATATAAAGTGTGCTGCCACGGTTGGTGATGTGCTAGGTAAATTTCATCCTCATGGGGATTCATCAGTTTATGATGCAATGGTTAGAATGAGCCAATGGTGGAAACAAAATCATATTCTCGTAGATATCCATGGGAATAATGGTTCAATGGATGGTGATGGACCTGCAGCATACCGTTATACTGAAGCAAGGTTAGCTAAAATAAGTGGCGAACTTTTAAAAGATTTAGATAAATCAACAGTTTCATGGGCTCCAAACTTTGACGATAGATTTCTAGAACCAACTGTATTACCTGCCAAATTTCCTAATTTACTTGTAAATGGAACAAGTGGTATTTCAGCTGGATACGCAACAAATATTCCACCACATAACTTAGGTGAAATAATTGATGCCACAATCAAAAGAATTGATTCACCAAATTGTTATTTAGAGACAATTTTAGAAATAGTAAAAGGACCAGATTTTCCAACCGGTGGTATAGCATTCGGAAAAGAAGGAATAATTGATGCTTTTAAAACAGGTCGAGGCAGAATAATTGTTCAAGCTAAATATGAATTTGTTAAAGAAAAAGGCAAAGAACAAATAATTATTACGGAAATACCTTTTGAAGTTAATAAGCAAGCTTGCGTTGCTAAAATCGAAGGTCTTAGAATAGATAAAAAGGTTGAAGGAATATCTGAGGTCCGTGATGAAACAGACAGAACAGGTATAAGAATTGCTATAGATTTAAAAGCTAATGCCAACAAAGATGTAATAATGAAATATTTACTTAAAAATACTGATTTACAAATATCTTATAACTACAACTGCGTAGCAATTGTAAATAGAACCCCCAAAACTTTAGGAATTTTAGAAATATTAGATGCTTACATAGCCCACAAACGCGAAGTTATAACCAAAAGAACTGAATTTGATCTAGCGTATTACACAAAAAATTATAATATTGCAACAGGTCTTATAAAGGCAATCTCAATTCTTGATGAAGTAATAGCATTAATACGTGCCAGTAAAAATAAAAGTGATGCCAAAGTTAATTTAGTTAATAAATATAAATTTACCGAAGAACAAGCTGAAGCAATTGTAACATTACAACTTTATAGATTAACAAATACGGATATTGTAGTTCTAGAAGAAGAATGTGAAAAACTAAAAAATTTAATCGAGGAATGCAATAAAATATTAAATAATGAAACAGAACTAAAAAATGTTATGAAATCAGAACTAAGAGAAATTAAGAAAAATTATGCTGTTCCTCGCAAAACTGAGATCAGAGATGAAATTGTTGATATAAAAGTAGATGCTAAAGAAATGATTCCAGATGAAAAAGTCATCGTGGTAGTAACAAATGAAGGTTATGTAAAAAGAGTAAGTCAAAAGAGTTTCAAAACATCAGAAGAAGAAACAACACTAAAACCTGGAGATTTTGTAACAGGTAGATTCTTAGCATCAACTAAAGACTCATTATTGTTATTTACCAATTTAGGAAATTATTTATTTGTTCCAATTCATATAATTCCTGAAACAAAATGGAAAGATTTAGGAAAACATATAAGTAATACCATTATGATTAAAGAACAAGAAAAAATAATTGCTAGTCTAGTATTAAAAGATAAAAATAAAAATGTAACTTTATTTACTAAGAGTGGCTTGACAAAACAAGTTCCATTAAAGGATTTTGAAGTAACAAGATATTCAAAACCAATGACAGCAATCAAATTAAAAGAAAATGATGAATTAATCAATGCTGATATTTCTAAAGAAGAAGTGTTATTTGTAACAAGTAATGGTCTATGTCTAAGATTTAATACAAATGAAATTCCTATCGTAGGTTTAAAAGCAAGTGGTGTAAAAGGTATAAATTTAAAAGATGACTACTGTATTTATGCAAGTCCAATAAAAAATGAAGAATATTTAAATATTTATACAAATTATAAGACTATTAAAAGATTAAAATTATCAGATATAATACCAATATCTCGAGCTAAAAAAGGTAACATGTTATTTAAAAAAGCTAAAACAAAAGATTATAAAATTTTATTTGCTTATCTAACTGAAACAAAAGATATTAACCTTTATAAAATAGATACTGATATCTTTGAACTTAAAAATAGTGATATTCCAATCATGGATATTGCATCAACTGGAAGCCAAGTTAAATTTAATTATGATTTATTTGCATTAAAAAAAGAATTAGTTGATTTAACTAAAACGTCTTTTGAAGCCCCAAAAGACGTTGAAGAGATAAAACCACCAAAAAAAGAAGAACAATTATCATTTGATTCTTTTATAGATGAATTTAAAATATAATATTAAACTCTCAAATCATTAACGATCTGAGAGTTTATTATATTAAAATGTTATTTGATACATATAAAAACTTTAAATATATGTAGACAATTATATTTAATAAATGTTAAAATAATAACTGTTAAGTTAAGATATAAAAAGGAGTAACAACATATGAAAAATAAAAAAACAATAATAACAAATATAATAACAGCTATCGGATTATTCGCATTAGTAATTGGCTCAACATATGCATATTTTGCTGCTCAAACTGGAGAAGGAAAATCAACAGATATAAAAATTAGTGCCAATACGGTTGATACATTTACATTTGAGACGGGTTCTGCAATTAATATAAATATTGATCAAGAAAATTTTGCAGATGGAAAGGGTAATCAAAGTAATATAACCTATGCCAAGGCGATGTTAACTGCAAATGATAAAACTAATAGTGCAACAGAACACTATAATTTATATTTAAATATATCAGATAATAATTTTAGCTACACAGCAAACTCAACATATCCTGAAATAATACTAACAATAAAAGATGCAAGTAATAATGAAATAACCAGTATCTCGGGACTTGAATATAAAACAGTAACTGATGGTAAAGGTGTATCAATATCTGGTTTTGATATTACAACTAAAACTGGATTAATAACACTTTTGAGTAACAAAGAGATTACAACCACAAGTACAAAAATAGATGAATGGAATATAACAACAACATTCATAAATTACAATACTGATCAAAGTAAGAATGCCGGCAAATCTTTTTCAGGACAAATATTAATATCAAAAGATTCATTTAATGATTATACTCCGAATACAATCAACACTTTAAATGCTATAAAAAATGGGAACGATTTAACAGTGAATTTAGATGTAGAGAAAGGAAGTAATGAAATAGATAAATACTATTATGCAATTGAAGAAAAAAATAATATATCGATGATCGATAATAAAAATAATATCCAAAGATTAAATAATAGATTAGCAACTAATACGTTGACATATATAGAAAGTAATTCAAGTTCATACACATTTACAAATCTTAGTGCTTCAAAGGATTATAAGGTGTTAGCATATGCAATAGATAAGAACAAAATTAAAAGTAATACATATGAATTTAATTACTACTCAGATGCATATATATACCCAATTATCAATAAAGTTGAAACAAGCACAACATCAAGTTCAATAACAGCGACAATAACAGCCACCAAAGGAACAAATAATATATCAAAATACTATTATTCAATTGATGGAGGAAACTCTTTTGTTGAGTCAGACAGTAACTTATATACGTTTTCCGGATTACAAATTGGCACTTATAAAATAATTGTAAAAATAATGGATAGCAATGGCAAATATTCAAATATCTATGTTAAAAGTGCTATTACTAGTGATAAAATAATGTTTACGTTTGAGGGAACAAAATATCAAGCGAAAAGTGGCATGACTTTAAGTGAATGGATAAAGAGCGACTATAACACATGGGGATATGATGTAACAAGTAGCACCTTACTTTCGAAAATAATAAATAACGGTGATAATATTAATATATACCCCACTGATTGGCCTTTAACTACTTATACTAATGGAACAATTGTAAAACCATTTGTTGAAAGTAATTTTAAAGATTTAACTAATTATCAGAATATTACAGATGAAGCATTAATAAAAATAAAATCTATTTATAAAGGTAATCTTTCTAAGTTTAGCGATTATAAAGATATAACTAATACAACTATAAAAAATAACAGAAAACTTGTGGTTGAATACTTAGAAGAAAAGGTGGTTTTATACATGTCATATATATTTAAAGTTACAGATTCTTCTAAAATAAAGGCAAATTCAAATGAAAAATATTCGTTTGAATTAAGTGCTAGAGAAATAACTGATGATTTGAGTGGCATAATGCTATTAACCTATAACATAAAAACGGATTTATTTGATGTTGTTGAGCCAATTCTTGTAGATAAAGGAAATAAAACCATACAAGCTGAATTACCTGATAATACAATTTTTGCTATTGTAAATGATAGTTATTAAAAATATATTGCTACTATTCTAATAACTATTTAATTTGGTAATATATAAATTGTTTGTCTATCATAAACTTATATAGGTGATTATTATGAAACAAGAAGAGTTTAAAAATTTTGTAAGAACAAAACCGGAACTAATAAAATATGTTCAAAACGGTAAAATGACTTGGCAAAAATTTTATGAAACATATTCATTATATGGAAAAGAAAATGATGTATGGAATAAGTATTTTAATAATAATGAGGAGATAAAAGAAAATATTAATGAAAATAAAGTAGAAGAAATATATTCTGGATGATCGAAGTGGGGTAGAAGATAGCATTTCTAAAATAACAAATATGGTTAAAAATGTTAATGTAGACTCTATTAAAAGTCATATCAATACAGCTCAAAAAGCTATTGATTTTGTCTCAGATTTAACCAAGAAAAATCCTACCCCTAATATCACAGAGAATTTAGCTAAAGGACCAGTTTCTCCACGTCCTTTAAATA
>OGXM01000974.1_pt1 | contig 16924 bp, 20 predicted proteins | sample 1576271 | NCBI WGS metagenome assembly OGXM01 (sample SAMEA3541579, study PRJEB24748) | human gut metagenome | biome: human gut; feature: human-associated habitat; material: faeces | place: China | collected 2012 | reverse complement strand
CTCAGTCACCTCGGCGGGCACCTCATCCTTTTTGCGGTTGTACAGCAGACCCAGCCTTCTTTAGCCAGCTGCGGTTTGATCAGATTCAAAATTTCGGCATGCGGTACAGGCGTTGCGCCTACTTTCAGCACCACCTTTTTATCGCCGCTGTTAGCGGCTGGTTTGCTGTCGCCGCCACAGCCGGCAACGACTAATGCAATGCTGAACACTGCCAGCAAAGCCAGAAATAACTTTTTCATAAACAATCTCTCCTTTAAAATGAATTTAACACAGTACCTATCTTAGCTCGGTCGGACTAACAAAAAAGCTCTTTCCGAGGAAAGAGCGCTTGCTTCTGCTTTCCTCTCATCTATCAAGAATGTTCTTGCAGGATTTAGCACCATAGCTAGGCTTGGTTGCCGGGTTTCACAGGGCCTGTCCCTCCACCGCTCTCGATAAGAGTGTGTTATTCGATTGGCATTATGATAGCTCAACTAAATAAGCTTGTCAAGACCTTTGCAAAAAATAAGGAACTGCTTCTGCAGTTCCTTAAAGATTTGTTAAATTTGTTACTCTTTACTGTATTTGGCAATGCCAACTTTATAAAAATCGTTGCCTTCGCTGTCGACACAAACGATAGCAGGAAAATCTTTAACTTCATAACGGCGAATAGCTTCAGGCCCTAAATCTTCATAGGCAATCATTTCTTCGCCTTTGATAGATTTTGCAATAACTGCTGCCGCTCCGCCAATAGCAGCAAAATAAACAGCGCCATGCTCCACGCAGGCATCAATAACCTCCTGTGAGCGCAGTCCTTTACCGATCATCCCACGCATACCCTGTTCGATCATCGTCGGGGTATATTTGTCCATACGCCCACTGGTCGTCGGTCCGGCACTGCCAACTACTTCACCGGGTTTAGTAGGGCTTGGACCTACGTAATAAATCACCTGATCCCTTACATCGAATGGCAATTGCTCTCCCTTGGCCAGCGCTTCTGTCATACGCTTATGTGCCGCATCACGGGCAGTATAGATGTAACCGCTGATACGTACTACATCACCTGCATGCAGGTCTTTGATCGTAGCTTCGCTTAACGGCGCATTTATATATTTGATAATCGCTTCACTCATCTCAGGCCCCTCCTTACAATACCATTTCTGCACGGCGTGCAGCATGGCAGTTCAGATTAACGGCAATCGGCAGGCCGCCGATATGGGTCGGTGCATATTCAATATTAACAGCTACGGCAGTAGTGCTGCCGCCTAGTCCGGAAGGACCTACGCCAGTCATATTGACACGTTTCAGCAGTTCTTTTTCAAGTTCTGCATACTGAGGATTAGGATTGTGCTCCCCTACCTTACGAGTAAGAGAATACTTTGCCAAAAGTGCAGCTTTTTCCATATTACCGCCAATACCGACACCTACGGTAACAGGCGGACATGGATTAGGGCCGGCACTGCGCACGGTGTCGACAACGAATTTGATAACGCCTTCAACGCCGTCAGCCGGTTTAAGCATTTTTAGTGCGCCCATGTTTTCACTGCCGCAGCCTTTAGGCGATACGGTTATTTTGACCTGTTCACCGGGCACTATCGTTGTATGAATGATCGCCGGCGTATTATCACCGGTATTTTTACGTACAAATAAAGGATCATCAACAGAAGATTTACGCAGATAACCGCCAACATAACCATCGGCGATACCGACGTTGACCGCTTCATAAAGATCTCCGCCTACAAAATGTACTTCCTGTCCGATTTCCATAAAGACAACTGTCAAACCGGTATCCTGACAAATCGGCACGTCTTTGGCTTTTGCTAGTTCGGCATTCTCAACGATAGTCGTCAATATTTCCTGCCCCAAAGGAGATTCTTCGGTGGCGATAGATGCTTTTAATTTTTCCAGCAGCTCTTCCGGCAGGTAATAGCAGGAATCTTTACAAAGCTTACTGACAGCAGCAGTTATCTCCTGAACTTTTATCTCGCGCATGATAGCCTCCTTATCTGCCGACACGTTTCATAGTGTTGGCACGCACTTCTTCTGGATCGACTTTAATGCGGGCAATGCCTGTTTCCATAGCAACACGGGCCACCGCGGCCGCAACTGCCGGCGCAACACGCGGATCAAACGCATCCGGAACAACATAATCGGCACGCAGGTCTTTCTCGTCGATCAGTTCGGAAATTGCATAAACAGCAGCTACTTTCATTTCTTCGGTGATTGCTTTAGCGCGTACATCAATAGCGCCGCGGAACACACCCGGGAATACAGTGACGTTGTTGACCTGATTCGGACTGTCACTGCGGCCGGTACCTGCAACAGCAGCACCAGCTTCGATAGCGTCAGCATAAGAAGTTTCCGGAACCGGATTGGCAAGTGCAAAAACTATAGCTTTATCTGCCATGCTGGCGATGATTTCTTTCGTAAAGACGTTAGGAGCGGAAACACCGATCAAAACGTCAGCGCCTTTGGCGATATCCGCCAAAGTGCCTTTTTTATGTTCTTTATTAGTGACTGTCGCTAGATAAGACTGGATGCGGTCAAGATTAGCGTCAATACCTTCATACAAAGCGCCGAAACGATCAACCATGGTTACATTTTCAGCACCCATGCTGATAAGCAGACGGCCGATAGCAGAGCCTGCTGCGCCGCAGCCGTTAACAACAAATTTAGCTGTTTTCATATCTTTTTTCACGAAGCGCAAAGCACCGATAACTGCTGCCAGACAGGCAATTGCAGTACCGTGCTGATCGTCATGGAAAACAGGGATATCGCAGATTTTCTTCAATTCGCATTCGATATCATAGCATTTAGGAGAGGAAATATCTTCCAAATTGATACCGGCAAAGCTGGGCTGCAGGAAACGTACAGTTTCAATAATTTTAGCAGGATCTTTAGTATCGATACAGATAGGTACAGCATCTACATCGCCAAAGGTTTTAAATAGTGCTGCCTTGCCTTCCATTACCGGCATTGCTGCTTCCGGTCCGATATCTCCCAGGCCTAGTACACGGGTACCGTCGCTGACGATAGCGACCATATTGCCGCGGCAGGTATATTCAAAGGACAAGTCTTTATTTTCTTTGATTTCTTTACATGGTTCAGCAACACCAGGGGTGTATGCCAAGGCCAAATCTTCGCGGGTTTTAATGGGAACCTTGCTCACAACAGCAAGCTTGCCATGGTTTTCTAAGTGGAGTTTCAAAGCATCGTCACGTAATGTCATACATTATTACCCCCGTAATTTCAATTTAGTATATACTAAATATTGTAAATGAATTATACTGCTTTTTCAAGTAGCAAGCGTCAGAATTTTAAGTTTTTTTACAAATTAAAAGCTTACCTGACACGATGGCACTATAATTTGTAAAGCTCAGCTTCCGGGCGTTCTCCTTCTTTAACAGTTAATACAGCAAACGTAGCTCCCATTTCGCTGCGCGGTAAAACAGGGCTGCCGGGATTAACAAGCAGTACATCACCGAACCATTTTACCAAAGGTACGTGTGTATGTCCGAAAACCACAATATCAGCTTCCAGCTTACGTGCCCACCAGGCCAGTTCGGATACCTGATACCCATGCAGATAACGATGTCCATGCGTCAGCCAGATACGCTGCCCCGCCAACGTAATAAATTCGTCTACATTTGCTTTCCCTTCGCCGGGATCTGTATTGCCGCATACTGCCAGTAACGGCAGCTTGGTTTCGGCAACTAAAAAACGTCCATCCTGACTGTAATCTCCGGTATGAAACCAATATTCAACAGGCGGCACAGCATGCAGAACCTGCCTGATGGCTTGTTTGCTGCCGTGAGTATCGCCGGTAATACCGATTTTCACTTCATTTTCCCCCAATTCGCAACAAGTTTTTTAATAGCTTTGCCGCGATGGCTGATTTTATTTTTCTCCTGCATCGTAGCTTCGCCCATACCCTTATGCAGTTCTGTTGACCAAAACAGAGGATCATAACCAAATCCCTCTGTCCCTAACGGCTCATGCAGCAGCATACCGTCACAAATGCCGTCGCTTTCCAATAAAATTTTTCCGTTAGGAGCTGCCACGGCTAATGCACAACGGAAACGGCAAGTACGTTTTACCTGAAATTTCATCGTCTGCAGCAGCAGTTTGTTGTTTTCTTCGTCCGTAGCTTCCTCGCCGGCATAACGCGCACTGCGCACACCTGGAGCCCCCTCCAGCGCCAGTACTTCTAATCCTGAATCATCGGCGATACATGGCAGCCCTGTTTCTTTAGCATAATAAACAGCCTTCAGTCGGGCATTGGCCATAAAAGTTTTCCCTGTTTCTTCTGGTTCAGGTACATTCGGCCATTCTTCCAATGAACGTAATTCCACCTCCAAATCTTTCATCAATACTTTGAATTCTTCAAGTTTACCGGGATTACGTGTTGCAATAACAATTTCTTTCATTAGTTTTCTTTACTCCGTTTCCTAATCTTTGAAGGCATCAGCCTATTTTAATTACAAACTTTCTATTTCACCATCAGCTATGTGCTGCACTAAAACATACTGCCATTTGCCATTACGTTTTTCCAGCTGTGCTTCGTCATAAGCAGTTTGCCGGCATTCACTGCAGGTATCGCGTTTCAACGAAATGATAAACGCGCTCTGATCTCCGAAACGTGTTCCCGCAGCCGCAGTCCTGATCGTAAGATAACCGCTGCATTGCCTGCAATAATGAGCGGTCTCGATCTGTTCTTCTCTGATCCCTTCTTCATCATAATAAATGCTTTTCTTCCTGCTCCAGCTATTACCGCATTTTGCCAGCAGCTCTTTTCTGGTGCTAAACCGACTGCGCCACAATTCACCTGTTTCAGCAATCAGCTGATCGACACGTTTATTACAGCGCTCATCCTGCTGCCGCAAATCGCTTTGGTCAGGTTCTACCACCTTGCTGTAGTCAATATCCGCCATTGCCAAAATGATACCTGTATTAACATAGGGCAGCGCAGCCTCTACAGAATAGCCGCCCTCCAGTACTGCAATATCAGCCTGCAATTTATCGGCTAATTTGGCATATCCCTGCGCTGTTACAGCCATTGAAGCCAGAGGATCACTGAAATGATTATCCTGACCTGCTGAATTAATGATCAGCTCCGGCTCAAAATCATCAAGAATATGCTGGATCAGACCATCATATAATCTGTGCAGTCCCTCATCACCTGTGCCCGGCAGCAACGGCAGGTTGATATTTGTACCCCAGGCTGCCGGACTGCCGGCTTCATCAGGAAAACCCGTACCGGGATACAAGGTCCTGCCGTCCTGATGAAAAGAAATATATAAAGTATCAGGATCATGATAAAAAATATCCTGCGAACCATCACCATGATGTACGTCAGTATCGACAACAGCGATTTTTTTGATTCCATAAACACTGCGCAGATACTCCACCATCACCGCTTCGATATTAACAGTGCAAAAACCGCGGATTCCGTGAACTACGCGCATTGCATGATGCCCAGGCGGCCTGACTAAAGCAAAAGCCCGCTTTACTTCACCTGACATTACTGCATCAGCTGCGGCTAAACAACCGCCTGCAGAAGTAAGGTGCGCCGGTGTGATAAGACGTGCAATGGACGGCACGCCGATATGTGCACGCTGCAAATCATTGATTTCTGCCAAACGGGGGCGGTATTCTCTGATCTGCGGCAAATCAAAAAGCCCCTCTTCCAGCAGTTGATCACGCGTATATAACAAACGCTCCTGCCGCTCCGGGTGTGTAGGCGATATCATCCAGTCAAAAGCCGGAAAAAATATCAAGCCAAGCTTCGATTTCAAAATGCCACCTCCCTGCCAATGACAGTTTGCAGGATACCAGGCTTCAACTGCATCCTCAGTGAAATAATTTCACCACTGTCGTAATAGCCATGGATAGTTCTGAAAAACTCTTTACTGATCACTTCAGCTTCCTGCCCCGGCAGCTGCCAGGCTTTAGCCTGCTCATGCAGCCATGCTGCCAAAAGTTCTTCCGCCATTTTCATACTGAAGCCACTGGGCAGCCGTTCACGCTGTCCGCTCTCCGGGATCAGATAATATCCTTCCGTAGTATCGGCCCGCAGACTGGCAGCTAAAGTCGGCCGGGCCAGTGCCGCTCCGACTGCATTAGCAACAGTTGCGCCAGCCGGTATTTCCACAGGCAGTCCCATCCGTTCTCCCAAAGCCATAATCAAACCTGCTGCGCCACCGCCGACTCCTACAAGCAGCTCCGGCTCAAATTCAGTCCCTTTAATAACATCGTTGACAGTGTAAACAGGCTGAATACTCCATTCATGCAGCATTTCATTAATCGTAGCTTCAATAACAGACACTGCCGCTTCGACAACCTGCATGGCAACCTCAGCTGCTGTCTCACCCATCAGGCACAGCTGCTGCATCCCCTTATGAGCCGCCGCCTTATCACCAAAACCAACACGCCCAGCTACTATCAAAGCATCTGACAAAGTCGGTTCACAGCCTCGCACTGCCATCGCCGGACCAATACGTTCAGGGCCAACCTCAAAACCGGTTTCTGTCCGACGGATACGGCTATCACCGCCAATACCAACGCTTCGCATATGGAACGAACGTACAGCTGTCGGATAGCCGGCAACTTTAGCTCCATGTCTGGCTAGCAAAGGCAGTCCATTTTCCCAAAAAGCAATATCAGTAGTCGTCCCACCTACATCCAGCGAAATACTTTTCACCTGCGGTGCGCCCAGGGCCTCTATACCCAAAACGCTGGCTGCCGGTCCTGTAAAAATAGTTTCCACAGGCTGTTTCAGCGCTATATCTAACGGCAAAGTTCCCCCGTCAGCCTTTAACACATGTACCGGTGCAGTAATATTGCGTTCCTTCAGGCTGTCTTGTACCTGACGGCAAAAATTTTTAAAGGTTTTATAAACAGCAGCTGCAAAATAAGCAGAATTAGTACGCCGCACAAAATTCAATTCGCCTGATAACTCCGAACCGAGAAAAATTTTCTCATAACCGCAATCTTTCAGTTCCCCTGCAAGTGCATATTCATTTTCAGGATTACGTACCGAAAATTTTCCGGACACAGCCGCCATTTTGTTTTTTGCCTTAGACAGTAAGCCCTGATGCTTCTGCCAGTCAATACGAGCTGTTATTTTACCGCGATGATCGACATAGCCGCTCACATAATAAGGCTCTACAGGAAAGCTCTTACTAACATTCATTCCCGGTCCTGTCATCACAGCCAAAAATACCGGATCAGTTCGGCCTTCTGTTAAAGCGTTAGTTACGATTGTGCTGGAAATCACTACCCGTTCAATATTATAAACTTCCTGCTCCTGCAAAACCTCATCCAGAGCTTCTAAAATACCTTGCAATACTGCTTCATGTGTTGTTCTGCGTTTAGCCTGCGCTATTATTGTACCTCTCCCTATCAGCACGGCATCTGTAAATGTCCCGCCGACGTCAATTCCCAGTAGCATATCCTCACCCCGCTTTTCCGTACATTCATTAACATTTTATAATTCCATATCCATACTGAAAAAACCTGCCAAAAAGAAAAATTATTCCAAAAAGAAAAACCGCCTTCCGGCGGTTTTAATTGAATTTTTATATTATGCCAGCAAAGCCTGCAGCTCATCTTTATGCAAAGTAATAATTTTTTTGACAGTATAGAGCGCAGTTCGTCCACGGCAATCCAGAAACAGCGCAATGTCCACATCCGGCATGCCTTCGACAGCCTGCTTCAAAGTAACGCCATGTTCCGGCACCAGCTCAAATTTTACAACCATCGTCTTCTTTACACCAGGTCCAAGCAGCATTGCTTCGAAATAATCATCTTCACGCGGCGCTTCTTTTAAATTGACGCGTCCGCGCAGCTGGGCATCAGCATATTGTTCCTGCGGCAGATACACACGGATAAATGCATCCAAGATAATGCCTTCTTCTTTGCCATCGTTATGCATCGGCAGCTCAACTTCAAACTCCAGCTTATTTTCGCTGCGTTTAATCAGTCTGGCTTTAGTACGCTGAGTAACTTCAAAAAACATTTCTTCCTTGCCCTGAAGCAAGATATATATTCCGATTACAACAACTGCCAATAAAATCAGTGCTGCAATAACTTTTAAAATGAAAAGCATTTTTTAGCCTCCTTAACGTGCTCTGCGATAGTTTTTTATAACAACGACCGGTGTTTTCTGACTGCCATTACCAAAAGGATTATCAATCAAAATCTGTGCTACTTCATCAGCATTAACACCCTTGGAAACCCCCAGAACACAGGAACGCTTCAAATCGTTAACATCCGCTACTGCCGCTCCAAAAGCACCTGTGCCGCTGGTAATTTCCTCGGCTACTTTACTGGGGTTATGCGGTCCGTAAACAATATGCTTGTCATATGGAGGCATCGTACCCGTAACGTCATCGATCAAACGTGCCTGTTCTCCTGCCATACGATAAAATACACCGGAAACACCCACGCATTTTGCCGCAAAGCCACAGATAACAGCAATCAAAACCCTCATTCCGCCTTCAGCATCGATCAGAGCCTGCATACTATGCCAGCCAGAGATACTGCCCTTGGACGGAAATAAACGGCACAAAACCTTTGCCAGCAAACCTGGCTTAAAATCCTCACTGCGTTTGGCCCCGCCCTGTGTAATAGCCACAACGCTTTCAGCAACACAAACTACATCATCAGGTCCTATCTTGTCTCCGCCATATTCAACAATGGCTTCTACGATATCGTCGTGATGGGTCAGGATACGTGTCGGAACCGGCACGATTTCAAATTTTGTTTCCATCTTCTCACTCCTTGGCTGTTTCCTGCTGAAACAGCGCATTGATTTTATCAAAATAACAGGCATCTAAACGAATAATCTTTCCCTGTTGGTTGGTAAATAAATTACGGGTCCTGCCTTCAACCAGCACCACGCCATCAGCAAGCCTTATCACCTTGTAAGCAAAATCCATTTTAGCCCGGCTGAATTCAGTCATTATCGTCTGTACTTCAAACTCATCATCAAAAGTACAGGAATTTTTATATTTCACATGCACTTCTGTAATCGGAAAAATAACACCGTGTGCCATTAAATCCAGTAATTCAACACCTGCGGCACGCAGATAAGCCACACGACCCATTTCAAACCAGCGCAGATAATTGGCATGATGCACCACGCCCATCATATCTGTTTCTACAAAACGCACCCGGTCACGGATAGCAATCATTTCGGCTTTCTCCTTTACTTACTTTCTTCAAATAAAACTAATTTATATTATACCACTTTTTACCATCAGGCTTCAACCAAAGTCAAAATTCTGCTTACAGCCTCTTTCACTAACGAAGCCAGTGACTTAGGCTCCACGCCAACTATTTCAAAATGATTTTGGCTCACGGGCAAAAGAACTTTTTTAGCAGCAGCGCTGCCGACTGCTTCCGCAATACGTGGAGTGATTTCACCCATCATAGCATTGGGTATGATGATGCCGATAGGGCCGACGATCAAATCTGCTGCAGCCGCTGAAATACAGATCGCATTTTCTCCTGTGGCTCCGCGTTTGACTCCTGCTTTGAGCATTGCTGCCGTTGCCAAAGCATTAGTTCCCAACCCGATAAGCTCAACCTGTTCCGGAAGCTTGCCGGTCAATTGGCTTACGACCTGTGCGGCAAGTCCGCCGCCCATTCCATCTATCACAGCGATACGCATAATCTTCTCCTCACTTACGTCTTATATTTGCTTAATATTATAACAAAATATCTCTTTAATGAAAAATTTTCATAAATTTTACTTTGAAACACGAATTTCATCAGCTGAAAACATTGAAATTATTACTTTAATAGTCGATAATTATAATATAAGATTAAATTTTTCATTATTAAGGAAGTGAACATCATAGATACTTTACAGGAACTTTATGCTAAAAAGGGCTTTATCTGCGATATGGACGGCGTCATCTATCACGGAAACCGTTTACTGCCCGGAGTAAAAGAATTTGTCGACTGGCTTTATAAAGAAGAAAAAGAATTCCTATTCCTGACGAACTCCAGTGAGCGTTCTCCCAAAGAATTGCAGCAAAAATTAGCGCGAATGGGACTTGACGTTGATGAAAGCCATTTTTATACCAGCGCTTTGGCTACTGCTAAATTTCTGGCAAGCCAGTCTCCAAAATGCAGTGTTTATGTTATTGGCGCACCAGGACTTGTCAATGCTCTTTATGATGCCGGTATCACGATGAACGATACTAATCCTGACTACGTAGTTGTCGGCGAAACCCGCGCTTATAATTATGATATGATTTTAAAAGCTGTAAGCCTCCTACAAAAAGGTGCACGTTTAGTAGCTACAAACTCTGATCTGACGGGTCCCACTGAGACCGGTATCATTCCCGCCTGCCGTGCTTTGGTTGCTCCTATCGAACTTGCTACAGGAAAACAGGCGTACTTTGTAGGCAAGCCCAATCCTCTGATGATGCGTACCGGTCTGAGAATGCTTGGCGTCCATTCAGATGAAGCTGCCATGATAGGCGATCGTATGGACACAGATATAGTTGCAGGAATGGAAAGCGGCCTGACTACGGTCCTGGTACTTTCAGGTGTTACTGACCTTGAAAATATGCAGGTTTTTGCTTATCGTCCCCGTTATATTTTAAATGGTGTTGGTGATATCGTCCCCAAATAATATAGTAAAAGAAAAAGCTCCTGCAAATCAGGAGCTTTTTTTATTGATTGACACGCTTTTGAAAATTACCAACAACAAAAACATTTTCTTCTATAATTATAAAAACTTCAGGATCGGCAGCCAAAAGCAGACGCCGCAGCTGCAGAAATTCACTTTTGGAAACTACGGTCATCAGAATTTCTCTTTCTTCATTTCTATATGCACCATAAGCATTCCATTTTGTAACGCCACGATTGACTTTTTCGAAGATTATCTTTTCCAATCCTTGCTTTTTCGTAATGATCAGCATCGTCAGCATTATATTCTGGAAATGTACCTTATCCAGCACATAATAAACGATACCCGTAAACAAAACTGAATAAATTGCCTGGGAAATACTGAAAATTACCGCACATGTCCCAAAAATAAAAATATTCAGCATCGCTGAAACCTTACCGACACTCAAATTTGAATGCTTCTGCATCAGTAAAAGTCCCAAAATTTCTTCACCGCCGCCGCTGCCGCCAGAAAGCAAAGTCATCCCGGCACCAATACCGCAGATCACACCGCCTGCTACACAGGCCGTCAAATGTTCGTCGACCAGTAAATGATCTGCAATCGGCACTACAGTCAAAAACAAGCTGTACCAGCAAACACAGTAAATGGTTTTAGCAAGAAATTCCTTCCCAAAACGTTTCACGGAAACCGCCAGCAACGGTATATTCAAAATAAAATATAAAATACCGGCGATATTGGTATTGCCAAAACTGATACCGAACCAGCTTTCCATGAAGTGTCGTATGAGCTGGGCAATACCTAAAAATCCCCCATTATACAGACCAACAGGCACTATAAACTGATTCAAACCTACAGAATAAATCAAAGAACCGATAACAATCAATAACGTCATTCGCGGCGTCAATAACAATCTGCAGTAGCTCATAAAGCTTTCCTCCGCCAATATTATCTAATGATTTGATTATATATAAAACGCAGAACTAAGTAAATCCCTTAGAAAAAATTTAATATTTATTTTACTGCACTTCCTGCTTCTTTATTATATTTTTTATTTCATCAACCCAGTATAAAACTTGCAAGAAGCTTGCCGTTATGCTATAATTCGCTATGGTGCATTGTGCACCAAACACTATGCGCCCGTAGCTCAGTGGATAGAGCATCGGCCTCCGGAGCCGTGTGCGGTGGTTCGATTCCACTCGGGCGTACCAATGGAAAAGACAGACGTAGACTTGTTCTGCGTCTTTTTTATTTTCTCGGGTGCAGTAAAACCGTGTGCCTTTGGGTGCAACGAGGGTGCAATTGCGTTTTACAATATAAAAAATAAGCTATCTACAACATAAAGTAGATAGCTTATTTTTTATACTTAATTTAGAAACTCCATCGTGCGCCTATATTCCATTGCCAGTCTTTTGTAAAATCACTTCCTGAGCTGCGTTCTACATCGAAATAAACATGGCTGTTTTTACCAGATGCAAAAGCCGCACCTACGCCATACTCAAACCAGGTATCGTTGAAACTGTCACTCACCTTCACGCGACCAGTACTATCGGTCATCGTAACATTATAGCTACCACCGAATTCATGTAGCAGGTTAGCTTTAGCATAGAAGATACCTTTGCTCCCGATTTCTTTACCAATATTGAAGCCAACACGTCCAACCGTACTTTTAATGCCACTTTGGTTTACTTCAATACCATTGCTGGCTGTGTAGCTGTCACCGCCTAAATAACCCAGTGTGAACTGTGCCTGCGGCTCAATATACCAGCCATTTTTTAAAGCATTTTTCCTTCCATATTCAGCACTCAATGCTACGCCGGTATTGTTAAAATCACCAGTGATCTTGTTACTGTTAGTGTCATACACTGTAAAATCGTTATCCATATTGCTGATTTTTAACACCAAATCCAGATAATGGCCCTTGCTGCCGATCTCGGTATTGTAGAAACTGATCGCCTTACTGCTGTTGTCTCCGCTACCTCTGCTGTAACTGCTGCTACCATCAGTATAGCTGATAGCTGCACCTTGATAACGGGTTTTATCTACTGTACGCTTGGCAACTTCGTCATAGCCCAACTCATATGCAGTATATTTATTGTCAAAACCAAACTTGCCGCCACGACCAATCTTACTGCCCTTCACTCTGAACCAAGCACCTTTAGATTCTTCACCATTATGACGCAGTTCACCCATGCGCTGCAACAGCTTGTCATTTTCTGTACGCCAAGTATGGTAATTAAGTCCATTGGAAGCATTTATGATCTCCGTGCTGGTAGTAGGGTTCTCTATATTTGTAATTTTCTTCAGATACCAGTCCGTAGTATAGTTTCCGCTCGTATCAGCAGTTACCTGCTTATCAAGTTCATAACGCTTCCAATAGAGCGTTCCTTCTCCATCTTTCGCCAAGAAGGTACCATTGTTATTGTTTACTGTTGCCAACACAGTTCCCTCTGCACCATCAAGGTTCCCATGCCCAACTTCATTTAAATCTAGATACTGGCTGCCAGTAAACATTCCCTTCACATAAATCCTGTCACTGTTATCAACATTTGTGCTGGCATCTATGTCAAGTTTGAACATTCCATCAACACCTTGAAGGTCGTCTGTTTCAATTTTTTGGAACCCGGAAGCATAAGTCATGTCTATTAAAGCGCCGTTATTTAAAACCACATTTGTAACAGATGAATCACCTGTCATTTTCCATACAGATCCATTGATTGCGCGAATGTCTATTTTCCCTGATGCATTTCCTTGATTATTTGTTGCCGCGCCGATATAAACAGTTCCTTCCTGTTCCATTTTTAATTCAACAAACCCGTTATTCTGCGCTCCCAAATTACCCTTCAGCACTGATCCGGATTTGTTCAGGTTCCACAATATCCTGCCGCTATTATTAGCAAAACTGATGCCTTCACCCTTAACCAGTCCTCTTCCTGCTTGGTTAAGAGCAATCTCAGAACCATTCCCGTCGCTCCAGGCTGCCCAGCCTTTGATGCCGTCATTAGCATTGATATCTATGTTTCCTTCTGCCGTTACCTTACTCATGCCGCCTTCATAGCCGTCAGTAAACGCACGAATGGCAACCGCACTTTCCTGGATTGAAGAAGCGTTGATAATCAGCCCGTCATTAAAAGCAATATTTCTTATCCCGCCGGTCTTCGCAAAATTGTATATGCCATAAGCCCATGAGCTTTCACTTAAGGTTTTGATATCACCTTTACCGTTAACTGCAAGTGAGTTATGCCCTGCAGCTTCAGAGGTTCCATAAATACCGTAAGCATTTGAGCCCGAAGCAGCTTCTATACGAAGATCCTTTGCAACGGTAATGTCAGAAACACCCTCGTTTTTACTGTCCATTCTCAGTCCGTAACAAAACTTTGTTGAAGCAGCGGTAGCCGCAAGCTCATCACCAAAAACTATCTTCTGTCTGCTGTTATCGATGACATTAGTTGCCACGGAGACAGCATAATAATCTCCCGCAGAAGTTATATCAGCAGGGCCCTGTATATTTACATTCTGACTACCGACTCCTTCATTCATCTTGAAAGCGTTAAATTTAAGTGCCTCAGCATAGTTTTGCCCACCTTTTTGTACTGTCCTGATTTTTAAAGCCGTACCCTTTTCCGTTTCGAATGATTGTGTTCCCCCGGCCGCCTGGGAAATAACCCCCCATGCACGCCCACCATGCAGTGATTCAACATTTATCGAAGTATCTCCTTTTAACAGTAACAGGCTACCTTTGCCATTTTCTTCCTGATCCTCATACCTGATACCGTAAATATGTTTATTTTGAGTATCCACGCTACCGGAAATATCAAGTTTTTTATTGAATACGACTTCATTCCTGCCACCGGAAAAACTGCTCATCGAAATTCCTTCCACAGAGGAAGGATTCCAGCCGCTTCCGGTAGTTTCCGTCTTATTCACAACTTTAATATTTACATCATCATTAAAATTAGCTTTAGTAATAGCACCTGCCCCAGGTACAGTACCATCTGTCGCATGAGCCGTAATATCTAGCGCTGCGCCTAGAGATTCTCCACCAGTATTTTGGGAAACAGAAGTTTCCATATCAACATTAAGTTTTGTATCAAAAGTCAACTCTGTCGTCTGACTGGTCGTAGTTCCGCCCGTGGAAGAATAGGCATATACCCCATATAACCAGCTGTGTGTCATGCCAGGTTTTGGACGAACTATTAAATTAAGAGTCCCTGGGGAAATAATTTTTGCAACGCCACCCTTATCCGCAGAGATAACGGACGGTTCTGGAGCTGCAGCTGTACCATTACCACCAAGGATCGTTCCATCTGCGTAATTCATCTCCCCATTGGCAATAACAACATGCCAGTTGTTTTCAGTTGGTGTCTGCCAGTCATAGCCAGACGCATAACTCAAACTATTAACAGCAATCAGACCAGATAAAATAACAAGTTTCTTTCTCAAAGTGACCCCTCCTTCAAATTTTTTTACTCAATGTTTAATTTATTACTTACAAGTTATTAGAATAAAATAAACCCGAACTACTTCTTGACCTTTATGCCTTAACCAACATATTCCATCTACCTCCATCACCTTTTTTCTTTTGGATTGGGCCGCTGTTTATAACAGCTGTAGCTACAATAATACTGCCGTCTGCGTTTAACTAAAGCTGTATATACATGGTAAGCTTTATTACAACCAAACTCCTTACCACAAATCGGGCACGTCATTACCAATCCGCCTAAATGCCCACATTTATCCCTTTCACTTGATTCTTCAAATGCTTCTAACTTCATTATTTTCATTCCTTACTTCGTCATAATGCCTGAACCAAGAACATTTTTAGAGCTTTATTTTGATGCTCATGCCATCTTTTACTCGTATTTTCTAAAAATAAATATGTTTCTTTTCCCAGCATATCTCACCTCTTACTTGTTTATGTCCAATACATCTTTAATCATTGTTGCTTTCAACATGTTTTCCAAACTACTTTGCATCATGGAATAAAATTTTCTTAACGAGCAGTTTTGTGTTTCAAAGCATTTACAGTAATCATCTCCTTCCCAATAACGGTTTATCTTCACCGTCGCTTCCATAACTTTGAAAATTTCATACATGGATATCTCTTCAACCCTCTTGTCCAATATAAAACCGCCTTTAGCACCCACGATTCTTTGGATAATCCCTGCTGCAATTAGTTTATTAGTAATTTTAAAAATATAGCTCTTAGGAATCCCCATTGCCATAGCGATATCTTTGGAGGTAGTGACTTTGTTTTGTATAGCCAGATACAAAACTATTCTTATCGCATAATCGGTAGTAACATTTATTTGCATATTCACCCCCATTAAACCAGACCAGTAAAGTCCGCTTTCTTTTTGTAAAAATAAAAGCCTACCTCCCTCAGAATTATTATCTGAGAGAGGTAGGCTATGAAAGTTCCATGCAAACGCATGTCCCCCCCCCACATATACTTTCACTCTATATAGCTTTCAATAATACAATATATTGCTCTCTTACTTTTCTATATTATATATTTTTAACTTTTTCTGTTCAATAAACAAATAGTTAGTATACTTTTATATTTATTAATATTTACTTCAAATCCGTATTATACATACTTATTTAATTCGTGCATTTTTTATCATCAGCATTCAAACATATATACTTTTTGTTCTTCGCATTATCTATTTTCTTAATATAGTAACACTTATGTATTTTAGTTTAGTTTTACATTTACATAAAATAAGCCTATATGTTATATACAGGCTTATTTTATAGAAATTCAAGTTTCACTTATCTTAAGTTTGATTTTTCAATAATGATTCCCTTTTTCGCTAAATTTTCCAAACATTCGTGCATATATACTTCATCATGTTCTAAATATACTTTTTCTTTTATTAAAGGTATTAAGTCATTTGGAACAGTGTTAATATGCTTTCCCCTATAATTCCTATAAAACCACTCACTACTTACTTTATAACCCCTATTAAACATCTCCTGCATAACCTTTGCATGATACAACTCAAGATCATGCAAACTATGCTTAAACACATAATCTACCACTCTATGCTTTTTACCCCAACCGTTACCTCGCATAGCACAACATTCACGATGCTGCCCAAGTAGCTGTTGCCTTGGTAATAATGGTATTAATTCTTCATGCCACAATCTCATTTTATACCTCTACATAAGACGACATTTTTTCTACTTCTTAATTTTATAATAAAAAAGAAAGCCTGACTACTACATTAAGTAATAGTCAGGCTTTCTTTAGTACGCATATGTTACCCACACACCAGTTTTTTTATCTTGCCAATCATACTC
>OGXM01000972.1_pt1 | contig 16952 bp, 5 predicted proteins | sample 1576271 | NCBI WGS metagenome assembly OGXM01 (sample SAMEA3541579, study PRJEB24748) | human gut metagenome | biome: human gut; feature: human-associated habitat; material: faeces | place: China | collected 2012 | reverse complement strand
CGTGTCTCAGTCCCAATGTGGCCGTTCAACCTCTCAGTCCGGCTACCGATCGTCGACTTGGTGAGCCGTTACCTCACCAACTATCTAATCGGACGCGAGCCCATCTTTCAGCGGATTGCTCCTTTGATCACTGTATCATGCGGTACTGTAATCTTATGCGGTATTAGCATCTGTTTCCAAATGTTATCCCCCTCTGAAAGGCAGGTTGCTCACGCGTTACTCACCCGTCCGCCACTAAGTTCAAAAGTCATTTGACCGAAGTCGCATTCCTTAAGAACTCCGTTCGACTTGCATGTGTTAGGCACGCCGCCAGCGTTCATCCTGAGCCAGGATCAAACTCTCTAAAATTTGTATCATATCCGCCGAAGCGGCTACAATCAATTTCAGAGCTTGTTCTGCTCTATCTTACCAAGAAACTTTCGTTTCCCGGAATTACTTTTTTGCGTCTCTTTGACGCGAATCTCAGGGTTCCTTGTTTCTTTCGTTGTTTAATTTTCAAGGTACTCGTCACTTGTCTTTTCCGACGTTCCCGCGCTGCCGCGCCGACCCGTCTCTCAAGTGCTCGACTATAATAACACAACCGGCCGCACTTGTCAACAGTAAAATTCAATTTTTTTCAGATTTTCTTCATTTTATTTTACCGTGCGGAGGGTCAAAAAAGCCTGCGCGGAATTAAGACCCGCACAGGCCTTGATATATAACGAACTCAGACGGTTGCCGGCTCCGCTGCGCTTATTGCGCTGTCAAAAAATCCGACAATGTCGCGGAAATATTCGTCGCGGCACTTCTCGTTGTGCAGCTCGTGACGGGCGTCTTTATATATATGTATCTCTGCGTTGAGTCCCGCCTTGTGATAGCGTCGAAGAAGCTTCTTCGCCTTTGACGACTTCGTGCCTCCTATCGGATCCATGTCGCCGCTGAAAATGCCTATGCGGACATTGGGGCTGATCTTTGCGATATTTTCTTTTTTATATATCCTGCCGAACGCCTTTATCATATTCCAATCGAAGTTGACGCTGATATCTATTCCCGCCATGGGGTCGTCAATGAACACCTGTCGACGCTCCACGTCGCTCGTCACCCACTGACTCGGACCTTTTTCGCCCTTATAGCGCGCGTCAAAAATCATATCGCTCACGGGATTGACGAACTTCGGGCGCCAATCCTTGGCGAACAGCTCAAGCGGCCAGAGCAGAGCGAGGGCAGCCTGCGCGCCGTTCATATCGGCGGTTCCGCAGAGCGCGACGGCCTTGACGTCCGTCCCCTGCTGGAGGAAATCCTGCGCCAAGAAGCTGCCGTAGCTGTGACCCATGAGCACCTGCGGAAGATGATAGCGCTCCTTGAGCCAATTATAGAAGAACACAAGATCCTTGACGGTCTTTCTCTCGATATCGCCCGGATGTCTGCCGCGGTTCTCGTCGGTCTCGGTGTTTCCGTGGGCGCGGTGATCGTCGGCAAAGACTATATAGCCGTGCTCATTGAACATCTGCGCCACTTCGTGATATCTGCCGGCATACTCGCACATTCCGTGCGAAATCTGCACAACACCCTTGGGGCTTTCCACATCGTCCCAGAGGTAGCAGTGTATCGGGGTTGAATCGAAGCTCTTGATATCAAGCTGCTGCATAATATTTCTCCTTTACGACTTTATTTATTTTATTATTAATGTATCATCTTATGCTCGTCCAGACCTGCATATCGCTCTCGCCGCGGTTTGCAAAGGCGAAATACGGAATGAGTCTGATGCGTGTCGGCTCATGCTTCATCTCATCGGCGGGCGCATAGAGCGCACCCGAGCCCGAGATTCTTGTCCCGTCAACATCGAGAGCCGGTATACCGAAGCCCAAATCGACGGGCTCCGCGTTGAGCTCGGAGGAGAGGGAGAGCGAGAATATGTCGCCGTTGTCCACACCCTCGGCGCAGTAGACGACCGGACCGCGCATAACGGCGACCTTGCCGAAATCCACATGCACGGAGGGGTCGGCGGAGACGATAACCGGGGACATATCGAAATAAAGCTCTATTTTTGCGCCGTCACGGCAGTCAAAAAGCATATAGCCGCCGCTTGTACCGAGATTTTCGGCGAGCTTCGCTTCGACAGAGAAATCGCGGCACCACGAGGGTATTCTGACAGCGAGCTTCACGGGTGCGCCGCCGACGCAAACGGTCACTCCGCCGTCGGACGGATAGTCCGTTATTTGAGAGACATGCACCGTCCCGCCGTTCATATCAATATCGGTATCGCTCTGCATAAACTGATGGACATAGACCGTGTCGCCGTCATACGAATATATATACTTTCCGATGCTCTCGACAAAGCGGGCGACATTCGGCGGGCAGCAGGAGCAGTCGAACACCTCGACGCGCTGCGTTATAGGCAGGCGGACTTCCTCGCCGCGCCAGTATTTTATATTCCGCTTTGAAAGGTCTATCGAGAGCGGATTTTCATAGAAGAAGCTCTTTCCGTCAAGCGATACGCCGGAGAGAAAACCGTTATATATGACCCGCTCCACCGTATCGGCATAGCGGGAATCGACTGCGGTCAGCGACATACGTTGTGCAAACATCGCCAAGGAAACGGCGGCGCAGGTCTCTGCATAGGCGGTCTCGTTCGGCAAATCGCCGTCAACCGTGAACGCCTCGCCGACGCGGGTCGAGCCGATGCCGCCCGTGATATACATACGGTGCTCCGTTATATTCTTAAATATACTGTTCGCAGCGGCAAGCAGCTCTCTGTCGCCGCACTCATAGGCGATATCCGCCATGGCGCTGTAGATATAACAGGCTCTGACGCTGTGTCCGGTGGCCTGCGTCTGCTCGCGCAGGGGTATCATATCCTGAAGATAGTCCTCGGAGGCAAAGCCGCTCGCCTGTCCCCTGTCCTTTTCGTTGTTGCCGCGCTTATCCACAAAGAAGCGGCTGAGGTCGAGCCAACGCTTTTCGCCCGTGCAGCGGTACAGACGCACAAGAGCGAGCTCTATCTCGGGATGACCCGGGGTAGTAAATGCCGCGGAATCCTCCCTGCAAAAAACTGTTTCGATAAGCTCGGCATAGCGGCGCATAAGGTCGAGAAATCTGCGCTTGCCCGTCGCCTCATAGTAGGCTGCTGCCGCTTCGATGAGATGCCCCGCGCAGTAGAGCTCGTGATGATCGCGGTCGGTAAAGCGCTTGCCGGGCTCGACCACAGTGTACCAGACGTTAAAATATCCGTCGGGAGTCATGTTCCTCTCGATGCGGTCAATCAGCTCCTCGACATAGCTTTCGAGTTCGGCGTCACTATGCTTTGAGAGCACATATGCCGCAGCCTCCATCCACTTCGCGGCATCGGAGTCATAGAAAAAATGCGGGCGATCGGGCTCGCCCTGCTTCCAGTTGCAGCCGAGAGCCGAAAATCTCCCCGTGTCCTCAAACCTGCGGCGCACGCTGTCGAGCGTCACAGACTCGTTTAAAGCAATGCGGTCTTTCCAGAAGCCGCCCGTTATGTTTACTTTATCAAAAGGTACCGAATACTGTTTGCTCATTGCGCAGCCCTTTCACAAAAATTATCTTCTGTCAGCAGAACTATAATACCACAAAATGGTCAAAATTGGTAGGACATTTAAAAAAAATTATGAACAAATTCGCCTGTGGATTGAAGATTGAGGGAAAATATGCTAATATATCTATGCTTATAATTTGCATCATTGTGCTTTTTTTGAGGAGGACTCTTGAAATGGAGTATAAGCTGAATACAACAAATTACCGCGACTTCAAGGTAATTGAGGACAACAAGTGCGCGGCACGAGCATATTTTATACCGTATTCAAAAAAGGAAAAGCTGAGCGCCGTCGATATTAAACACGAGCGCACCGATTCCGATCTTGTCGAGGTACTCTCCGGCGAGTGGGATTTCAAATATTACAGCGACATCTCGCTCATTCCCGAGGTTTTGAACGCGCAGAGCGTTGAGTTTGACAAAATACAGGTTCCCTCGACCTGGCAGCGTACCGGCTACGAGCCGCCGGTATATCTCAACTGCCCCTATGAATTCGACCTGCCCAATCCGAACCTGCCCGAGCATATGTCCGCCGGAATCTACCGCAAGAGCTTTGAGGTCACAAATTCCGACGACATTCATATTTTGAGCTTCCTCGGCGTTGTCCCGTGCATTGACCTCTATGTCAACGGAATGTACGTCGGCTACAGCGAGGGCGCGCACAATACGGCGGAGTTCGACATCTCGGAATTCATATACGAGGGCACAAACGAGCTGCTTGCGGTCGTTCACAAATGGTGCACCGGCACGTATCTTGAGTGCCAGGATATGTTCCGCGAAAACGGAATTTTCCGCGACGTGCTTCTCTACAGGCTTCCTGCGGTATATGTCAACGACTACTTCATTCGCCCGCGCAAGGCGGACGGAAAATGGACTGTGGACGTCGAAGTTACGCTCGAGGGCAAGCTCAACGGCTGCGAGGTCGGCTTCTCGCTCGAGAAGGACGGCAAGGTTATTGCGGGTGAGTCTGTAAAGGCAGAACGCCTTACATATATGACCTTCACCGATCTCGATATCACAGAGTGGAACGCGGAGGTTCCGACAGTCTACAACGCTTATATATCACTGTACAGAAACGGTGAGGAGCTCATGACGCTGCGAAACCTTACGGGCTTCAAAACAGTGGCTATAAAGGGAAACACCTTTACATTCAACGGACAGGTTATCAAGTTCAAGGGCGTCAATCATCACGACACAAACGGCAAAACCGGCTATGTTATGACCTTCGACGACTACGAAAAGGATGTCCTTCTCATAAAAGAGTTCAACGGCAATGCCGTGCGCACCTCGCACTATCCCCCCGACCCGCACTTAATAGCGCTCGCCGACATATACGGTCTCTACATAGTTGACGAGGCGGATATCGAGACTCACGGCGCGTGCTTCGCTCCGCACAACGACATGAACAAAATCAGCAACGATCTCAAATGGGCTCCGCGCTACCTTGACAGGGTCAAGAGAATGTATATGCGTGACAGGAGTCATCCGTGCATCACCATGTGGTCGCTGGGCAACGAGGCGGGCGGCTACGCCTGCCAGGACGTCTGCTATGACTATATGCATGAAATGTGCCCCGAAATACCCACCCACTACGAGGGAGTCATACATACAAAGCGCAAGGCTTACGATGTGGTTTCCGATATGTATCCGCCGCACGAGCAGGTTGAAAATGTCGGCAAGGGCACGCATAAGGGCGAATGGTACAAGACAAAGCCCTATTTCCTCTGCGAATATGTTCACGCGATGGGCGTAGGCCCGGGCGCGATGGAGGAATATTGGGACAGCTTCTATAAATACGACAACCTCATGGGCGGCTGCATATGGGAATGGGCGGATCACGCGGTATATCACGCCGACGGCCCCTATAGATACACCTACGGCGGCGACCACGGCGAGAAAAAACACGACGGAAACTTCTGCGTCGACGGTCTTGTTCATCCCGACCGCACGCCCTCAAGCGGCGCTCTTGAGATGCAGGCGGTCTACCGTCCCCTCAGAGCGAAGCTCAACCGCGACGGAAGCTTTGTTTTCACGAACACCAACCGTTTCCGCAGCTCGGGCTATATCACAGTTGTTCGTTCTATGACGGTTGACGGCATTGAAAGCGACAAGAAAGAGCGCTTCTCGCTTGATATTGAGCCCTGCGAGAGCAAAAAAGTCACTTTCAAGGACACTATACCCGACGGATGCGACTGCCGCATGAACTTTGAATATCTCGACGGCGATAAATTCATCGCACGCGAGCAGGTCGTAATAAAGAAAACAAACAAGAAGGTTCCTCTGCCCGTAGGCAGCGTATTTAAATGCAGAGAGGGCAGAGATACCGTGAAGGTCTATTTCTACGGCGGGTCTGTGAAGTTCGACCTGAAAACCGGCGAAATAGCGTCATACAAGCTCGGCGAAAAAGAGCTCATAAACCAATCCCCTGTCGCGCATAAGGGCTTCATCCCGAACATTTTCCGTGCGATGCTCGACAACGACAGGGCTATCATCGAGCAGTGGAAGAAGGCCGGATATGACGACATAACGGTTATTCCGCGTTCGACCGACTTCTCCTGTTCAAAGCGCACCGCGAAGTTCACGGTCGATTTCAATCTCCGCTCCAAAAAGGGCGTTGTTGCAAAGGTCGGCATTGAGTACACTGTTGACACCGCAGGCTGCATAAAGGTTGAGACGGTATTCAACGCGAAGGCTCAAAAGAAAGCCGCCGCCGCTCTGCCGCGCTTCGGGCTCGTGCTCGAGATGCCGGAGAGCTTTGAGAACATAGAATATCTCGGCTATGGCCCCTACGAGAACATGAGCGATTTCCGAGAGCATACGACATTCGGCGTATACAACACCACGGTCGACGGCATGGACGAGTTCTACATCAAGCCGCAGGATTACGGCGTGCGCACGGGCGTTCGCAGGCTCAGCATCACGGACGCGGACGGTGTCGGAATGATGATTTGCAACCCCGACAGGGATCTCAGCTTCACGGCGAGACACTTCACTCAGGCGCTCATGCAGCGCTCGATGCACTACGACGACCTCCACTCCGAGCACACGACGGTCATTGACATCGACGGCTTCCTCAGAGGCACCGGCACAGGCAGCTGCGGCCCGGACGTGCTCCCGAAATACGCGATAGACGGCCGCAAGGATCTCTCGTACAGCTTCGTTATCATCCCGATAAAGTAACAAACGAAGCGTTTATAAAGCTTTGAATCCTACTCACAGTTTTTGTGGGTAGGATTTTTTAGTTGGGGAGTCGGAGCGTAATTGATAAATGGGGTTGTGGGGATAAAGCCGCCGTCAGTCAAACATTTTTATATTTTAAATTAACAGAATCATGCAGAGGGCGGATATTATCCGCTCGCGGTTTATGCAGTGACTACAGCAGGCGCGCTAAGTTCACCTCTACAAGGAGATTGCTGAAAGCTTTGCTTTGGCGACTCGACGACCCTTTGACGCGTTAGCGTCACCGAAAATATATTCATTTCGCCCGTGTCGTGTAATACGCTCTCTGCTTGAGACTTGCCCCCTGTGCCGCCTACGGCGGCAGCGGTGCGTCGAGTCGCCGCACCCTACAAAGGACATCGAGAAACAAAACAATCTATGCAAAAGGGTAAATCCGCGCAATGACCCCTCAGTCTCAGCTTCTCCGAGCCGGCTCCCCTACAGGGGGAGCCATAATCGGTCGGTTGTGCACTCTGCAACTCCCGATTTGCACATTTCTTTTTCAAGCTCTCAACACAACCGCATGGCTTCTGCGGGATATAAGAAAATCGGCTGTCGGGTTTTACTCGGCAGCCGATTGGTTTTATTTTTGCTTTTTACTTCTTCATCTGCTCGCGCAGGTGGTTTGAGAGCAGGGCGAGCGACGACGCCATGTTCTCATTCTGGACAAGTATACCGTCGGGCACAACAAGATGCACCGGAGCAAAGTTCCAAATGGCGCGGATGCCGCTGTTCACGAGCAGGTCGCATATCTCCTGCGCGCTCGACGCGGGAACGGTGATTATGCCTATATGTATGTTCACCTTGCGGCAGAAGCTCTCGAGCTGGGCTATCGGGAAAACCGTCTTGCCCTGGAACTCGGTGGGTTCTTCGCAGAGATCGAACGCCGCGATTATATTGAGGCCGTAGGCCTTAAAGCCGCTGTAATTGAGCAAAGCCTTGCCGAGGCTGCCTGCGCCGACTATAACGGCGTTGTCGATATCGTTATAGCCGAGAAAAGCCTCAAGCTCCGCGATAAGATCCTTGACGTTGTAGCCGACCTTCGGCTTGCCGGACGAGCTGACGCTCGCAAGGTCCTTGCGCACCTGGACATCATTGAGCTGGAGCGCTTCGGCGATGGTCGTGGCAGATATGTTTTTCGGAGCATCCTCGGGAAGTCCCTTGATATAGCTCAGATACATCGGAAGTCTCTGAAGGGTATGTTTTGAGATATTCTGAGTCATAAAAGTTCACCATCCTGAAAATTATACTTGTTCTGCAACCATTGTATCACATTTTATCAAATAGTTCAAGTGAACTTTGAAGGCAAAAAAATCGGGGGAGCCGCCCGAGAGCGACTCCCCTTCTTACCTGCCGTTTAAAGCAGGATTTTCAGTTTTCGTTCGCAGCCTTAGACTGTGAAAGCAAAGTCGGTGGTATCCCAGACCTGTCTGTCGTTAGCGATGTACTTCGCGGTTGCGGTGTACTCGCCTGCACGAAGCTTGGCATTGATTGTCCAGATCTCGCCGTCGCCGTCGGGGGCGATGGAGACATCGGCATGATCTCTGTCATAGGTTCTGGTGGCGCCGGAAGCGTCAGCGATCTTGATCTTAGTGGCAGTGCCGTTGACGGTAACTTCGACGGAATCAGCAGAGGCCTTAACCTCGGTAACGCTGACAGCCGATACGGGCTTCGCGTCGATAATTACATCAAACTCAGTGCCGGCAGTCCAAGATCTGCCATACTTCGCCTTAGCAGCGTGTCTGCCTGCGGGAAGGTTAAGCTCGACAGTCCAAATCTCATAAGCGAGGTTGGTGCTGTTCGAATAGACCTCGATGCCCTCTGCGTCATAGGACTTGACGGTAACTCTGGGATCAAATCTCGTAAGAGTTATCGTTCCGCCGTCTGCGCAGACAACCTGAATCTTATCAGCCTTACCGGAGACCTTGAAGGTGTACTCCTGCTTGCCGCCGTAATTCGGGGTGTTGTAGGTTACTTCAAGAACGCCGTCCGGAGTCGGCTCTTCGGGTTTAACGTCGAATCTGACAGAGAAGTTATGGCCGTTCTCTTCCCAATCCTTGCCGAACTTCGCGAAGGCAACATATCTGCCTTCGGGAATGTTGACATTGATGGTCCAGATTTCGCCGTCGTCAGTCTTCTCTATCTTCAGAATACCGAGAGCATTGGCATCGCTTGTCATGGAGGTGTTTCTGTCAAACGTGCGGGTATTGCCGAATGCATCGACTATTCTGATCTTCTGAGGCTCGCCCTTGACCTTGATTGCATACTGGTGCATGCCGCCGTAGTTCGGGGACTCAGGAGTGACGGAGATGATGGACGAATTGTTGGCAACAAGGATAGCGTTGAAGCTAACATTCTCGATGCCCATAGTTCCGACCTCGGGATCCCAACCGGTGAAGTTGTAACCGTCGACAATCGGATCTGCGGGAGCTGCGATCTGCTCGCCGACCTTCGCAGTAACGGTTGCATGAACTTCGCCGTTTACATAGAAGGTAGCGGTGTAGGTCTCAAGCTCAAGAGCTGCGACTGCATCGTTGATAGCCTGGGTGGCTGCGTCAACAACGCCCTGCTCGGAGTACTTCTTACCGGAGACATCCTCTGCGAGGACTGCTGCAAGAGCTTCTCTGCTGCCGGCAGTGTACTTTCTGTCGTAGTTCTCTTCTGCCTGCTTAGCCTGAGCCGCTGCGACTGCCGCGTTGTAAGCGGTGTAGTCGGCATCGTTCTCGCTCCACTGGGAAACGAGGGTCAGGTTCTCTGCGGGCATGGTGGCGGGAATCTCAACATTCCAGCCGGTGAAGGTGTAGCCCTCTCTGGGAGCCGGATCGGCAATCTCGAGAGCTGCGCCGAAGTAAACATCGGACTCTACACCGTCAACAGAAAGCTTATACTGGTTACGGCTGTAGTAAACCTTGAGAACAAGGCTGCTGTCAGCTGCGACTGTGCCGGAAAGGATGCTGTTCTCATTGTCAACCGTGAATCCCTCGCGGGTCTCGGGTGTGACGGAGACGGCTTCGCCTGTGGTTGCGGGAACAGTCTTAACCGTTGCCGCGCCGTAAGCGCCGTTGACATCCATTTCATAAGTCTCGACCTTGTAGGAGACTGCGCCTGCGGTGAACTGAGCGTTGAAGGAAACATCCTCAAGGCCCATAACACCAACCTCGGGATCCCAACCGGTGAAGACATAGCCTTCCTTGGCGGGCTCTTCGGGAAGAGCAATCTGCTCGCCGACCTTCGCCTGAACGGTTGCATGAACAGCGCCGTCAACATAGAAGGTAGCGGTGTAGGTCATAAGCTCGAGAGCTGCAACTGCATCGTTGATAGCCTTGGTGGCTGCATCAACAATACCCTGCTCGGAATAAAGCTTGCCGGAGACATCGTCTGCAAGGGCTGCTGCGAGAGCATCCCTGGTCTCGGCAGTGTATCTTGCTTCGTAGCCATCCTCGGCCTGCTTCGCCTGAGCCGCTGCGACTGCCGCGTTGTAAGCGGTGTAGTCAGCGCCGTCCTCTGTCCACTTAGCAACGACTGTTACATCGTGTGCGGGCATGGTCTCGGGAAGCTCAGGTTCCCAACCTGCGAAGGTGTAGTGCTCCTTGACGGGGTCTGCTACGGAAACAGCCGCGCCATAGTAGAAGGTATATGCAACGCCTTCAGCGGTAAGGGTGTACTGGTTACGGCTGTAGAATACCTTGAGGACAAGGCTTCCGTCTGCCGCGATCTCGCCGGAAAGAACGCTCTTCTCATTGTCAACCGTGAAGCCCTCGCGGGTCTCGGGGACGAATGTTGCGGTAGAGCCGGTGGTTCCGGTGAGAGTATCAGAGGTAGGCTCGCCGTAAACGCCGTCGGTGCCCATTACATAGGTGTTGACGGTATAAGCGGTGTCACCTGCCGCTGTGAACACTGCCTCGAAGGTAGCGTCCGCGGTACCCATAACGCCGACGGAGGGTCTCCAACCTGCGAAGGTGTAGCCTTCCTTGGTGGGATTCTCGGGGGCGACGATCTGCTCGCCGACCTTAGTCGGAACCTTAGCATACTCTACGCCGTCAACGTTGAATATCGCGTTGTAGGTCATCAGCTCGAGAGCTGCGACTGCGTTATTGATAGCGGTTGTTGCCGCATCAACAACACCCTGCTCGGAATAAAGCTTGCCGGAGACATCGACTGCGAGAGCTTCCGCGAGAGCATTTCTGCTCGCCTCGGTGTATCTTGCTGCGTAGTCGGACTCGGCCTGCTTTGCATGGGCTGCTGCGACTGCCGCGTTGTAAGCGGTGTAGTCAGCGCCGTTCTCGCTCCACTGGGAAACGAGAGTCAGATCCTCTGCAGGCATGGTGGCGGGAACCACGGGGCTCCAGCCGGTGAAGGTGTAGCCCTCTCTGGGAGCCGGATCGGCAATCTCGAGAGCTGCGCCGAAGTAAACATCGGACTCTACACCGTCAACAGAAAGCTTATACTGGTTACGGCTGTAGTAAACCTTGAGAACAAGGCTGCTGTCAGCTGCGACTGTGCCGGAAAGGATGCTGTTCTCATTGTCAACCGTGAATCCCTCGCGGGTCTCGGGTGTGACGGAGACGGCTTCGCCTGTGGTTGCGGGAACAGTCTTAACCGTTGCCGCGCCGTAAGCGCCGTTGACATCCATTTCATAAGTCTCGACCTTGTAGGAGACTGCGCCTGCGGTGAACTGAGCGTTGAAGGAAACATCCTCAAGGCCCATAACACCAACCTCGGGATCCCAACCGGTGAAGACATAGCCTTCCTTGGCGGGCTCTTCGGGAAGAGCAATCTGCTCGCCGACCTTCGCCTGAACGGTTGCATGAACAGCGCCGTCAACATAGAAGGTAGCGGTGTAGGTCATAAGCTCGAGACCTGCGACTGCATCGTTGATAGCCTTGGTGGCTGCATCGATTGTCTCCTGCTCGTCGTACTTCAGACCTTCGGGAACTACTGTCGCAAGGGCTTCCGCAAGAGCATTTCTGGTCTCAGCGGTGTACTTCTTGTCGTAGTTCTCTTCTTCCTGCTTCGCCTGCGCCGCTGCCTTGGCCGCGTTGTAAGCGGTGTAGTCAGCGTCGTCCTTAATCCATGTCGAAACGACTGTTACGTCGTGTGCGGGCATGGTCTCGGGAAGCGCAGGATCCCAACCGTTAAAGGTCTCATGCTCCTTTGTGGGATCATCAACACTGATAGCTGCGCCGTAGTAAATCATGGACTCTGCGCCGTCAACAGTAAGCTTATACTGGTTACGGCTGTAGTAGACCTTAAGAACAAGGCTGCCGTCCGCAAGGACTTCGCCGGAAAGGACACTGTTATCTGCAACCGTGAAGCCCTCGCGGGTCTCGGGAGTTACGGAAACAGTCTCGCCGGTAGTAGCAGACTTATCCTCGATAGCAGCGTCGCCATAGTTGCCGTTGACATCCATTTCGTATGTCTCGACCTTGTAGCCGACGGTGCCTGCTGAGAACTTAGCGTCAAATCTAACATCCTCGACACCCATGACTCCGACTTCGGGGTTCCAACCTGTGAAGGTGAAGCCTTCCTTGGTGGGAGCTTCGGGGGCGACGATCTGAGCGCCAACCTCTGTGGGGACGGTACGATAAAGCTCATTGTCGACATAGAACTCTGCGTTGTAGGTCATGAGTTTAAGACCCGCAACAGCGGCGTTTATCTTCGCCGTCTGAGCGTCGACAATATGCTGCTCACTGAGCTTCTTGCCGGAGACGTCGACTTCAAGTTCGGCATCAAGGGCAGCTCTGGTGTCGGCAGTGTACTTCTTGTCGTAGTCGGCCTCCGCCTTCTTGGCGTTGGCGGCTGCGACAGCTGCGTCGTACTCGTCGTAGTTTGCGGGAAGCTCATCCCACTTAGCCGTAAGAACAACATTGTTCGCGGGCATGGTGGCGGGAACTTCCTCCTCCCAACCGGCAAATGTGAATCCGGCCTTTTCGGGAGTGGGAGCGGAAACAGTAGCGCCGTAGTAATATGTATCGGGCGCGAGGTCCGTATTAGCATATGTTACGGTGTACTGGTTACGCGAATAGTAAATGCTAAGGACAAGAGAACCGTCAGCGGCGATAGTGCCGGTAAGGACGCTCTTCGCGGAATCGAGCGAGAAGCCCTCTGCGGGAGCTGCGTCGGCGGTTATGTCGGCGGTCGAACCGGTCTCGCCGGCACCCTGATAGGTGCTGTCGGGAGCTGACGGATAAGCGCCGGTGGTGTCCATATTATAAACATTTACAGTATACTTTGTATCCGTGTTGTTTGCGAACACTGCCTCGAAGGAGGCGTCGGCGTCAAACGTTGCGGGTACATTGCCCCAGCCGACGAAGTGCATTCCGACAGGTGCGTCGGGTGCTGCAATCGTGCTGAGATCAACGGGATCGCCCTGGTTGCCGGTAAGAACCGCATGAGTTACACCGTTCACGGTGAAGGTGAAGGTAACGGTCGTTACTTCGGCTGCGATAAGGCGCTTCCAGTTGTAGATAAGGTTGTTCATAGCTTCTCTGACCTGCGTGCGCTTGGTCGTGGAGGCATTGAACGAAGTGGAAACATTCTGCGCATAGGCAAGTGCCTTTGAGTATGCTTCCCATCTCTCCGCGTCATACTTGGAAGCATCGGCGGGGTTGATGGTACACATTGCTATAGCCGCGTCGAGATACGTCTTAACAGCGTCAAGCTTTATGAGTCTGGGACCCCAAAGCGCTATCTGCTGCTCTGCATAAGCAACATCGACGGAGGATATAGTGGGTGCTTTCCACGTAGCAATCGCGGTCTCCCACGCTGCATGAGCCTTCTGCCAATCTGCATACTTCTTATTATAAGTAGCAAGCTGGCACTCGTTGGCGCCCTCGCCGGGATGCTCGGGAGCCACAGGCTCCTCGGGAGCCTTGGTCGAGTTGTAGAGATTCATCGCGCGGTTTCTGGCATCCTTCCAGCCGTTCCAGGAGACGGAATTAAAATCATCGTAACCGAAGAAGTTATATCCCTGATCCCAGTAGACGGAGCCTTCCGGATTGGGTGCGCCCTGGACTGCCTCAACGGCGGTCTTGAGCGAATCAACGGAAGCCGCAACCAGTTTTGCATCAAGAGCCTCGGCAGCTGCGGTCAATCTCGTGGAGATCGTCTGATAAGCTGCGATATAAGAGGCATTGTTGAAGTTGCCGAGGAGCTTGGGTCTGAGAGTGTAGTTGGCCGCCTGTATAAGAGCTGCCTGATACTCTGCCCACTCTGCGTCCGCATCCGCGCTGTAGTTAGCGCGCTGACGCTGCTCGCCGGAATACTGGCTGTACTTCGCGGGAAGATCATAGTCGTTGTAGACAAAGACCGGAGTATCCCATTCCCAAGTGGTGTCATTACCGCTGCTTCCGCGGGTACGCTGACCAAACACAGAGAACTTAATGACATACTTGCCGTCCGGGACATCTGCTCTTGTAATGCCGGGCTTGGCCTTCCAAAGGTTCTCTCTCGAGGTCATGTCCTCGTTCTGCGTATCAACAACGAACATTTCGTCCGCGAAATACGCTCCGGAGCCGTTTTTAAAGGTCGAGGCATTCTGTCTAACTACAGAGTCTTTGCCGTTAAGGGTGTTCTTCTCTCTTCTGACTCTGACATATACCTTGCTGATGGCATCGATAGAATCGCTCGAGCCGATAAAGCCGGCGCGCGGATACATAAGATAATGCCTGTTATAGCTGGTTTTGTTCGCAGGCTTCTCATCCTTAGGATTGCTGTCGTCCTCGGTATCCGAGCAGAAGTAAGTATAGTACGAAGCGTAAAGCGGAGTAGTGCCTGTGAGCGATTCGCCGCTCTCGGTGAGGATAAAGTAGCCGACCGTGAGGACGACGGTGGTATCCGTTGCACCGGGCTTGGACACGGTGAGATCCTTAGCGAATCCGCCGTTGATTATATCGCCCTTGCTGACTCCGGAGACGCCGACATTGGTTCCGTTGCCCGCCATATTATAGGCAGTTGCCGAAACGCTGTCGATTCTATACTTATAGAGAGCGTCCTGAGTGAAGTTGCCGTTCTTGTCAGTGTAGCCTCTGTTTATACCCCTAGATCCGTTGTAGATCGTAACGGTGTAAGCGTCTTTTGCTCTGGTCGGACCGGTAAACCTCATCTGGCCGAACTTAGATTTATCCGCCAGACCCATTACCTGGGACACGATATTGACGATAGGCGGAACGAGTTTGCCCTTGTTGCCGTTAAGAGAGCTGATAAGTCTCTCAACGATGTTGGCAAGCTCATTGTTCTTCACTATGGCGTCGAGCGAGTCATAGTACTTCGTCGTAATCGTTCCGGGGATAATCGCGTTGAGGATGTCTGTGACAAGTCTTACGATGCTCTTCTTGACAGTCTGAGTGGCGAATGCGCCGTCCGGATTTCTCTCGAAGAGGTCGGTAAGGCAGGTCAGATCCTGGTTAAGGATCAATCCGTTAAGGACAGAATAAACGACATCCTTTAAGATGGTCTCACTGTCGCTGTCAGCAAATTTTGCGGGAAGAAGTGTTTTGTCTAACAGCTTGAAGATGATATCATCGAGTGCTTTCCATCCGTTAGAGGTATCAACCGTCGTGTCGGGAAGGAGACCTGTGTAGAACTGCGGGTCAGCTTTAAGCCACTGAACGGCAGTAGTCAACATTCCTTCGAATCCGGAACCGTAATTGAGCGCCTCCTTGAGGCTGCCCGCATTAAGGTCGATACCGGGGTTGACGTTGTAAGCAATGTAATCCGCAAGCATATCAAGAATACCGTCAATGGTCTTGGGATAATTGCTGTAATCTCTTTCGGGAAGGAACTGAGCCATGAGCTGCTTGACAGCCTCCCATGTAACTCCGACAACAGTCGTAACATCCTCGGGGATGTACATATAGCCGACTGATGCGTTAATGACCGAGCGAGCAATGTAAGCAATAAGCTCCTCCTTGCTCATAGCATCGATCTCTTCCGGTGTTGCGATATGCTTCTGCCAATCCGGGAAGAAGTAACCGCCGGTCTTCTTGAGAACAAATCTCGCAACCGAGACTACGTTGTCGGTGAGCTTGGAGTTGTCTCCGTCTACCCAGCCGGTGTAGCCCTTCAGAAGTCCGTTGACAATCTGTCCTGCGATGTTATTAAGTTCGCCGACCAAAGTGCTGCCCGCGGGGACAGTATAAGTCTGAACCTGATAACCTGTGTTGAACAGATCGGCAAGAGTGCCCGTCTCATCGCAGCGAATCTGCATCTCGAGCCACGGAATAATCTGCTCGTTGAGCATCGGGACAGCCATATCATTATAAGCCGCCTGAAGCAGATCCTCAATGAAGTCGTAGGTTGACTTTGTCGAATTGAGGTTAACGAGATTCCTGACGCTTTCGGGAATTATCGGTACGCCTGCGAGAGCATTCTGAATGATGGTCTGAAGCATCGTATCGACAGTCGTGTTGCTGTTGTATGCCGTATTCGGATACGCAAGACCCCAGAGAAGCTCTCTGAGCATGACTTCGATATTCAGATCGACCTTGACGAACGAGTTGGCAACACCAAGGCTGACGCCGCCGTCTCGTCTCTGCTTACCGATACCGCCGATAACAACCTTCTTGATGATCGGGTTGTTGTCCGCAAGGAACTGGAAGAGCGAGTTGATAACCGCTACATCGGTTCCGTTGCTTCGACGTGCGTCCTTTATTGCGGAAACCTTGACACTGTTCAGGTCGCCGGCAAGCCAAAGAATGGCTCCGTTGCTGTTGATGAGCTTATAGACGCTCGAAAGAGCATTGTCTATAGACGTCGCATCAAGCTTACCGAGAATCGAAAGATCCATCGTGATGTTCGCTTTGGCGAGCGCCTCATCGGCATAGTCAAGCAACATAGACGCATACTGCTCTGTGGTCAGAACCGCAGAATCGGTAAAGTCGTACTTTGTCAGCTTGCCATCCTTGTAAGAATCGTACTTGTACGCGCTCGCCGCGGCGGTTGCCGAGGACAAGATGAGCAGCGAAGCAAGGATGACTGCCAACAAGCGTTTCATTTTCTTCAAAAATTACACCTCCATTTAAAAATTTCACCATATATTGAGCATCCCGTCTCCCGCAAATTGACGGAACACATTGGCGACAGAATAATTGCTCTGCTCGGGCAATGCAAAGCAAGAGGGTATAACTATCCCCTCATGTAAAGCGGGTAATGTCCGCCTTGCCGACAACGATGTCATCGTAGTAGGTCCATACGATTG
>OGXM01000965.1_pt1 | contig 17040 bp, 8 predicted proteins | sample 1576271 | NCBI WGS metagenome assembly OGXM01 (sample SAMEA3541579, study PRJEB24748) | human gut metagenome | biome: human gut; feature: human-associated habitat; material: faeces | place: China | collected 2012 | reverse complement strand
CAAAGGGAGCCTTTTCCTTATTTAGCTTGCTGATGTTGCCCAGAATCGTGTCGCACACAATGGTGACGGTGCAGACATTGTCCTCCTGTCCGGGGGTAATGACAGCATTGCCTTTCAGTTTCTGAATCCGATACTGGCTTCCCAAGCCGTCACCGTTATCCACCCTCAATGCAAAGGCCGCAGTCACACCTGCAACGACAATCGCCGCAATGATGAGAACCATAATCAGGTTCGCAGTTCTCTTTTTCATGGTTGTACCTCTATTTTATAAAAACCGGTCATCCTTCGCTGGGCAATCTCAGGCAAGGGGGTGTCCTGAGCAGCGTTGGATGATCCGGCTTTTGACTGGGTTGTTTTCTATGTGGGGCAGGCAAAGCGCCTGCCCCTGGTTGGCCTACAGAGGAGGATGTGCGTTGCTACGCACAATGCTGTAGGCTAGGCCATTTCTCATTTAATCGGTTGTTTGCTCTGACTGTTTTTCCTTCTCCACAGGGAACTTCAAGAGTTTTCCGTTCGCCATGCGGTAAATCAGTGCGGCATCTGTCGAATTAACCACACCGTCACCGTTTACGTCAGCCGCCAGGAGTTGGTTCGCAGACAGTTGGTATTTTCCGTTTGCATAACGGTAGACAATAGCAGCATCAGTGGAGGCAACCTTACCGTCCCCATTTACATCACCGTATTTGACCTCCGTCGTATCCTCAATGGTCAGCGTCAGCGTGGTCATGGGCTTGTCGCAGTGAACGCCATATTCCATTTCCAATGTGTCGCTGTTCTCCCGGTTCTGATACATGGCGTAAGGGAACGTGATCTGGAAGTCCGTATCGTTGGCCGTCAGCGGCGTCTCCGACCAGGTCACATAGTCTGTTATATCCCTGGTCTTGCCGTTGGCATAGTAGGCCGTCACCTGCATTCCAGTGGGGTCAAAGGTGTCCTTCACCTTGTATGTCGTCTTGTCCGGCAGCTTCGTGACCTCAATGCGCTCTATGGTGCTGCCAACAGCCATCAGGTAGGCAGAGTCATTCTTGAAGTAGATCGTGCCATACTCGTCCATGATGGGGCTGCAAATGGCATACTGCGCCTGTGCGCCGCTGGGGGTAAAGATGTTGTAGGGTGTCGTGTAGGTCTCTGACTTGCCGCTGGCAGTGTAGGTCTCCATAGTCTTCAGGGAAACCTCCGTCTGTCCGGGTCGATCCTCCAGCACACGGAGCTTGCCGGGAGTGAAGTTGTCAAAGAAGTATACATAGACACAACCGGTTTCCTCTTTGTAAGCCGTAGTCAGAACGCCGCTGGTCTGGGGATAACCGTGCGTACGCACCGTGTAGGCAATCTCCCAGTTGGGAATGTCGATGACCGTCAGATTATGGCCGCTGTATGCGCCAAACTGTGCCGTTCCGGAGATGCCGATATAGGCACGGCCATTATAAATAGTCGGTGTGCAGGTGGACATGGCCGGATTGGCCGGATCATCCGCGTAGTTGTAAAGCTTCAGCGTTCGGACATCCTCGATATTGCCCTCTGCGTCCACAGATGCCTCAAAGAAATATCCGCCCTTGCTCGTAAAGTAATACTTGCCGTTGTAATGGGTAATGGAGCTGCGGATGTCGCCGGTCACATTCATCTTGTAGGAGGACAGCAGTTCGCCGGTCTTGGGGTTAAAGGACAGCAGACTGGGCTTGCCGGTGGTGTAGCCGGAAGCGCCGTCATCCGTGCCGATCAGCAGGAAGTCGTCGCACACATAAGCGCCTGCCCAGTAGAAGCCGCCCTTGCTGGTGTAATACCAGGTGGGGAGCTTTTCTTCCATCGACTGCGTCGGATCTTCATCGGTTGCGCTCAGGCAGACATAGTGCGCCTCGTTGATCTCCCCTACCCAGAAGCCGGTGTAGATATATCCGTCGTGGTAAACGATGGAGCTGTTAGGCTGCCCGCCGATGGAATCCCGGTAGATCCACAGGGAGTTCAAGGTATTGGCATCAAACGCCTGAATGGTACCGTCGGACAGACCCACGAAGATCATGCCGTTGGCATAGGTGGGCGGGTTGATGGCGAAGCTGGAATTGTGATCCATAGGCTTATCGATGAGGATTTCACCGGATATGGCGTCCACCTTATAAATCCGGGAACCGGAGTAGGTGTAAATCGCGCCGTCCACCAGAATCGGGCAGCCGCAGGCATTCACGTCGTACCCGGAGCCAATGGAGGTAGCCCAGTACAGCTCGGCATCCTTTGCGTAGACCGGCGTTCTGTAATCCACCACGCCGTTGTTCTCATTGTTCTGACGCAGATGCGGCCAGGCAGAGTCAAAGTTGATAAGCGTACCGTTGGCCGGAGCCTTTTCCAACGTAATGGTCAGCGTTCCGTCCTTGTCGGGAGCGGTGTAATGCTCTACCTTCTGGCCGATATACCCGGTGCAGGTAGTGGTGTAGGAATAACTGGCACCAGGGGTCAGGCTGTAGGTACCGTTCTTCTCCACAATACGCTTACCGTTCAGATCATTGGTCAGGAATATGATAGCCTCCGCCGGAGTCGTCTGGATCGTCAGCTGAATGGGGTCGCTCTTCTGGACGTGGACGGTATAGGTCAGTTCAATACTGCCGGTATCCGCATGGCAGACCTGAACCAATATGTCCTCGTTATAAAGATCTGTGTTCAAGGTCGCTTCCGCACCCGCCGGCGTATCATAGCGCACGCCGTTGACCTTAGCATAGTACCCGCCGCAGCAGGCGGTGTCCGCGCTGCTGTTGGGATAGGTTCCGGAAATATAGAGGGCTGTGGTCTCCCGGTCAACCCGCACATAGTAGTCCGTGGTATCCCGGTCAAAGCGCGCTGTCCCGCCGCTGGTGGTCATAAAGGGCAGCGTCTCATCCTTGGTAGCAACGGAAAGACCGGACAGGTGCAGCTGCCGGAGCAGCCGGACAGTGTAGTCCTGGTAATAGGATGTACCATCCTCTTCCTTCGAAATGCGGACCGTCACCGTCTGACCGTAACCGGATTTGGCCACCGCGTATGTCAGATTCTGGGCAAGCCCTGTCTGACTGACCGGGTTGGGAACCGTCACCGTCTGTGCAAGGCCGTGGGTCTCCGGGACGGTACTCTGGGTCTGATACATGGCCGTCACGGTTCCGTCCGCCGTAGCCTGCATGGCGACGGAGCTGTTGCAGTCGGACACCGTGTAGTTGTAGGTATGCTCCGCCGCCGAGAACGTCTTATCGGCGGCGTAGGCAATTCGGCTGGAGGCATATGTGCCGTTATAGAACGCCAGATTGGTCAGCCAGTCTGTGGCGACAGGCTCCGGAACAGACACGTTCAGCCCGTTGGAGGCCGTGAAGGTGATCTGGGTATGATACCAGGTATTCTTCGTGGCAATGCAGGTATAGCTCTCTCCGGGAACCAGGTGATAGGTGCCATCCACCGGCGCAATTTCAGAACCCGCGCCGTTGAACACCTGCACCGTCGTTCCGGAGGGAATGCTCAGCGTCACCGGCACGGAGGATACCTTCTGAATGTGAAGCGTGTAGCTGTTCTGTTCCCCATTGGGAGCCGTGACCTGGATCGTGTGGTTCAGACTATTCCCGCTCAACGTCACAGTTCCGTTTCCGGTGACAGTGTAGCTCTCATCAAAAGGATCGGCGGCAATGTCCAGCGTAGAGGAAACGGTCGTCAGACTGTACTCCCGCGCAGTCGGTTCAAAATTCAGGGGAAGCTTCGTCCCTTCCGCCGTGACAGTCAGCGACTTCAAGGTTGGTACACGGGTCACGGTAACGGCATAGGACTGAATCTGGGTATAGCCGTCCGAGCCGGTGTACTGAGCCTCCAACGCAAATGTCCGATTTTCCATGCCGGAGGAAAGCAGGTATGTAAGCGATGTGGCCGTACTGTTCCAGCTGCGGGGCATGTCAGACATGTCCTTGCCGTTGGTGCCGGTATAGATGGTGCGGAGCTTGGTGGCATTGGCACTCGGGACATCCCCTATTACCGCATTCAGGTATACACTGCTCAAAGTGCTGGCAGTATCCTCGATCCAATACTCCGCCGTGTGGTCTGCCCGATTCTGTACAGCTCTGTAAGGCTCCTTATCGGCATCCAAAAGCCGGATATTGCCGAACCACTCGCCGTAGGGCAGGGTCATAGAGACCTGAGTATCGGCGGAAACCGTCAGCGTTCCGTCCGTGCGGTTATATCCGCCGTCGGAAACGCTGAATTTGTAGTCGCCCGCAATGACCTTGGCGCTGCCGGTGCCGGTGGTGACGTTGCCGTAGGCATCTGTCAGGGTGATGACCGGTTCCGTCAGGGCACTTCCGTTCTGCGTGGCCGCCGCGGAAACGGTATACTGAGTCCCGTCCAGGAGCGCAGCGTATTCCGCAATGGCATCCTTCAGATTTTGCAGGAGCGTCCCCGCCGTGTCGGCATTTGCAGTCCGCAGCCCCTTCAGCGCCGCGGCATAGGCACTCGCTGCCGCAGGATAATTCTGCACATGGTTGGTCATGTCCAGATAATCTGCCATTTGGAGGATCAGCTGGATGGCCGCGTCCGAATACGTCGAAGACACATGGATGCAGATGGCCTTGATGGAGGAGGCCTGTGCATCCAGCTTGTAGCCGCCCTTGTCGTAGTAGACCATATAGTTGGCAGAGACGCCGTTGACCTCATAAATGAAGCCTTGCTCCAGGCCAACGAATTCAATGTCCGAAGCGGACAGCGCTTCCTGAATGGTCTGGCCAGTCTTATAGTGGATTCTGGTTGGTTCCACGATGGTACTGTTGGCGTTCATGGCAACGAACACGAAGCTGCCGCCCTCTCCCTCCGCGGCCATTGCCGTGACGGGAATGATGGCAGCGGCCAGAAGTACCAGGCCAAGCAGCAGCGCCATTACTCTTTTGCGCATTTTTCGTTCTCCTCCCTATTCTCAGTACAGGCAGTTCCACAGCCGATACCGTATTTTCTCCCAAATCGTCCAGCTGCCCTTGCAGGCATCCAGCACACGCATGGCATACGCGTCCACGTCCTTGCGCTGCTCCGGAGTCATTTCCTGGGTGCTGAACAGCGCCTTTTGGTTCAGTTCCGCAGCCTCCGAAGCGCCCTCCGGGGGATTGGCCGTACTGTGGCGCAGTAGACAGACCGCGTAGCCGTAACGCATGGCAATGGCTTCCCGGTCGTCCGCAGCGTCAATGGCTGCCAGCTTTTTCCGGAATGCCCTGCGGCGGTGGAAAATGTATCCGGCCAGCAGCAGGATCAGCAGCAGCGGGAGAAGCAGCAGATAGTGGGTATCCAGCGAGAAGGTGAACCGATCCTGTTTATGTTCGGTGATCTCCTCCGGCTTTTCGACCTCCACAAATTGCCGCGTGTTGTTCCGGTAGGTGTTTTCGTCCGGGCTGTCGCCGCCAAGGGACAGCTCCTCGTCGTCAATGTATCCGGGGGTTACCTCAAACGGGACAAACCCGACGCCGCTGACATAGTATTCCGCCCAAGCGTGGGCATTTTCCTCTGTCAGTGTAATGGCCTCACCGGCCTTGTAACGGGCCGCATCCTCCGCCGAGAGGAAATAGCCCTCCACATAGCGAGCCGGAACGCCCATATAGCGGAGCATCAGCACTGCTGCCGTTGCATAATGGACACTGTAGCCATGCCCACTGCGCTCCAGCGTATATTGCAGGAAATCTCCGCTGCCGTTCATGGTCCGGACGCTTTCATCGTAGGTCATGTTCTCCCGGAGGTAATCAAAGATAATGGTGCGGATGTCGCCGATGGTCCGAGCCTGACTGTCCAACTTCAGCTGTCGCTGGAGAACCGACCAGCTGTCCTGGGTCATTTGCAGATCCACGGTTTGCAGATAGTCGGAATACGCCTGCTCTTTGGAAAGATAGGTCTTGATATTTTCCCGCCCCTGCGCCGTAGATAGGTTCCGCTGAATCTGGTACCACTCCGGCACGCTGCCCTTCAGATAAGACAGGCTCTCTGCCGGCGGAAGCATTGTGTCTCCGATACGATCCGCTTCCAGCGTTTCGCTGCCATAAACGGCATATGGGTAATAGCCATGGGCGGAACAGGCGGAGAGATTCTGAACGGTCATGGACAGCGGAACCGCCGTATCCGTATAGCTCTCTGCCAATCCGATCTGGCTCTGACCGTAAAAATCGGCCTCATGGAGCCAGTAAAAAAGGTCTTCATACTGAGCAGTATCCTTCGTATCCGCCGTTTTCCAGCCGGTGCCGGTATAGGTGTCATAGACCTGCCCGCGCAGATACACCTTTTCCGGCTGCTCCATGGTGACCTCCAGAGCCGGTGCGTCACTTTTATTCCAGGCAGGTAGGTTTTTGAGGTTTCCCTCCGGCATGGAATTGGTATCGCTGTCATAGCGCTGATGGTGTATCCGCGTCTGAATAGCATCCATCAGGTCGGTGTCCAGGCCGCTCCGGAAGGACAGCCCGACCAGCAGGCACAGCACCGCGCACAGAACCGTCAGAATCAGCTGCGTTGGAACGCCTGTCAGGGGTTCTCCCGCCGCCGTGCGCCGCACCATCAGCAGCACAGCGCCGGCAATCAGCAGTCCGCCGCCGATTCCTACAGGAACCAGGCCCAGCAGCATTGCCCCATAGCAGGGCAGCAAGACCGGCAATGCCAGTACCAGACGCCCGCTCCATGCGCTGCGGCTGAAAAGCAGCGATACCAGCAGCAGCGAGACCGCCGCCGCTAAGGGCAGACAGCGGGCATCCGCCGCCGCAAAATCCAGGTATATCTTTCCGTTCTTTTCCGTCAGCAGGGTCAGAAAATCATTTGCCATAGTGCCGAAGCCGGGCAGTATCCATCTGTTCAGCGCCAGGCTCAGCAGAAGCAGCAGTCCGATCCCTACAGGAACGACCCAGTTCCCGATATCGCTCTGGTAAGCGACAAACAGCACCGCCTGCACCAGAAGCGCGGCTGCCGCCATGCCCCACCAGGGATAAGATACGGAAGGAAACGCCTCCGCCAACAGCAGGCAAAAGCCCGCCGTCAGTACGGCGCAGACCGTTCCGGAGTCCCAAGGGAAATACATTCCTTTTTGCGCCGCCCCGGTGACAATGCATTGGAGTCCGTTTTCACTTTTTTGCATGATCGGCTAAACCTCCAGTCGCTGCATCGTCTCCGAATAATTCTGGGGGGTAAAGGTGGTGGCATCTGGGAATGGCTCATCCGTGCAGAGGACAAAATGCACCCGCTCATCCGTCATCATCCGCTCCTCCGGCTTCACGCCGAAATACAGGATACGGCTGTAATCGCCCATTTCCGGCAGGCGGCAATCCGCGCTGCCTCTGGTCTTTACCAATTCCGGGATTGCCTGCAAAAGCTGGTTCTCGTCCAGAATATCCTGGGCTTGCAGGTCGTCCCCCTCCGTCCAGCTCAGGGTATACTGCACACCGCCTTGCAGCAGTGCCGCACCCGTGGAGGAAACGACCTCAGCCAAAGCATCCATCTGCTGCGGCGTGCCGGTACGCTTATCCCAGAACACCAGGAGGGAGCGGCTCTCCGGCTGGCTGGCCTCCTTCAGGATCAGCTCGTCCAGCTTGGAGGACAGCTTCCAATGGATCTGACGGATGTCGTCCCCGGGGCGGTACTCCCGGAGCTGGTACACCTCGCTGCGATCTTCTCCCCGGCGGTCGGAAGCTCCGTCGTCCGCATAGGCCGGTCTGGCGGTCATGTCCGCGTCCATAGGAAAGAGGTTCGGAAGAATGGTCAGTCGGGCCTCCGCATTGGCAGGGGCCTGCATGGGGAGCATCCCCAGATAGTCCAGCAAAGTAAACCTGCTGATGCGCACACGCAGCCGGCCGCAATAGCGACTTTGCAGCAGGATATTCTGGCTGCTTTCGCCTCTGGCACCGATGCCGCCGGTCAACGCCACCGACTGCTCTTCCTCGGTCAGATCATTGCGGATAGAGACACGACAGCCATAACGCATTACGGGCAGCAGCGCCGAATTGCGGATGCGCACCCGGCAACCGGCCGCGGTGCGTTTGGCAGCCGTCGCCGGTATCAGAATATCCGCCTGTAAATGCCTTCGGACGTATGCGTTGACCGCCCAGGAAGCCAGTGGCAGCAGGAGCAGCAGGCAGAGTCCGGCAAGCACCCAAAAGGAAGCGCTTGTAATGAGCAGCGCCGCCAGAGCCAGCAGCAGAAGCAGGTAACACACGGCGCTGCCTAAAATCTTTTTCTTCATTTGTCGGAAAATTCCCGGATATCTGGCTTCTGAACCGAGGTGAGGATGTTCTGAAGGATCTGCGCCGCGGTGTATTCCTGAAGACGTGCCTTGGCGTTGAGGATCAGACGATGGACGCATACATCCGGGAACACGGCGCACACATCGTCGGGAATCACATAATTCCGCCCCTCCAGATAGGCGTTGGCCTTGGCCGCACGGGTCACAGCCAGAGCGCCGCGGGGACTGACGCCCAAGGTAACATAGGCATTGGAGCGGGTCACGTCCACCAGCTCCGCGATATAGTCATAGATTCGGTCTGCCACGTGGATATCGGCAACGTCCGCAATGAGCTTTTCCAGCTCATCCGGCGTCGTCACCGTCTGGCAGGCGGAAAGGGGATCCACATGATGGCGATCCTTCAGCAGCGCCGCCGTGCTTGCCCGATTGGGATAGCCCATACTCAGTCGGATCAGGAAACGATCCAGCTGAGAGGCGGGCAGCATCTGGGTGCCCGCGGACCCCACCGGGTTCTCCGTTGCAAGAACGACGAAGGGCTTGGGCAGCGGCCGGGTCACGCCGTCCACCGTGACCTGCAATTCCTCCATGGCTTCCAGCAGGGCGGATTGGGTCTTGCTGGAGGTACGGTTGATCTCGTCCGCCAGCAGCAGGTTCGTCATAATGGCACCGGGCTGGTATTTCAGCTTGCCGTCCGCCTTGTCAAATACGGAAAAGCCGATAATATCAGAGGGCAGCGTATCAGAGGTGAACTGGACGCGTCTGGAATCCAGACCCAGCGTCTTGGAAAATGCCTTGGCCAGCGTCGTCTTGCCCACACCGGGTACATCTTCCAGCAGCACATGACCCTGTGCCAGAATGGCCAGCAGCACCTTGCGGACGATGTCCTCCTTGCCCAAAACGACCTTGTTGACTTCCGCTTGAATTTGTTCTGTCAGCTTGTTCATGCCTTTCTCCTCTTTCTGACAATGATGCATATCGCGCCGGCCGCGATCACGACTGCCGCGCCGATTCCAACGTAGAGAATGGTTCTGTCGGCACCCGCCTTCGTCTGTGCCGTCTGGGTGTCCGGGCTGACCGGAACGTCTGGGGCGGTATACGTGCCGTCAAAATGCAGCACCCACGGCTGCCCCGCGCGGACACGCTGCACGGCCACCAGCGCAAGGACGGATTGCTCCGTTGCCATGCCGTCACCTGCCCCCTCCAGCGTGTGGCTGTAGGTGCCGTCCGCCTGACGGAATCTGGCGAGCTGGGTCAGCAGGGTATGCCCGTCTTTCACAAAGCGGGTATCCGTATCCGGATCAATGCCCAGTGCGCACAGAGCCAGAATGACCTGCGCCGTACTCTCCGCGTTTTCATCCCCGTAGGCGATGTACCCGCAGGTATCCGTCAGCTGACCGGAAAGGTACTCCAGCGCCGCGTCGATCTCGGTCTCCAGCCGGTCCCGGTAGGGAGCCAGCGCCTGTACCGCCATGGCTGTGATGTCCACATCCGATTTTCCGGGGATCAGACCGAAGCCGCCGTCCGGCTCCTGAGCGATCACGATGGCGCTGACCATATCCTCTCTGGAATACTGGGCATCTGCCGGAACCTCCGTATCCTGCGCATCCAGGGCAATCAGCGCCCAGATCCAGCCGTTCAAGCCCTGCGCGCCCGGATCACGGGCATAGTTGTAGGTTCCCTCCGCAATCAGGTCAATGGCCGAGCCGTCTGGCTTCGTTCCAAAGTCGGTGGGGTCGCCGCCCAGCGCCATTACCGTCAGGGCGATCCGGTGGTACTCCGTAGCCTTGTTCTTATCCAGGCAGCCATTTTTCGCGTAGGCGTTTTCTACATAAGTTCTCAGCGCCTGCAAATAGTCGGCGTAGCTTTCCTCCGCGCCGGACAGTGCCATGGCCATAGCAAGCCAGTCGCAGACGGAAGTGCCTGCGGGGAACTGCTCCTGATCCTTCAGAAGCTCTCCCTTCTTCCCGCCCAGGGCGGACATTCCCTCCGCGCTTTGGGCGATTTCCGCATCCAAAGACGACTGGGTTTCCGCGAAAGCCATTGTGGGGATCAGAAGCAGTACGCAGAGCAGCACCGCTATCAGTTTCGTTCCGTTTTTCATGCAGCTGCCTCCAAAATTCGTTTTATCAGTCTCTGGCAGTAGACGAGCTTATCGCCCCAGTATCCCCGCGTCTCCCGCCCCATGGCCTGTATGGATGCCTGTTCCGCAGGATCCGGCTCGCCGGGGTCGGTCGGCTCCGGTTCGCTTGGCTCTGTGGGTGTCGGTTCCGTGGGTGTCGGTTCGCTGGGGTCTGTAGGCGTCGGTTCCGTCGGCTCCGGTTGGGTGGGATCCGTGGGCGTCGGCTCGGTGGGATCGGTAGGCGTCGGATCCGTCGGGTCGGGATCGGTGGGATCGGGATCTGTCGGTTCCGTCTCGCCGCCGGTAGCCGGGAGAACATCTGTTTCCTCCTCGTGGCACCTGGTGCAGCGATACAGAATGTACCCGTCCTCCGTTTCGGTGGGTTCCACCCGTTCCACTTCCTCAAAGTCGTGATCCAGAGCCTGATAGCCGCCGTTGATCCACAGGCCGCAGTAGCTGCTCAGCGCGCCGTAGCCGCCTCCGGTGGCATCGTAACCGCCGATGTCCTTGCCGTAGGACAGAGTAAAGCGCAGATAGATGGTAATTCCGTTGCGGACCTTATAGCCGCTCATACCGGTTCCCTCATACAGCGTTCCGTTGATGGAGTACATCCAGCCGGAACCCTGGGTGTAGTCAAACTCGCCGATGCTGTCCCGGTCGTAGTTGTCGTTGGTGGTGATGCCGTCCCGCAGGATCAACTCCCAGAGATGCTCCGGAACGTCGGCGCGGTAGGCGATGTCGCCCCGGTAGATCCGGCGCAGATAGAAATTCATGGTGGCGCTGCCCTGATAATCCGGTTCATAGCCCCGCTCCTGCAAGAAACGCAGCACGACAGACGCCGCCGTTTCGCCCTCTACGATGTCCAGCGTTCCGCTGTCCAGGATTCCCAGACCGATGGTGGTCGCGTCCAGCACCACGTTCACCGAGCCTGCCGCGTCGCCCTCGCTGATCTGGTGGTAGGTGACGGTGTAGACCTTCATGGCGGAATTTCCGTTTCCGTCCCAGGCCAGCACCCGGACGATGTGGGATTCCTCGTCGCCGATCTGGGGCGCATCGAAATGCAGCTCATAGGTAGGATGGTTGTCACCATAACTCTTTTGAACAACTTTCCCGTCCAGTGTAACTTGAATCTGATTTGAGAAGATGTAGTCTCCCCCCAGCTTGTCATTTGTTCTGGCGGTCACCCACATGTTGTAAGACTGAGAGGTTATATCCGGACTGTCCTCGTCCAAGCTCGTGAAAATGGTAGGCGGATAGTCACCGGACTCCGGATTGTCGTCATCGGCAAGGTCGGCGTAATAGCCCACCCGGTACTGAACCAGGCCAAGGAAGGTCTCCCCATCGTAGAGGGACAGGACGAACAGGTTTTCCGCGTTGAAATCCAGCTGCGCCTCATAGTTCCGGTTGTCCGGGGAGGTCAGCAGCAGTCCGTTGCCGGAATTGGTCTCGTTTTTCAGCCGGACACGAATGTGCAGGTCGCCCTTGCCGATGGGGTAGGCAATGAAGGTCAACCTTCCGTCCGGAAGCTCTGTCTTGGTGAGCTGCTGGGTCTTCAGGGTCGTGTAAATACGGGGCGTATCGTCTTCCTCGCCCCCGCTGCCGTGATCGCCGCCTGTTCCGCCGTCATCCCCGTCGTCGCCGCCGGTACCGTCGCCGTGGTCGCCGGAATCCTCCGGGCCGCCCTTGGTGTCGTCTGGCTTATTGCCGCCCTGATTATCATCGGGATTCTCCACGGGCTTGTCCGTAGGCGCTGTGGGATCCGTATCCTCCTCGCCCCGGGTCGGTTCCGTTGGCGGCTCCGTCTGATCCTGCCTCTCCGGTTCCGTGGGAGGCTCCGTCGGCTCCTGGGTCGGGTCGGTATTTTCTGTTCCTTCGGCGGATTCCGCGGACTGGGCGTTCCCCTTTCCGGAACCCTGTCCGCCGGTATTGCCAGAGCCTTGCAGGGATTCCGCCCGGAGCTGCTCCGGCTGGGCGTCGATTGGGTTGTCCGGCCTTGTCCGCCCGGAGGCGATCAGTGAGCCGCCGATCCCCGCGACCAGCGCGATGACCAGCAGAATACTCACGGCGCTGAGCAGGCCGCTGCGTTTTTTCATATGGATATCCCCCAAAAAACAGTTTGGATCCTTACCACTGTCCCCCGCGGCGGGGGATAATGGTAAAGCCCCAAAATACGGCGAATTGCCTCCCCTCCCGTTAGGGAGGGGAAGCAGCTGATTCGCCCGGATTTACTTGGAACTTGCTACGACCACAACGGCGTCCGCGGAATTGACGACCTTATCGGCGTTCGTATCCGCACGCAGGAACTTCCGCACGGAGACCTTCTCGAAGTCGGTGTACTTGCCGGTGTAGATATCGTAGGTCAGTTGCGCGTCGTTGATGTCCACAACGTTCGTCTCGTTGACATCATAGCCGGCGGCAACCTCTTCGGCTGTGGCCGCAGCCTGGGTGATCTTGGCTTCGGCGTCCGCCGCGGTAAGATCAGCGGTACCGTCCACGATCACCAGCCAGCTGTACACATTCTCGCCGTAAGCGGTGGTCTTGTACATGACGTTCTCGCCGTAGGCAAAGGCCTTGCCCTCTTCGGGGGTGCCAGTCACAGTCACCAGGAACACGGTCTTGTTGTTCATCTCCACAAACTTGGAAACGGCGACGTCCATAGTGGTCGTGGTAGACTTCTTGGCGATGGTAATGACCAGATCGCCGGTCACGTTGGCGATGGAGTAGCTGCCGTTTGAACCCGTGACGGTGACAGCCTTGCCGCCCATAGTCGCGGTGATGGTGTACTCGAAGCCGTCCTGCTCATTTACGGTGAAGGTGTAGGTCGCGTTCTCCTTGACGGAGGATGCACCGGTGGCGTCGCCCGCGCCGGTGCCCGTAAAGGTGACGTTATAAGTCTGCACAGGCTTGGCAGCCTTGTTGCTGTTGATGACGATGTCGCCGGTCACGTCCGCGCCGGGGATGGTGTAGGTAGTGGTGCCATCGTCATTCGTAGTAGCTGTAAAGCCTGTGTAAGCCTTGCCGCCGATGGTCACGGTCACATTGTAGGTGTAGCCGCTTGCGGGGGTCAGCTTGAAGGTGTACTCCTGATTGTAAGTAGCGGTAGTATTACCGGTGATATCATCGCCCAGGGTGACATTGAAGCTCTTCGCCGTCTTGGTGCTGGTGACGGTCACGTTGCCGTTGACATTGGGAACCGTGTAGGTGCCGTCCTCGCCAACTGTAGGCGTGACTTCCTGATCGCCTACGATGACTTTCACGTCGTAGTCATAGTTGGGATCCTTGGGAACGAAGGTCAGGTTGCCGCCCGCCTCGATGATAGTGGAACCCGGCGCGTCGGTACGGGTGAAGTCGTCCGGCAAGGTTACGGTGTAGCCGCTGACAGTCACGGTAGCCGCGGGCCGCAGGATCGTGGCATCGGGGGCGTCCGCCTCAATGGCGTTGCCGTTGGTATCCACCTTTGCGGATGTAACCGTCACATTGGAAGAACCCTTACCCGCCAGAACCTCAAACTTCAGGGTCAGCGCTTCGCCCAGCGCCGCTTCCTTGCCGTAGCGGACAATGCGAACCGAGTTGTCGCCGAGCATCACGCGGTTGCCCTCTTCATTGGTTTCCGTCATGTCCAGCTTCAGAGCGCTGGAATCATAGCTAAAGGACATGTCATAGGCGTTATAGCCGGTAACACTGTCATCGGAGTAACCGATGGTCACGGGGACCTCCACGGTCTGGCCGTAGGGTGCCGACGTGTCAGCTCCCATGGAGACGGTGTAGCCCTTTTCTTCGGTTGTCACCACAGTGACATCAATGATGTTGCCGGCCAGGTTGACGCTGTTATCTTCAAGCGTATCGTAGTCAGGCAGCGCTTCGGTTTTGACCTCGATGCGGGCGTTTTCCGCCGTAATGTTCTCTGTTGCCATGAAGGTAACAGTTGCGATCTTGCCAGCGTTAAGGGTGACGGGGTCACCGGAAGGGCTTAATGCGGATACCCGGACAGCATTTTTGCCGAGGATATCAACATTATCTCCCACCATTCCAGCAGTAGAGCCTATGGACGTCGTGCATCCGGGTTCAAGCTCGCCGCTGGTCTTGACATAAGCATCCTTGTCAAAATAAATTGCCCACTCCCAGTTATTCAGGTTGGAAATGGTTTGGTCGATGGACAGGGTAAGGGTGATCGTGTCGCCCGGCTGAACCTCGGTCTTGTCAACCTCCACTGTCATAGTGGGAAGATCATCCGCAAACACGGCGGGTACAAGGCTGATGATCACCGCGATCGCCAACAGAAGGGAAATCACTTTTTTCATTTCGCGTTAAACCTCCTTATAATTTTTAGGATTCTGCGGGGAAGTTGCTCATTTTCCCGTTTGCTTTACGATAGATCAGAGCGGCGTCCGTAGAGTTCACAGCGCCGTCTCCGTTCACATCCGCCGCCGCTTTCTGAGAATCCGGCAGCGTGTACTTTCCGTTTACGGAACGGTAGAGGATTGCCGCGTCCGTGGAATTGATGTTCCCATCCCCGTTCACATCTCCATACTTCACTTCCGGCTCCGGGTCAGGCTCCGCTTTCGCGTACTCAAACGTAAACAGCGCCACGGGTCTGAAATTCTTGCCGCTGCCGGATTCCAGGGTGACGGCCATGGCCGTTCCGTCCGCATTGCGGACGTAGCGGGCGACGGGGGTGGCGACGGTCTGGGTGCCGTCGTCATTGGCCTTATAGCTGCTCTCCAGCGTGACGGAGCGGATGGTCGCCGAGGATACGGCGTCCGCCGCCAGATCGGTCTCGTAGCCGTAGGCCGTGGCGTCCGCGTGGTAAATGTCCACGTCCTTGCCGTAGGTGATGTCCACGGTCTGCGTTCCCTCCGGCACGATCACGTGGTACTTGGGAACTTCCTCGTAGACGTTCCCGAATTCCTCGCTGTCCTCACTGCCCAGAGAGACGATGCCCTCGTAGGAGATGTTCTTCCTGTCCAGGGCTTTGCCGTCAACGGAAACGGTCTGGAAGGGGCGCTCCAGCTCCGCGGTTCCGGATACGGTCAGGATGGCCGTGGCCGGGGCGATCTTGGCGTAGTTCGTTCCGCCGGAATCGTCCGTGGGGATCTTCCGGTTGGGGTCGAAGCCCACAATGTAGTAGGTGCCTTCGTCCTTTGGCACAGTGAACGTGAAGGTGGCCTTGCCGCTGCCGGCATCCTTGAGCGTGTCCAGCTGCTCCCAGCTGCCGCTGTACAGGTACACGTCCAGATTCTCGAAATCGTAGAAGTCGCCGTCCTTGAAGGTGGTGCCGTAGGCCTTGGACGTTACCGTCAGCTCCGTGCCGGGGCGGACGGTGTAGGCGTCCTTGTCGAAGCAGGTGAACGCGCCGCCGCTGGAATAAAAGCTCCAGTTGGTGAACATGGCCACGTCCCAGGTATCCCCGTCGGACAGCAGAATGTAGTCCGAGGTGGAACCCCAGCCGGGACTCATGTAGGGATAGCAGTGGTTCCGGTAGTACATCAGGTTCTCGTCATGCCCCCAGAAGTTGGCCATGTAGAGACTGGTGGGCGAGCCGGTGATTTTCAGCGCGGCCAGCGAAGCCGTGTAGGCAGGGTCTTCGTCCATGTAGTAAACATCGTCGTCCAGCCTGAAGCCCTCCAGACCGCCGCGGTCGTATCTTCCCTTGCAGCACTGGCTTTCGGGAAGCCCGATGAAGTAGCGCTCCAGCAGATAGATGTACAGGTGCAGGCCGGTGGGCCGCTCCACGATGTTGTTGTCCACGTACTTGCCCTCGCCGTTTGCCGTGTGATAGCGGTAGAACTCGTCAAGGCCGTACTGGCTCAGGTCGAAGTACGGGACGGTAATGGCCTGATGGCACAAAATTGTGCCGTCACGACCCCTGATGGGCACGCCGTCGTTGGAGATGGTCACATAAACCGTGACCTCCTTGGCGGGGGACTCGTCGTAGTTGTACTGGGCGTCCAGGCCGTGGGGGGCGGGCTTGACCGTGACGGTGAGGGTCGCGGTGACGGACTTGCCGCCCGAGCAGGTGGCCTTGATCTTCGGCTCGTAGGTGCCGGGGTCTTTTTCCGACACGTACAGCGTGCTTCCGCCGACCTTGGTCTGGGTGCCGAACTGGGCGGCGTTGACCAGCGTATAGGTCAGCGAGTGGCCGTCCGAATCCCGGAAGATGTCCCCCAGGGGAATTTCCAGCAGGTCGCCGGCCACCACTTCGGCAGTGGTGGCGGCGTCCGCCTTGACGCTTACGCAGGAATCCGCCGCCCGCGCCGGGACGACGCCCACGGACAATAGCAGCGCCACTGCCAGCAGGATGGATAAAATGCGTTTTTTCATTGCGATCACCTCGTTTTTACAGCCAGCGGGCATACAGCGTCATGCTGCTTTGCACCGCGTCGTGCTGGGTGTCCCATGGCTTGGTGAGCGCCTTGTCGGCAAACCAGCCGCCGAACACCGCGCCGGGCTTCATGGGCGTCATGACCTCGCCGATCACGTCGCCCCGCCTGACGCTCACGTCTTCCAGCGCCGTGCCACCGTTGGTCTCGAAGCGGACCCGCTTCTTGCCCAGCAGGAGCAGAAGCAGCAATAGCAGCAGCGCCAGCAGCACCGCGCCCATGTACTTGAACATTGGCACCATGGCGGAGAAACCGAGACCGGCAAAGGTCTTAGAAATCAGGCAGAATACACCAATGGGAGCCAGACCCATGACCATCATGGTCATTTCCATCATAATATCGTTGCCCTG
>OGXM01000962.1_pt1 | contig 17097 bp, 23 predicted proteins | sample 1576271 | NCBI WGS metagenome assembly OGXM01 (sample SAMEA3541579, study PRJEB24748) | human gut metagenome | biome: human gut; feature: human-associated habitat; material: faeces | place: China | collected 2012 | reverse complement strand
GGACCAATTGAAAATCGTGGAAAGCCTTGAAAACACTACGTTTTCGGGGCTTTTCTTTTTTCTGTTTTCCGGTGGTTCGGGCTTGCGTTGGCGGGTAAAATAATGGTCGGTTACTCTCATTGTTACTCTCATACCAAAGTTTTATAAGACGTCGGTGATCCTGCGCAGGTCGGCGAGCCGGACGTCCTGATAATACCGCAGCATTTCCGGGCTGGCGTGCCCGATCAGCTCCATTTTGTCCTTGTCGGGGGCATCTATCCGTTTCATCAGCGTCGCAAATGTATGGCGGCAGGTATGGGGCGAGTATTTGTGGACGCCGCGCACGATCGGATTCTGGATGCCGATTGCATCCAGCGCCGGATAAAACGCGCTCTCCCGGAAGCGATCATAACGGTAAGCCTGCCCGTTTACATCGCAGAAGAGCGCCCCGGACGTGCGTCCTTTGGCCAATCGTGCAACGATCGGCAGCACCTTGGGGCTGATCGTCACGACGCGATTGCGCCCGGCCTCCGTCTTTGCGCCGCCCGTTAACGTGCGGCACACCGGGTCATAGTCTGCGACATCCAGCGCCAGCAGCTCCGACGGCCGGAAGCCCAGATAGCACATGCAATAGATATAGTCCACATAGGGCACGCTGCCGATCGCGGCGCGCATCAGCAGCAGCTGCTCATCCGTGAAGCTCTCCTTCGCCGCTCCGGTCTCCCCGGAGACAATCAGGTATGTGCCGAGGTTCAGATCCGCGTAGCCGCGCGGGATCGCATACTTGTACATCAGGCCGCAAAGGGCTTTCATGTTTTCACGGGTACGTTTGCCGTGCGGACAGTCATCCATGCACGCTTGCAGGTCGTCAATCTCAACGTCTTTCAGCTGCATGTATGCGACGTCCGCAAAGTATTTCTCGGCGGCTTTATAGCAGTTCATCGTGGATGCACCGGCACGATGCGTCGGCAGCCAAAGATCGTATAGCTGCTGCCATGTGATGCGCTTGTCGCGCTTCTGCAGCCCGGCCAGCACCGGTAGGTATTCCAGCGCTTCTTTTTTCGTGGCAAATCCGGATTTTTTGACGCTGACCCGCCGAATGCGATCCCCATCGACGCGATACCCCTTTGTGATCTCCGCGACCCACTTCCGGCCGCGCCGGTAGACCGTGCCAAGCCCGTTACCGCGCTTTGTTGCTTTTTTCGTCTGCTGTTTTTTGCCGCACGCCGGACAATATGCCGCGGACTCCGGCAGCGGCGCGCCGCACCTGATACAATTGTTCATTTCAATTTTCCTTTCCTCGTCCGCTTTGCGGGCGATTTTTTGTTGATAATCCGGGGCTTGCGCTGCAAACTATTTGCATGGCTATCAAAATTTTAATCCGCGAGGTCAGGCGCAGACAGTGCCTGACGCTCCGGCAGCTCGAGGCATTGACGGGCATTGGCCGGAGCACCCTGTCCCGGTACGAGACCGGGCAAAATTATCCGACCGTCGATGTGCTGGACATGATTGCAGATGCCCTCGGCTGTAGCATAGCAGATTTGTACACCAAATTGCAATAGCAAACAACGTTAGTCCCAATATCGGGACTAACGTAGCAAAATCTTGCATATTAGTGACTTGTATGATATAACAGACATGGAGGTGGCCATGATGCGGCAAGAGGACATAAGCACGCCAGCACTACTATGCAAGCTCGCACAGCTCACGCCGGAGGAAAAACAAGCCCTGCTCCGGCACATCGATGCCATGCTCCCGGGAGGGACGGAACGGTGTCCAAATTGGACACCGCCAGGAGGACAACCAACCGATCTACACAACGCGCCCGATGCTTCAACGTGAGGCATCGGGCGCGTTGTGTATGTATGGTCGGCCGAGCAGAGGCCGTTTGCGTCAAGCGTTTCTTAACTGCTCTGCAATGTGCAGGATGTCGACGGCGGGCGTCAGCTTTCCCGCTTTTACCAGCGCGATATAGCGCATGACGCGGTAGCGAATCTCCGAAGCATCCTTTTGATTTTTGAGAACATACGGCACGCGATTCACGGAGAAAGGACGCTTGATATACTTGCCTGAAACCGGGATAACGTTTCCGGTAAGGAACGCTCTGTCCTCACCCTTCAGCTTCGCAATATAGCAGAAGACGCTCCTCTGATGGCGCTGCTCATCCCGCCGAAGCTTATCGGCGTATTTATCGACCTTGTGGCTGATCGGAACCATCCAGAAAAGGCTGCTCTCATCCTTGACGGCATAGTAATAGGGGCGGCTTTCGTGCTTGTTGTCCATATGACGAATGCTGGGAAAATCGACGAAGTAGGAATCGCTGATGATATAAAGGCCGGATTCCGTCAGGGTCATTGTACTGTTCATATTTTTCTCTCCACAGAAGGAATCCCTCTGTAGGGACTACAGAGGGATTTGCGAGCCGCCGATTTATGAGACCCCGGACGGCAGGGGACGATCAAAAGCAGGCCGCGTATTTGTATGCCGCCCCACGGCAGGCGGCAAGGTTGGACGACGGAGACGTTGATTCCAACTTCTATCTTGTGAGCTTTCACTCACCTCTGTATCTTACCACGGCCTTAAATTTCTGTCTATTGGTAAATTAAACAAATTTCAATTTTCCAAACAGAAAAAGGTGTATCCGGTGTCCAAATTGGACACCGCCAGGAGGAGAACTAACCGATCCATGCAACGCGCCCGATGCTTCGCAATGAGGCATCGGGCGCGTTGTATGTATCGGTTGGTCATGCGATAAAATGTGCCCCACAGTTAAAGCATACCGTGCGATCGGCTTTTTGCCGATCCCCGCACAGCGGGCACACAATGTAGCCGTCTGCATCTGGCACCGGACGTTTGGCTGTCTTTGCAGGTGGCACAATAGTTTCAGCTGCGTCGGCAATCGTCTTGGGAGCGGAAGACTTGGGTTTGGCTGCTTGCTGCATTAGGGTTTGCAGCATCTCCGCATTGGTCTCAGTCGCATCAAGCAAGGCCGCCATCGCAAATACAACGAGCAACATCAGTGTTGCGCCAATAGCTGCATAGACAACATACCAAAAAGATTGCAGCTCGACGGCAAGCATGATGCCCCCAATCACTGCCAAAACGGCTGCCACGGTGAACGCGACGCGGAGACGATTTGCGTGGGATGATAACATGATGATCCCTCCCTTCTTTTTTTATCGGCTGCTGCCGGGTGGTTGCTGGTTATGCTGCGCAAGCATAAAGTCGATAAACTGCTCTGCCCGCAGGCGATCCTCCTCGGACAGCTGCCCCAGCTTTTGCAGAATCTGCAAATCCAGCTCGGACGGCTGCGGCCGATCAGATGCTTGCAGATCATCGGTCTCACCCAATGCATAGCTCTTTTTAGGATTTAACAAGTCGTCCACCGAAACGTTAAAATATTTTGCAACTTTATTTATTGTGGCGATAGATAATGTCTGGCTTCGTCCGAATTTGAGATCTGATAAGGCCGCCCGACTTATTCCTGTATCCTTGCACATCAACGTAACTGTGATTCTGTTCTTTTTACAAAGATCATCAATGCGATTGTACAAAACAGACATTTTTGTTAGACCTTTCTTGTACACTTCGCCAAATTACGAAAAAACATAATTTCCAGTATTGACAATTACGGTTTGCCGTAATAGAATGTAGACACAAGGGCGAAAGCGTAATCTTAAATTAGTTGTATTTTTAGTATATTACGCTTTTGCGTAATTGTCAACATGGTTCACGCAGAATGGGGGTATTATTCTGGAGACTTGCAGATTGGGGAAAACAGTAAAAACCAGACTTATTGAGTTGGATCATAAGCAAGCGTGGCTTATCGGGGAGGTTCGGGCTTACACCGGGCTGTATTTTGATTCTAGCTATATGCACAAAATTCTGACGGGGGAAAATCGAAACCGAAAAATTATAGAAGCAATATGCCATATCCTTGACATCCCGCAGGATGATTATACCAAAAAAACGGAGGGGAGCACAGATGGGGAAGGCCACGAAGGCGCAGAGCAGCCCGTATTATAAGGCACGGATGGCCGCCGCTGCGTACAACGACGACTTTTGCAGCCGCGAGGCGGCTGCCGACACGGTCGGGATCGAGCGCACGCGTCTGGCGAGGATCGAGCTGGGGCTTATCTGCCCCTATCCCGAGGAGGTGCGCATGATGGCCGACGCCTATAACGCGCCTGAGTTGTGCAATTACCACTGCACAACAGACTGCCCGATCGGCCGCGAGACCGTGCCGAAGGCGGAGACCGGCGGGCTTGAGCAAATCGCGGTGCGCGTTTACTCGGCGCTGCGCACGGCAGACACGATCCGTGAGCAGCTGATCGAGATCGCCGCAGACGGCGTGATCGACGACTCGGAGCGCCCGACGCTGGCGCAGATCTCGGCGCGGCTGCGCCGGATGCAGGCGGCGGCGTCCGAGCTGCAAATCTACATCGACAAGCTGGAGGGAGGCTGCAGCCATGTGTAAGACCCCGAGCATCGACGAGCTTAAGCACATGGAGCAGCCGACAATAACGCCGGCAATCGCTGCACGCTATCTGGGGTGCGATCCGCACTGGATCCGTCTGATGGCGCGGCAACGGCCGGAGCAGTTGGGCTTCCCGGTCTGCTGCATCAGCAACCGGGTCAAGATCCCGCGGCTGCCCTTTATCCAATTTCTTGGTGGCTGACAAAGGCCAAATTATCGCTGCAGCGCTGTGCAGGGCTTCCGCCCTCACAATTTCATACTCTTTCTCAATCGCGGGGCCTCCGTGTCCGGAGGCCTTGCAGAGCGCTGCAGCAAAAGGAGGAGCTACATATGACAGCAAAGGTGCAAAACTTGCCGTACCGGTCGCCCTATTGCCAATGCGGCAGAGAGCTGCCGAAGGGGCGCACGCGGTATTGCTTTTTTTGCAAACCACCGAAGCGCTACAAGCAGGACCCGAATGAGATGCCGGAGCGGCCGTCACTGGAGGATCGCGTCGCCGACGCCCGCAGCCGCGGCCTGAGCTACGGGCATTACATGGCATATCTCTACACCGGCAGGGAACTGCCGCCGCGCATCTACCCTTATCACCCGCCCCTCAAGGCCGGTTTCTGGAGGGGATAGCGCATGGACGCATTGAGATCGAGTTATTTTGTGATTATACCGCAGACGCTGCGCAACGACGACAGTCTGAGCCTTAATGCCAAGCTGCTTTACGGCGACATCGTTGCGCTGGCCAATGACAAGGGGTATTGCTTTGCCAGCAATGCCGCACTGGCTGACCGTCTGCGGCTGACGGAGCGCTCTATCAGCCGCCTGCTGGCGGCGCTGGAGGAACGCGGGTATATCCACGCCGTGACGGTATATGACCACCGGCACGGGGCGTGCATCGGACGGCAGATCTATCCGCGATTTGACGCACCAATCCCGCAGGAAAAGGCAATTTATCTGTCCGATAACGAGGGAATGTCGGATAACATAACCCCCCTGACAGAAATGTCAGGGTACCCTGACACAAATGTCAGGGCATATAAATGTATTAATAATACAGAAAAAGAAAGTAAAAAGAAAAAGACCGACGAGGAGGCACGGACGGAGCTGCACGCATGGGCAGCACGCATCAGTCCGGACGACCCCGAGCTTGTCGGCCGTCTTATGGATTTTTGCGACATGCGGCGCGACCGGCCGCGGCCGAAGCCGGTGCTTCCGGGACGGTCCGTGACCCTGATCACCAACGCGCTGGAGCGATATTCAGATGGCAACGTCCGTCTGATGCTGGCCATGCTGGACAACGCCATCAGCGGCCAGTGGGACAAGATCTATCCTCTGCGCCCGCAAGAGCGCGAGGCGTGCCTGCGCGCGGCCGTTGACGACGCATCGGACTATATCGACCTTGGAGAGGACGGTGGGCCGAAGTGGATCTGAACTCCAGCGGCTGGCTCAACGCCCAGACCGCCGTGCTCGGCGCGGCGCTGATCTCGCCCGAGACCGTGCCGAAGATCCTCGAGCGCACGCGGGACGAGGATTTCTCCGGAACAAACAAGCTTGTCTATCAGGCGATCCGCGCGGTATTCATGGCCGATCAGCCGATCGACCCCGTCACCGTGCTGGACCGGATGGGTAAGCAGTACGGCAAATACCTCATGCAGCTGATGGACGTCACGCCCACGGCCGCGAACGTTGACACGTACATATCGCTGTGCCGCAAGCAAGCCAAGGCCGCGCGGCTGCAGGAGCTGGGCGCGCAGCTTCAGGCGGCGACCGAGCCGGACGCGCTGAACGAGATCGTCAACGCGATCCAGATGCAGCTTGTGGACAGCACGACGCTTGACGCATGGGATGCTAAGCGGCTTTACGCCGACTTTTTTGCCCGGCACAGTGCGCCGCTGCCGGAGCACCTGCCATGGGTCATACCGGAGATGGAGCGCGATCTGTTCTGCGAGCGCGGCGACCTGCTGTATCTGGCAGGCGCGCCGTCGGCAGGCAAGACGGCCTTTGCGCTACAATGCGCATGGTTGTGGGCGGACAAATACCGGGTCGGATTCTTCAGCCTGGAAACCAAGGCACAGAAGCTCTACGACCGGCAGATCGCCGCCGACAGCGGCGTGCAGCTCGGCAGGCTCAAGCGCAACCAGCTGAGCGCCGACGACTGGCAGCGCATCACCGATCAGCACGACCGGCTGCAAGCCAAAAAAATGCAGTTCTTCCGCTGTCGAGGCGCGCTGACCGTCGCGGAGATCAAGGCGGCCGCGCAGGCCTACCGGCTGGACGTGGTCATCATCGACTATATCCAGCTTTTGGCGGGCAAGGGCTACAACGACTACGAGCGCGTCACCAACATCTCCATGGATTTGCACCGTTTTGCGCAGGCCAGCCGGTGCTATGTGATCGGGTTATCCCAGCTTGCCCGCCAGAACAAGACCGAGAGCAAGTATAACGAGCCGGATATGTCGGCACTGCGCAGCTCCGGTCAGCTGGAGCAGGACGCCGACGCGATCCTGATGCTGTACATGGCCAACGATACGACCGGACAGAGAGCGCTCAAGTGCGCCAAGAACAAGGAGGGTCAGACGTTCCGCATGGTGCTCGACTTTGACGGGCGGACGCAAAGATTTGCAAAGTCGAGAAAAACGTACAAGGATGTGCAGGCCGAGCTGAATCGGCAAAAACGCGAGGATCGGGCTGCGGAAAAATTTGAGGAGAGCCGCCAGCTCACGATGCTCCCGCCGGAAACGCCGACGCCGTTTGACGCCGACGGCAAAAAGAAGGATGAAAGGACAGAAAAAGGATGAAAACAATCGCGATCATGAACGTTAAGGGCGGCGTCGGCAAGACCATGACCGCCTGCAACATGGCACATATCCTTGCGAAAGATTACCGGCAGCGCGTGCTGCTGCTGGACGCAGACCCGCAGGGCGACGCGTCCGAGTTCTTCGGCGCGGGCAGCGTGGGCGCCGGCATGACCGAGCTGCTGACCGGCGCACAGCCCGCCGAGGAGCTGATCGTCGGGACGGACTATGACCGGCTGGAGCTGATCCCCTCAGACAGCTCGCTATTTAGCCTCGACCTCGAGGCCGTTTCCGATCCCCGGCACGAGGATTACACCGGAAAGATCGCGGCGCTCAGCCACGCAGCGGCCGCCGAGAACACGCACGATCTGATCCTGATCGACTGCCCGCCGGCGTTCACACCCTCGGCCGTCGCGGCGCTCAAGGCCGCTGACAGCGTGATTATTCCCGTCAAGATGGACAGCTTCAGTCTGCGCGGCATGGACTTCCTGCTCGATCAGCTTGTCATGGTGCACCGGATCAATGGCTCGGCAAAGCTGGAGGGTGTGCTGGTGACTATCTGGCACAACTGCGACGTGTGCGTCAAGCTGGAGGAGCATCTGCGCAGCAAGGGCATCCGCGTGTTTGACACACATATCCGCCGGTCGGATATGGCCGACGAGAGCACCGTGATGCGGTCGCCGATCCGGGAGTATTCCGCACGGTGCGCCGCCGCGCAGGATTACCGCGATTTTGTTGCGGAGTTTGTCAAGACGGGAGGTCTTAACAATGGGTAAGGGCTTTGATCTTGCTAAGGCAATGGGCTACGAGGTGTCCAAATTGGACACCGTTCAGGAGCTGCCGCTGGACAAGCTGGATCCTAACCCGGATAACTTTTTTCCGGTTGAGTCCGATCTGACCGAGCTGGCCGAGAGCATATCCGTCAACGGCTTGCTGCAGCCGCTGGTCGTGACCCCCGCGGACGGGGGACGCTACCGCGTCGTTGCCGGACACCGCCGCCGCGTGGCACTGCTGGAGCTGGCGAAGGCCGATCCGGCAAAATGGCGCATGATCCCCTGCAAGATCATCCATCCCGCCTCGCATGACATGGAGCTGCTGGCGCTGATCCAGACCAACACCGTCGCGCGCGAGCTTGGGTGGCACGAACGCTCCGAGGCTGCCACAAGGGTGGAGGCAATCCTCGTCCGGCTGCAGCAGGAGCAGGGCGTGACACTGCCGGGCAAGATGCGCGAGCGCGTGGCAAAGATCGTCAAGGCGTCGGAGTCGCAGATCGCCCGTGCAAAGTACATTGCAAAGCATTTGGTGGAGGAGCTGCGGGGCACGGAGCTGACGGACGACGCTGCTTATAAGCTGGCGCATCTGCCGCCGGAGCAGCAGCATGAGCTGGCTGCGCATTACCACGGCCGGTACTTCCAGCTGACCACGAGCGCTATCAAGCAGTATGTTGACAACGTCGCTGCAGGGCGCAAGCCGTTTCAGACGCCGACGTATGTCCCTACATGCTATAGTCGGGGCGGCAAGGGCGGCAAGTATCCACCCTGTGATTGCTACGACGCGATCCTCGCTCGCCGAAAGCGTGAGCTTCCGCCGGAGGAGCAGTGCCCGGGCAATCAATGCTGCTGTAATTGCTATCGCAAGTACGAATGCGCGGATTGCTGTCAGCGCTTAGCGGCCGATATCGCAAAGTGGAAACAGACGGAGGCATATGCCATAGGTCAGCGCCTGCGCCGCGCACGCGAGGCCGCAGGATTCAGCCGCGCAGATTTGCGCGCGCACGGCAGCAAGATGTTTGTTAGCGATGTATATCACTACGAGGCAGGGCGGTACCAGTTCCCGGTCGAGAAGTTGATGAACTTTTGCAACCTGTACCACGCGGATCCGGACGTTATCCTTGGGTATTCCACGCCGGGCTGGCAGAATTGCAAGGGGGATACGGCCGAGCCGCCGGACGGGGCGCTGTGCCTTGTGCTTATCCGGGATCCCGTGACCCCGGCGTTTGTCACCGCGCGTGTTGCGCGCTGGAAGGGTAATGTATTTGTGTCTGCTGTCAACGGGACTTCGCGGATCTCCGGCGACATTGCCGGGTTCGTCCGACTGCCCGAGCCGCCGGACGGGTGCAGCTTCAGCGTGGTGGTGGTCCCCAAATGAGCCCGAACAATCTTGTCTCCGCACTGCGGCGGCTACGCGTGGAAACGGGCAGCATCGCATGTCTGGGCTGCGGGCTTGAGCACGGGTGCAGCGTACACGGATGCGCGATCATTCACGAGGCCGACGACTTGATCGAGGCTATCGTCGTTATGATGGATGACGCACCTTATTACGCCAAAACTGAGGAGGAACTGGTATGACTGCAAAACAAATTGTCCACGGGCTGCGCTGCTCCGCAACCTATCACGGCGATCCCGTGTGCGACGGGTGTCCGTATCTGGTGACGGAGACCGTGCCGGACAGTCTTAGGGGACTGACCAAAAAGGACACATGGGACAGCTGCGATGTGGATCGGATCGCGTTGGACGCGGCGGAGCTGATCGAGGAGCTAGCTGCGATGGCGCCGAGGTGGATACCCGTGGCAGAGCGGTTGCCAGAAGATCGTAGCGATGTCCTCGTTGTTGCTTACTGGCATGAAAGATGGGGCGTCTATATGGGCTGGTGCGCTCCCGAAAGGGCGGAATGGAGTGTTCATATCGGGATTGGAGATCGAAATGATACCGCCGTCACGCACTGGATGCCACTGCCGGAAGCGCCGAAGGAGGATTGACAATGGAACGACTGACAGAAAAACATTACCTTGCCACGGATCATTATATGCGATGCTCCGAGTTTTGCAATGTAGATGATATGGATTGCGTAGACTGCCCAGCGTTTGATCGTTTGGTGGAGCGCCTTGCCGCTTATGAGGACACGGGTCTGACGCCGGAGCAGTGCGCGGAATACGCAAAGGCAGACCGTGAGGGGCGTTACATCGTCCTGCGCGACGCAGAGCAGGAGGGCGTAAAACGTCTGCGCGAGCTGGCCGAGGCAGACAAGGACGGCCGCGTGGCCGTGTTGCCGTGCAAGGTCGGCGGCTCGATGCTAAACATGAGCGACATTGAGCGTCCGGAGATCATGAAAGACCTCCATTTCGCGGTTGCTTATGAGAGCGTCAGAGGGATCATATTCCACCTGCCATACGATATTTTCCGCGAAAATGTTGATGCGGGGCACATCCAGCCATTGAACAAGTTGAAGGAGGTACAAAATGGCTGATCGTTTCATTAGCCGTGAGTGGCTGCTGAAGACGATTAACGGCTACAAGAATATCAAAACGTGGAACACCGAGGTCTGCGACCCGGACACGGTGCTGCGGGTGCTGCAAGTTGTCGAGAACCTCGTAAAAGGTGCGCCTGACATCGGCCCGATGCAGTATGGCAATATTATGCTGGCTGCCAAAAATATAGCGCTGAAACTTGAACTGGAATTGACAAGCAGACGCATCGAGGAGCACTTGAATGATTACCGCCGCCACGAGAGCGGCAACGACTTATTTACGATGGCTTTTTACATAGGTCTAGTCACTGCCGAGCGGGAAAAGCGCGACTGGCTGGAAAGAATGGTGCAGGACGGAGGTGTGTGCAATGTACATTCTGACCAGTGATCAGAAAAGCGTGATTGATTCCGGCTATGTGCAACGATTTTGCCTCGTGGAAAAGTCAGATGCCACTCTGATTATCGCAAGCTATAGTGCAGATCGCGCTGTAACAATCGGGAAATATGCCGATGCAGAAGAAGCGCACGGCGTTCTTGCGGAGCTGTATTCTGCTTTGGGTGACGGAGCTGAAAGCTACGCTATGCCTGACAGCCGTCTTTTCGGCGAAGAACGCCGGAAGCGGGATGCGAGGACGAAGCGAAAGGGAGGGAGCTGACAATGGCTGACATTATCTGTTTTTGCAATGTGATCAGCTGCGCGGCGGCAATCGCGCTGATGCTTGCGTCGGTCGTCGCGCAGCTGCGGGAGACCTCGGATGGCTAAGCAGCGACGCAAGATCGTCACGGCCGGCCGATACTGCCGCGCCGTCCAGTACACGATGATTACAGACATCGAGGCGCAGCGTTCCCGGGCGCCGAAGGAGCTTGTCTCCTCCTGCGCCAGGGAGGCCATCAATCTGCACCAGAGTTTTCAAAAGCTCAAGGCGGCTATCGCGGCTAACTTTGACGCCGGTGATCTGGTGGTTACGCTTACTTATTCGGACGCTTGCCTCCCGCCCGGCCGCGACGCCGCCGAAAAGATCCTTAAACGATTCATCCGGCGGCTGCGCGCCGAGCGGCGTGCGGCAGGAGCGGATCTGCGGTACATCTATGTGTCGGAGCTTGGCCACAGTCGTGGCCGACCGCATCACCATATCATCCTTAACGCCACCGGTACGGACTATGATACGCTTCGGCGGCTTTGGCAGTACGGTGATCAGATCGACATCCGCCGGATTGCGGACAAAGGCTTTGACGGCTGGGCACGGTATCTCTCCAAGGAGCCGCGTGAGCATGGGCGCCGCCGCGTTGGCGAGCGGATGTGGCGCAACAGCCGCAACCTGGTCAAGCCTATCGTCGACGCCGGATGGGTAGACGCCGGAGATGACCTGACGGCGCCGCCCGGCGCATACATACTGGATCGGCAGGAGCGCGTCAATTGCTATGGGCGTTTCGCGTATTTAGAGTATCTTTTACCGGCCAAAACTTAATCGGGATCCGCGCGTACTTATCTTGCTTGAGGTAGTGTATATTTTATGGTTAATCCCAAAAAATTGGAGGAGAAAGTATTGCAAAATCAAACAAAGTGTGGTAAACTGATAGCACGACAGGGATTTTTGCTTTGCCCTAATTGCGGCCGCCGAACGGATCAAAAAGTCCTGCCTGAAACGAAGGCAAAAAGCTTGCCGCTGTACTGCAAGAAGTGCAAGCAAAGCAGCCTGATCGATATCGACCCAAAGAGCCTGTGCCTGTAGCGCCTGTGCCGATAGCGCATCCATGTGATGCCGCGCGGTGCAGGCGTTTTGTATTACCCGGAGGTGATAGCCCGTGGCCTTACGTCCGCTCCGCCCGTGTGCTCACGCCGGATGCAGCGCGCTGACGCGGGAGGTGTATTGCAAAAAGCATAAGCCCAGCGACAAGTCCCGCCGAAGCGCCGATGCAGCAGCATGGCACGCATGGTATCAGCTTGACGTTTGGCGCAAGGATCTGCGCCCGGCGCAGCTCGTGTGCGAGCCGTTTTGCCGCGAGTGTGCGCGGCGCGGCATCCGCACCCACGCAACCGACGTGGATCACATCCAGCCGCATCGCGGTGATTGGCAGCTGTTTACTTGCAGAGACAATCTGCAGAGCTTATGCCACGCCTGTCACAGCCGCAAAACGGCCGCAGAAATCGCGCAAATTACGCAGCAAAAACGACTGTAGTCTGCCGCCAAGCTACGTCCGTGCACGGGCGCTCGCGCCCGTATGCACCGGCACGCCCTCACAGACGCGGGCGCGGAAAGTTGACCACCTGACCCTCCCCCTAGGCAAAAAAGTTTTGCCTAGGGCGGAAAACACCGCGGCCTCCCTCGGGTGCGAGAAAAAATCCCCGATCGGGAGTTTCGGACAGTGAGGAGCGTTTCAGACGCCAAGGAACGTTTCGGGCGGCAAGGAGCGTTTCGGGCGGCAAGGAACGTTTCGGACGGCAAGGAGCGTTTCGGACGGCAAGGAGCGTTTCGGGCGGAAAGAATCGTTTCGGACGCCAGGGACGGCGGCCGGGAAAGGAGCATCAAATGGCAGCACCTGTTAAATCGCTGGACAATCAGAGCAAGCACCTGACCGGCGCGGAGATATCCGCGCGGCAGCAAGCAGAGGCCGAGACGATCCCGGATCGGCAGGCCAACTTGTCCAAGCCGCCGAAGGGCGTTACCGGCGCGGCCGGGAAATACTGGCGCACGATCGTCGCGCGCATGGATGGCGTGCGGCTGTGTGATGACCTTGACCGGGATGTGCTTGGAATCTACTGCCAGCAGCTCGCGCGGCGCGACAAGCTGCAGAAGCTGCTGGAGGCGGCGCTTTCCGAGTGCGGTAAAGCCGAGACATCTGCCGAGCAGCTCGAGGTCTTCGGCCGCCTCGAGGCGCTGACCGGTAAGGTCGACAAGCTCGAGAAAAGCATCCTGGCATATGCCGACCGGCTCGGGCTGACGCCGCAGAGCCGCGTGCGGCTGGCCAAGTCCCGCGCGGATGCTTTGCATGAGGACGCTGAGGAAAAGAGCATGTTCGGCTGATGGCGTACCCGACTAACGGCAAGCACCACGCGGTGTCCGTCTATGCGAAGCAGGTCGTCTCCGGCAGACTGCACGACCAATGCTGCCCGGCCGAGATCGCCGCGTGTGCGCGGCATCTGCGCGATCTGGACCGTCAGGGCACGCCGGGTTTCCCGTATGTGTTCGACACGACCCGCGCCGACCGGATCTATAATTTCTTCCGGCTCTGCCGCCATGTGCGCGGTATCTTCCAGGGGCAGCCGATCGAGCTGCAGCCCTGGCAAAAGTTCGATCTGGGCTGCCTGTACGGCTGGGTGCATCAGGACACCGGCGCACGGCGCTTTTCCCGCGCGCTGAATAAGCGCTGCCGAGGGACGGTCAAGAGCACAGAGAACGCCGTCAAGTGTCTGTATCACATGACGGCCGACTGCATCTATCCCCCATACAGGCCGGACGAGGCAGTCTTTGAGATGAGCCCGGAATGCGAATGCGCAGCGGTCGACTCGACGCAGGCCGACCGCGTCTATGGCGACGCGCGCGAGATCGCGCTTGCATCGCCGTTGATCGCCAAGCAGCTTATCATCCCCAAGAGCAACGCCATCAAAAACCGGCGGCGCGGCGGGAAGATGCGCAAGCTGTCCAAGAACACCGACAACAAGGACTCCGGCGCGCCGACCTATTTTTGTCTGGACGAGTACGAAAGCCATAACACATCGGTGTATTATGACCTCGGCTTTAACTCGCTGGGAAAACGCGCGCAGCCGCTGCTTGACTGCATCATGACTGCTGGAGACAACGCCGAGAGCCGACCCGCGAAGCGCGAGGAGGACTACGCCCGCCGCGTCGTCTTCGGCGAGATCGAGGATGAGACGTATTTTGTCATGCTCCGAGAGCTGCCGCCGGATCAGGATCCGCACGACAAGTCAAAGTGGTGCTGGGCTTGCCCGATGCTGCGCTATCCGGACGCATATGTCGACAAGCTGCGCGGCCAGATCGAGGACGAGTACAATGCCGCATACGGCTCGGGCGACCCCGATAAGATCCGGGCATTCTTGACGCGACGCATGTGCCAATGGCAGGCAGCGTCCGTCAACAGCTATCTTTCCGAGCCGCAGCTCGAGCTGGCGAGGGCGGCGCAGGTTGATCCGGAGGCCTTTGCCGCACTGGTCAAGGGCTTGCCCACGTGGGCGGGCTTTGACCTGGGCAAACGCGTGGATCTCACCGGCACGGCTATCGTCGTGCCGCTGCCGGATGACCGGTACGCGATTGCCGTCCAAGGCTTTATGCCGGAGGACGGCGCCGACCGGCACGAGCACACGGATCGCGTACCCTATCGCGCATGGGCAAAGCATGGCTACTGCACGCTGACGCCCGGCGCCGTCACCGACAACAGCTACGCCTATAGCTGGATCTGCGAGCGCGAGCGATATCATGAGCTGGAGCTGCAAGAGATCGACTATGACGGCCACAACGCGACCGATCTGGCCGTGCAGATCTGCAACGATCGCAACAACGACGATTTTTGCGTGGAAATCCGGCAGACCTGCTCCGGGCAGACGCTGGCCGTCAAAAGCTTTCGCGAGCTGCTGCTTCAGGGGCGGCTTGTGTTCGAGCGGTCGCCCCTGCTGATGTGGTGTCTCGGCAACGCTGTCGTTGTCGAGAACAACTACGGCGATATCAAGCTGAGCAAGCGCCATAAGGACGACAGCCAGCGCATTGACCCGGTGGCTGCTGCCATGAACGCCATGGCCCGCGCGCTGCTGCGCGACGAGAGCACCAACCTCGCCCGCGCTGCGGCCGGCGCGGACTACGAAATGTAAATACCCAAGTGCCTGTGCCTTTCGCGCCTGTGCCGGATCTCTTGTACTTTGCAAGCGATCGGACACGGGCGCTTTTTGTTTGCGGTGTCCAAATTGGACACCGACGGAGGAAGCATTTTGAAACATCTTAAAAACATTATATCCGATCTGCTGATCGTGATCGGTCTGGAGGCCGTCACCGTCGGCGCATGGATGATCTACCGCCCGGCCGGTTGGCTCGTCGCGGGCATCGCGCTGATCGGTTTCGGTTGGCTGATCGGACTGCCCGGAGGCGAGACCCAATGATCGTATCAAAGGCCAGCTCGGCATTGCGCAAGGGTGGCAATCCGATCCGGGGCGAACCCGGACAGGCATCCATCCTGACGCTGACCAATCCGGACGGCTGGGGTCTCGGAAACTCCGATATGGTCGCGCCGTCCGAGGCGCTGAAGCTGTCGGCGGTCTACGCCGCCGTGCAGTACATTGCCGACTTTGTCGCCAGTCTGCCGACCTATGTGTATGACCGCGACAAGCGCCAGCGCGTGCCGGACCATCCCCTGATGCAGCTGCTCGCGATGCGCCCCAACGAGGCGCAGACGCCCAGCGACTACAAGCGGATGCAAACCAGGTCGCTGGAGCTGCGCGGCAACGCATACACCTACATCCACCGAGACCCCCGCAACGGGATGCCGGTGGAGCTGCTGCCGCTGCAGGCCGACCACATGACCGTCAGGCTCATCGACGGCCAGCTGTATTACTTCTACGCGCATCCGACGTCGGGCATCGTCTATCGGCTGCTGCCGTGCGACGTGCTTCATTATAAAGGCAACTCTGACGACGGTTACACCGGTATCTCGACCTTGCAGTACGCTGCGCGCACGCTGCGCATCGCGCGCAGCGGCTCGCAGTACGAGGAGGCCGTCTATCAGCACGGCGCGCATCCGAGCGGCGTGCTGCAGACCGACGCCGACCTCGGCGGCCTCAGCGCCGTGCCCGACCCGCAACACCCGGAGCGGCTGCTCTCCAAAAAGGAAAACGTCCGGCGTGCCTGGGAGGACGTTCACGCCGGCGCGGCAAACGCATTCCGCACGGCCGTGCTGGATAACGGCCTGAAATATCAGCCGCTGACCGTCAGCAGCTTTGACGCGCAGTTTATAGCCGCCAAAAGCACGACGGTCGAGGACATCGCACGGTTCTTCGGCGTGCCGCTCCACGCGCTGATGACGGGCAAGCAGAGCTACCAGAGCAACGAGCAGAACGCGCTCGAGTTTGTGCAGGGGCGCGGCCTCGCAATCCTCCGCGAAATGGAGGAGGAGGACAGCTACAAGCTGCTGCTCGATGCAGACCTGCGGCAAAACCTCTGGGTGCGCCGCAACGTCAACGCCCGTCTGCGCGGCGATACCGCACAGCGCGCCAGCTTTTACGCCACGATGCGTACCATCGGCGGCTTCAGCGTCAACGACATTCTGGCGCTGGAGGATCTGCCGGACGTGCCGGGCGGCGATGTGCGCATCGCGCGTCTGGACGGCGTGCCGCTGGAGGACTTCCGCGCGATCAGTCTCGCGCGCAATATGCCGGAAGCAGACGTCAACAAATAATCCGCTACCCAGCGGGCAGCGCCGGTTTCCCTCCTTTCGGCGAAAAATGCGGGGCTTTGTCCTTTCTCCCGCATCTGCCCGACCTTAAAAACTATCGGAGGTGCATATGTACCAAGTATCCAAGACAGCCGGGGCGCCCCTGCCGGCCGACCCGGACGAGCGCGCCATGCAGGCCGTATTTACGCTTGCCATCCAACCGCTGACCCC